>Ga0183260_10002099_pt1 | contig 16537 bp, 10 predicted proteins | sample AntDrymUQ4972206_2_FD_129768 | JGI IMG/M metagenome (GOLD analysis project Ga0183260, IMG submission 129768) | Polar desert sand microbial communities from Dry Valleys, Antarctica - metaG UQ497 (22.06) (version 2) (version 2) | ecosystem: Environmental > Terrestrial > Soil > Desert | place...
GGCCGAAGTCTGTTCCGTTCGAGCGTGTCGGTGCGGTCTATACAGAGGCCGAGGAGTGTGGCATCCGCGATCTGCCGCGCACCCGCGTCGGGGTCCTGAGCGAGCTCGAGCAGTACCTCGAGCCTGAGCGTGGTTGTTGACCGACCGATCCTGTGCGTAGTGTCGTCTGCCGCAATGGCTCCTGACCAGCAGCTCTTCGACTCCGTCGCCGTCTCCAAGACGCCACGGCGCTTACGTCAGCCGAACGAGGTAATCGAAGCGCTGGCGCTCGACCAGAACACGACGCTGGTACTCGGTCCCGACGCGCTGCCGGCTCGTAAGGTCCGCGTGCACTCGCTCGACAAGGCGCACTACGCCCACTACTACGCCGACATTGTCGGTACCGGGATGAAGAACGCCTACCCGGGACCCCTCGCGTGGGTCGAGCTCTTCGCCGGGCCCGGGGTGCTGTACGTCGAGGACATCGCGGCGTTCAAGCCTGGCTCGCCGTTGGAGGCGCTCGACATCCGCGACCCGTTCGATATCTACGTGTTCGCCGACCTGCACGACCGTTGCGTCGACGCCTTGCACCGGCGTGTCGATGGTCGCGCGCACGTGCTGCGTGGGAACGCCAACAGCGCCGACCTGCACGACCGGATTGTGTCGCTCGTGCCCCGCAATGCGCTCGTGGTTCTCTACGTTGACCCGGCGGGTCTGGACCTCCACTTCGACACGTTGAAGTTCTTCGCCGAGCGCTATAAGCACCTCGACCTCCTCCTGAACTTCCCGGTCCCGGGCATCGACCGCGCGCTGAGCGCGGGCCACGGCGAGAAGGCTTCCCGCGTCCTCAACCACCCGACGCCCATCGAGCTCATCGGCCCCGGCTCGGGCCGCCCCGGCACCTCACTGCGGCAGTGGTTCGAGCGTCAGCTCAGCTCGCTCGGCTACGACCACTTCGAGGCGGTGCCCATCAAGCTGGCCGCGAAGAACGTGGCGCTGTACGACCTCATGCTGGCCAGCCGGCAGGCGAAGGCGAAGCAGTTCTTCCAGGAGGCCATCCACCGTGGCCCCGGAGGGCAATACACCCTCTCGTTCGGCTAGGCCAGCACGGCCCGTGGCGCCGCGGGCATCTCGTCCCAGGTGCGTCCGTCCAGCTGTCGCCCGCCACTCTTGGGGCGTGAGCCCCCCCACTGCTTGAAGAAGGACGCCACGCCCTCGTCCACGCATCGGTCGCGCAGGTCGCGCAACCACTCCGGGCGGACGGGGCGATGGTTCGGACCGCTCTCACCGCCGGATATGACCCAGTCGATGTCGGCCAGGTCCAGCCCTTCGAGCGGACCGAGTAGCGGTTCAGCGGAGATGAAGCGGACTGCCGCCGGCACCGCGCGCAGGTAGTCGGCACGGTGGACGAACCGCCGGTTCTCGATCGTGACGCCCATCCAGATGTGCTCCGGCCACGGCAGCCGGTCGGCCAGCTCGACCATCCGCTCATGGCGCTTCGTGAGCACCTGGAATACGTGGTGGTCAGCGCGGACCATCGTGTCGAAGACCCGCTCGATGTACTCGAACGGGATGTCCTCATGGAACAGGTCCGACATCGAGTTGACGAAGATGCGCCGGGGCCGCTTCCACTGCAGCGGCACGCCGAGCCGCGAGGGCCACAGGCGCAGGTCGAACCCCTGCTCGTACGGGTGGCCCGGAACGCCCCGCCAGCGCTCAGCGAAGGTCTCGGCGTAGCAGTGCGCACACGCCGGTGAGACCTTCGAGCAGCCCGTCACCGGGTTCCAGGTGGCCTCCGTCCACTCGATAGCGCTACGGTCGGACATCGCGGGAGAGTACTTCGACGCCCTCAGCGCCTTGGCCTCCCGGTGCCGAACCGCCTACCGCTTGGTCAGCGGCGGCTTGTACTCGACCTTCATCTTGTCTTCGAGGTCCACGGCGGCCTGCGCCGTCGGGCAGGCGACCCAGGCGATGTTGCACTCGTCGAGCCACGCCCGAACGCTCGCCACCTCGTCCGGTGTGGGCTGGTAGCGCCGGGCCTTGATGTCGGCGGGGGTCGCGATGCCGAGGTGCTCCGCGATGTTTCGGCGCATCGCCGAGGTGGTCATCAGCTGCCCACGCCCGGAGTGGTTCTTCCAGACGCGGTCGCGCAGGCTGTCGGCCTTGCCCACGTACTTCCGATCACCATCGCGGTAGAGGGCGTAGACGCCGGGGTCGACCGGGAGATCCCCCACTGTCAGTGTCGCCATCGAGTGCCGAGGCTGAGCATCCATAGTGGCCCACAGGTCATTTGCCGGGTTCGGCCGAGTCAAGGCGCAGCGAGCATCCAGAGCAGGATCTCGCTCTGATCAAAGACGTTCCCCATGACGTGCAGCCTTCGCTACCCGAAAAGGAGCGGGAAGGCGTCGTAGATAAGTCGCCCACCCGCGCTTCCGGCGGCACCAGTGACGAACTCCTTGGCCATGCGGAGCTTCTCTCGCGCCTCCCTCTTCTCCTCCGGGGGCGCATCGAGTTCCTCGACCTGCTGCTCCCATGCCTCGAAGAAGTTCGCGACGCTGAGGTTGTTGACCGTGATGTCGCGCAGGGCGAGGTTGCCAATGGTCGAACCCGAGATCGAGACGCCGCCGCCTCGTTCCTCGGTCGGCCAGCCGGAGACGAGCTGGCGACCTCTGCCGGTCAGCGAGATCCAGACCGGTGCAGCGCGCTCGTTGATCGTCGGACCTTCGATCAAGTCGCTCTTGTGCAGCTCGCCCAGCCTGCGGTCGAGGCCCGCCTCCTCGAGGGGCTGCTCGAGCTGCGCGTTGACTCTGTTGTCGCTCACGGCCTCACCGTCGTTTGCCTCGAGAGCTTGAGCGACAGCTCTCAGGAGCGGTAGCGCTTCACTATCCCAATCCATGTCCGCATGGTCGCGCGAGGGGCGGACGGGACCGACTCGATCGGCCTTGACAGGGCGACGCCGCAGACGTATGTCCACACAGCACTCTGCCGGTCGCCTAGCTGGGGCGCAGAGCGGGGAAACTCGACGGCTCCACAGGAGAGCGGCATCGCCATCACCCGCTCGTGAGATCAAGGTGCCACAAGGCCCGGCGCCCCCCGGACCACGGAGAGTCACGCCGAACCCTGAGCAGGTAGCAGGCGACGACAGCCCTACCGGGCGGTGGGCGCAGCGACGCATCGGGCGCCGGGCTCGCGCGTAACCTCGCTGCATGCGCCGGCGCGTACCCAGGCTGCTTAAGGAGAAGGCCATCGCCTCGATGCGGCGGATGACGGCAGCCTTCAATGGACTTGCCGACGAGGGTCGCCAAACCTCGGTCCTATTGGCGCTCCATCACGCGCTTGAAATGCTCCTCAAAGCCGCGCTGCGCGAGCGCCGTGTCGAGGTATTTGACCGCGACACGGCGCGCTCGATCGGCTTTGAGAAATGCTTGAGGTTGGCGCGCCAGCACCTCGGCCTGAGCGACGAGCGGCTCGGACTACTGCGAGCCATCGACGCCATGCGCAACGATGAGCAGCACTGGCTAGCGACCATCGATGAGGGGCTCCTGTACGTGCACACACGCGCCGCCCTCACACTCTTCGACGAGGTGCTCGGCGAGGTCTTCGAGGAGCGGCTCGCCGATCACCTCCCCGAGCGGGTCTTGCCGATCTCCAGCCGGCCGATCGACGACGTGCACGTCCTGATCGACGAGCAGTACAGCCAGATCCGCGACCTTCTCCAGCCCGGTCGCCGCCGGCGAGCCGAGGCCCGCGCGCGGTTGCGCGGGTTGCTAGCGATGGAGGGTCACGTCTCGGAGGAGGCACGCGTCTCGGAGAGGGATGTCGATCGCGTGGAGCGGGCGGCACGCGAGGGAGACGCGCTCGAGCACGTGTTCCCTCGTCTCCAGGGACTCGGCGCGACCTTCGACGGCGAAGGGCCCACGGTAAGGGTGCATTTCACGAAGCGGCAAGGCGCTCCTGTGCATTTCGTCCCGGCGGATGACCCGCGGGACAGCGCGGCTGTTCGTGAGATCGACCTTCAGCGCAAGTACTACATACCGCCGTTCGACCTTGCGGAACGCCTCGGGCTGACCCGCCCGCGGGCGACCGCCCTGCGCCGTGCGCTCCGGATTGACGAGGACGACGACTGCGTTCATGTCTTCACCTTTGGCTCGCAACGCCACCCGCGCTACTCGGACAACGCGCTACGGCGCATGACCGATGCGCTCAAGAGCATCGATATGGACGAGGTCTGGCGTGGGCACGGGCCTGGGCGCCGGCGTGGGTAGACAGGAGCCTCCGACGAGCGACGGCAGCGAAGTCCCAGCGTGAATTGGTGGTCCGTGGCTGATCACACGCGTCTGTCATCGTTCGAACGTGCTCTTCTAACCAAGCGCGGTGGTGTCTCGGAGTTCGGAGCGCAGCTCCAGGAGCAGATTTCGTGTCTCGTTGCGCCGGAGAAAGGCCCAGATCCCCCGCGCTGCTGCGGCGCCGGTAGGAATCCCAACTATGACCGAAACGTCGGCTGATGCCAGACCGGACGTCGGGGAAGTCAGCCACTCGAACGAGGTAGTTCCTGGGTCGGCTGCCGGGTGCGACCGGCGCCGACGAGGGGAGACGGTGCGGGCTCGGTGCGCCGTCACCGGCGCCGAGCTCCGACGAGCCAGACCACGTATTTGGCGCGTCGTCCTCTCGGGGCGTCGGTGGTCCGCGACTCCTCAACCGAGGCTTACCCAGCCACCTCTCGCGATGGGCTCAGAGGTCGCCCGGGATACCCCGACGGGATCGACGTCGCGGGCTTCGAGCATTCGCTCGACCTCAGCGTCAGGCAGGCACGCGGCGAACTTGACGGCGTCGAGTCGGCGCTGATCTACCGCCGCACCCAGCGCGCCGACTTCGATGGATGCCGCTACCTCGCGCACCCGCGAGGCCGACGTCCGGCCGAGCAGCCCAATCGACAGGTCGTCGCACGACGAGGTCGCTTCTCCCGCGGCATCCAGGGCCCGAGCCAGGGAGCGGTTTGCTCGCGCCCCCGCAAAGGTCCACCAACGCCTCCGCCCACGGGACGCATCCTCGACCAACGTCGTTGCCCGCTCATCGACCCACCACTGCTCGGCGCGGATCTCACGGAGCTTCTCGATACCGCGCGCGGTTAGGCAGTCGGTAACCAGCTCAGGATCGGCGAGCACGGCCCGGATCGCGTGACACACCTCGATCGAGAGGGCGGCCCCGGCCCCCGCCCACCGTGATCGCCCACCCTCGTCAACCGGCTCGACCCACACGATCCGCCGCTTCCAATCGATGTCGCCCACGCCCCACGCTCTGCCGCCCAGCAGGATCGTCGGTCGTCGATCGTCACGAGCTGCGAGCGAGCTGGGGTCGATCGCGCCGAGGTCGCGTTGACCCCATCGGACCGCGAGCAGCGGCTCGGTGAGAAACAGGGAGGTGACCTCCATGAAGTTGCGCCGACCGTATTCGTCCTCCCCCGCCGGACCCATCGAGACGACCCCGCCGTCCTCGACGAGGATCCCCTCGTGGAGCATCCACACGAGCACGAGGTCATAGAGGTCCGGAGAGAGACCTGCGACAACACCCACGCGGTCGATGCTCCCGGGCCAGCTGCCTCGCCCGGCGCGGCCCTCCGCAAGCACCCGAGCGAGCATCTGTTGCGCGACGAGGTTGACGGGCTGGGCGGGCGCGACGAGCGGCTCGACCCAGCCCTCGCGCAGTAGCCGAACCAGAGCGAGCGCCTGGAGGAGCTCCATCTCGCTGGTCGCGAGGAAGAGGCAGTTGCGCGTGGTCCCGGCGCGGCGCCCGGTTCGCCCCATTCTCTGAAGCAGCGAAGCGACCGTCCGCGGTGCCCCGACCTGGATCACGCGGTCGAGGTCTCCCACGTCGATGCCCAGCTCGAGCGTGCTGGTGGCCACGATCACGCAGTCGCGTGTCTCGGAGAAGGCGCGCTCGGCGGCGCGCCGGTCGTCGCGACTGAGCGAGCTGTGGGAGACGAAGACCGTCGCGCCCTCGCCGCGGACGGCGGCGGCCAGCTCCTCCACACGCGCGCGGCTGTCGGCGAACACGAGCCGCTTCTCCCCGCGGTGGAGCGACGCGATCACCTTCGCGGCGTTCGGCACGCTCGCAACCCAGTCGACGGAGATCTCAAGCTCATCCTCGGCCGGCGAGGTCATAATGATCTGCCGCGGCGCAGCACCGCCGCACGCCAGCCACTCCACCAGCCAGTCCGGGTTGCCAACCGTCGCGGTCAGGCCGATCCGCTGCAGCTCTCGCCCCGTGCGCTCGTCGAGACGCGCGAGCACGGCGAGCAGGTGCCAGCCGCGATCATCGCCGGCGAACGCGTGGATCTCGTCCACGACCACCGCCCGCACCGCTGAGAAAAGGCGCTCGTCAACCGAGCGCGACATGAGCATCGCCTCGATCGACTCCGGGGTCGTGAGCAGAAGGTCCGGAGGATCGCGGAGGATGGCCTTGCGCTCGGGCTGGCCCACGTCGCCGTGCCACACGGCGGCTTCGCGGCCGAGCAGGCGCGCGTAGCTCTGAGCGCGCGGCAGGAGGTTGTTGAGCAGCGCCCGCAGCGGGCAGACGTAGAGCACGGACAGCCCCGACCAGCGTTCCTCGACCATCCGCGAGAGCAGGGGAAGCAGAGCGGCCTCGGTCTTTCCGCCCGCCGTGGGAGCACCGAGGAGGACGTGGCGCCCACCGAGTATGGGCTCGATCGCCTGCGCCTGAAGCGGACGCAGCGATCGCCAGCCGAGCGAGTTGACCACGTGGTGGCGGACCGCCGGGTGCAGTCTCTCGAAGGGCGCGCTCAAGGCAGCTCTAGCGCGACGTCGTCGGCGCTGCGCGGCCTCCTCGCCTCGCGCTCCTCGAGCGTCAGCTCGGACTCGGCGATCGTCAGCGCGTAGTCGCGGCGCGGGTCGAAGTCGGCGAACTGGTCGACCCGGTCCAGCACCCCACCGACGAGCTTCTTCAGGAACATCCGCGGCGCGATGCCGACGCTCCCTCCTAGATCTCCGGTCACCGCGACGGCGAGCTCGCGTACGTAGGCGTCATCCACGAGCGTGCGCAGGCGCTGCTCCGCTTCGCGATCCCGTGCGTAGAGGTCACGCACGCGAACTCCGACCTCTACGAGTCGCTCGACGTCAAACGCCGGCAGCCGGAGCTGAACAGCACGCGGGTTGTCGAAGCCCGCGTCACCGCCGAAGTCGGTGTGCAATCGCTGGGCTAGGGGCTCGAGCCGCCGCGCTCCCTGCGGCCCGTCGAAGAACGCGGGCGTCCCGGTGATCACGAGGTAGAGGCCGGGGAAGCGACCGCTGTCGATCTCGTCGATGAGCTGGCGCATCGCGTTCAGGCCCTTCTCGCGCACGTCGCCGCGCACGCGCTGGAGGGTCTCGACCTCGTCGAGCACGACCAGCAGGCCGGCGTGGCCGCTGTCGCGGAGGACCACGAGCAGCCCCTGAAGGAACGAGAGCGCGCCGAAGTGGTCGATCTCTCCCTTCACCCCGGCCGCGCGCTTGACCTGCGCGGGAACGTTGGGCTGAGCCCCGACCCAGGAGAGGATTCCGTCCGCGAGCGCGACATCTTCCGCGGCGAGCGCGGCGCGCTGCGCGCGAAGGGCGGTCGCAAACGGTGGAGCGCTGCGGCTGATCGCGGCGAGGCGAGACTCCATCAACTCGGCGACGCGACGCTCGAGCTCGGCGTGGTCGCTTTCACCTAGCTCTCCGGTGGCGAGCACGTCCTCCTCGAGCGCGAATCCCCAGCGCTCGAGAACGGTCCGTAGCGCGCCCTGCGGGCTGTCGGCCGTCGCGAGCCGCTCAATCAGGCGGCGGTAAACCGTCTCCAGGCGGTGGAGCGGAGTATCGCCTTCGGAGATCTGAACCTCGGCCGTGGCGAAGCCGAGCGCCTTGGCCCGCTCGGCCAGCCAGCGCGCGAAGAAGGTCTTGCCGGTCCCGTAGTCGCCGCGCAGCGCCTTGAACTGACCGGCGCCGCCGGCGGCGGTGCGGAGCTCGTCGTCGATCGCCGGAGCGAAGCGGTCGAGCCCGACGGCGAAGGCGTCGAGGCCCTGCTGGGGCACCGTCCCGCGCCGGAGTGCGTCGACGATCTGCCGGCGACGCTGAGGGCTCGGCCCGCCGCTCATCCGGGCGTCAGGTCGAACTGCTCGACCAGCAGCGCGCGGTCGAGCGTGACGTCTCCGCTCGCGTGATCCGAGTCGATCACGGCGTACCCGTCCACGTTCACTAGTGCACGCAGCGCGGCGAGCGTGCCGGTCAGGCGACGAGGAGGGATTTCGCAGGCGCGTGCCAGGGCCTCGCGCAGCATCCGACCGCCGTGGGCATCGAGCGCCGCGAGGATCGCGGCTATGCGCTCGTCGGGGATCGGGGTGCGACCCGCGGACGATCGCTGGGCGGCGAACAGGTCGCTGGTGAGCAGCTCGGCGATCCAGGCGGGCCGCGCGAGGCTCACCACGGCCGGGCGGCGGAGCGCGAGTTGCTCGCCCGGCGCCGGCTCGGGCGCAGCCTCCAGCTCGGGAACCGGGGTCGCCGCGGCCGCCGCTTCGCCGAGCCACCAGCCCGGTGGGTCGTACGGAGCCTCGGACCAGCCCTCGACGCCCTCGACGAGACCGGGTGCGAGCACGATCAAAGGCGCGATGACCTCCTGAGCGCTCGCTCCGCCGTGGTAGCCGTTCTTCTTCGGCGAGTAGCGCACCCGCTCGCTCCACGCGAGCACGCAGCGTCCGCCGCCCGCGAGCACTCGCGGGCCTGCGACCAGCACCTCACCGTCCGTCGCGGAGTCGCGGCCGCCGCGCCAGCGCTCGCCCCCCTCGCCGCTCGACCGCCGCAGCTCCGTGCCATGCTCGAGCACGTGGCCGTGATCGCTGGCGAGGACGACGATCCGCCCGGCGTCGCGCGCCGCTTCGAGCAGCCAGCCCAGGGGCAGGATGCCGCCCGTCGACCACTGCATCCTGAGCTGCTCGCTGCGGGCCAGGTGATCGTCGATCGCGTTGACCACCACGCCCACGACCCGATGGTCGCCCGCAACCGCTCCTTGCAGGTCCTCCTCGAGCCCGCCCTGGGGTGCCCTGATGGCGCCCTTGTGGAACAGGACCGGCGCCTTACTCCGGGCGCCGGCCCGGACCAGGGCCTCGTGCTCGCCGAACGCCTTGGCCTCGTCCTTCGCGGTGCCGCGCGCGAGCTGCCCCGAGAGCAGGCTCGTACGCGAGAGCGCAGTTAGGCTCGGGAGCACCGAGGCGACAAGCGCCCGCTGCGGATACCCTGCGCGTCGCAGCTCGGCCCAGCCGGAGCGGACGGCATCCGAGAGCAGCTCGGCGGCCACCCGGTGGCTCATCCCGTCGAGCACGATCAGCAGCACCGGGCGCGAGGATGCGAGCGGCGCCACGACGCGGTCGAGCACGTGCTCGACACCGAGGAGCCGGTCGTCGAGGGCCGCGTGAGGCACCCACTCCGCCAGCATCCTCGCGAAGCGGCCCTCCTCGGCTTCGCGGCGGTCGTCCACGGTCTGCACGAGGCGGCGCAGCGCGGCCGCCAGCGCCGGCTCGGCTGCTCCCTCGCGCAGCGCGACGCGAGCCCAATCGGCATAGCCGCCGTCGCTCGCGAAGCGAGCGGCGGCGGTGCGGAGATCTGCGGGCGGGTCGTCCTGGATGGCGAGCCAGCGCGCCAGGCGCAGGGCCATCTCGGCCGTTGCGCTGACCTCATGAGACAGCCGGTGCGCGTGCACCGAACCGACCCGCGCGGCGACCTCAGAGATGTTCTCCTTCCCGTTGAGGTGCTGGTCGAGCGCGGTACCGAGCTGAGCGAGCCGCTGCCTCAGTCCGCTCATGAGGTGGTCGCTGTGCGCGGCGAGCTCTTCGGCTTGGAGCTGCGCGAGGATGCGGTCTGCGGCTTGCAGCGCCTCGAGCTCCGCGGGATCCACCGCCGAGCGCAGGCGCCGCTCCGCAGCCTCCGCCCACGCGCTCGCCGAGCCCGGATCGAAGCTCCAGCCGCCGAGGCGGGCCTCGAACCGGGTTCTCGCCGCGACCAACGAGGCTTTCTGTCCGGGAGCGACCAACACGCGGCACACAAGGCCGAGCGGTAGCGCCTCGTCACCCGCGCCCGCCCGCGCGGCGGCGAGAATCCCGGCTGAGCCGGGAAGCTCGCGCGCGAGGTGATCGACCACGGCCCGGCGCTCCGCTTCGCCGGTCTCCAGCAGACGTGCGCGGCGTGCGCTCCCTGCCCAGTCGAGCAGGCCGTTGAGCCCCGAGTCGAGGTCGATCCCGTGGCGGTGGCGCAGAAGCGCCCTCCAGGCTCGGGCGAGGTCGAGCGTGCGGCTGCCCGCGCGCTCGTAGCCCTCGGCCGGCGCGGAATCGACGAGAGCGTCGATCAGCCAGCCGTTCAGCGCGAGCTCAGGGTCGATCCCGCGCACGTCGAAGAGCTGGATCAGCGCCTCGTCGGTTCGGAGCCGGTGGACCCGCGGCTTGGCGAGCCGGGCGAGCACGTCGGAGCCGAGCTGGTCGGCGGCGGTCAGCAATACGAGCGGCCCGCCTCCGTTCTGGTGTCCGCCGAGCGCCTCTCGCACGGCGAGCTCTGAGGGACACACCCGGATGGCGACCGACGTGCCGTCGACGACCAGCTCTTCGCCTCCGGTCCACTCACCTTCATGATGGACCGCGAAGACCGGACGACTCGGGGGGCGCGCGAGCCACGCTCTGAGCTGGGGAACGAGGCGCTTCGGCGTGACCGGCGGGCTCACCTGCCCGCGTCGTTCGTCGTGATCGTCCAAGCAAGATCGACGCGCACTGATCCATTCTCTCGTCCCAGCTCGTCGAGCTTGCGCCGGGCGTCCTCGACCGTCACGGCGGTGAGGCCTCCTCGACTGGCGCCCGGCGGGTCGGCCTCAGGCTGTGGCTCCGCCTCGGCGCCCACCGGTTCGGGCTCAGGCTGCGGATTAGCCTCGGCCAGCAACGCCATTCCCTGCGTCGAGGCCCGCTCGACGGCCGGCGCGAGGGGCTCGGCGAACTCGTCGTGGGAAAGCGCTCGGGCGAGCTCGTCGACGATCCGCTGGTGAGCCTGTTCGCTGCTGCGGGCACGCTGCGCCACGAGCAGAAGAATCTGCCAGCGAGCGGCGTCGAGCACATCCATCGTGGCTCCGGCCGCCGCGAGGCCGGTGCCGAGGGCCTGCTCGGTCGTCGGGACCTCTGCCTCGGCGAACCGCTCGATCACCGCGACCGGGTCCCCGCCGCCGGCGAGCCCCTGAGCGAGTTCTCGTGCGGCGACCGCGGTTCGGACGCGGTGGGCTGTCGCCGCGTCGGCCCCGAGCTCGCTCAGACGCTGCTCGAGCAGGGGCACGACGGCCTCGGCCGCTGGCAACAGCGCGGCCCCTTTTGCGCGTAGCTCATCGGCCAGTTTCTCGACCGAGCTCGGGTTGAGCGCCGGGTTGACCGCGGCCAGACCGAGGATGGACGCCGCCCGCCCAACCGCCAACCGCCAGGCCGCTTCAGGAGGAAGGTCGACGGCCACCAGCTCGAGGTCGTCATCGAGTTTGTTGAGCTGCGCCTGCGCCGGTCCGCCGTGAAGGTGAAAGGAACGCCCCGTCTGCGCGGCGTAGACGAGCGCGATCAGCGACCCGACCTCGCGTGGAAGACCGAGCGGCTGAGGCTCGTCGATCCACGCCCGCAGGTCGCGCACCGTGATCTGCTCCTGCCCACCGTGCCGCGTCCGCCCCGCCGCGCGATCGAGATGATCCTTCCAATGCGTACCCAGCACGAACGGAGCTTCGTGCTGGACTCCGAGTCGCAGCGGCGTGGCGATCTGGCGCATGACCTTACGGTGGTCGCGCGCTACCTCGATGCGCCCGTCCGGAGTCTCGATCGCACGCTGAACCTCCTCCAGCACGACCCTGAGCGCGGGCGGCCTCGGCTCCGCCTCGAAGCGGGGATGGTCCGGGTACTGGGCCTCGAGCATCTGGCCGATCAGTCCGTCGAGCGCGTCGGAGAGCTTCGCCCCGACGGGCACCTGCGGCGTGAAGCCCGGCGTCAGCGACTGGAGCCGCTCCTCGACCCCGTGCGAGGCGTCGATTGTCTCCGGAGCGGCACGCTCGACGCCGTAGGCCTGGCGGATCGCGGTGCGCAGCTGCTGCTCGAGCGCCGAGCGCTGGTCATCCAGGATGCCGCGCGCCCGCGGGCGGTCCTGAGGACTCAGGTGGTCGGCGTACTGATCCAGCCGCTCGCCCCCGAGCACGTGCTCGAACACCACCAGTCGGGCGAGGTCCTTCTGAAGCGCCTGCGAGAAGAAGGCCGGGATCCAGCACACGGTGCGGGTCGCGCCATGGTCGCCGCGCCAGCGCTCTATGCGGTCGAGGTCCTCGAGCGGGGAATGACCGGGGTCGAAGGGGTAGTCCACCACCACCTTCCAGCGATCACCGCTGGCCCGCAAGGCGTCGTCGGGCAGGTCCCGGTTGTCGCGCACGTTGCCGAACACGACCTCCACCGTGCGCCGGGTCTGGCGCCAGATCGTCTGGTGCTCGGTGAAGAGCGCTGTCTCCGTCTCGACGCCCAGCTCATCGAAGAGCAGTCGCTTCACGAGCTTGCGGCGCTCGCCGGCGTTGTCCACGCTCGCGGCGCGGGAGACGATCGACTCGATGTCGATCCCGGTGAGCCTTAGCTCGACAGACGGATTCTGCTGGTCCTGGCCGAGCCTGAGCGCCCCAACCTGGGCCGCCCACCTGCGCAGCTTCCCAAGCACGATCGTCTTCTCCTGACCGGCGATCGGCGCGGCGATCGAACCGTGGTTGAGCGCCGTCAGCTTGGCCGCGTCGAGGTTGCGAAGCGGTCCGGTCTGCGGCACGAGCGCGGCGAGCAGGAGCGTCTTCACGAGCCGCTCGTCGGCGACGATCGGGTGGTCGCCGTTCGTCGCGTCAACGTCGCTCTCACTCACCCCGTGCTCGGCGAGGAGCAGCGGGTGGAACGTGTCACGGTAGAGGTTCTTCGCGTGGTCGAACTGGCGCTTCATCTCCTCGGTGAAGGGCTCGTCGCCCTGGGCAAGAACGTCGAAGAGGGCACCCACGCTCACTAGGTCGCCGACCTCGAGCTCGTCGCGGCGGTCCACGAGCAGCTGGAGCATCACTCGCAGCGCCGTTCGCTCGCGCTGGAGCGCCGAGGAGGCGGCCACGAGCGTGTCCATGAACGCCGGGCTGAAGGGATAGGTCGAGCGGAAGAGCTCGCGGTCACCGGTCTCGGTCATCAACAGGTTGAGTACCTCGGGCCGTACCCGCTGCGTTTCTTGGAAGGCGGCGTCGATCTCCTGACGAGCCGCCTCTGAGCGAGGCTCGAGCAGCCTACGCTCCGCGATCTTCGGCAGATCGCGGTCGTGCAGGGTCACCCGGTGGAAGCGGTCGTTCCAGTGCTTGAGCGTGTCGGCAAACGAGAGCTTCTCGGCACCGGGGATCTGGTCGCCCACGAACTCGCGAAGGTCGCGCTGGCGCGCGACGAACGAGACGATCGGTATCGGCCGGGGCGTGGTGAACCGATCAGCTTGATCAGCTTCTGACCCTCGCGGGCGACGAATGCCGGATCGTGGATGCGGCTGCCGAGCCACAGGATCAGCTCGTCGAGGAAGAGCACGAGCGCGTCGTGCCCGCGGTCGCGCGCGTGGCGGGCCAGCTCGGCCAGGCCGGTGTCCATGTCGACGTAGCCGGTGCTCGCGCCGCGCATCGCTTCGCGGAAGCCGGGCATCAGCCCCGCGACGATCGCCCCGCCGAGCCGCCCGCGGTCCGGGTCGCCGGCGACCGCGGACCGGGCGTGGTCGTAGGTCTCTGGCGTCCAGGCCGCAGCGAGGTCGCCCCAGCCCTCCTCCGCACCGCCCGCCGCCACCGACCCCGTTGAGGCGCTCGAAGAACCGCTCGTCGCCGAGGTCTCGGCGCAGCAGCTCCGCCTGCTCGAACAGCGGCCCGTCGGCGTACACGCCTGGGAGCGATGCGTCGGGATCGGTGTGCCGAAGGTGGGCGATGTAGCCGCCGAAGACGCGCTCCTCCATCGACTCGGCGCCGATCATGTGCAGCGGCACGAGCTCGAAGCTGCCACCCGCCAATGCGGCGTCGTGCTTGCCGATCGCGCCCGCAAGCTCGGGGATGCCGCGTGCGCCCGGGTCGCGCTGGAGCAGCAGGTGCAGGACGGCCATGAAGTGGCTCTTGCCCGAGCCGAAGCTCCCGTCGAGGTAGGCGGCCTTGCTCGTACCCTCCTTGAGTGCCGAGGCGATGAACCCGAGCGCGTTGTCGTAGGCGCACGCGAGCTGCGTCGTCACGACGTAGTGGCGGAGCGTCTCCTCGCGGTCGTCCACGCCCTTGGCCAGGCTCATCACGAAGTCGCCCTTGTGGACGGCCTCGGGGATGGTGATGAGGTCTCGGAGCAGCGTCATGCGCGAAGGTCAGCCGGCGGCGGGTAGCGCGACGCCGGCCCGTTCGAGCACCGCGACGGCGAGGTCGTGGAACTCCTGGCGACAGGTCTGCACGAGCCTCGCCGTCGAGCCGAGCGCGCCGTCGGCGGCGCGCAGGTCGAACATCGGCTTGCGGGCGTCCTGGGCGAGGGGCATGAGCGAGCGGTAGTTGCGCAGCGTCGCCAGGCAGTGCGGATCGGCCGTGGCCGAGTCCGCCTCATGCTCCTCGCCCAGGACCGCGCGGGCGAACTCCTCGGGGATCCGAGTGAGCCAGCGATCGTAGGCCTTCACCGGTCGGTCAAGCCGGACCGCGTGCTGGAGCACGACGTAGCCCATCGGCTCCATCGATCCTTGGGGGGCGTCGAGGTCGAGAGCCTCGACCTTCGGCAGCACGTTCTCCTGCCAGCTCTCGCGCCAGCCGCGGATGACCGGCCCGACGTTCCGCAAGCCCTGGAGGCTGAAGAGGTCGGCGGCCAGCGGGATCAGGATGTGGTCGGCGGTGAGCAGCGCGGCCCGGTTGATCGCGCCGAGGTTCGGGCCCACGTCGACGAAGGCGATCTCCGCTCCGACCTTGGCTGCGCACCCCTGCACGATGCGGTGGAAGGCGGTCGTGGTCCGCAGCGCGGCCTCGTCGCCGTCGTAGCCGCGCGGCCACATGCCCGACAGGTTGTCCTCGAAGCTGCTGAGCCCGAGGTCTCCTGGGAGCACGTGCAACCCCTCGGCGATCTCCTGGGTGGGGGGGACGACGATGTCGCCGAGTCCCCGCAGGAGCGGATTCACGCCGTCGGTGACCGTGGTGGGCTCGCCGGTCTCCCAAAGCGCCTCGAGCTCCTCCTCGTCGAAGAAGGCCGAGCTCAGGTTCGCCTGCGGATCGAGATCGACGGCGAGCGTGGGCAGGCCGAGGCGCGCGCTCATGTGCGCGAGGTGGTAGGCCGAGGTCGTCTTCCCGACCCCGCCCTTGTTGTTGAAGAGCGCGACTACGTTGGTCATGGCTTTCGGCCGTACATGGTGACGGACCACTGGGCGCCGGCGTCGGTCACCAGGCCGAAGGGACCACCCGGATTGGCGATCTCGACTCGGTCCTCGACACGGGTTGAAGGTCGAAAGGCAGGTCGATCGCGCGGCGGCGCTCCAGCAGCTCTCAGAGCTCGGCCCGTCTTGGCATAACGAGGAGGAACGAGGATCTCGCCAACCTCACGCCGCTTGAGCAGCTCGGCGGCCTCCTCTGAGAGGTGCTGGGGGTCGTCGTCAGGCAGGTCTCGACGGGCGTCGATGCTGTCCTCTTGGCGCTGGAGGTCCCACACGCGCTCCCAAACTGCTCGTCTCTGGAGACCTTTCTCGGTCAGGCGCAGAGCGGCGAGATGCGGCACCGCGGCATCGAGGAGGAGCCGCTCGACGGTGTCGGCGATGTCGGCATCGCGCGTCGCGCCGAGCAGCTCGACCGCCTCGGTCAGCCAAGGGTCGCGTCGGACCACGTCGGCGAGTTGAGCGGTCGAGCGCAGGGTGACCGCGCTCCAGAGCTCGACCGCCTCGAGCGAGTCGAGCGCCACGGCCGTGAGCGCCCTCCGCTCGCGATCCTGCCATGGCTCACCCGCCCACCGGCGCTTGTGCTCTGGCCGCTCGATAAAGCCGATCTCCGGATCGTTCTCGATGTGCTCAATCCGGCGCCGGACCACACTTCGGTACTCGGCTGGCCAGTCAGCCGGCAGGTCGGTGACGGGCGCTGATCCGTGACGCTCGAACCAGGTCGTCGACGTCGTGCCGGTCGCCAGTTCCCGAGCGAAGGAGACTTCGAAGGCCCGCTGCCCTGGCACGATCGGTGGTGCGTCGAGGCCGAGCACAGGTAGGTCGTCTGGAGCGAGTCCGAAGTCACGCAGCGCTTGCCAGTCGAGTTCTTCCTGGAGCGAAACCAATTTTGCGCTCAGCTCCGCATCCTTGCCCCGCAGGTCTGCGAAATGCTCGGCCAACCGGACGTCCTGCACGACGGAGGGAACGCTCTCGAACAGCCGCGCGCGCTCCGTGCTCAAGCGATCGAGTTCTTCTGCGAGTTCAACGGGGCGCCGCTGCGGTAGAGGAAAGTCGCGAACGCGGCCCGCGGAAAGCTCATAGAAGCGCTCCCATGCTTCTTCGGCGATACCCCC
>Ga0183260_10002102_pt1 | contig 16533 bp, 17 predicted proteins | sample AntDrymUQ4972206_2_FD_129768 | JGI IMG/M metagenome (GOLD analysis project Ga0183260, IMG submission 129768) | Polar desert sand microbial communities from Dry Valleys, Antarctica - metaG UQ497 (22.06) (version 2) (version 2) | ecosystem: Environmental > Terrestrial > Soil > Desert | place...
ACACGACGCGAAGCAAACCGCTGCCTCAAGCGCTACCTCGCCCGCAACCTCTACCGCCTACTCGAACACGGAGCACCAATCGCGACTTGACAGACATAGAAGCATCACTCGCGCAGGCGACGCTCCTGTAGCAGCACTCCGCAGCAACGTCGATTCGAGCGCGCGGGAGCCGACAATGGCTCTAGGAATCGCCGAGATGCTCGGCGTCACCGAGGAGGGCGTCGACCTCGGCCGCCATCGTCTCCGGCGGCAGGCCCTGCGCGGCGTCGCGCGCCTGCTCGAGCAGCTCGCGGTCGTGAGTGATCCGCGCGAAGCGGAGATCGGAGAGGCCGGACTGGCGTGCGCCGAGGAGGGCGCCGCCGCCGCGGATCTCGAGATCCTTCTCGGCGAGCTCGAACCCGTCCGTCGAGGCGACCATCGCCTCGAGCCGGTCGTGAGCGCTCTCGGTCAGCTCCTCCTTCGGGCCTGAGACGAGCAGGCAGAACGACTGCTCTGCCCCGCGCCCGACGCGGCCGCGCAGCTGATGCAGCTGGGCGAGCCCGAAGCGGTCTGCCTCCTGGACGATCATGATCGTCGCGTTCGGGACGTCGACGCCGACCTCGATCACGGTCGTCGCCACGAGCACGTCGAGCTCGCGGGCCTTGAAGCGAGCCATCAGGTCACGCCGATCAGCCGGTTTCAACCGCCCGTGCATGCAGCCGACGCGGAAGCCTCGCAGCTCGCCCACTCGCAGCTGCTCGGCTTCCCGCTCTGCCGCGCGGGCTGTCGACGTCGAGGACTCCTCGATCAGCGGGCAGACCACGTACGCCTGCCGGCCGTCCGCGAGGTGAGCACGCAAGCGCGTGTACGCCTCGGAGCTGCGCTCATCCGTCACCCACGCGGTAACGACTGGTTTCCGGTTCGCGGGCGGCTTCGCGATCTCACTCACGGCGAGATCGCCGTAGACCGTGAGCGCCAGTGTGCGCGGGATCGGCGTCGCAGTCATGTGCAGGACGTGCGGCGAGCGTCCCTCGGTAAGCGCGGAGCGCTGCTCGACGCCGAAGCGGTGCTGCTCGTCAACGACGGCGACCGCGAGGTCGCGGAACTCGAACTCCTTCTGGATCAGAGCGTGCGTGCCGACAACGACGTCGGCCTGGCCACCAATCTTCGACTTGACCGAGCCGGTGACGAGCGCGCAGCTGACGCCGAGCTCCATGCAGATGCCCTCGATCGTGAGGAAGTGCTGCTCGGCCAGCGTCTCGGTCGGCGCCATCAGCGCGCCCTGGCGGCCCACCTCGACGGCTCGCAGAAGCGCGTAGAGCGCGACGACCGTCTTGCCGGCGCCCACGTCACCCTGAAGCAGGCGCTGCATTGGCGTCGTACGCGCGAGGTCGGCGTCGAGTTCGACGATCGCTGCCTCCTGATGTTCGGTCAGTTCGAACGGCAGCGCGGCGCGGTAGCGCTCGATCAGCTCGCCCGGCGGTGACAGCGCCGCAGCGACCTGCTCCTCGCGTTCGGCCGCGCGGCGGACAAGCGCGAGCTGGAGCACGAGGAGCTCGTCGAAGGCGAGCCGCTGCCTGCCCTGCTCGGCCTCGGCGAGCGAGCGTGGCTGATGGAGGGCCACGAGTGCGTCTGCTCTAAGGGGAAGCCAGCGGTGGGACTTCAGGGCAGCCGGTACAGGGTCGGGATCGTCACGGGCGTACTGAAGCGCGCTTGCGACCAGCTCGCGCAGTTTCGCGGCGGAGACCTCCTCGCTCGCCGGGTAAACAGGCGCGAAATCGGCTGTCGCCGAGCCGCCGTTCAGGTCGTACGACTTCACGGCAAAGCCGAAGCGGTTCTGCTGGCCCCGCAGGCGCACGTGCGTACCCGGGGTGAGCTTTTCCTTCAGCCACGGTTGGTTGAACCAGGTGGCGCTGACCTGGCCGGTGCCGTCGCTGACCTGGGCGGTCAGGATCTGCAGCCGCCCGCGCCCACGGCGGAGCGACGCGCGGATCACCTCACCCTCGATCAGCACCTCCTCCTCTCCGAACAAGTCGGAGATCCGCTTCTCGGGCGCGGGCCGCTCGTACCGCCTTGGCCGGTGGTCGAGCAGGTCGCTGACCCGCTCGAGCCCGAGCTTGGAGAGGCGCTTCTTCAGCGTTGGCCCGACACCCGCAAGCGAGTCGAGGGGCGCCTCCAGCCGTTCCGTGCGGAAGCGGCCGCGCGTCGGCGGCCAGCGGTCAGGCGGGTCCACAGCGGCGAAACCGGGCAGCGGCCGGCTCATCGGCTGAGTATCGCAGCCGGTCCGGCGGTTGCTAGCCCTGGAACCAGAAGAAACCGACCGTGCCAGGTCCCGCATGCGTCCCCACGACCGCGCCGAGACTCGTCACGAGCTTGATCTCCGCCTGTGGGCGGCTCGCGAGCACGATCGCCCGCAGCTGCTCGACCGTCTCCTCGGCCTCGGCATGGGCGATCCCGACGGCGAGGCCCGGCCCGTCCGTGGTCGCCTCCTCGAAGCGCTTGCGGAACTCCTCGAGCGCCTTCTGCCTGCCGCGCGCCCGCGCGAGCGGAACGACCTCCCCGCCTTGGATCGTCAAGATAGGCCTGACATTGAGGAGGTTGCCGGCGAGCGCCCGAGCGCGCCCGATGCGCCCGCCCTTAGCGAGAAACTCGAGCGTGTCGACGGTGAAGAGAAGCTTTCCGCTCGCGCGATGCCGTTCGACAAGCGTCTCGATCTCCTCGTCGGTCGTCCCCCGGGCCAGCAGCTCCTGAATCGCGATCGCGAGCATCGCGATGCCTACCGAGACCGACTCCGTATCGATCAGCCGAACCCGATCGTGCTTGCGCGCGTCAGGCCCCTCAAGGGTCACTTCACTCCCGCCGCCCCCCTCGGAGGCTGCGAGCGAGGCGCTCTGGAACGTGCCCGAGAGCCGAGCAGAGATGTGCAGCGAGTAGATGCGCTCGTAGCCGGACAGCGCGTTGTAGATCGAGCTGAAATCCTGTGGCGTCGGCTGCGAGGTGGTCGGCGGCTCGGCGGCCGCACGCAGCCGCTCGTAGAAGCCGTGTGGGTCGAGCTCGACGTAGTCGCGGAAGCTCTGCTCGCCGAAGCGGACGTACAGCGGGACGACGCGCATGTTGGGGAAGCGGATCTGGGCGTCCGGGAAGTCGGCGGTGGAGTCGAGCACCACCGCGGTGTTCTCGGAGTTGAGGCTCACAGGCGCGACTCGCCGGCCGAGCGGATCGCGGCCACGATCTCCTCGAGCTCCTGGTCTTTGCGCAGGCAGTCAACGGCGCCCGCGGCCATCAGCGCGTCGAGCTCACGCGGGCTCGCGGAGGCTGTCAGGCAGACGACTGCGACGTTCGGACAGTCGCGGGTCACCGCAATCGTCGCCTCGACGCCGTCCATGCCCGGAAGTCGGAAGTCCATCACGGCGACGTGCGGGTCGAACTCCTGGCACGCGCCGACGGCCGCCGAGCCATCGGAGACGGCTCCGACCACTTCGAGACCGTCCTGCAGCTCGAGGAGGAGCTCGAGCGCCTGGCGGAAAACGTCGTTGTCTTCGACGAGCAGGACGCGGATCAGCTGCGGGGAGGCCTCCACAGCGGGACCATAAGCGCTACTCGGCGGAGAGGAGCAGCGGGTAGTGCGGCTGGCCACCCGGGTGGACGTCCAGCTCGATGCCCGGGTACCTCTCCCGGACCCGGCGCACGAACTTATCCAGCTGCGGCTCGTCCTCACCCGTGAGCAGCGTCAGGATCTCGCGGCCGTCGGCGAGCAGCCGTTCGGCGACGGCCCACGAGACCTCGTCGAAGTCAGGCGACGAGGCGACCGCCAAGCCGTCGGCGAGCCCGAGCCAGGCGCCTTTCCGTACCGCCACCCCGTCGAGCTCGACGTCGCGCGAGGCAACGGTTACTTCGCCGGTCGCGACCTGCTCCAGCGCCTCGAGCATCGCCGTCTCGTTCTCAGCCGCGTCGAGCGAGGGCAGGTAGCGGACGATCGCCGCGAGACCGGCGGGTACCGAACGCGAGGGAATGACGCGCACCGGCTTGTCCGCGAGCTTGGCGGCCTGCTCAGCCGAGAGGATCACGTTCGCGTTGTTGGGGAGCACGAGCACCTCGGTCGCGGGCGTCGCGTCGATCGCGGCGAGGATGTCGGCGGTCGATGGGTTCATTGTCTGGCCGCCTTCGATCACGCGCGTCGCGCCGTAGCTCTCGAAGAGGCGGCGGTTGCCCGCGCCCGGCACGACCGCGACGACCCCGGTCTCGAGTGTCAGCAGCGGCTGCAGCCCCGAGGTGATCCTTCCAAAGCGGGCCTCCGTCTGCTTGTGCATGTTCGCGATCTCAACGCCCTCAATCGTGCCGAGAGCCGTCCCCAGGGCGAGCGCCTTGCCGGGCTCATCCGTGTGAACGTGGATCTTGAGCGCGCCCGAATCGCCGACGACGAGCAGCGAGTCGCCGAGCAGTTCGAGCTCGACCTCGAGTGGCGCGGCATCCAGGTTCTCGCCCTCGATCACGAAGACCGTGCAGTAGCGGAACTCCGACAGTTCCTGATGGACGGAGTCGATCCCGGCCTCGTGGGCGTGCTCGACCGGCGCGTCCGGGAGCGGCTCGCCGGACAGTGCCGCGGAGACGCCGCGCACGATCTCGAGCAGGCCTGCTCCGCCCGCGTCGACGACTCCCGCTTCGCGTAGGACGGCGAGCTGGTCCGGCGTGCGCGCCAGCGCGTCCTCACCGCGCTCGATCAGCTGCTTCAGCAGCGCCGCGGGCTCCAGATCTGCGTTGCGGGGGTCCTCGGCCTCCTCGGCGAGCTCGCGGATCACCGACAGCATCGTCCCCTCCACCGGGCGCCGCACTGCACGGTAGGCGGCGTCGCTCGCGGCGCGGAAGGCGCGGCGGATCGTGGCGGCGTCGAGCAGCCCGGCCTCGCCGAGCGCCTCGGCGGCGCCGCGCAGGATCTGGGAGAAGATCACGCCCGAGTTGCCGCGGGCGCCCATCAGCGCCGCGCGCGTGAGCTCCTTTGCGAGCGTGGCACGGTCGGCGGCCGTCGAGGCGTCGAGCACCTTCATGATCGCGCGCGCGGTCAGCGTCAGGTTCGTGCCGGTATCGCCGTCCGGCACCGGATACACGTTCAGGTCGTCGATCCGGCGGCGGTTCGCCTCGAGCGTCGCGAGCGCCGCCTGCCCGAGTTCCTTGGCCCGCTCGAGCTCGGTCACGCGGATCGCCGCACGTCTTCGATGTGCACCTCGACCGCCGCGACGGTCAGCCCCGTCAGCCGCTCGACCTCGTACGCGACGCGGGAGCGCACGGTCGCGGCGACTTCGGCCAGGTTGAGCCCGTACTCGACGACGACGTGCAGATCGAGCCGGAGCCCTTCGCCCGAGCCGGACACGGCTATTCCCTGCGTCAGCTTGTCCCGCGTCAGCAAGCGCTTCAGCCCCTTGCCGGCCATGCCGACGACGCCGTAGCACTCGGCGGCGGTGTGGCCGACGATCTGCGCGATCGCGTCGGTCGCGATCATGATCCGGCCCAGGTCCGACTGCTCTGTGAGGTGTCCCCGCTCCACGTTCCGCGAGCTTAGACGGTGCCGAACGGCGGAAGGTTACCCTCCAAGAGGCTTACCTGAGAGGGATTTTGGGCCGCGGGCGGCCCCTTCAGGGGTCTTGCGCGCTGAGCATCCGCTTCCGCGGATGCTCAGCTTGCGCCAACAAGCTAAAGCGCTTTTTGAACTTTGCCCGCCTTGAGACAGCGGGTGCAGACGTAGGCGCGCTTGGCGACGCCGTTCAGGAGGATGCGTACCTTCTGGAGGTTCGGGTTGAAACGGCGACGGGTCGCCACCATCGAGTGGCTCCGGTTGTTCCCGAACGACGGCTTCTTGCCGCAGGTGACGCAGACCTTGGACATCGGCCGCGGAGTCTAGCAGCCGTCCTTAGCCAAGTAACACTTTGTTACTTGCTCAGCACGCGCTGGCTCGCGGCCGGTGGTCAGCGGGAGGCGGCGGCGCGGAGCTGGGCGAAGACGTCGGCCATCTCGAGCCCTGTTCGCACCGCTTCCGCGCCCTTCTCGAGCCGGTCCTCGGCCTGCTCGGCCTCCTCGAGCGTGAGCACGCCGAACGCGACCGGCACACCGGTCTCAAGCGCAGCGAGCTGGAGGCCGGACGCGGCCTCGCCGGCGACGAAGTCGAAGTGCGGCGTGTCGCCGCGAATGACGCAGCCCAGAGCGACGATGCAAGCGTACCGGCGGGTCTTCGCGAGCGCCATCGCCGCGATCGGCAGCTCGAACGCTCCTGGCACCGGCATGATCGTGATCGCGTCGCGCTCGACGCCGGCCTGCTCCAAGGCGGCGAGCGCCCCTTCCAGGAGCTTGGAGGTGACGGTGCCATTGAAACGACTGACGACGATCCCGACGGCGCGGCGGCTCCCTTCCGGCCTGCCCTCGAGGACGCCGTAGCCGTCCGGCACCGAGAGTTCTCCCTCGGCGTGCTCCACGGGTGCCGCGGGTGCCGCGACCTCGTCGACCACGACGACGGCGTCGGCGTTGGCGTCGGCGTCGGCGTCGGCCTCCTCGCTCTCCAGCGGCTCGGCGAGCTTCGGCGTGTCGGGCCAGCGCTCGGTCACGCGTCAGGCCCGCCGAGAAGCTCTGGCTCGAAGCGCATGTCCTGGTGGTGCAGTGCATGGCCGAGCTTGTCGCGCTTGGCGTCGAGATATCCTCGGTTCTCGGCGTTCGGCGGCACCTCGATCGGCACCTGCTCGACGACCTCGAGGCCGAATCCCTCGATCCCGGTGATCTTCTTCGGGTTGTTCGTCAGGATGCGGATCGTCGTCAGGCCGAGGTCGGCGAGGATCTGGTTGCCGATTCCGTACTCACGCGTATCGGCGGCAAAGCCGAGCGCGAGATTCGCCTCGACCGTGTCGAGCCCCTGTTCTTGCAGCTCGTAGGCCTTCAGCTTGTTCAGCAGGCCGATCCCTCGCCCCTCCTGCGCCATATAGAGGAGGACTCCGCGCTCCTCTGCTCCGATCCGTTGCAGCGCAAGCTCGAGCTGCTCCCCGCAATCGCAGCGGAGCGAATGGAAGACGTCGCCGGTCAGGCACTCGGAATGCACCCGGACCAGCACGTCTTCTGCACCGGCGACCGCTCCCTTGACGAGGGCGACGTGATGCTTGCCCGTCAGTACCTCGCGGAAAGCCACCGCAGTGAACTCCCCGTACGGCGTCGGCATCCGCACGGACGTGGTGCGCTCGACGAGCTGCTCGTGGCGACGCCGGTACTCGATCAGATCCGCGACCGTGATCATCTTGACGCCGTGGCGCTCGCAGTACGGCACCAGGTCGGGGACGCGGGCCATCGAGCCGTCGTCCTTCATGATCTCGCAGACGACACCCGCAGGATTCAGACCGGCGAGCCGCGCCAGGTCGACGGCGGCCTCCGTCTGGCCGGCGCGCTCGAGCACGCCGCCGCGGCGGGCGCGCAGCGGAAAGATGTGACCGGGCTGGACGAGGTCCGCGGGCTTCGAGGTCGGGTCGATCGCCACCTGGATCGTCTGGGAGCGGTCGTGCGCTGAGATCCCGGTGGTGACGCCCTCGCGCGCCTCGACCGAGACGGTGAAAGCGGTCCCGAACGGCGTTTCATTCTGGTCGGTCATCTGGCGCAGGCCGAGCTCGTCGCAGCGCTCCTCGGTCAGGCAGAGGCAGACGAGGCCCCGGGCGTGCGTGACCATGAAGTTGACCGCCTCGGGGGTGGCGAACTGCGCCGCAATCGTGAGGTCGCCCTCGTTCTCGCGGTCCTCGTCGTCGACGACGACGACGAAGCGGCCCTCGCGGATCTCCTCGATCGCCTCCTCGACGGTGGCAAAGGGGCTCTCGGTACGTGTCGCCGTGGTCATCGTCACGGCCGCATCGTACCGGGAAGCAAGCGCTCGACGTACTTGGCGAGGACGTCGGTCTCGAGGTTGACGTTGTCGCCGGCGCTAAGACGAGAGAGTGTCGTCTCGGCCAGCGTGTGCGGGATCAGCGCCACCTCGAACCCGGTCTCGTCGACCGCGGCGACGGTCAGCGAGACGCCGTCGACTGTGACCGAGCCCTTCTCGACGCAGTAGCGCAGAAGCTCCACGGCCGGCTCGATCCGGACACGAACACCGTCGCCCTCCCGGTCGAGCGAGACAACCTCGCCGACGCCGTCGACGTGGCCCTGCACCTGGTGACCGCCGAGCGGATCGCCGGCACGGAGCGCGGGCTCGACGTTGACGGGACCGGCGAACGGCTTCACGCGCGACAGCGTCTCCGGGACGACGTCGAACACGAGTCGTCCACCGCCCTTCTCGACGACCGTCAGGCAAACGCCCGCGATCGCCACGGAGTCGCCTAGTTCGCCGACCGTTCCGCACGCGACGACGAGCCGGCCGTCCTCGAACGACACCACGTCCCCCACCTCTCGCACGAGCCCCGTGAACACTCCTAGAGGTTACGGCTCGCGGACGTAAGCCTCCAGGAGAACGTCGGCGCCGACCGACCTGCTCGTCAAGTGGGTGAGGGTGAGCGGAGCGTCGAGACGGTCGGCGAGGCCCGGCCCCGAGCCGGAGACCGTCGGCGCAACGAACAGGAGGAGCTTGTCGACAAGTCCGGCGCGGAGGAACGCCCCGGCGAGCGTCGGCCCGCCTTCGAGCAGGAGCGACTGGACGCCGTCGGCCGCGAGCGCGCGAAGCTCGTCCTCGAGCGGCCCGGCGCGCAGCTCGAGCTCGGAGCCGTCGGGGAGCGGCCCCGTGCCGAACGCCAGCCGCCGGGGCTGGCGCGTAGCACCGACGTCACGGGCGTCGAGGCCGGGGTTCTCGAGCCGGACGGTGCCCATGCCGACCGCGACAGCGTCGGAGTCCGCGCGCAGCTCGTGCACGAGCCGGCGGGACTCCGCCCCCGAGACCCAGCGGGAGCCTGGAACGGTGACGCGGCCGTCGAGCGTGACCGCGGCTTTGAAGGTGACGAACGGGCGCCCCCGTGCGACCCAGGTGCGCCAGGCCTCGTTCTGGCGCCGCGCGTCGACGCTGTCGGCGAGCTCGACGACGACACCTTCGGCCTCGAGCCGCTCGAGCCCGCCCCCAGCCTCGGGGTTCGGATCGCGGGAGCCGGCAACGACGCGCGCGATCCCGGCTACGAGCACGGCGTCGACGCACGGAGGCGTGGTGCCGTGGTGCGTGCAGGGCTCCATCGTCACGTACAGCGTCGCGCCGTGCGCGCGCGCGGCGGCGGCCTCGAGCGCGACCACCTCTCCGTGGCGCCCCGCGGCCTCGGTCGCGCCCTCGCCGACGATCTCATCTCCGGCAACGACGACGGCGCCGACCGTCGGCTTGGGATAAGCCGTGCCGCGTGCCTCGTTTGCGAGTTCGAGCGCCCGCTGCAAACTCATGTCAGAGCTTGTACCAAGCGGTGATATGCCCGAGAGAGGTCTTCGCGCGCGAAGATGCCGCTGCCGACGACGAGCAAGTCCGCGCCCGCGTCGTGCACCTGCCTGGCGTTGTCCTCGTTGACCCCGCCGTCCACCTGCACGAAGCAGTCCACCAGCGCGCGCAGCCGCTCGACTCGTTCGTACGCCGCGTCCATGAACTCCTGGCCGGAGTAGCCGGGGCTGATCGACATGCAGAGGCAGACGTCAGCGCCCTCGTTTGCCGCCTCCGCGGCCACCTCGACCTCCGTCTCCGGGTTGAACGCGACGCCAACCTCGAGGCCGTGCTCGCGAGCCTGAGCGATCACGGTCGCGACGTCCTCCACCGCCTCGACGTGGAAAGTGACGCTGTCGCCGCCCGACTGCGCGAGCTCCTGGAAGTGGCGCGCGGGGTTGTCGACCATCAAGTGGCAGTCGACGCGCCCGTCCAGCGCGTGGATCATCGGCGCAATCGAGCGCAGCACGACTGGTCCAATCGTCACGGGGGGAACGAAATGGCCGTCGCCGACATCGAAATGGAAGACGCGCGCGCCCGAGCTCAGCAGTTGCTGAACCTGCTCGCCGAGACACGCGAAATCCGCCGCGTACAGCGACGGCTCGATCTCGACTGTCCGCACCCAGTCACGCCAAGCCACGCATCGATCTTAGGACGAACACAGGACGATGGGTTGCTGCTTGACTACCTCCGTGCGGCGCTTCTTGCGCAAGCTGAGCTTCTTCCCGGTCGTGTTGACGCTGATCGGCTTCGTCGCGTTCACGATCTTCATCGCCCAGCCGCTGCGCGGGAGTGAGAAGCACGGGCTCGTCGAAGGCACCGTGGCGGCGGCGCCGGAGCTGCGGCCGGACCGTCCCTTCGTCTACTACGTCGCGCTGCACGCCGGCACGCAGCGGGCTGCCGACGAGGTGCCGGCGCTCCCGGTTCAGGACGTCCAGCCGGACGACGACGGCGTCTTCGAGCTCTCTGCCGACGCAGGCGACGGCCGGCGGTTCTACCTCCTGGCTCGCGTCGAGACGGCCCGGCTCGAGCGGTACTGTCAGGTGACCCCGCTGCCGGAGCTCCAGCGCATCGAGAACGGCGACTGGGTGGTGGATGTCCAGAGCCGGAAACGGCTCGCCCCGGTTCGAATCACCGTCGGCAAGAGTGTGCGCTGCGACTAAGGCTAGACGCGGAGCCGTGCGATGAAGAAACCGCTCGTCCGGTGGACGTGCGGCAGGGTCTGGAGGAACTCCGGGCGGCGCGCATGACGGAATTGCGCCCACCCCTCGATCGCCTCGACCTCGAGCCCTGACGCATCGACCACCGCCTCGGCCTCGTCCGTGTTGACGGTGCAGACGGAGTAGACGATCGTGCCGCCTGGCCGTACCCGCTCCGCGGCGGCGCGCAGCAGCTCCAGCTGGAGCTCCGGCAGCGGGCTCGACCGCCAGCGGAGATCGGGACGTGCCGCGAGCACGCCAAGGCCGGAGCAGGGTGCGTCCACGAGCGCACGGTCGAACCCGGTCAGCTCGGGCGGGAGCGCCCGCCCGTCGGCGTGCACGACCGTGACGTTGCCCGCGCCGAGCCGGCGGGCGTTCTCCTCGAGCTCCCGTGCCCTGGCCTCGTTCGCCTCGACGGCGACGACCTCCCCGGCGAGCATCGTCGCCTTGCCGCCGGGGGCGGCGCAGAGGTCGAGCACCCGCTCGCCCGTACGGGAGCCGACGCAGAGCCCGGCGAGCTGCGATCCGCGACTCTGCGGCCAGACCTCGCCGTTTTGCAGGCCTTTCTCGTCGACTCGGGCGACCTCGTAGGCGTTTGGAATGTCCGTTTTAGCTCCGTCCGGGGTCTGACCCCGGACGTGCCTCACAACGACAGGTTGCGGCTCATTCTGCGCGCGCATGAGCGCCAGGGCCTCCTCCTCGCCCAGATCGCGCCGCCAAACCTCCCAGACCCAGTCCGGATAGGAATGCTTGAGAGGCCCCTCGGGGAGCCCGGCGAGGAGCAGTTCGATCCCGTCCGCGAGGCGCCTGAGCACGGCATTTGTGAAGGGGACCGCTCGCTCGAGCCCGGCTCCGCGCACGAGCTCGACCGACTCGTTCACCGCGGCGTAGCGCGGTACGCCGTCCAGGTAGCCGAGTTGGTACGCGCCGAGCCGGAGCGCCGCCCGCACCGGCGGATCGAGCTTGCGCACCGGCCGCTTGCCGAGCGTCTCGATCGCATGATCGAGCGCTCGCAGCCGCTGAACCGAGCCGAAGGCGAGTTGCCGGGCGAGCGAGCGGTCGCGGTCGTCCAGCTCTGCCGAGGCGCTGCGCAGCGCTCGGTCGGCGTAGGCGTCCTCCTCGAAGACGCGCAGGAGCACCTCGTAGGCGACGCGCCGGGCGGGAGCGACCGTCACCGCAGCCCGCGCAGAAAGGCGTCGTACTCCATACGCCTGCCGCCCTCGGGCTGCACCTCGAGTGGCACCAGCTCGCCGTTCTCGAGCCGCGCCCGCCAGATCGTGACCTGGCGCCCGTGCAGCTCGCCGCGCGCGCCGATGTGCGGTGAGAGCGCGCGGATCCGGTTCAGGCTCTCGGCGGGACGCGAGAGGTCGAGCACGCGGTCGTCGGGCTCGATCTTTGACGCATAGCTCGCCTCGCCCTCCTGCGGCCGGAACGCCGGCTCGGGCAGCACCTCGTCGAGCAGCTCGACCGCGAGCTCGGCGGCGCGGGCGTAGACGGCCCCCGCGTCGTCTTCCGGCGTCAGCAGAAACCCGCGTTGCGCGGCGACCGGGCCCGCGTCGAGCTCCTTCACGGTCTCGTGGATCGTGACACCGGTCTCGGCGTCGCCCGCCATGAGCGCACGCTCGACCGGTGCGGCGCCGCGCCAGCGCGGCAGGAGCGATGGATGCACGTTCAGCCAAAGTCCCCGGCCAAGCAGCTCCTCGGGGATCAGCAGGCCGTAGGCGCAGACGACGACGGTGTCGGCCGTAAGCTCGAGCCCGGCGGTCGGCCGATCCGGCTGGAATACGGGGATCCCGAGCCGTTCCGCCGCGAGCTTGGCCGGAGGCGCCGCGACCTTGCGGCCCCGCCCCGCAGGCCGGTCGGGCCGCGTCAGCAGCGCCGTGACGTCGTGCCGCGCGGCGAGCCGCTCGAGGACGTCCGCGCCGAACGGTGCGGTGGCGGCGACCACAATCTTCACGCCCTGAGGCTACGCCAAGCGATTGGGCTGCGAGCCCGGGGCCGCGAAGCGGCCCCCTTCAGGGGTCTTCGCGCGACAGGGGATCCGCTTCTGCGGATCCCCTGTCTTGCGCCTAAATAGATCGCCGCAGCGTAGCGAGCGCTTCGCGGCGCGACTCGTCGTCCGTGCGCTCGAGCAGCAGCACACCGTCGAGGTGGTCGAGCTCGTGCTGGACGACGCGGGCGTCCAGCTCCTCGAGCTCGAGCCGGAGCGCCTCGCCGCGGAGATCCTGCCCCTCGATCGTGACGCGGGCCGCGCGCTCGACCGGGACGAGCACACCCTGGAGCGAGAGGCAGCCCTCGTCGGCGACCTCGGTCTCCTCCGTCCGGTCGGTGATCTCGGGATTGACGACCGCGGTGACGTCGTCGGCCTCGGCGGGGTGGAACACGAAGAGGCGCTGCAGGACGCCAACCTGGGTAGCCGCCAGCCCGACCCCCCGCGCGTCGTGCATCAGGTTCGCCATCCGGTCCGCCAGCCGCGCGAGGTCGTCGTCGAAGCGTTCGACGTCCCGCGCCCGCATCCGCAAGACGGCGTCGGGGTACTGGCGGATCTGGGCCAGCGCGACGCGGCGACGCGCCTGTGCCTGAGCGTCGAGCTGTTTCTCCTCGGGCTCGTCGCCTTCGTCTTCCGAGCGCACGCCTCCCTCAGCCGCCATGCCACAATTCTAGTCCTGCTGAACACCGTTCCGCCCCTCGGTCAGCGATGCTGCGACGCCTCCGTGAGTGATGCTCTTGGGAGCGAAGCGACCCTTCAGGGGTCTTCGCGCGATGAGCATCCGCGGAAGCGGATGCTCATCCTGCGCAACTAGGACAGCGACTGGGGATCGACGTCGACGACGGCGTTCACGCCGGCCTTGCGCATCGCCGGCGCGGCGGCGGCCAGCAGGTGGGCGGCCCGCGCCGCGAGCGCGCGGGGGCGATCGGTCTTGGCGACGAGCTGCGCCCGTTGCCGTCCGCGCAGCCGGAGTAACGGCGCCGGACCGAGGAGCTCGGCGCCCTCCAGACCCCGGCTCAACTCGCGGAGCAGCCGTTCCGGAGCAGACGCGTCGGAGCCGGAGGCGACGATCGAGATCAGGTGACGGAAGGGCGGGTAGCCCAGCTCGCGGCGGCGGGCGAGCTCCTCGGTCAGGAACCCAGCGACGTCGTGCCGCGCCGCGTACCGGAGCGGCGTCGCATCGGGCTGGAACGTCTGCACGATCACCTTCCCGGGCGCGTCGCGGCCGCTGCGACCGGCGAGTTGCGTCACGAGCTGGAACGTGCGCTCCTCGGCGCGGAAGTCGGGGATGGAGAGCCCGGTGTCCGCATCGACGACGGCGGCGAGCGACACCCCCGGAAAGTGATGACCCTTGGCGACCATCTGCGTCCCGATCAGCACCGCCCGGTCGGCGGCAGCGAAGCGATCGAGGGCCTCGCGCAGAGCCCCCGGCTTGGCCGCCGTGTCGGCGTCGAGCCGGATCCGCGCCAGCTCGGGGACGCGCTTGGCAAGCTCCGCGTCCAGCCGCTGCGTGCCGGCGCCGATCCGCGCCAGCTCGGCAGAGCCGCACGAGGGACACGCCACCGGAACGCCCTCCGAGTAGCCGCAGTGGTGGCAGTGGAGACGTGCGTCGGCGTGCAGCGTCAGGGACACGTCGCAGAGGCCGCAACGACGTGAGAGCCCGCAGGCGCGGCAGTGGATCGCAGGCGCGACCCCGCGGCGGTTGAGGAGGAGGATCGCCTTGCCGCCGCGCTCGGAGATCTTGCCCAGCTCCGCCAGCAGCGGCGCCGACAGGGGATAGCCGGCTTCCCGGCGAAGATCGACGATCCTCACCGACGGCATCGGAGCGCCGAGCCGCGGGCCGAGCTCGAGCCGCTCGAGCGCTTCCCAGCTCTCCGGCCGGGGCGTCGCGCTGCCGTAGACGGCGACAGCGCCTTCGAACGCGGCCCGCTTGGCCGCGACCGTCCGCGCGTCGTAGCGGGGGTCGGACTCCTGCTTGTACGAGGAGTCGTGCTCCTCGTCGATGCAAATCAGGCCCAGGCGCGGCACCGGCGCGAAGACCGCCGAGCGAGCGCCGACGACGACCGGCGCCTCGCCCGAGACGATCCGCTCGCGCTCGTCCCGCCGCCCGGCGTCGGTCAACCCCGAGTGCAGGACGGCGATGCGGTCACCGAAGCGCGCCTGAAAGCGCCCGAGCGTCTGCGGGGTCAGCGCGATCTCGGGGACGAGCACGATCGCGCCCCGCCCACGCGAGAGCGTCGCCGCACAGGCCTGAAGGTAGACCTCGGTCTTGCCGCTCCCGGTCGCCCCCGCGAGCAGCAGGTGGGCGCCGTCTCCTTCCATCGCTTCCACGATCCGCGCGACGGCTCGCCGCTGGGGCTCCGTCAGCTCTTCCGGCTCGGCCTCGCCGGCCATGCCTGCCGCGGTTGTTCGCCGCTCGCCGCGGCGCGCCCGCAGCTTCGGCGCAACGAGCTCGAGCGCCCGTGCGGGGGTCGAGCCGTAGTAGTCGGCGAGCCACAGGGCGAGGTCGACGAGCGCCGGGGGCAACGCGTAGAGAACGCCCTCGATCGGCGCCGCCTGGACCCCGGCCGGCGCCTTCACCCCCGTCTCGACGACGACGCCGCGGACGGTCGAGCCGCCGAAGCGAATCGAGACGACGGCGCCCTTCTCGATCCCCTGCGGCACCTCATACGTGAAAGCACGCGCGACGGCGCGGGAGGAGACGAGCGGATAGACCTCTGCAAGCGGCACGGAGGCCACCGTAACCGCAGTGGAGGTCGTGTAAGGTTGCCCTTACATGGCGTGTGGGATGATCTGTTGCCACGGAGTCGCGAAGCGCTACGGCGCCGTCAGGGCCGTGGACGACGCGCAGCTCTGCGTCGAACAAGGCGAGTTCGTCGCCCTCCTCGGCCCGTCCGGCTGCGGCAAGACGACGCTGCTGCGCCTGATCGCCGGGTTCGAGGAGCCCGAGACCGGCACCGTCGAGGTCGCTGGCGTCCCCGTCGCCGGAAACGGAACCTGGGTGCCGCCCGAGCGCCGCAAGGTCGGGATGGTCTTCCAGGACTACGCCCTCTTCCCCCATCTCACTGTGGCCGAGAACGTCGGCTTCGGGCTGCCCCGCAAGGAGCGGAAGACGCGCGTGCCGATCGTGCTCGCGCTCGTCGACCTCTGCGGGCTGGGGGAGCGGTACCCGCACGAGCTTTCCGGCGGCCAGCAGCAGCGCGTCGCACTCGCGCGCGCACTCGCCCCCGGACCGGAGCTGGTGCTCCTCGACGAGCCGTGGTCGAACATCGACCCCCACCTGCGCGCGTCGATGCGGGACGAGCTTGCGCGGATCCTGCGCGCGATCACCGTCACCGTCGTCCTCGTCACGCACGACCGCGAGGAGGCGTTCTCGCTCGCCGACCGGATCGCGCTGATGCGGAACGGCACCGTCGTACAGGAGGGGTCGCCCGAGGACGTCTACCTCGCGCCGGCGACACGTTGGGCGGCCGAGTTCGTCGGCGCCGGCAACTTCTTGCCCGGCACGCTCGCGAACGGCATCGTCGAGACGCCCGTCGGTCTCTTCCCCGCGCAGAATCCGGGCTCTGACACGGCCGTCGAGGTATTGATTCGGCCCGAGCTGCTCGAGCTCGAGCCCGACCCGACCGGAGCGGGGCAGGTCGTCGGCCGCGAGTTCCGCGGGCACGACGTCTTTTACCGAGTGCTCCTCGACGGCCTCGAGCTCGTCTCGCAGCGCCCGTCGAACGAGGTCGTTCCGCTCGGATCGCGCGTCCGCGTGCATCCTCACGCCTCCCGCGTCACCGTCTTCTCCTGATTTCGTAAGGTTCGCCTTACGCCGTTGATAAGGCAAACCTGACAGGAGGGGAATGAAGAAACTATTTGGACTCTTACTGGCGGTCGCGCTGACGGGCTGCGGAGGTAGTGGGAACGAAGAGAGCGACACGCTCACCGTCTACTCCGGCCGCGAGGAGGAGCTCGTC
>Ga0183260_10002103_pt1 | contig 16521 bp, 14 predicted proteins | sample AntDrymUQ4972206_2_FD_129768 | JGI IMG/M metagenome (GOLD analysis project Ga0183260, IMG submission 129768) | Polar desert sand microbial communities from Dry Valleys, Antarctica - metaG UQ497 (22.06) (version 2) (version 2) | ecosystem: Environmental > Terrestrial > Soil > Desert | place...
CGAGCTGCTCCACAAAACGCGGGATCTCCGCGAAGTCGTAGGTGAGGTCGGCGTCGCCCATGACGATGTAGCGCCCGCGAGCCGCCGCGAAGCCGGCGAGGTAGGCGCTCCCGTAGCCGCGTCGCGGCTCGGCCACGACGCGAGCGCCCGCCGCGGTGGCGAGCTCGGCCGAGCGGTCCTCGGAGGCGTTGTCGGCGACCACCACCTCGCCGGGAATGCCGGCGGCACGCAACGCGCCGAGTGCCGCCTGGACGCATGCCTCGATGTTCTCCTCCTCGTTGAGGCAGGGGATCACGACCGAGACCACAAGGCCATCGTCGGGCATCGAGGCGTCCGCCAGGGACGGGATGGTGGGCTGCAGCGTGCTCACGGCGGCGAGGGCACCGGGCCCCGGAAGCATCAACGCGAGACGTCGAGCGAGGTTGCGCCTGTGCCGGACACTAGGGTAGCCAACCCCCATGCGGATCTGCGTGATCTACGACTGCCTGTTCCCCTACACGGTCGGGGGAGGCGAGCGCTGGTACCGCAATCTCGCTCAGCGCCTGGCGGCAGACGGGCACGAGATCACCTACCTCACGCTGCGCCAGTGGCCGCGCGGCGAGCGCGGCGAGGTGCCGGGCGTGTGGGTGTTGCCGGTCGGTCCGCGCATGGCGCTCTACCGCGGTGCCGGGCAGCGACGGATCGCGCCGCCACTCGTGTTCGGCGCAGGCGTGCTCTGGCACCTGCTCCGCCATGGCCGGCGCTACGACGTCGTGCACACCGCATCGTTTCCGTACTTCTCGCTGCTGGCCGCTGCGGCTGTCCGGCCGCTGGGCCGGTTCCGGCTGGTGGTCGACTGGTTTGAGCTGTGGAGCGATGAGTACTGGCGCGAGTATCTCGGTGGCGCGCGCGGACGCGCCGGGCAGGCGGTTCAAGCGCTATGCCTGCGCGTGAGACAGCACGCGTTCGCCTTCGCCGAGCTGACAGCACGCAGGCTCCGGGCCGCCGGCATGCGCGGGGAGGTCACGGTGCTGCGCGGGCTCTACGCCGGTCCCGTCTCGTCACCCGCGCCGCTCCCCGCCGAGCCGCTGGTCGTCTTCGCCGGCCGCCATATCCCCGAGAAGCGCGCGTGTGCGGTGGTGCCCGCTGTTGGGCTGGCGCGCGAGCGCGTGCCCGAGCTGAAAGCGCGCATCCTCGGCGACGGCCCGGAGCGCCCGGCCGTGCTGGCCGCGATCGCGGCGTACGGCTTGGGTGACGCAGTGGAGGCGCCAGGCTTCGTCTCGTCGGACGAGGTCGTGCGCGACCTGGCGCGCGCGCTCTGCCTCGTGCTGCCCTCGCGCCGGGAGGGATACGGCCTGGTGGTGGTAGAGGCGGCGTCGTGCGGCACCCCGACAATCTTGGTACGTGATCCGGACAATGCCGCCACCGAGCTCGTGACGGACGGCGTGAACGGCTTCGTCGCCGAGAGCGCCTCGCCGCAGGATCTGGCTGACGCGATCGTCCGCGTGCACGCGGACGGCGGAATTCTGCGCACGAGTACAGCGGCGTGGTTCGCCGAGAACTCCGCGGCGCTATCGATCGACGCCTCGCTCGACGCAGTGGCCCGCTCGTATGCCCGGGACTCGCGATGACGCCACTCGTCTCCGTGCTGATCGGTGTCTACGACAGCGCTGCGACGCTGCGCCGGGCGATCGACGCGGTGCTCTCCCAGACCATTGGCGACCTCGAGCTGATCGTCGTCGACGACGGCTCGAGCGACGAGAGTCCGGCGATCGCGGCAGCGGCTGCGGCGCGCGATCCGCGCGCTCGGGTACTGCGGATGCGGCGCAACGTCGGCATCTCGCGCAGCTTGAACGCTGCAATCGATGCGGCTCGCGCGCCGGTCATCGCCGTCCAGGATGCCGATGACGTCTCCGACCCGCTGCGGATCGAGCGACAGCTCGCGCTGCTCGATGGGCGACCCGAGGTCGCGGTCGTGGGCGTTCGCATGCGCGAGGTCGACGAGCATGGCCGCGAGCTGCGCCCGCGCACCGCGTTCGCCGTGGGCGACGTGCGTCCAGTGCTGCTGCGCTTCAACCCGATTCCCAACACCAGCGCCGCGTTTCGCCGCAAGCTGGTGCTCGACGCCGGCGGGTATGACATTCGCTACCGCTACGCGATGGAGTACGACCTCTGGCTGCGGCTGGCCGAGCGCCATGCGATTGTGGCGCTCGACGAGGTGTTGGCCACCCGGCAGATGAGCCGCACGAATGTCGCGGCTCGCGCTGAGCGCGCGCAGATCGCGGAGGCACTCGCGATCCGCGTCCGCGCGCTGCGCCGCCGCCGGACGCTGCGAGGCTCTCGCGGGCTCCTCGCGCCCGCGATCTCCTATGCCACGCCGCTTGCGGCCAAGCGCGCGCTGCGGCGGCGCCTCGGTCAGGCGCCCTGAGCCCGCTCGTATGCGGTCAGCACGCCTGCACGCAGCGCATCCGCGGTGAAGCGCTCGACCACGCGCTCACGCGCGCGCTCGCCTAACGCGGCCCGGCGCGACGAGTCGTACGCCAGCTCCCGGAACGCGGCTGTGTACGCGCCGACGTCCCCGGCCGGGAGCACGAGCCCGGCGTCGCCGACCGCCTCGGGGTTGCCCGGACCGTCCGCGACGACCATCGCGAGCCCGTGGCCCATCGCCTCGAGCACCGCGAACGACAGACCCTCGCGCCGTGACGGCATCACGAATACGTCCGCCGCGGCGAGCAGCGCGTCCGGATCGTCGCGATAACCCAGCACGCGCACCGACGACCCCGCGAGCGCCTCGACCGCGGCCCTCAGCGGGCCGTCGCCGGCCACCAGCAGCACGAACGGCCGCCCAGCGGCGCGCGCGGCATGCACGGCGGTGAGCGGATCCTTGCGCTCCTCGAGCTCGCCGAGGTAGACGCCGGCGACGTCGCCGTCGGCAAGCCCCAACAGCGCGCGTGCCGCCGCCCGCCGCGCCGGGTCCGATACGGGCGGCTCGATCCCGTTCGCGACGACGGTGAGCCGCGAATGCAGCCTGAGGGGAAGCAGCGACCGCAGCTCCTGCGACTCGCTCTCCGACGTGCAGACGGTCACGCGGCTCGCAGCCACGGCGGCAATCACCCAGGCGCCCACTGCGGCACCCGCCGGACCCCGCGTGCGGCGCAGTAGATGCAGGCCGTGCGTGGTCAGCACGGCGGGGCGCAGCGGCAGCGCGATGATCGCTGCCGAATCGCCGTGCACGTGGACAACGTCCGCGCCGCGGGCGGCGCTCGCCAGCGCGCGGTACCCGCGCGGCAATGCGGCTAGTGCATCGCCCAAGCGGCGCGATGGGCTCAGTGGGATGCGGCGGTGCGCAGTGCCGGGGATGGCTTCCAGCAGGTCGATGTAGGTCTCCGCACCGCCGCCCCGGTGCGGGAGGACGTGAACAACCCTCAGCATCGGCCGCAGCCTAGACTCCCCCGCGATGATGGCCCCGTCCGGCTGCGCCGTCTGCTCGGGCGCCACCGTTCCGGAGGATCGCTTCGGGCCCGTCCCGCTGCACCGCTGCCGCGACTGCGGCTTCGTCGCTCTCGATAGCGGTGCCGACCCGGAGCCCTACCGCGATACCTACTTCGCGGCTTACGCCGGTGGCGACTATCTGGGGCACGAGGCGCGCAGGCGGCATGAATCGCGCGTGCGACTCGACCTGCTCGCCCGGCTGGCGCCGCCGCCCGCCCGCCTGCTCGAGGTCGGCGCCGCCGCCGGCTTTTTCCTCGACGAGGCGCGCCGGCGGGGGTACGCCGGCACCGGCATCGAGCCAAACGCCTCGATGGCTGCGCACGGCCGTGACTCGCTCGGACTGGATCTGCGCACCGCGACGCTCGCAGAGGCGCAGCTTCCGCCGGGATCATTCGATGCGGTGTGCGCGTTCCATGTGCTGGAGCACCTGCCCGAGCCGCTGGACGCCGTACGTGCGATCGGCACCGCGCTGCGCCCCGGCGGCCACCTGCTGATCGAGGTTCCGAACGTGCAGAGCGCCGCTGCGCAACGGCGCGGTGCGGGCTGGCCGCCGCTCGACCTGCCCTATCACATCGGGCACCACGGACCACGCTCGATGTGTGTGCTGCTCAAGCGCGGCGGCTTCCAGGTGCTGCGGATCGACACGGTGCCGTTCGCGCTCTACGGAGCGGGCTCGCGCGCGACATTGCTCGCCCGCGGCCTGGCGGAAGCCGTGCGGGCCCGCAGGATCCTGCCCGCCGGGCCGCACCCGAACGGCCACCAGCTCCTGCGCGCGGTGGCGCGCCGCGCGCCGCGTTGACCGTGCGACCGCCGACCCCGCGACGGCTCCTGATCGTCGCGTACTACTACCCGCCGCAGAACATCATCGGAGCGCGCCGCCCTTCCGCACTGGCGAAGTGGCTCCGCCGCCGCGGCCACGAGATCACCGTGTTGACTTCGGTGCAATCCGGCCACGACCCCAATGCCGCACCCTCGCGGGTCGTGCGCAGCCGCGACCTGTTGGCCACGCGCCTGAACTGGCGCGGCCAGAGCCTCGACGTCGTGACGGGGCAGAGCGATGCCGCTTGGGATCCTGACCCTGGCATCTGGGGGAAACTCTTCGTGCCTGACGTTCAACTCCTCTCCTGGGCTCCGTTCGCCGTCGCGACCGCACTGCGGCTCCATCGAAGGATCGGCTTCGACGCAGTGGTGACATCTTCCCCGGTGGAGTCGGTGCACGCGGTCGGACTGGCGCTGAGCGCGCGCGGCGTTCCCTGGGTCGCGGATCTGCGCGACGGATGGTGTTTCGAGGCGCCCCGGGGGCGCCCGCAGTTGATGCTCCAGCGCCGCCTGGACGACGTCTTCGAGCGCATCGCGGTGCGGCGCGCAGACGCCCTGGTAATGGTTACGGAGCCGCTTTCGGCCGACCTGCGGTCTCGACACGACGTCCAGGTCGAGACGATCACGAACGGCTTCGATCCCGATGACGAGGAGCTGTTGGCGGACACGGGCGCACCGGTGGATGCGGCGAAGCTCACGCTCGTTCACACAGGAGGGTTGGGGAGCCGGCAGACGGTGCGGCCCCTGCTTGATGCACTCGTGCGGATCGCGGCGGACGATTCGACCCTCGGGGATCGCGTGGAGCTCGTGCTCGCCGGCCAGCAGACAACCGAACAGCGTGATCTGTACGCGCGATCCGAGTACGTGCCGTTCATCCGGCACCTTGGCTTCGTCGACCGGTCGACGTCGCTCGTGCTTCAACGTGCCGCGGACGTGCTCGTCCTCGTGACTTCGGGCGACCGTAGGGGAGAGGCGACCGGCAAACTCTTCGAGTATCTGGCCGCCGGACATCCGATCCTTGCGCTTGCGGCCGGCAGCGCGGCAGCGGACATCGTGTCGAAGGCGGGCGCCGGCATCGTGATACCGACGCGCGACACGGCTGCCGCTGAGTCCGCGCTGCGGAGAATCCTCGCCGAAGGGCTTCCTTCTCCACCGGCCTCCGGCCGTGCCGACTTCGCTTACCCGGCGCTGGCTGAGCGCTACGAGGTCGTGATCGAACGGGCGATCGCTCAGCGGGTCCGGGGCGGGGAGACGCGCAGCGCCGAGAGCGATCCCGCGACGGCGACGTAGCCGGCGCTCCGCAATCGCTCGGAGGGCCGGCGCTCGAGCCCGCGCACTCCGCCGACCGGTGCGGGTGTAGATCCGTCCAGCCAGCTCACCAGCGGCCCGGCCACCTGCGGCCATGCGAACTCGCGCGCAGCTGCGGCGAGCCGGTCGGCGTAGGCCCCGCGACCGCGTTCGAGCACGCGCTCGAGCTCCGCGGCGAGGCCGGCGGGATCGCCCGGATCCGCCACGGCGCCGAGGTCGTCGCGCTCGATGCGCTCGGCCAACTCGTCGCCACGGGTGCAGACCACAGGGAGTCGGCCCCAGAAGCAGTCGAGCACGCGCGTCCGAGACGAGAAGCGCGTCTCGAGCTGCTCCGTGTGGCTGGAAACCGCGCAATCTGCGTCGAGCAGCCAGCCGCCGCGATCCTCGTAGGAGACCCATTCGTCGTTGAACACGACCGCGTCGCCGAGCAGGCCGAGCTCGGTCGCGAGCAGTCGGGCACGCTCGGTGGCCTGCCTTGCCGGTGCAGCGGTCGCCGCTCCCATGAACACGAGCCGCGCGCGCGGCCGCCGCGCGCGCACCAGCGCGATCGCACGGATCGCGGTCGGAGCATCGAGCCACGACCAGATGCCGCCGTTCCAGAGCACCACTTCGTCCCCGGGCGCTATCCCCAGGCGGTCGCGCAGCGGCGTTCCGGACGCGACCGGCGCGATAGCCGGGACGCCGTAGGGCACGACATCCAGGAATGACCGCAGAGAGCGATCCTGGTCATAGCGCGCCGGCGTCACCAATCCGGCACCGAGCAACGCGCCGATCCACAGGTCGCGCTGCCGCTCACCGGCACACATGATGTGGTGCCCGCGACGCAAGGCGTCGACCACACGATCGGCCGCGAAGGCACCCAGCAGCGCACGCCGCCCTCGCGGTCCGTCGGCGAGGTGCTCGAGCGTCCCGAACACCTCTGGGTCGTAGAGGTCGGCGATCAGCCGAACGCCGGATCGCGACAGCTTGCGCATCACCAGCGGCCACCCGGGTTGGGCGACGACCGCGTCGGCGACTGCGAGGTGCGGGTCGAGCGCCCGTGGGGCGTGCGGGGCGTACGTCACGACCGGCACCCCGACGTCACCGCCGTCGAAGTCGGCTGCGGCAATCGTGACGTGCACCCCGAGCGCCGCGCGCACCGCGTGGGCAAGCTCGACCGCGCGGATTCCCATGCCGCCCATCGACGTCCCCACGCGGTCGCCGTAGACGAAGAGCACTCGTGTAGCTCCCGGCATCGGCTCAACGGCTCCGGCTCGTCGAGGGCGACGGAACAGGTGCGTCCGAGGCCGCCGCGCCGGCGGTCAGCTCGGCATAGATGTCGTTCCAGCGACCGGCGATCGTCGCCCTCGAATACCCGGCGCGGACTTCGGCGGCGATCGCGCCCCGGTCGTACCCGGCGTGGTGCTCGAGCATCCGCTCGAGCGCGTCCGCAAGCGCGGCCGGATCGCGCGCGCGGCAGAGGATTCCGTTGCCTGCGTGGATGCGCTCCGGCATCCCGCCGACGGCCGTGGCGACGACGGGCAGACCGCACGCCATCGCCTCGCCGAGAACGACCGAGAACGTCTCCCACTCGCTCGGCACCACCGCGAAGGATGCTCCCCGGAGGAGCGCCACCACGCCGGTCCGATCCAGTTGGCCGCGAAGGACGAGCCGGTCGCCCAGTTCGAGCGCCCGCGCGCGGGCGGCGATCACCGGGCGCAGGGAGCCACTGCCGGCGATCTCGATCCGGAACTCGGCCCCGCGCCGGCCGAGGATCGCTGCCGCCTCGACGAGGTGTCCGACGCCCTTGACGGGCTCCAGGGCGGCCACGACCGCAATCCGTGGCCGTGCGAAGGTCGAGCGCCCAGCCGGGGGGACGAAGAGGTCAGTGTCGATCGAGTTCGGAACCACCCGGAAGCGGCCGGGCCAGCCGCCTTCCTCAAGCGTCGCACGAAGGCTCTCGCTGACCGGGCAGACGAGGTCGGCCGAGGCGAACGTGCGGCGCGCGACCAGGGCGGCTGTGCCGTGGACGCTCTCGCGCGCGAAGCCGGAGAAGTGCTCGGAGACGATCACCGGCCGCCGAAGGAGCCGGCCCGCGACGACGGCCGCGAGCCCGGCGCCGAACTCGTGGGCATGCAGGAGGTCCGGATCGAAGCCCGTGTGCCGCAGCCGACGCACGGCCGCGGCGACTGCCCAGAGATTGACCACCGTCCTGGGCGCCGGCGGCGCACCGTGGCGGACCCGCAGCGTCCGCAGCGGCCCGTCCATCTCCTCCTCGAGGTGCGGCAACCCGGCCCCGACACGACGGTCCGCGAGGTGCAACACGACGACCTCGTTACCGGCGGCGACCGTCAGCGCCTGCTCGCGCACGAAACTACCTGCTCCATCGCCGGGATGACCGGGATACCAGTCGCTGATCATGAGGACCCGCAAGGCGGCCACGATACGGCCATCTGCCACACTGCGCCGCCCATGAGCCGCGACGGGGCCAGCTACTGGGAGCGGCGGCACGAGTCGTACGATTCGCTCGACGCAGTCGGTTGGACCGGCCTGGGCACCGCGTTCAACGGCTGGATGTACGCCGTCCGCCGCCGGGTGTTCAAGCGCGTCGTGAGCGCAAACCTGGCCATCGGCCCGGAGACGCACGTGCTCGACGTCGGCTCGGGAACCGGCTTCTACCTCGACGTCTGGCGCGAGCTGGGCGCCGGCATGATCGAGGGGTCCGATCTGACGGCGGCGGCGACCGAACGGCTACGCGCCGCGCGGCCCGGCGTACCGGTCCACCGCTTCGACCTCGGCGGGGACCCCTCCCAGCTGCCTTCCGGCCCGTTCGATGCGGTCTCTGCGATGGACATGCTCTTCCACATCATGGACGCGAAGGCGTACGCGCGCGCGGTCTCCAACCTGGCGGCGCTCGTAGCCCCCGGGGGCCACGTCGTGCTGAGCGAGAACCTACTCGACGGCCGTGTCGCCGCGGGACCGGTGCAGGTCAGCCGCTCCGAGGAGGAGATAACCGGCCTGCTGCGCGCCAACGGCCTCGAGCCGCTGACCCGCGTGCCGATGTTCGTGCTGCTCAACGGCCCGGTCGACTCGAACAGCCGCCTGCTGCGGCTGTGGTGGGACGGGTTGACGCGGGTGGTCTCGTTCCACGAGACCCTCGGGCGCGTCGCGGGCGCCGCGCTGTTCGGAGTCGAGCTGCTCGCGTTGCGACTCACCCGCCGCGGTCCTTCCACGAAGCTGCTGATCTGCCGCCGAGCGTTCGAGGCATGAACGAGCCGCGCGAGCCCGGACGCCCTCCTCCCCACTCGCTCGCCCGCTCCACCTTCTTCGCGCTGCAGGCAGACGTCGTTGCGGGCGTGTCGGATCTCGTGCTGGCGATCGTGGTCGCCCGCGGGCTCGGGCCGGCGAACCGCGGCGTCTACTTCCTCGCGCTTTTCGCGGCGACGCTAATCGCGCTCGTCGGGAACATGGGGCTTGCCGCCGCCGCGCTGGTGTACGGCGCCAGCCAGCGGTTGCCGCTCGCCGAGCTGCACGGCATGGCGATCGTTTGCGGAGTCGTGGTCGGCGCGCTCGGCGCTGCGCTGCTGCTGGGGCTGCAGGAGGTCTTGACTGACAGCGTGCTACGCGGCGTCGACGGCACGATCCTGATCCTCGTCTCCGTCAGCCTCGCACCCCTGATCTACGCCCAGGTCGTCGGCGCGCTGATCACGGGCATGGGGCACGTGCCAGAGATCTCAAAGCTGCGCATCGCTGTCGCGCTGGCGACGCCGGCACTGACGATTCCTGCGGTGGTGCTGGGGGACGGCGAACCGCTGTGGCCCGTCGCTGCCTGGCTCGTGGTGACGATCGGCTTCGCGACCGCGCTCGCCCGCCTCGCCCTCCGACACATGGCGCGCCCCTGCCGGCCGTCGCGGGCGACGATCGGCCAGGTCGTCTCGTTCGCCGTGCGCGGGCACGTGGGCACGCTCGCGCATCAGGGCTTCCTGCGTGTGGACGTGCTCTTCATCTCCGCCCGCCTCGGGCCCGCGAGCGTCGGCCTGTACGCCCAGGCATCGGTTCTCGCGGAGCGGATGTCGACGCTCGGGCAGGCGATGTACGCCTCGAGCGCGGCGCGCCTGGGCAGCGATCCACCGCGCGACGCGGCACTGCTCACGGCCGAGCTCGTCCGCGTGTTGCTGCTGGTCATGGTGCCTGTGGCCGCGCTGCTCGCTGCGAGCAGCCACCTCGTCATGGTGGTGCTGTTCGGCAACGCGTTCGCGCCTGCCGCCTTGCCGTTCGCGATCCTGTTGCCGGGAACGGTGTGCCTGACGCTCTGGTACGTCGTCTCGCTCTATGTGCTGGCTACGCTGCGCAGGCCGGGGGCGACGACCATCATCCAGGGCACCGCGTTCATCGTCTCGGTGCCGCTGTACATCCTCGCCATCGACAAGTGGGGCCTGAACGGAGCAGCGCTCGTGTCGTCGGTGGTCTACGCAGCGGTCTTCGCCGCCGGCCTCTCGTTCCTGCTGCGCTCGCCGGACGTCCGCGCCGCCGACCTCATCCCGCGTCGCGCCGACGTGCGCCACATGACCGGCCTCGGGCGCCAGGCGCTCGCTGCGCTCCCGGGCCGCTGATGGCGATCCTGATGCTCGTACACGCTTTGGCGCCGCCCACGCTGGGCGGGACGCCGATCATCCTGCAGCGTCTGCTCGCCGGCCTCCCGGGGATCGAGCTCGAGGTGGTCACGGACCGGCGGCTTCGCGCCGCCGTGAAGCGCGGCGGGGAGCGGGTGCTGGCCGGCCGCTACCGGTACTTCGCCAAGTGGCCGGGGCCGGGACGCCGCTGGCTGCCGGGGCGGGTCGTGCTCGCGGCGCTCGACGTGGCGCTCGCCATCGTTGCCGGCGTGCGCGCCGGGTGCTGGGCGCGGCGCGACGGGGCGCGCTGGGTCATGTCCGTTCCCGACGAGGGCTTCTCGGTGATCGCCGGCGCCGTAGCCGCGCGGATCGCCCGCCGGCCTCACGTGATCTTCGTCTTCGACCTGTGGGAGGAGAACGCTTACTCGGAGGTCGACCGCTGGGTCGCGCGGCGCGTCGAGCGCCGGATCTGGCGCGATGCGGCAGCGATCGTCGGCCATGCGCAGACGCTCGTCGACCACTACTCCCGCAAGCACGGTGTAACGCCGCACGCGATCCCGACACCGATCGACCTCGCCGCCGCCTCACCGGTTGGCGCCCCGCGCGTCCGACGCCCGGACGAGCCGCGCGAAGTGCTCTTCGGCGGTGCTCTGTACTGGGCGCAGGCGGAGGCGCTGGAGCGCCTCGCGCGCGTCTGCCGCAGCATGGACGGCGTGACGCTGACGGTCGTGGGAGACGAGCACTCGGCGCGCGCGGCCGGCGTGCTCGCCGACCGTTACGAGCAACGGCTGAGCCCGGGGGATTTCCGCGCGCGGGTCGCAGCTGCCGACGTCGCCTTCCTCGGGCTGAGCTTCGACTCGCCGCGCCCAGAGGTCGTCGCCACCGCGACCCCGGCCCGGCTACCGGAGTACATGGCGTCCGGGACGCCGATCCTCGTGCACGCCCCCGCCGACTCGCACGTAGCCCGCTATGCACGTACTGAAGACTTTGCCGAGGTCGTGGATCAGGCCGACGACGACGCGCTCGCAGCAGGGCTGGAGATGGTGCTCGCGGACGGCGTGCGCAGTAAGCTGCGCGCCGACCGGGCCCGTCGGCTGGCGATCGAGCGGCACGACACCGATCGCGTCTGCGCGCGGCTGGCGGCCATCCTCGCCGGCATCGCCTCCTGATGACCGCTTCCCGCGAAGGACCACTCCTCATTCAATCGGCCAGAGCACTGCTGCAGACGAGCGCGTCCGAGGCGCTCGGCCGGCTGGAGGCCGAGCGGGCCGTCCGGCGGCCGGGCCAGATCGTGTCGGCGCCGCCGCCGGCGTTGCGTCCTCTGCTGCGCCGGCTGTCGTCGGAATGCGACAGCGTGCTGGACGTCGGGACGGGGCTGATGAGCTCACTCGAGCTGGTCGACTGCCCGGTCAAGCTGGGGTTGGACGCGCACCGGCCTTACCTCGAGCGGCGCCGGGTGCCCGGAGCGGTACCGGTGAATGCCTCGGCGACGGAGCTCGAGCGCCTGTTCGTCCCGGGCGCAGTCGACCTCGTCACGCTGATCGACGTGGTCGAGCACTTCACCCCTGGCGACGCGCGCGAGGTGCTCCGCCAGGCCGAGAGCGTCGCCCGGCGGCGCGTCGTCCTGTTCACTCCCCGCGGCGATTTTCCGCAGCAGGGCTTCGATGCCTTCGGGCTAGGCGGGGAGGAGTACCAGCGCCACCGCTCCGCCTGGGAGCCCGCGGACCTCGTAGCGCTCGGGTACCGCGTGATCGTGCTCACCGCGTACCACGATTCGCGCAACAGCTCGTTTGTCGAGGTGTTCGGCGCGGGCGCATCGCCCGTCGACGCCCTGCTCGCGCACAAGGATCGGCGTCCGTGAGGGTGCTCGTCCTCGGGGCTACGGGCATGCTCGGCCATGTCGTGGCCGAGCGGTTCGCGGATCATTTCGAGCTGCATTCAGGTGTGCGCGATGCGGAGCGTGCGCGGGGGCTGGGTGTCGCGGGCGAGTTGCACGCTGTCGACGCGATGGATCCGGCGAGCTGCGCCGCGCTCGTGGCTGAGCTGGAGCCTGTCGCGGTGGTGAACGCGATCGGTTTGGTCAAGCAGCTCGAGGAGGCGTCGATGCCAGTGCCGGCGGTGACGGTCAACTCGCTGTTACCGCATGTGTTGGCTGACGCCTGCGCGGCGCAGGGGGCGCGCTTGGTTCATGTGAGCACGGATTGCGTGTTCACGGGCGCGTTGGCCGCGCCTGCCGCGTATCGCGAGAGCGATCTGCCCGATGCGCTTGATCTATATGGGCGGACCAAGCTGCTGGGCGAGGTGCTGGCGGCGCCTGGAGTGACGCTGCGGACCTCGATCATCGGCCATGAGCTAGACCGCGCGAGCGGCCTGCTGGCGTGGTTCGCGGCGCAGGATGGCACCGCGGTCAACGGCTTCACGAACGCGATCTTCTCCGGACTGACGACCAGGGCGCTGGCGCGTGTGATCGAGGCGGTGATACTCGACCACGCCGCGCTCGCCGGCTTATATCACGTCGCTGCGCAGCCGATCTCCAAGTACGACCTGCTGATGCGCTTGCGTGACGTGTTGGGACTGCAGTGCGAGATCACGGCGGTCGATGAGCCGCGCATCAATCGCGCGCTCGACGGCTCACGTTTCCGGGAGGCGACCGCGATCGAGGTCCCATCCTGGGATGACATGCTGAGCGAATACGACAGGGGAAGCGATGACCCGCACTCTTGACGACGCCGTCGTCTTGATCACGGGCGGCACCGGCTCGCTCGGGCAGACGCTCACGCGGCGGCTGCTGCTAGGCGGCCTGGGCACACCCGAACGGATCATCGTATTCTCGCGCGACGAGGCGAAGCAGTACGCGATGAAGACGACCTGGAAGCACGCCGCGGGAGCGACCGACGACATCATCTATGGCAACTTCGACGAGTTGATTGAATTCCGGATCGGCGACGTGCGCGACTACGCCAGCGTGTTCGACGCCGTCTCGCGGGCGGATGTCGTCTTTCATGCGGCGGCGATGAAGCAGGTTCCGACGTGTGAGTACTTTCCGGCGCAGGCGACCGCGACCAACGTGCTGGGCGCCGACAACGTCGTACGGGCGGTGCGTCACTCGCGGCGCGCGCACACGGTGGTCGGCGTGTCGACCGACAAGGCGTGCAAGCCGGTCAACGTGATGGGGATGACCAAGGCGATCCAAGAGCGGATCGTGATCGAGGGCAACCTCGACAACGAAGGCTGCCGGCTGATCGGCGTGCGCTACGGCAACGTGCTCGAGTCGCGCGGCTCGGTGATCCCGCTGTTCAAGCATCAGATCGCCGCGGGCGGGCCGGTCACGATCACCGAGCGTGAGATGACCCGGTTCCTGCTCAGCCTGGAATCGGCTGTCGACACGATCTTCGACGCGTTCCGCGACGCGCGCCGCGGTGAGATCTACGTTCCCAAGGTGCAGTCGGCGCGGATCCTCGACGTGGCAGAGAAGATGATCGGCGACCGTCCGATCGAGCTGGCGTTCACCGGCATCCGGCCGGGAGAGAAGCTGCACGAGATCCTGATCAGCGACGAGGAGGCGTTCCGCACCGTCGAGCGCGGCGGATACTACGCGCTGCAGCCGATGTTGCCGGACTTCGACATCGACCCCGGCCCGCGCCCACTCGAGCGCGAATTCTCATCCGCCGACGCCGTGGTGAGCGGCGCAGAGCTGCAAGCGCTGATCGCGATCGGCACGTTCGTCGACATCGCCGTCGAAGGCGCCGTCTCCCCCGCGATCAGACGATGAAGGTGATGACGGTAGTCGGGACGCGGCCCGAGCTGATCCGGCTCTCGCTCGTGTTTCAACGGCTACAGGCCGCCGGAATCGATCACCACCTCGTCCACACCGGGCAGAACTACGACGCGCGGCTGTCTGAGATCTTCTTCTCCGAGCTCGGCCTCCCAGAGCCCGACAGCTATCTCGGGATCCGCAGCGAGCGGGTCGGGCAGCAGATCGGGGAGATCGTCGCGCGCTGCGAGGACGCGATGCTCGAGTTCGAGCCCGACGCTCTCTTGATCCTGGGTGACACCAACAGCGGGCTTTCGGCGATCCCCGCCGTACGGCACGACATCCCGGTGTTCCACATGGAGGCGGGCAACCGCTGCTTTGACTGGAGCGTGCCCGAGGAGAAGAACCGCAAGCTGATCGATCACATCTCGACCTGGCTGCTGCCTTACACGCCGCGCTCGCGCGAGTACCTGCTCGACGAGGGGCTGTCCGCCACGCGCATCTTCGTGAGCGGCAATCCGATCACCGACATCCTCGAGCACTTCCGGCCACAGTGGGAGGCATCCGACATCCTGGGCCGGCTTGGGCTTGAAGCATGCGACTACGTGCTGGTCACGGCCCACCGACAGGAGACCGTCGACATCCCCGCGCGACTGGGCGTGATCTGCGCGGGGCTCGATGCCGTCGCGCGCGAGCTCGACGTGCCCGTCGTCTGGAGCGTGCATCCCCGCACGCGCGGCAAGCTGGCCGCGCTCGGCCTCTCGCTCGACCAGCGGATACAGCTGCACGATCCGTTCGGGTTCGCCGACTTCGTGCGCCTTGAGGCGTCTGCGCGCTGCGTGATAAGCGACTCCGGCACCGTGCAGGAGGAATGCAGCCTGCTCAAGGTGCCGGCCGTGACGTGCCGCGATACGACCGAGCGTCCCGAGACCGTGGAGTGCGGTTCCAACGTGCTCTCCGGTGTCCAGCAACCCGAGCGGATACTCGAATGCGTGGCCGCCATGACCGGCGGCTCACGCGAGTGGACCTCACCTTATGAGGGCCCGCTACACCACAACGTCGCTGACAAGGTCGTCAAGTTCCTCATCGGCAACACGCCGTAGCTGCGGCGTGAAACCTCGCCACATGGCACATCCCCGCCCATGCCCCGCTCCTGAGCACGGGTGGCGGCCGACGGGCGTGCCACCATCGGGACGCGCGCGCGTCCCGATCGGGTGAATCGCCGTGCACGCCAGTATGCCCATGCAACCGGCCCACACAGCCTCAGCCGCAGAGCGCGCCGAGCCGACGGACGCGCCCAGCGCAGAGCTGCTCGGCATCCCACTGGCAATCACGGACTACGAGCGCACCCTCGACTGGATCGACGCGTCCGCGGCAAGCCGCACGCGCGGCTACATCTGCGTCGCCGCCGTCCACACGGTGATGGCCTGTCACGACGACCCCGAGCTGCGCGCGGCCGTCCTCGGCGCCAGCTTCACCGTTCCCGACGGCCAGCCGCTCGTCTGGGCGCTCAAGGCGCTGGGTCACCAGCTCCCGGACCGCGTCTACGGCCCGACCCTGATGGACCGGGCGTGCGCCCGCGCCGCGCGCACCGGGCTGCGCTTCTACCTCTACGGCGGCCGCAACCACGGCGCGCTGGCGGAGCTCGCGCGGACCTTGCGCCTACGCCACCCCGGACTGCAGATCGTCGGCGGCCACTGCCCGCCGTTCCGCCCGCAGACCGCAGCCGAGGAGGCGGCCGTCGCGGACGAGATCAACCGTTCCGGCGCCGACGTCGTGTGGGTCGGCATCGGCGTGCCCAAGCAGGACAAGTGGATGGCGCGGATGCGCGGCCGGCTCGATGCGCCGGTGCTCGTCGGCGTTGGAGCGGCGTTCGACTTCCACGCCGGCCTGATCCCGCAGGCGCCCGACGCGCTGCAGCGGCTCGGGCTGGAGTGGGCGTTCCGCCTCGTGCAGGAGCCGCGCCGCCTTTGGCGTCGCTACCTGCGCTACAACCCGCGCTTCGTGCTGGGCTTCGCGCGCCAGTACGGGCGCCACCTGCGCGGCCGCTAGCCTCTCCGGCGCATGTCCTACGACGTTGCCGTGATCGGGCTGGGCCGCGTCGGGCTGCCGCTTGCGATCACGTTCGCCGAGCACGGGCTCTCCACCCTGGGCATCGACAAGGACGCCGATCGGCTGGCGCTTCTGCGACAAGGCCGGATGCCGTTCAAGGAGCCCGACACCGAGGAGCCGCTCGCGCGCGTGCTTGACGCCGGGCGGCTGGCGCTCTCCGAGCGCGCCGCCGACGCCGCCCAGGCCGACGCGATCGTGCTCACGCTCGGCACGCCGAGCTTGTCGCACATCGAGATCGACATGTCGGACATCCGCACCGTGCTAGACGCGCTGCTCCCGCACCTGCGCGCGGACCACCTGCTCGTCCTGCGCTCGACGGTCGCGCCGCACACGACGGAGTTCGTCGCGGGCTACCTCGAGAAGCACCGCGGCTTCCGCGTCGGCGAGGACCTGTTCGTCGCGCACGTGCCCGAGCGGATCGCCGCCGACCGCTTCATGGCCGAGATCGGGACGCTGCCGTGCATC
>Ga0183260_10002104_pt1 | contig 16519 bp, 14 predicted proteins | sample AntDrymUQ4972206_2_FD_129768 | JGI IMG/M metagenome (GOLD analysis project Ga0183260, IMG submission 129768) | Polar desert sand microbial communities from Dry Valleys, Antarctica - metaG UQ497 (22.06) (version 2) (version 2) | ecosystem: Environmental > Terrestrial > Soil > Desert | place...
AGCGGCCATACCGTCGAAGATGCCGGGCGTCGGGCCGCCCCTGGTCATCGGGTCGCCGCTGCGGTTGATCAGGCGGTACCGAAAGCGCTTGGGCAGCGCGAGGTACTCGATCCCGCTGTCTGCCTCTGGCGTGGGCTGCAGCGGCCCGAAGCCGACCGCCTTGCGTCGACGGCCGCCCTGCCGGGTCTGCGCCGCGTACGCCGAGATCGGCCCGCCGAGCGCGATGCCCGCACCCAACACGGCCGAACCTTGCACAAAGTTCCGTCGCGTGACGTCAATCGCCATGTCCGCTGTCTCCTCCGTCGTTGCCGAGTGCCGGGCTGGATTGGTATCGACTGCATTCAGGTGACTTGTGAAGCGTCGGTGACCAGTGGTTTTCCGGCGCGATGCAACGGCATATCGTGAGGGCCCCTTGTCCGCCCACGACGCCTACCGGCCCGCCCCGCGGCCGGCCCCGCGCGATTCCGGCGGCCTTTCGCGCCGCGCGCTGCTCGGGCTCTCGCGGACCAAGCTCGGCTCTGGCCACGTCGACCTCGACCGCGTGACAGCGCGGATGGCCGCGGCCTGGGACGGCGAGGCGCGAACGGCTTGCTGCGCGCGGTCGAGCCGGTCGCCGAGGTCGTCGCCGGCCGAGCGGATGTCACCGCGGGCACCCGCGTGCTCGACGTCGGTGCGGGTGACGGCAACGTTGCGCTGGCCTGCGCGGCGCGCGGCGCGCGCGTCGACGCCTGCGATCTGTCGTCGGCGATGGTCCGCCGCGGACGCGCGCGTACGGGGGACGCGGTCGCATGGCGCGAGGCCGACGCGCAGGCGCTCCCCTACCCTGACGCCAGCTTCGACGTCATCGTCTCAGCCTTCGGCGCGGCCCAGGCTCCACGTGCTGCTCGCGCAGCCCACGAGCTGGCTCGTGTCTGCCGGCCGGGTGGGCGGGTCGTGCTCGCCGCCTGGGTTCCGCGCGGTCTGCCCGGCCGGATGCCGGAGCTCCTCGACGCCGTCGACCCGCTGCCGGAGGGCCTCGCTTCGCCTGCTGCGTGGGGCCGAGCCGACCGCGCCGAGGCGCGCCTGGCACCGCACCTCGACGAGCTCGAGCTGCGTACATGCATCGCCTCGCTGGGCTTCCCCAGCGCCGGTGCGTGCTTCGAGGCGCTCGCGCCGTCGACGCTCGACCACGCCCAGCGCGAAGCTCTGCGCCCTGGCTTTGACCGCGTGCTGGCTTCGGTCAACAATCGCCCACCCAGCGTGGAGCTCGATGCGCGATACCTGCTGATCAGCGGTATCGCGCGGCACCCCGGGCTCGCCGCGTCCGTGGGTGAGTGAAATCCCGAAATGACCACCGAGTCATCCGGCCGGTCGCCAGCGAGCCTCTCGCGCGGTCGGATCGTGTTGTAGAGCGGGCGAAACGCTTCGACCCATTTCGGTCGTTCGGCACCGTCGGCCGGTAGCTGGCGCCGCCGGTGCTCGATCCGGATGGGGCCTGGTAGCGCTCGATCAAGCCGTTGGTCTGCGGCGAGCGCGACGGGTGGAGGACGTGTGTGAGCTCGCGACGCGATGTCAGGTTCTGTCCGCTAACGCGAATAAGAATCATTATTTGCAGGTTCGGGATGGATGACAGTCCGCCGGTTGACCGCCCTCGCCACGACCCTCGCCGCCGCGACCCTCGCAGCGTGCGGCGAGGCCGACCGCGGCGAGCCCAGCACTTCAGATGGCGGCCTGAGCGTCGTCGCGACGACGACCCAGGTCGGCGACCTTGCTCGCAATGTCGCGGGCGACCGCGCGTCGGTGACGCAGATCCTCAAGCCCAACTCCGACCCGCTCGAGTACGAGCCACGGCCAAGCGACGTCGAGGCCGTGGCCGGCGCCGCGGTCGTGTTGCGCTCCGGCGGAGACCTCGACGAGTGGCTCGCCGACGTGCTCAACAACGCCGGAAACGAAGCGACAGTTGTGACGCTCGTCGACGCGATGCGCACGCGGCGGCTGCCCGGCGCGATCGATCCGCACTGGTGGCAGAACCCGCGCAACGGCGCGATCGCCGTGAACAAGATCCGCGATGCGCTGATCGCTGCCGACCCCGAAGGACGCGACACGTACACCGCCAACGCAACCGCCTACCTCAAGCAGTTGGATGCGCTCGACGGTGACATCGAATCGTGCCTCAACTCGGTCCCCGAGCCGGATCGCAAGCTCGTTACGCGCATGGCTCATAGCACGCGCACCCGTGTGGCTGACACCCACCCGCCGACGTCGCCTGACAGGCGCACTCATCGTGACCGGCGTCCTCGCCGCAGGCACGATCGGCCCATCGCCGGGATAGCTGACCACCGCGATCACCCGTTCTGGCTACTGTCCGCAAAGGGACAAGCAAGGCATCCACACCACGGCGCCGAAGCCAGCGCACTGTTCGGGGTGCTCTCCGTCCTCGTCAAACACTGCAGCGTCAGCTCAACTGTCGCCTGTAGTCAACGCGCGAGCGATCGCGCGAGCTCGACGAACAGCCGCACGCCCCAGCCCGAGCCGCCCTTGGACGTGTAGGGCTTGCCCGCGCCCCATGCGGTGCCCGCGATGTCCAGGTGCGCCCACGGCACGTCGCCGCTGAAACGCGCCAGGAACTGCGCTGCCGTGATCGAGCCGGCCTTGCGCGACTCGTCGGCGTTCTTGAGGTCGGCGACGTCGCTCTTGATCTGCTCGGCGTAGTCGCGGTTCAGCGGCAGCCGCCATGTGATCTCGCCAGTGGCGGCGCCGGCGGCGGCGACCTGCTCGAGCCAATCGTCGTCGTCGCCCATCAGGCCGGCATGGTGGTTGCCCAGCGCGGTGATGATCGCGCCCGTCAGGGTCGCGATGTCGACGAGCCGCTCGGCGCCCTCGCTGACGGCGTGCGCGAGGCAGTCGGCGAGCACGAGCCGGCCCTCGGCGTCGGTGTTGATGATCTCGATCGTCAGGCCGTTGGAGGCGCGCACGATGTCGCCGGGGCGCATCGCGTGACCGGAGGGCATGTTCTCGGTCGCGCCGACGACCGCGATCAGCGACAACGGCAGGCGCAGTTGTGCGATCGCCTCGACCGCGCCGAGCACCGCCGCGCCACCGGACATGTCGTACTTCATCTCCGACATCTTGTTGGCGGGCTTGATCGAGATGCCGCCGGTATCGAACGTGACGGCCTTGCCGACGAGCCCCAGCACGGGACCGCTCGCGTCCGGGTGCTCGTATCGCAATGTGATCAGCGCCGGCTCTTCGTCCGAGCCCTGTGCGACGGCCCCGAACGCGCCCATCGCGCGTCGCCGCAGCCCGTCGCGGCCGTCGACCTCGACGCTGACGTGGTCGAGCTCGCCCAGCGCGCGGGCGGCATCGGCGAGATGACGCGGCGCCATCTCGTTCGGCGGCGAGTTCTGCAGGTCGCGGGCGCTGTTGACGGCGCGCGCGACGATCTCGGCCTCGTCGACGACGGTGCTCAGGTCGTCGTGGGCTGAGATGACCAGTGCCTGGATGTGCTGGCGCTGGTCGTCGTCCTCGTCGTTGTCCTTGGCCTTGGCCTTGAAGCGGTCGAAGCGGTACGCGGTGAGCAGTGTTCCCTCCACGATCGCCACGGCGATGTCGCTGTCGACCTTGTGCGGTACCTCCCAGCACAGCCGCAGCGTGCCGAGCTCACGCGCTCGCCCGAGCGCCGCCGCGGCGGCCGTACGCGTCCGCTCGCCGTCGAGCTCGGAGCGCTTGCCCAGCCCGACGAGGATCCAGCGCTTGCCGGCGGCATGGGTCACCGCGAGATGGCGGTGCTTGGCCTTCGCCTCGCCCGCCTCGACGAGGGCGTTGAGCGCGCCGTCGACATCGTGGTGGATCTGCTCGTCCTGCACCACGCCGATGACGACGGTGTCGGCATCGGCGTCCTGCGGCAGGGCGGTGGTGGCCTCGACGATCACGGCACGGAATCTATCCGGCGCGCGCGGTGGGACACCGGCGGCCCGCAATCGCGCCATCGACGAACTGCAGCGATGAAAGTGAGAGGAAGTGGGATGCCGCGTGCGATCCGACGCCACGAGAACTGCAGCGATGAAAGGAAGGAGGGAGTCGGATGCGCGAGGGGTCCAACGGCACGAGGTCGCAGTTAAGCCGCCTATAGCGGTCAAACTGCGAACTCGTGGTCGGGCAGCCCCCACACGCGGATGGCCAGGCCCCGGCTTTCTCATTCTTCATTTGATGCAGTTCATGCGGACCGCGGCTCCTGGGGCAGACCGGGGCATAGACCAAAACCTATCTTCGATGTGAGAACTATCGAAGGTGAGCGCGGTTGCCTCCTCCTGGCTTATGCTCAACGGCCTGCCCTGACGCGCGCCAGATCGGAGAGCGCCCCGCCATGCCCACGACCGTCATCCTCGGCTCCGCCCGCACCCCCATCGGAAAGATGGGTGGCTGCCTGTCGACGCTGGACGCGACGGAGCTCGGCGGGATCGCGATCAAGGCCGCGCTCGAGCGCGCGGACGTCGCCGGCGAAGAGGTCGAGCACGTGATCATGGGCCAGGTTCTGCAGGCCGGGCAGGGCCAGATCCCCTCGCGTCAGGCACAGATCAAGGGCGGCGTCCCCAAGGAAGTCAGCTCCGAGACGGTCAACAAGGTCTGCGCGTCGAGCGTGCGTGCTGTCGGGATTCTCGATGCCCAGATCCGCGCTGGCGACATCGAGCTCGGCGTCGGCGGCGGCATGGAGTCCATGTCGGGCGCTCCATACCTGCTGCCCAAGGCCCGCTTCGGCTTTCGCATGGGCGACGCCAAGGCACTGGATGCGATGGTGCACGACGGGCTGACGAACCCCTTCAGCGGCCGCCAGATGTTCGACGAGGCGACGGAGATCGGCGACGAGCTCGAGATCACGCGCCCCGACCTCGACCGCTGGGCACTGCGCTCGCACGAGCTCGCGATCGAGGCGACCGACTCCGGCCGCCTGCCCGAGGAGATCGTTGCGGTGACCGTGAAGGGTCGCAAGGGCGACACCGTCGTCGAGGTCGACGAGGCGCCGCGCCGCGGCAGCACGCTCCAGTCGCTGGCCAAGCTGCCGGGCCTCGTCAGCAAGGAGGGCTCGCACACGGCCGGCAACTCGCCGGGCGTCAACGACGGCGCCGGCGCGATCGTCCTCGCCTCCGACGAGTGGGCGCAGCGCAACGGCAAGGAGATCCTTGCCGAGATCGTCGCCCAGGCCCAGACTGCCGAGGACTTCGCCTACCTCGCGCGCACGCCTGCAGCGGCGGCCAAGCTGGCGCTGCAGAAGGCCGGTCTGACGGTCGAGGACATCGACCTGTGGGAGATCAACGAGGCGTTCGCGTCTGTCGCGCTGAACTCGATCCGCATGCTCGGCATCTCCGAGGACAAGGTCAACGTCAACGGCGGCGCGGTCGCGCTCGGGCACCCGATCGGCGCGTCGGGCGCGCGCATCCTCGCCACGCTCGTGCACGAGCTGCGCCTGCGTGGCGGCGGCCTCGGCTGTGCTGCGATCTGCTCGGGCGGTGGCCAGGGGGACGCCGTCGTCCTCAGGGTCGGGGACTGAGCGGGCCTGACTGCGAACAAGCTCGAGGAGCCGGCGCGCGCGGATTTCGAACGCGAGCAGGCGCTCGCTGACGGCGCTTCACGCGGTGCGGCGTTCATCGATCTAGACCGAACGCTGATGGCCGGCTCGTCCGGCTATCACTTCGTCCGCGCAGCCTACGAACGCGGCATGATCAGCCGCCGGCGGATGGCCGGCGACGCCTGGGGCGCCGTCAAGTTCCGGCTCTTCGGCTCGACCGACGCCGGCACCGACAAGGTGCGCGCACGGCTGGGCGCCTACATCGAGGGCGTGGCGGTGCGCGACCTGCAGCGGCTTGCCCCGCGCGTGCTGTCGGGCGTCCTGCCGCGCCTGTACCCGCAGATGCTCGAGGTCGCCTACGAACACCAGGACGCCGGTCGCGCCGTCTACATCTGCACCGCCGCCTCGCAGGAGATGGCCGGCTTGCTGGCCTACGTGCTCGGATTCGAAGGAGGCATCGGCTCGCGCTCGGAGATCCGCGACGGCGTCTACACCGGTCGCGAGGGTGGGATCTTCACCTACCGCGAGGGCAAGGCGCAGGCCGTGCGTGAGCTTGCGAGCGCAGAGGGAATCGATCTCGATCGCTCCTACGCCTACTCGGACTCCGAATCGGACGTCCCGCTGCTGCGCGCCGTCGGCCATCCGGTCGCCGTCAACCCCGACAGCGCGCTGATGCGGATTGCGCGCCGGGAGGGCTGGGAGGTGCTGCGCTTCGACCGCTTCGGGCGCCGGCTGCAGATCGCCGCTGCGGCGCTGGCGGCGGCGGCGGCGGGCGGCGCCGGCCGGCTGGCGCTGCGCCGCAACGCCGTCGCGTCCGCCGCAGCGGCGCCATCGCGACGCGGAGCGCGCCGATGAGCCTGCATGAGCTCAACGACGAGCAGCGCGACATCCGCTCGCTGGCGGCGCGCTTCGCCAACGAGGTCGTCATGCCCCAGGCCGCGACCTGGGACAGGGAGCACCGGTTCCCCAGCGACGTCGTCAAGCAGCTGGGAGAGCTCGGCCTGATGGGCGTCTGCATCCCGATAGAGCTCGGCGGGGCGGGCGCGGACTTCCTCAGCTATGCGCTCGTGCTCGAGGAGCTGTCGCGCGGCGACGCCGGCCTCGGCGTCACGCTCGCAGTGCACATCGGCGCGGGCACGCTGCCGATCATCGACCACGGCCGCCGCGAGCAGCGCGAGCGTCTGGTGCCGCCGCTCGCCCAGGGTTACGAGCTGGCGGCCTTCGCGCTGACCGAGGCCGATTCGGGCTCGGACGCCGGCGCGCTGCGCACGCGCGCTGTCGACGGCAAGCTGACCGGCGCCAAGCAGTGGGTCACCAACGGCTCCAAGGCGCACGTGTTCATCGTCTTCGCCAAGGACCCCGACAAGCCGAGCGCATACATCGTGCGCCGTGGCGCACCCGGCTTCAGGCCGACGCGCGAGGAGGACAAGCTCGGGCTGAACTCGTCGACGACGACCGACCTCGTCCTGCAGGACACGCCGGGCGAGCGGCTGGGCTTCCCCGGCGCTGGCCTGCGGATCGCGCTGTCGACGCTCGACGGCGGGCGCATCGGCATCGCTGCGCAGGCCGTCGGCATCGCTCAGGCCGCGCTGGACTGCGCCGTCGAGCACGCCAAGCAGCGCCACGCCTTCGGCAAGCCGATCGGCGCGCACCAGGCGATCCAGCAGAAGCTCGCCGACATGCACACCGAGATCGCCGCGGCGCGGGCGCTGACATGGCGCGCCGCGCGGCTGAAGGCCGCCGGCCGCGCGCACACCGTCGAGGGCGCGCAGGCGAAGCTGTTCGCCTCGGGCGTGGCCCGCCGCGTCACGAGCGAGGCGATCCAGGTTCTCGGCGGGATCGGCTGCACGCGCGAGTTGCCGGCCGAGCGCTACTACCGCGACGCCAAGATCACAGAGATCTACGAGGGAACGTCGGAGATCCAGCGGATGGTGATCGCCCGCGCCCTCCTCGGCGAGGTCGCCCGCGAATAGGCTTCGCCGGGCTGATGACGACGAAGCCCCTCGATCACCGCCGAGGGCCGCGACGTCGCCGGCCGCGCGACCGACCTGCTCAACGCCGACGCGTCGGCCTCTCGGCAATGTCAGATAAACAGCAGGAGCGCGTCACCGAGCTGCTGCGCATGTTGCGCATCGAGGCCGGGGACTTCGCCGAGTAGAACGGTTTCGCCCTGCGGTCACCGGAACCGGCGACCTTCGGGCGACGTTACCCGTGGATGTCGTCCACCCACTCGACCTGCTCCGGGTTGGGCTCGACATCCGCCAGGTCGAGGTTGACCACGACGGGCTCCTGCCCGCTGCGCACGACGACGCACGACAGCGGCGTCTGGAGGCTCGCGTTGATCTCCTGGTGGGGCACGTACGGTGGAACGAAGATGAAGTCGCCGGGACCGGCCTCGGCGACAAATTCAAGCCGGTCACCCCAGCGCATGCGAGCCTGGCCGCTTGCGACGTAGATGACGCTCTCGACGGGGGCCGTGGTGGTGGGCGCCGGTCTTGGCGGCGGGGTCGATGACGACGGCGCCGGCCCACAGCTTCTCGGCACCGGCGCGCGCCGTCGTGATCGCGGCGGCGCGGCTCATGCCGGGCGTCTGCGGCGTGTTCGGGTCAAGCTCGTCGCCGCGCACGACACGTACGCCGTGCAGGCGCCAGTCGTGCTCGGCGGCCTCGGAGCTCATGCGGGGGAGTATGGGCGAACCGCTGCGCCGAGGCGTAGAGCGCCGCCGCCGCTCTCAGATACATTCGCTGCTGGAGCCGGCCGCCCGTAACGCCTATTCTCGGGTGAGATGAGCGGTCTTCGGACCATCTGACGACCGAACCGTCCTTCCGACCCGTGGCCGCCACCCCCACCCGACCAGCGACACTCCCCACGACCGAGTCGCAATGGCGCGAGGCCTATGGCCTGCAGCCCGAGCGCGACGCGTCCTTCACCACGCTCAGCGGGACCGCGGTCAAGCCGCTTTACACCGCCGTCGATGCGCCTCACGACCCCGGGTTCCCCGGCCTGTATCCGTACACGCGCGGCGTCTACCCGTCGATGTACCGCGGCCGGCTGTGGACGATGCGCCAGTTCGCCGGCTTCGGCACCGCCGAGGAGACCAACGAGCGCTTCCGCTACCTGCTCGACCACGGCCAGGAGGGCCTTAGCACCGCCTTCGACATGCCCAGCCTGATGGGCTACGACTCCGACCACGCGCGCAGCCTGGGAGAGGTCGGGCGCGAGGGCGTCGCGCTCGACACGGTCGATGACATGCAGACGCTGTTCGGGGGCATCGACGTCGGCGAGATCTCGGTCTCGATGACGATCAACGCGCCGGCGGCCGTCATGCTCGCCTTCTACGTTGCGGCCGCCGAGGCGACCGGTATCCCGGCCGAGCGCCTGCGCGGCACGATCCAGGCCGACATCCTCAAGGAGTACATCGCCCAGAAGGAGTGGTGCTTCCCGGTCGACCCCGCGATGCGCCTGTGCGGAGACATGATCGAGTTCTGCACGCGCGACATGCCGCGCTGGCATCCGATCTCGGTCTCCGGCTACCACATCCGCGAGGCTGGCTCGACCGCGGCCCAGGAGCTCGCGTTCACGATCAAGGACGGGCTGACCTACGTCGAGCAGGCCATCGCGCGCGGCCTGCACGTCGATGACTTCGCGCCGCGCCTGAGCTTCTTCTTCAACGCCCAGATCGACTTCTTCGAGGAGATCGCCAAGTACCGCGCCGCACGCCGCATCTGGGCGCGCGAGCTGCGCGAGCGCTTCGGGGCACGGGACCCGCGCTCATGGCTGATGCGCTTCCACACGCAGACGGCCGGCGTCTCGCTGACCGCCCAGCAGCCGCTGAACAACATCGTTCGCACAGCCGTCGAGGCGCTCGCGGGCGTGCTCGGCGGCACGCAGTCGCTGCACACGAACTCCTACGACGAGGCGTTGGCGCTGCCGACAGAGGACGCCGTACGGATCGCCCTGCGCACGCAGCAGATCATCGCCCACGAGACCGGCGTGACGAACACGATCGATCCGCTCGGCGGCGCGTACTTCGTCGAAGCACTGACCGATCAGCTCGAGCAGGAGGCCTACGACTACTTCAGCCGCATCGACGAGCTCGGCGGCATGGTCGCGGCGGTGGCGCAGAACTTCCCCCAGAGTGAGATCGCCGACGCCGCGTTCGAGCTCCAGCGCGAGTACGACGGTCGCGAGCGCATCCTCGTCGGCGTCAACGACTACGTCGACGAGGGCGAGCAGGAGCTCCCAGTCCTGCGCATAGATCCCGAGCTCGAGCGCAAGCAGATCGGCCGTGTGCAGGCCGTCCGCGTGCGCCGCGACGGCGCCCAAGTCGAGGAAGCGCTGGCGACGTTGCGTGGCGCCGCGGCGGACGAGCGCACGAACCTCATGCCGTCGCTGCTCGACGCCGCGCGGGCGCACGCGACGGAGGGGGAGATCGTCGGTGCGCTCCAGGCCGTCTTCGGGACGTACACCGAGACGCCGGTCTTCTGATCCTCCACTCCTAGACGCACGCGGCGAACGCTCGCGCCGTCTCGCGTTTCGCGCTGCGCGTCACGGCGCGCTGCGCCTCGGCCGTCGCCGCCGCGAGAATCTCCTCGTAGAGGCTCGAGGAGCGCAGCGTGCGCAGTGCGCACTCGAGTGTCTGCTTCGGCAGGCCCGCGGTGCGGGCCTCCTCGCGAATTCCGGCCTCGAACATGCGGCCCACGAGCGCACGAGGCGAGCTGCTGCCTGACGTGCAAACGCCCATGGCCATCAGGACACTGCGCCTCACTGCAGGCGGGACAGCATCCCCGCTCGACTCGACGAGCTGCTCGTCGCTGATCGCGGCCCGCAGCCGCCGCTTGACGCAGCCGATCGCAGCGGGTGACAAGCCGTACGTGCGCGCGTTGCGCGTGATGCCGGCCTCGAACCCCTTGCGCGTCGCGCTGGCATCGCTGGTGGCCTTCGGAGTCGCCTTCGTATCGTCCTTCTCGTCGCCACTGCAGGCAATCAGTGCGAGCGCGCCGAGCACCAGCGTGACGGTCGATATGAGTAGGCGTCGTGCGTCCCGCCCTCGTGACTCGCTCATCTTGCGCCACAATAATTCACGGGCGTGGTCCCGTAGGCGCGCGTGGATCAACGACGCCGTCACGGGCTTCGACGACGTCGAGAGCTGCTTCGAGAATCCCGATCAGCTGCGCTGCGATCGGTGAATAGCGGTCGAGGACGTGCTCTTGCCTCGTGTCCGACTATGATCGGCGCGCCCTCGGGCACCTATGTCTGAGACTCCCTCGACCAAGAAGATCCGCGTCGTCGTGGCCAAGCCCGGCCTCGACGGGCACGATCGCGGCGCGAAGATCATCGCGCGCGCGCTGCGCGATGCCGGCATGGAGGTCATCTACACCGGCCTGCACCAGACGCCCGAGCAGATCGTCGAGACCGTCATCCAGGAGGACGCGGACGCCGTCGGCCTGTCGATCCTCTCCGGCGCGCACATGACCCTGGTCCCGCGGATCGTCGAATTGCTCAAGGAGCAGGACATCGAGGACGTGCTGGTCACGGTCGGCGGCACGATTCCCAGCGATGACATCCCCGAGCTCAAGCGGCTTGGGGTCGCCGAGGTCTTCACGCCCGGCGCACCGACGCAGGCGATCATCGACTTCATCACCAACGGCGTCCCGGGGTAGCTCCTACCCCCGACACGATTGACTGGTCAGTCAATCGGATAGGCTGACGCGATGCCACGTCCGGCCCAAGGAGGCTCCAGTTGAAGATCTGCGTCCTGGTCAAGGAGGTGCCCGACGCCGCCGTCGAGAAGCGGATCAGCCCGTCCACAGGGCGCATGGACCGCGGCGGAGAGCGCAACCTCAACCCCTATGACACCCACGCGATCGAGGCGGCGATGCAGGTCCGCGAGGCCGTCGAGGTTGAGGTCGAGGAGATCGTGGCCGTCACGATAGGCCCGCAGACCGCCGTCCGCGCGCTGCACAAGGCCGTCTCGCTGGGCGCCGACCGCTCCGTCCACCTGTCCGATGACGCGCTCGCCGGCTCGGATGTCGCCGCCACCGGATACGCGCTCGCCAAGCTGCTGGCGCGCGAGAGCCCGGACCTCGTCCTACTCGGCCAGCAGTCCGACGACGGCGAGTGCTACACCGTCGGAGCCGTGGTCGCCGACCACCTGCAGATGCCCTCGCTGACGCAGGTCATCAAGATGGACGTCAGCGAGGGCAAGCTGCGCTGCGAGCGCCAGGCCGAGTACGGCTACGACACGGTCGAGATCGAGCTGCCGGCCGTCATCTCCGTCGGCGACGCGATCAACGAGCCGCGCTACCCGTCGCTGAAGGCGATCATGGGGGCCAAGAAGAAGCCGCTTGATGCCGTCGGCATCGGCGATGTCGGGATCGAGGCGTCGTCCGTCGGCGAGCAGGGCTCGAAGGTCGTCTGCGGCGACTTCAAGGCACCACCGCAGAAGGCCGGCGGAGAGATCATCGAAGACGAGGACACCGCCGAGACGGTCGAGAAGATCATCGCCTGGCTGGACGAAAGGAAGCTCTTGTCATGAGCGGGATCCTGGCGTTCGCGCTGCACTACGAGGGCGCCTACAACAAGAACTCGCTGGGCGGCGTCTCCGAGGCCGCGCGCCAAGCGCGACTGCTCGGCACGGAGGCTCATGCCATCGTCGTCGGCGACGTGTCCGACGAGCTTGCCGCCTCGCTGGGCAACTACGGCGTGACAAAGGTCTTCCGCGCCAGAGAAGTGCCCGAGGGGCTCGCCCAGCCGGTCGTCGATGTGATGGCAAAGGTCATGCAGGACAACGGCCACGACTACGCGTTGTTCGGCGGCGGCCTGCTCGGCTTCGAGATCGGCGCCGGGCTCGCCGCGCGGCTGAACGCCGGCGTCACGATGGAGGTCACGCAGGTCTTTGCCGTCGACGGCAAGCTGACGGCCGAGCGCCCGATCCACGGCGACTCCTCGATCTCGACATCGTCCTACAAGGACCGCGGGATCATCATCGGTCGCCTGAACGCCTTCGACACGGCAACGCCGAGCGATGCGAGCGCCGAGGTGCAGGACGTCGAGGTTGCGCTGTCGCCATTCTCGACGAAGGCGACGATGGTGACGCGCGGCGAGGCTCGCGGCGAGGACATCGACATCGAGGGTGCCGACTACCTCGTGGCCGGTGGCCGCGGGCTGGGCAGGCCGGAGGGCTTCGAGCTGTGTGAGGCGCTGGCGCAGGCACTCGGCGGCGCCGTCGCGGCGACGCGCGCGGTCGTCGACGCCGGCTGGTATCCGTACTCGGCGCAGATCGGCCAGACCGGCAAGACCGTGTCGCCGAAGCTCTATCTCGCGGCCGGCATCTCCGGCGCGATCCAGCACAAGGTGGGCTTCCAGTCCGCGGAGAACATCATCGCGATCAACAAGGACGCCAACGCCCCGATCTTCGAGTACACCGACCTGGGCATCGTGGGCGACCTCAACAAGATCCTGCCCAAGCTCACCGAGGCCGTGAAGGCGAAGAAGGGCTGAGGGTTGGGAGCAGGCAGCAGGCACGATGAGCTGACGCCGTCGATGTTCCCGCCGCCGGTCGACCCGGCCGGCGAGTTCATCGGCCCGCCGACCGACACCGAGGACGAGCGCATCGATGTCGGTGTCGCGATCGTCGGTGGCGGCCAGGCCGGAACGGCTTGCGCGATCCGCCTGCTGCAGTTGCTCGAAGACGACCCGGAGCTCACCGAGCAGCTCGGCGAGGTGCCGGTCGCGATCCTCGAAAAGGGCAAGGTGGCCGGCGCGCACCAGCTCTCGGGCGCGGTGATGAATCCGGGCCCGATCCGGGAGCTGTGCGGAGACGACGACTCCTGGCCGCGCTATGAGACCGTCGCGAGCGAGCGCGTCTACCTGATGCTCAACTCCAAGCGCGCGATCCCGCTCGCGCCCACGCCGCCGCCGTTTCGCAACCACGGCAACGTCGTCGTGTCGGTCGCCGAGATCACGCGCTGGCTGGCCGGCAAGGCCGAGGAGATGGGTGCCTACGTGCTGACCGAGACGGCGGCGACGAAGCTGCTCGTGCAGGACGGCCGGGTGCTCGGTGTGCGAACCGGCGACAAGGGTCGCAACCGCGACGGCTCGCAGAAGGGCAACTTCGAGCCCGGGTCCGACGTCACCGCGCGCGCGACCGTGCTGGCGGAGGGCTGCTGGGGCCATCTGACCGGCGCGGCGATCGGCGCGCTGCACCTCGCCGGCTCGGACCCGCAGGTGTGGGCACTCGGCGTCAAGGAGGTCTGGGAGGTCTCCAAGCCCCTGGACAGGGTGATTCACACGCTCGGCTGGCCGCTGCGCCCGGGCGCGAAGTACAAGGAGTTCGGCGGGTCGTGGATCTACCCGATGAACCGTGAGGGCGAGAATCCCCGCGTCTCGATCGGCTTCGTCGTCGGCCTCGACTACGCCGACATCCGCCTCTCGGTCCACGACATCCTGCAGGAGTTCAAGTTCCACCCGCTCGTGGAGGGGATCCTCAAAGGCGGCAAGCGCGTCGGCTGGGGCGCCAAGGCGATCCCGGAAGGCGGCTACTGGGCGCTACCCAAGCTGCACGCCCCCGGGATGGTCATCTGCGGCGACGGCGCGGGCATGGTCAACGTTCCGCGGCTGAAGGGCGTGCATTTGGCGATCCGCTCGGGGATGCTCGCGGCGCAGGAGATCTACCGACAGCTCAAGTCCGCCTCGAACGACTTCTCCGGCTATGAGACCGCGGTCCACGCCTCGGAGATCGGCAAGGACCTGTACGAGTCGCGCAACATGAAGCAGCCCTTTCACCGGGGCCTGATCATCGGCGGCGCGATCACCAACGCGATGGTGCTGACGAAGGGCAGGCTGCCCGGCGGTCACTGGAAGCTTCACCGCGACGCCGAGGCGCCGCTGCTGAAGACCAACCGCGACAAGCGCTATCCGAAGCCCGACAACAAGTACACCTTCGACAAGCTCTCGAGCGTCTTCATCACCGGCAACGAGACGCGCGACGACGCGCCGAACCACATCCGCGTCACCCAGCGCGTCGACCGCGATGTTGCCGAGATGTGGCAATGGATGTGTCCCGCCGGCGTCTACGAGGTCCCCGAGGACGCACCCGCAACAGGTCCCGTGGACATGATCGTCAACTACACGAACTGCGTGCAGTGCGGGGCGATCACCGCAAAGGGCGGGCGACTGACACCGCCTGAGGGTGGCGACGGGCCCTTCTATCAGGTGACCTGAGGGTTTCGCGCGCGGCGCGACCGGACCTGAGTGCTCGCGCGGGCCGGTGCCGTGGCGGGCCGGTGCGGATGGGAGGGGACCGCCTCGGGTCCTTCGGACCGAGCTCCTCGCCGGCCCCCTCCCACCGCACCGGCCATCAGCGCGGTTGAGAGTGCAAGCGGCGGGCTGGCCTTCCGAGCCCGCCCTGGCGCTGCGCTTGCCTGGTGGCGGGTGCGCTGTGGCGCGAGCGTTCTCAGAAGCGCGGGCGCGATGAGGTCACAAACCTCATCGCGCCCGCTTGGGCCCGGCCGGCCAGCGGACCGGACCACATGCGGTCTGTCCCTACGACCGCCGTTCGACGCCGAAAACGAGAGTGCTGCCTTGTCGCGCAGAGTGCAAGCGTGGTCGGGGTAGCGGGTCAGCCTGAAACCTTGTTGCTTGGGTGGGGTCCGCGGATCCAGGTGGCGATCCCACGTCCGGATTGATCGGTGGGGCATGCTGCCTCGTCGCCAGCGCCTGGCCGTCGAGCGTGCCAGACCCGCGGCGCCAGCGCCCTACATCGTCCGCAGCAGGGTTGGGAGCGTCAGTCCGACACAGCGGTTACTCGGAGGCGGGCCGAAGCCGTCGCGCTGGCGCGAGTGTGCCGATCAGCGCGGCAGCGCAGACCGCGACCGCGAATGAGGCGACGCCTCAAAGCCCATAAAGCCACAGCAACGAAGCTCCCGCTGTCGGGCTGGTCTCCCCCGGGCGCTCCGGCCGCCCTCAGGCCAGCCCCGCGCGCACCATCGCGTCGGTCTCGAACATCTTCATCAGCGTCGCGTCGTTGCCGAAGACGGCCCGCCTCGCCGCCTTCCAGCTCGCGATCTTCGCCGCGCCATACATGTAGTCAAGCTTTTGCGGGTCAATCCCCGAGTTCTTCGACCAGTGCATCGTGAAGCGTATCCCCGCCTCCCGGAGCGCCGCGTCCATCCGCCGTTCGAATTCGGGGAACGTATCGTCCTTGATGAGGCCGAACTCGAAGACCGCCGTCTTCGGCGTGTGCTGAGTGAAGCCCAATGTCGCTTCCGAGCGGTGCATGAGCCTTACCTGGCTGATCGAGGGCAGCCCCATCTCCCGCGCCACCACCGAGCAGACGTCGATCATCTCCGGCGCATCGTTCACAGAAACGCCGAACGCGCTCTCGGTATAGCCCTCGAGGTAGTAGATCGAAGAGGTGTAGAGCTGGCCGGGGCTGCCTCGGACGCCGTTCAGCAACGCGAGCTTGCGATATTGCTTGAACTGGATGCCTGTGGTGATGCGGGGCGGCAGGAAGCGCAACAGGCCCGCGAGGCGCAGGATGTTGATGCCGGGCGCGTAACCGTTCTTGTCGCGGACGATCCATCGCGGCTGTGGCGTCGGCAGGTCGGGCTCGAAGGGCACCCGCGGCGCGCCCGCCTCCATCGCCATCTGGTTGCGGCCATGGGGATCGAAGATGAACTCGTAGTGGTAGAGATCCGCCGGATCGGCATTGGCGAACTCCCTGAGCTTCGTCTTCAGGTCCTCGTGGTGGATGTCGACGATCGCCGGAAAGTCAAGCTGGTAGATCGGCGCCGTTTCCACCGCTACCGCAGCGATGATCCCGAACGTGCCGAAGCTGACCACGGCCGCGTTGAAGATCTCGTCGTCGCGGATCAGGTCGGCGCCGATCTTCGTGGCGAAGTCCTGGTTGAGCACGGGCTTCGACGCCCTCTCGATCCACGATGTCCGGCCGCTGCCGGTGGCGATGTGCAG
>Ga0183260_10002105_pt1 | contig 16517 bp, 15 predicted proteins | sample AntDrymUQ4972206_2_FD_129768 | JGI IMG/M metagenome (GOLD analysis project Ga0183260, IMG submission 129768) | Polar desert sand microbial communities from Dry Valleys, Antarctica - metaG UQ497 (22.06) (version 2) (version 2) | ecosystem: Environmental > Terrestrial > Soil > Desert | place...
ACACGCCGGTCGACCCGTCCACCCTCGCCGAGCGGCTGGATGGCGCCGGGTTCGAGACCGTCAGCACCCGCGTCGAGGCGGACGACGGCTTGTTCGCGTTCTGGGCGCGCCGGCGGGCAGCCGCGTCACGCTAGGCAGCAGTCATCGCCGTCGCGCAACCGCGAGGCGCACAGGTAGTCGTCCAGGTCGGACCGGAACTAGCCCGCCGCCGCCCAGGTGGCGACGTCGGTGCGGTGCTGGGCGCCGTCGAGAGTGATGAGCTCGACGCCTGCGTACGCGCGCTGGCGGGCCTCGGCCACATCGGCTCCGACCGCTGTGACGGCGACGACTCGGCCGCCGGCCGAGACGAGCGCGCCGTCGGCGCGGACGGTTGTGCCTGCGTGCACGACGTGTACTCCCGGGCACCGGCCAGCGGCGGACAACCCGTGCAGCAGACCACCCAGGCGAGCGGCCCGCGGATATCCCGGTGCTGCGAGCACGACGCTCACCGCCGCGCCCGATGACCAACGCAGCGGTCCCACCTCGTGCAGCCGGCCGGTGGCTGCCGCTCGGAGGACAGTGCCGAGCGACGAGTCGAGCAGCGGCAGCACCACCTGGGTCTCGGGGGCGCCGAAGCGGGCATTGAACTCGACCACCCGCAGGCCGCGCGAGGTCAGGGCCAGCCCGGCATAGAGCAACCCCGCGAAGGGCGTGCCCCGCCGCGACAGCTCGTCGACAGTCGGCTGCAGCACCCGCGCGACCACGTCGTCCACCAGGCCCGCAGGCGCCCAGGGCAGCGGGGCGTACGCCCCCATGCCTCCAGTGTTCGGACCGGTGTCACCGTCGCCAAGCCGCTTGAAGTCCTGCGCGGGCACGAGCGGGAGCACCGTCTCGCCATCGGTGACGGCGAACAGGGACACCTCCGGTCCGTCCAGGTGCTCTTCCACGACGACCACCCCGTCCGCCGTCAGGCACCCGGTCGCGTGCCTCAACGCCTCCGCCCGGTCGTCGCTGACCACGACGCCCTTGCCTGCCGTCAAACCATCGTCCTTGACCACGTACGGAGCGCCGAACGCGTCGAGCGCCGCAACCACCGCATCCCGGGTCGTGCACACGTGCGCCAGCGCGGTGGGCACCCCCGCAGCCGCCATCACCTCCTTGGCGAACGCCTTCGACCCCTCGATCCGCGCGGCCTCCGCGGTCGGCCCGAAGCATGCAATCGCCTTGTCTCGTACGGCATCGGCGACGCCGGCCACGAGTGGCGCCTCTGGCCCGACGACCACGAGGTCGACGTCGAGCCGGGCCGCCAGGGCGGCCACCGCCACGCCGTCAACCGGGTCGACCTCGTGCCGCTCGGCAAGGGCGGCGATCCCGGGGTTGCCCGGCGCGGCGTGCACCTGGTCGACCAGCTCGTCGCGCGCGAGTGCCAGCACCAGCGCGTGCTCGCGTCCACCGGTCCCGATCACGAGGACATCCACGGTCGAGCAGGTTACGCGGCCGACCCCCCGCTTGTGGTCACCGCAAGCCGGGGTCAGGGCACTGGAGGCGGTGACACGTCGGCGGCGGCGGGTCAGAGCAGGTCGTGCAGGACGAGCGACTCGTCCCGCCCCGGACCGACGCCTACCACCGAGATCCGCCGGCCAACCATCTCCTCCAGCGCGTGGACGTAGTGCTGCGCGCTGGCGGGCAGGTCGGCCAGGCTGCGCGCCCCGCTGATGTCTTCCCACCAGCCGGGCAGCTCCTCGAAGATCGGGGTGGCATGGTGAAAGTCGGTCTGCGTCATCGGCATCTCGTCGTGGCGCACACCGCCGACGTCGTACGCGACGCAGACCGGCACCCGCTCCAGACCGGTCAGCACATCCAGCTTGGTCAGGACGAAGTCGGTGACACCGTTGACCCGCGCGGCGTAGCGGCCGATCACCGCATCAAACCAGCCGCACCGCCGGGGTCGGCCCGTCGTCGTCCCGTACTCCCAGCCACTCTTGCGCAGACGCTCGCCGATCGCGTCGTGCAGCTCGGTGGGGAACGGCCCCTCCCCGACCCTGGTCGTGTAGGCCTTGAGGATCGCCACCACCCGGTCGATACGCGTCGGCGGGATGCCCGACCCGGTGCACGCACCGCCGGCCGTGGCCGACGACGAGGTGACGAAGGGATAGGTGCCGTGGTCGACGTCGAGCAGGGTCGCCTGGCCGGCCTCGAGGAGCACCGTCCGCCCAGCGTCTAGCGCACGTTCCAGCAGCAGCGACGTGTCGGCCACCATCGGGCGCACCCGGTCGGTGTACGAGAGCAGCTTGTCGACGACCTCCGCCGGGTCGACAGCGCGGCGGTTGTAGACCTTGGCCAGGATCTGGTTCTTGAGCTCCAGGGCGCCTTCGACCTTCTGCAGCAGGATCTTCTCGTCGAACAGGTCCTGCACCCTGAGGCCGAGCCGGTTCATCTTGTCCGCGTACGTGGGCCCGATGCCACGCCCGGTCGTGCCGATGCGGCGCGAGCCGAGAAATCGCTCGGTGGTCTTGTCTAGGACCCGGTTGTAGGGCGCGATGATGTGGGCGTTGGCGCTGACGACGAGCCGAGACGTGTCGATGCCGCGCGCGTCGAGTGTGTCCAGCTCCTCGAACAGCACGGAGAGGTCGACCACGACCCCGTTGCCGATCACGGGGACGACACCGGGGGTCAGGATGCCGCTGGGCAGCAGGTGCAGCGCGTAGGTCTCCGCACCGATCACCACGGTGTGCCCGGCGTTGTTGCCGCCATTGAACTTGACCACGAGGTCGACCCGGCTGCCGAGCTGGTCCGTCGCCTTGCCCTTGCCTTCGTCTCCCCACTGGGCACCCACGATCACGATGGCAGGCATGGCTTCCTCCATCGGGCGAAGGCCCCGGTCGGGCGCGGCAAGGGTAGCCGAAATCGAGGCTGGTCCTGCTCGACGCCTGACTAGCCTCGACAGTCGTGGAGCTGCTCCTGGTCATCACCACGTGCCGCCGGCGGTGCCGAGGAGGTGACCGGGCTGGGCAAGGCGTACGAGGTCGGGGTGACCGCACGAGTGGCAGGCTGATGCCGTTTGTCATCACCGGAAAGACAGGCCCCGGGAGTGGTGACATGGTGGGTCCGAGCGCGTCGGAATCGCATCGGGGGACGATTCCGCCGCGCCCGGTGGTGCTGACGGTTGTCGGGCGGCGTGGAGCGGGCTCAAGCGCCGAGCTAGAGCAGTGCCGCGGCCGCCTCGGGGCTGGAATCGGCCAGGAACCCCCGGCAGCGCTCGGCCTCGTCGATCTCGTCGATCCGCGCGGCTGCGCGGGCCAAGGCAGCGAGCGCCCGCAGAAAGCCGTGGTTCGGCTCGTGGCTCCACGGCACCGGCCCGTGCCCCTTCCAGCCGCTGCGCCGCAGTGAGTCGAGCCCCCGGTGGTAGCCGGTTCGCGCGTAGGCGTACGCCTCGACGTCGCTGCCAGCCTCCAGCGCCCCTTCGGCGAGCACCGCCCACGCGAGGCTCGACGTGGGGTGTGACCGGGCCACGGCGACTGGGTCGGCGCCCGCGTTCAGCGGTTCAGCTGCGGCGTCCGATGCGAGCAGCGTCTCCGGCGGCCCACCTAGCAGGTTCTCGTGCACCATCCCCCCATCCTGCCCCGCCGCCCGCCGCCGTTCTCACAGGGTCTCCTGCGAACACTTTCCGCAGGTGACCCTGCGAAAGCTGCGCAGGGTGGGCGGGGTCAGCCGAGGCGGGTGCCGGCCGAGCGGAGGTGCTCGCAGGCGGAGGTGACTCGCCCGGCCATCGCGGCCTCGGCGGTCTTGCCGTAGGCGCGTGGGTCGTAGGCCTTCTTGTCACCGACCTCGCCGTCGACCTTCAAGACCCCGTCGTAGTTGGCGAACATGTGGGCAGCGACCGCTCGGGTGAAGGCGTACTGCGTATCGGTGTCGACGTTCATCTTCACCACTCCGTAGTCGACGGCGGCGGCTATCTCGTCGGCGCTCGAGCCCGAACCGCCGTGGAACACCAGGTCGAACGGCTTGTCCTTGCCGTACTTGTCGCCCACCACCTGCTGGGCCTCCTCGAGGATCTCGGGGCGGAGCTTGACGTTGCCCGGCTTGTAGACGCCGTGCACGTTGCCGAAGGTGAGGGCCAGCAGGTAGCGGCCCTTGTCGCCGAGCCCGAGCACGTCGGCGGTGCGTACGGCGTCGCCGGGCGCCGAGTAGAGCTTTTCATCCATCTCGCCGACGATGCCGTCCTCCTCGCCCCCCACCACGCCGACCTCGACCTCGAGCACGACGTCAGCCGCGGCGGCCTGCTCCAGCAGGTCCTCGGCGATCTGCAAGTTCTCCTCCAGCTCCACCGCCGAGCCGTCCCACATGTGCGACTGGAACAGCGGCTCGCCCCCGCCCGCGACCCGCTCCCGGGACAGCGCGAGCAGGGGCCGGACGAAGTCGTCGAGCTTGTCCTTGGGGCAGTGGTCGGTGTGCAGGGCGACGTTGACCGGGTACTTCGTGGCCACCTCCCGCGCATACGCCGAGAACGCCGAGGCACCCGTGACCATGTCCTTGATGGTCGAGCCGGACAGGAACTCCGCACCGCCGGTCGACACCTGCACGATGCCGTCGCTCTCGGCCTCGGCGAAGCCGCGGAGAGCGGCGTGCAGGGTCTGCGACGACGTGACGTTGATCGCCGGGTATGCGAACGACCGCTGCTTGGCGGCGTCGAGCATCTGCCGGTAGACGTCGGGGCTCGCGATGGGCATGAGGGCTCCTCGACTGGTGCGGCGGGTAGCCCAGTATGTCAGGGCAGCTTGCCCAGCAGCGCCCGCGCTGCCACCTGGACCGGGTCCCACACCGACGAGAACGGCGGGGCGTACGCGAGGTCGAGCGCGACCAGGTCGGCAACACTCAGCCCGGCCCACAGCGCACTCGCAACGGTGTCGATGCGCAGCGCCGAGCCATCGCGCCCGACGATCTGACCGCCCAGCAACAGCCCACCGGGTTCGGCCGTGAGCCGCACCGTCATCGGCTCGGCACCGGGGAAGTAGCCGGCGCGGGTCGTCGTCTCCGCCGTCGCCGACACCGCGTCGCGGCCCAGCTCGTCGGCCTGCGCCGCGGTCAGCCCCGTCCGTCCGAGCTCGAGGTCGCAGACCTTGGTGATCGCGGTTCCCAAGACTCCAGCAAACTCCTCGCGCCCACCGCTGAGGTTGAGGCCCACCACGCGGCCCTGCTTGTTGGCGTGTGTGCCGAGCGGCACGTGTACGTGATCGCGGCGGATCCGGTCCCACGACTCGACGCAGTCGCCTGCCGCCCACAGGCCGTCCTGGCCGGGGACCGCCATCGACGCCGCGGTACGCAGACCGCCCGACGCTCCGACCGGCAGCCCCGCGTCCCGGGCCAGTCCGACCCGCGGCTGCACGCCGATCCCGAACACCACAACCTCGGCGCCATACGTACCGACCTCGGTCACGACACCAGACACCCGACCGTCGGCACCGGACTCCAAGGCCTCGACACGTGCACCCATCACCATCCGGACGCCCATGGCCTGCATGGCCTCGCGCACCTGCTTGCCGAGGTCGGGATCGAGGGTGCGCATCGGCTCGTCGGCTTGGTCGACCAGGGTCGTCTCCAGCCCCCGACGCACGCACGCCTCGGCCATCTCGATGCCGATATAGCCGCCGCCCACCACGACCGCCCGCCGCGGGTCACGCGCCAGCGACTCGAGCAGCCGGCAGCCGTCATCGAGGGTCTGGACGCCGTGGACCCCCTGGGCGTCGACGCCGGGTACGTCGGGCACGATCGGCTCGGCACCGGTGGCCACGACCAGCTGGTCGTACCCGATCCGCTGCTCCCCGGCCTCGCCTCGCACCACGACCTCGCGAGCAGCCAGGTCGAGAGCGGTCGCGGTCACTGCGGTGCGCACGTCGATCCCCCGCGAGCGATGCTCGCTGGGCGACCGCGCGACGAGACCGTCGGGCCCATCGACGTCGCCCGCCACCCAGTAGGGAATCCCGCACGCGGAGTACGACGTCCAACGGCTCCGCTCCACGACGACGACGTCGAGGGCGTCACCCGCGCGGCGCTTGGCGGTCGACGCGGCCGACATGCCCGCCGCGTCCCCGCCCACCACGACCACCCGGTCCGTCACCGACACACCGTAGGTCAGTCTTGCGCTGGCTGTCCGTCGGGTGTCAGGTGCCGAGGTCTGCGTGCGCGCGCACCCACGCGTGCATCGCGACCGCCGCGGCGGCCGCGGCGTTGAGGGACCGGGTGGAGCCGAACTGCGCGATCGACACCGTCCGCGAGCATTCCGCGCGGGCTTCGTCGCTCAACCCCGGACCCTCCTGCCCGAACACCAGCACGCACTCGCGAGGCACCCGCGCCTGCTCCAACGGCTCGCAGCCCGGCTGGTTGTCGACCCCGACCAGCGGCAAGCCAGCAGCAGCCGCCCACCGCGCCAGTGCGGCCACGTCGGCGTGGTGGCGCACGTGCTGGTAGCGGTCGGTGACCATCGCGCCTCGCTTGTTCCAGCGCCGTCGCCCGACCACGTGCACCTCGGCGGCCAGGAAGGCGTTGGCGGTGCGCACGACCGATCCGATGTTGAGGTCGTGGTGCCAGTTCTCGATCGCGACGTGGAAGCCGTGCCGGCGCGCGTCGAGGTCGGCGACGATCGCCGCGTGCCGCCAGTAGCGGTACGCGTCGACGACGTTGCGCCGGTCGCCGTGAGCCAGCAGGTCGGGGTCATAGCGGTCGTCGGCGGGCCACGGACCGGCCCACGGGCCGACTCCCACCACCGCGGTCCGGTCTCGGCCGCCCTGATCTTCCACGGGCGTTCACGTTAGTGGCACCAATGCGGGCGCCGTGGGTCCACGCACCCGCGGGTAGGCTCGCAGGCGTGACGAACGCCCTAGGCCCCGGTTGGCTGGATCCCAACCAGATGCTGGAGTCGGCCGGCACCTGGGGACTGTGGGTGGCACTGGCCGTCATCTTCGCGGAGTGCGGTCTGTTGATCGGGTTCGCGTTCCCCGGCGACACGTTGCTGTTCGCGATCGGCCTGCTGTCCAGCCAAGGGTACGTGCCGGAACCGTTCGGGATCGTGCTGGTCGTGCTGACTGCTGGGGCGATCGTCGGCAACGCGGTCGGCTACGAGATCGGTCGCTGGGCCGGACCACCGCTGCTCGAGCGCGAAGACCGACGATGGCTCAGCGCCGAGCACATCGAGCGCACCCGCACGTTCTTCGAAAAGTACGGCCCGCCCGCGATCGTGCTCGCGCGGTTCGTCCCGATCGTGCGCACCGTCATCACGGTGACGGCCGGGGCCGCCGGCATGGCCCGGCGGACGTTCCTCGTCTACTCCACCCTCGGCGGCATCGTCTGGGTCTGCGGCGTGACCTCGCTGGGCTACTTCCTGGGCAACGTGCCGTTCGTACGCGACTACGTGCAGCCGCACCTTGACCTGATCCTGCTCAGTGTGGTCGTTCTGTCCGTCCTGCCGGCAGCCATCCACTTCGGCCGCGACCGGGCCCGCCGCCGCGGTGCGGCCGAACGAGCTCGGCAGACGCCTCCCGCCCCCGACGTGGTGGATCAGGGCAGCTCCAGGTCGTCCGGACCGTAGGCGTACCGGTACCCCAGCCCGGCCGCCTCGATCGCCGCCCCCGCGCCGGTCGCCCGATCGGCCACGACCGCCACCGCCACGACCGCCGCGCCCGCCGCGCGCAACGCCTCCACCGCGGTCAGCACCGAGCCGCCCGTGGTCGAGGTGTCGTCGACGGCGAGCACCCGCCGGCCGCGTACGTCGGGGCCCTCGATGCGGCGTTGCAGCCCGTGCGCCTTGCCCTGCTTGCGCACAACGCAGGCATGGAGCACGCGGCCCTGCGCGGCTGCGGCGTGCAACATCGCCGTCGCAACGGGGTCGGCGCCGAGGGTGAGGCCGCCGACCGCATCGAGGTCGAGGTCGGCGACGAGACCCAGCATCACCCGACCGACCAGCGGGGCGGCCTCGGCGTCGAGCGTGATCCGGCGCAGGTCGACGTAGTAGTCGGCCTCGCGGCCCGACGACAACGTGACGCGCTCGTGCACGACAGCCTTGGCGTTGATCTGCCGACGCAACGCCTCGCGGTCGGCACTCAGGTCGGTCACGGACCGGCACTGTAGTGCGCCGCCCAATCGGTTGAGCGCGGTTAGGGTCGGGCGCATGCAGCGCAGGGCGCAGCGGGTCACCGGGCTCGGGACGACGGTCTTTGCGGAGATGTCCGCGCTCGCCCTGCGCACAGGCGCGGTCAACCTCGGTCAGGGCTTCCCCGACACCGACGGTCCAGCCGAGGTCGTCGAGGCGGCGGTCGAGGCACTGCGGACCGGTCACAACCAGTACGCGCCCGGCATCGGCGTGCCTGCCTTGCGGGCCGCGATCGCCGAGCACCAGCGGCGCCACTACGGGATCGACCTCGACCCAGACACGGAGGTGCTCGTGACGACTGGCGCGACGGAGGGGATCGCCGCCGCGCTGCTGGGTCTGATCGACCCCGGCGACGAGGTCGTCGTGCTGGAGCCCTACTACGACTCGTATGTCGCCTGCGTGCAGATGGCCGGTGGGGTCCGTCGGCCAGTGACGCTGCGCGCCCCCGACTTCAGGCTCGACGTGGACGAGCTGCGGGCGGCCGTCTCGCTGCGCACCAGGCTGCTGCTGGTCAACTCGCCGCACAACCCGACCGGCACCGTCCTGCGACCGGCCGAGCTCGGTGCGCTCGCACAGGTGGCCGTCGAGCACGACCTCGTGGTGCTCACCGACGAGGTCTACGAGCATCTGACGTTCGACGAGCACGAACACGTGCCGCTGTCGACCTACCCCGGCATGGCCGAGCGGACGCTGACCGTCTCCAGCGCCGGCAAGACGTTCTCGTTCACGGGATGGAAGGTCGGCTGGGTGTGTGGTCCGGCCGGGCTCGTGTCGTCGGTGTTGACGGCCAAGCAGTTCCTGACGTTCACATCGGGTGCGCCACTGCAGCCGGCGGTCGCGCACGCTCTCGGGCTCCCTTCGACGGTCCTCGACGACCTGCGGGAGTCACTGGAGGGCAAGCGCAACCTGCTGTGCGACGGCTTGGCATCGATCGGCTTCGATGTCCACGTGCCAGAAGGAACGTACTTCGCGACCACCGACGTGCGACCGCTCGGCTATGCCGACGGGACGCAGTTCTGCCGCGATCTGCCCACCCGCGCGGGGGTGGTCGCCATCCCGCACCAGGTGTTCTACGACGACGTCGACGCCGGGCGGCCCCTGGTGCGATGGGCGTTCTGCAAGCGCGACGACGTGCTGAGCGACGCGCTGGACCGGCTGGCGAAGGCGTTCGGTTGATCAGACCGCTCCGCCGACATCAGACCGCGCCCGCCTTCTTGCCCGCGAACCACGCGCCGGCGGAGCCCGCGAACAGCAGCGCGATGGTCGCAATGCCGGCGAGCACCCAGGGGATGCCGAGGCCACCGGCGAACGCGAACACGACGCCGACGACGACGGTGAAGACCGACAGCACGACCAGCCCCACGCGGGCGACGTTGCTGCCGCGCAGCACGCCGATCGCCGGAACGAGGGTGAGCAGGAACACCACGCCCGCGACGATCGCGCCGGCGCCGAAGGCGCCGAGGCTGTCCTCGACCTGTGCCAGGGTCACGCCGCTGTCGTCGAGCTGCTGGCGCAGGTTCGCGTCGTCACGAATCGCCTCGATGATGGCATCACCGCCACTCACCATGAACAGGCCGATCACCAGCCAGAACCCGCCGGTCAGTACAGACATGACGATCGCGATCACCGCTGCGGCCGTGACCCCGCCCGGCCGCTTGGCGGGGTACGGCGACGGCGGCTGAAGGGGCTGCTGGCCGTAGGGCGCGCCATAGGGCTGCTGCCCGTAGGCCGGCGGCTGTTCATACGACGGCTGCCGCTGGGGGGGCTGCTGCTGCCCGTAGCCCTGTCCGTACTGCGGGGGCGGCGGCGCACCGGGCTGATCGTGCGCCGAAGCTGCACCGGGCCGGTCGTGCGGCTCGTGGCCGGGGGGCGGGGCGCTGCTGGACATTGCGACTCCTCGGGTCACGGGGCTGGGCGACGCCGGCCCGCCTCGCACGGCTGCATACCAGGCTCGCGAGTCGGGCAACCACAACAACACCACGCAGCCCACCGCGAGCAGGGCGGGAAGCAGCCCGAGCCATCCTGACACAAGCCAGGACAGTCCTCCGGCGGGCACCAGCACGGTGAGCGCGATCCTCGACGGTCCGTGTCCGCGGGCAGCAAAGATGCCGAACACCACGGTCGCGACGGCAAGCACGGCCACCACGGTGAGCAGCCAGCGCAACACCTCGGCGAGCGTCTCCCGATCGAAGCGGTCGGCCGTACCGGCCTCGATCATCGCCCGGTCGATCTCAGCGGCGATCTGCGGTGAGTCCAGCTGCGCGACGCTCGCGACCGATCCCACCAGCACGAACAGGGCCGCGACCACGACCACCCGGCAGGCGACCACCACGGCCCGCGGACGGGGCGGCGGTGGGGCCGGCGCACTGGTCACGCGGTCATCCCAACACGCCGCCCATCAGCCCTCCGGGCTGACCCGCAAGGTGTCGGAGTCGGTGTCCTCATCGACGCGTACGCGCGACCCATCCGTGACGTCGCCGGACAGCAGGCCCCGGGCAAGCTGGTCACCGATGGCGGTCTGGACGATGCGCCGCAGAGGCCGGGCTCCGTACGTCGGGTCAAAGCCGGTCAGCGCCAGCCACTCGCGCGCTGCGGGACTGACCTCGAGCGTGATCCGCCGCGACACCAGCCGGGCCGCGAGAGCCTCGACCTGGAGGTCGACGATCCGGGTCAGCTCGTCGGTGCCGAGCTGGTCAAAGAGCACCACCTCGTCGAGCCGGTTGAGGAACTCCGGCTTGAACGCCTGCCGGACGACGGCCATGACCGCGTCGCGGGTGGAGGCGTCGCCGACGGTCGGGGCGGCCAGGCTGTGCTCAACCAGCAAGGCTGAACCCAGGTTGGACGTCAGCACGAGGAGCGCGTTGCGGAAGTCGACGGTGCGGCCCTGGCCGTCGGTGAGCCGACCGTCGTCGAGCACCTGCAGCAGCACGTCGAAGACCTCGGGGTGTGCCTTCTCGACCTCGTCGAGCAGCACGACGGTGTACGGGCGGCGGCGCACCGCCTCGGTGAGCTGCCCGCCCTCGTCGTAGCCGACGTAGCCCGGTGGGGCCCCGACGAGCCGGGCGACCGAGTGCTTCTCGGCGTACTCGCTCATGTCGATGCGCACCATCGCGCGCTCGTCGTCGAACAAGAAGTCGGCCAACGCCTTGGCCAGCTCGGTCTTGCCCACACCGGTCGGCCCGAGAAACAGGAACGACCCGGTCGGCCGGTCGGGGTCGGAGACTCCGGCCCGGGCGCGGCGAACAGCGTCGGACACCGCCTGAACGGCGTGCCGCTGGCCGACGAGCCGACGGGCCAGCTCCTCCTCCATCCGCAACAGCTTGCCGGTCTCGCCCTCGAGCAACCGTCCGGTGGGGATGCCGGTCCAGGCAGCCACCACGTCGGCGACCTCGTCGGGACCGACCTGCTCGCGCACCATCGGGTCGGCGGCCGACCGCTCGCTCACCTCCTGGGCTGCCTCCAGCTCGCGCTCCAGCGCCGGGATCTCGCCGTACGTCAACCGCGAGGCCGTCTCGAGGTCACCCTCGCGCTGCGTCCGCTCGACCTGCATCCGCAGCTCGTCGATTCGTTCCTTGATCTCACCGATCCGGTTGAGGCCCTGACGCTCGGTCTGCCAGCGGGTCTCGAGCGCGCGCAACTGCTCCTGCCGGTCGGCGAGCTCGGCCCCCAGCACGTGCCGCCGCTCGACGCTGGCGAGATCGGTCTCGCGGCCAAGGTGCAGCTCCTCCATCGTGAGCCGGTCGACCTGGCGCCGCAGCTCGTCGATCGCGACCGGCGACGAGTCGATCTCCATCCGCAGCCGGCTGCTCGCCTCGTCGACCAGGTCGATCGCCTTGTCCGGCAGCTGGCGGCCGGGGATGTAGCGGTCGCTCAGGGTCGCGGCGGCCAGCAGCGCGGCGTCGGTGATCGCGACCTTGTGATGCGCTTCGTAGCGTTCCTTCAGCCCCCGCAGGATCGCCACGGTGTCCTCGGCGCTCGGCTCGCCCACGAACACCTGCTGGAAGCGACGCTCGAGCGCGGCATCCTTCTCGACTCGCTCGCGGTACTCGTCGAGCGTCGTCGCGCCGATCATCCGCAGCTCGCCGCGGGCCAACATCGGCTTGAGCATGTTGCCGGCGTCCATGGCGCCTTCGCCGGAAGCACCGGCGCCAACCACAGTGTGCAGCTCGTCGATGAAGGTGATGACCTGGCCCGCCGCGTCCCTGATCTCGTTGAGCACGGCCGTGAGCCGCTCCTCGAACTCGCCTCGGTACTTCGCGCCCGCGACCATCGCCCCCAGATCGAGCGAGATCAGCCGTCGACCGCGCAGCGACTCCGGCACGTCACCGGCGACGATCCGCTGGGCCAGCCCCTCGACGACGGCGGTCTTGCCGACACCGGGGTCGCCGATCAGCACCGGGTTGTTCTTCGTACGCCGGGACAAGACCTGCACGACTCGACGGATCTCGGCGTCGCGGCCGATGACCGGGTCGAGCCGGCCGTCCCTGGCCTGCTGGGTCAGGTCGATGCCGTACTTGGACAGCGCCTGGTAGGTGTGCTCCGGGTCGGGTGAGGTGACCCGCGCCGACCCGCGCACCGAGCCGAACGCCTCGCGCAGTCCCGCGGCGGTGGCCCCCGCAGCCTCGATCGCCGTGCGGGCGGCGCCAGCCACCGTGGCCAGGCCGACCAACAGGTGCTCGGTGGACACGTACTCGTCGCCGAGCTCGCCGGCCAGGTCGGTGGCGCGCTGGAAGACCTCGAGCAGCCCGCGGGACAGGCCCGGCGCCTGGACTCCAGCGCCGTGCGCGCGCGGCAGCGACGCGAGCTGCTTGTCGACCCGCTCGACCGCGAGTGCCGGATCGGCGCCCGTCGCCCGCAGCAGTGCGGCCGGGGTGCCGTCGCTCGGTGCCAGCAGCGCAGCCAGCAGGTGCCCGGTGTCGGTCTGCGGGTGGCCCGCCGTTGCGGCCTGCTGCACCGCCGCCGAGACTGCCTCCTGGCTGCGACGGGTGAGGCTGGATGCGTCCATCGAGTTGTGGTCCTCCGTTCGCGACTGTCCTCTGCCGATCGCAACGCCGGCGAAGTTGAGCCGATTCCCCTCAACTCACAGGTCAGGGGCGGCGGAGCACCTGCGCCTGGCAGCTGAGCTCACCCTCGACCGGTGCGGGCAGCGCAGTCAGCTCCACCGGTGCGGACGCGCCGCTGGCGAGACTGACCACCTGCCGCTTGGCGCGGACCGCGGTGCTGGTCGGTCCGGCCACCAGGACGGTCACGACATAGTCGGCCCGACCAGACCCGGTGTTGGTCAGCGTGCCGGTCGCCGTCCAACCGCCAGCGGCGTCGGGACCACAGTCGAACCCCGCCAGCGCGTCGGGCTCGAGGTCACCACGTGGCTGCGCGGGATCAACCGGAGCGGTCGTGCTGGGCGTGGTGGTCTCGGCCGGCGCGGTGGGCGTGCTGCCGGGGGGTCCGCAGGACGTGAGCCCGGCCACCAGCGCGAGCGTCGACAGGCCGAGCCCAGGCAGGCCAAGCACGCGGTGCCACCGCGGTGGCGGCCCGGGTCGCTCCCCCAGCGACGTTGCCACGCGGCCGATCACACCACGTCGCTGGCGTGCCGTGGCTCAGCCGCGCCGCCAGACGACCAGCTGGCTGCCCGTCCGGTTGAGCGGCACGGGGAGGTTGGGGTTGGTGGCCAACGCCCGCTGGGCGGCGTCGAGCTCGGCGTGCAGCACGTCGACCTGCAGCTGCAGGTCGAGCACCCGCTGCTCGAGCGTCAACACCCGACGCACCCCCTCGAGACCGAGACCTTCGGCGCTCAGCCGCACCACCGCGTGCAACAGCTCGATGTCGCGGACGGAGTAGCGGCGCCCGCCACCACCGCTGCGACCCGGCGAGACAAGTCCGAGCCGGTCATAGGTGCGAAGCGTCTGCGGGTGCAGGCCCGTCAGCTGGGCGGCGACGCTGATCACGAAGACCGGTGCGTCAGGTCCCGGGCCTGGCAGCTGGCCACTCATTGGCGTGCTCAGCCCTGCGGCTCGAACAGGGTGGAGCGCGGATCAGCGGTCCCGCGAGCCGTGCGATAGGCCTCCAGCGCAGCCCGGGCCTCGTCGGTGAGCTCGTCCGGCACCTGCACCTCGACGGTGACCAGGAGGTCGCCACGGGTGCCGTCGCGCCGGATCGAGCCCTTGCCCCGCGCCCGGAACGTACGACCCGTGGGCGTGCCGGGAGGGATCTTGAGCGCAACCGACCGCCCATCGAGGGTGGGCACCGAGATGGTGCCACCGAGCGCGGCCTCGTCGAGGCTCACCGGCACTCGGACGGTGAGATGGTCGCCGCTGCGACCGAACAGCCGGTGCGGGTTGACGTGCACGGTGACGTACAGGTCGCCGGCCGGGCCGCCGCGCTCGCCCGAAGCGCCCCGCCCGCGCAGCCGGATGCGTTGCCCGTCGCGTACGCCCGCGGGGATCCGGACCTGCATGGTCGAGGACGACGAGCCCCGTCCCGAACCGTGACACGTCGGACACGCGTCGTCGACGACCATGCCCCTGCCCCGGCAGACCCGGCAGGGCTCGGTCATCGCGAACAGGCCACCGGAGGCGGACGTCTGCATGCCGCTGCCTTCGCACTCCGGGCAGACCCTGGGCACCGTGCCCGCCCGCGCACCGGTCCCACGGCAGTCGCGGCAGGCGGCATCGCTGGTCGTGCGCAGCGGGACGGTGACGCCGTCGACAGCCTGGTCAAAGCTGATCCGGGCCTCGGTCTCGACGTCGGCGCCGCGGCGGGGCTGGCTGCTGCCGGCACGCGTGCGGGTGCCGCCGGAGAAGATGCCGCCAAGCAGGTCGGAGATGTCGAAACCGGCCCCCGGCGCGCCGCCGGTGAAGCGGTAGCCCGCACCAGCGCCCGATCCGAAGAGCGTGCGCTGCTCGTCGTATTCCTTGCGCTTGGCCGGCGAGGACAGCACCGAGTAGGCCTCGGAGATCTGCTTGAACTTCTCCTCGGCCCGAGGGTCGTCGGGGCGGGCGTCGGGGTGGTTGTCGCGAGCGAGCTTGCGGTACGCCTTGCGCACGTCGTCGACCGATGCGCCCTTGGGTACCCCGAGGACGGCATAGAAGTCCTTGCCGAGCCAGTCGCTGCTCACGGTGCCCTCACTGGCCCGTCTCGTCCTCGCCACCGGCCGGCCCTGCCGCATCGGCGACGTGGCGACCGGCGCTCGCCGGTTCGTCCAGCGACGGCTGATCCGCAGGCCGAGCTGCCGACGGCTCGACCACCGAGACCCGGGCTGGGCGCACGACGCGATCGCCGACGCGATAGCCCGGTTGCAGGATCGCCCGGGCAGTCGGACCTTCGACATCGTCGGACAGGTCATGCATGAGCGCCTCGTGGATGCGCGGGTCGAATGCCTCGCCCGGCTCGCCGAAGCGGATCAGGCCGAGCGCGGCCACCGTACGTTCCAGCGACTCGGCCACCGCCTTGAACCCGCCGGTCAGCTCGCCGTGCTGGCGTGCCCGGTCGACGTCGTCGAGCACTGGCAGCACGGCGGTCAGCACCCCAGCGGTGGCGGCGTCGCGCACACCGTCGCGGTCGCGTTCGACCCGCCGCTTGTAGTTGACGTACTCGGCCTGCAGGCGTTGCAGGTCGCGCGTGCGTTCGTCGAGCTCGGTCTGCAGCGCCGCCAGCGGCTCGAGCTGTTGGTGGGGCTCCAGGTCGAGCACCGGAGGGGTCGGCGGGGAGGCGTCCTCGAGCGCCTCCCCGCCAGGCTCGGCGGGCTGCTCAGGCCGACCCCGCTGCTCGGGCTGGTCCGGCTCCTCGGGCGGCGGCGGCGCCGGCCCGGTGGCGAACGGATCGGTCACTTGCGGTCGTCCTCGTCGACGATCTCGGCGTCGACCACGTCACCTTGACCACCGCCCTCGGTCTCCGGGTCGGCGCCGTCGGTCGGCCGAGCCGACTCCGACCCGTCGCCCTGCTGGGCGTACATGGCCGCGCCCATCTTCTGGCTCGACTCCCCCAGCTTGGCGACCGCCGCGCTGACCGCATCGGTGTCGTCGGCCTCGAGCGCCTTCTTGAGCGTCTCCACGTCGACGCGCACCTCGGACGCCACGTCTTCGCCGACCTTGTCAGCGTTCTCCTCGAGAAACTTCTCGGTCGTATAGACCAGCGACTCCGCCTGGTTGCGCGTCTCGACCTGCTCGCGGCGTTGCCGGTCCTCGTCGGCGTACTGCTCTGCCTCGCGGACCATCCGGTCGATGTCGTCCTTGCTCAGCGCCGAACCACCGGTGATCGTCATCGACTGCTCCTTGCCCGTGCCGCGATCCTTGGCGGACACGTGCACGATGCCGTTGGCGTCGATGTCGAAGGTGACCTCGATCTGAGGGACGTTGCGCGGCGCGGGGGGCAGGCCGGTGAGCTCGAAGTTGCC
>Ga0183260_10002107_pt1 | contig 16509 bp, 17 predicted proteins | sample AntDrymUQ4972206_2_FD_129768 | JGI IMG/M metagenome (GOLD analysis project Ga0183260, IMG submission 129768) | Polar desert sand microbial communities from Dry Valleys, Antarctica - metaG UQ497 (22.06) (version 2) (version 2) | ecosystem: Environmental > Terrestrial > Soil > Desert | place...
GAGGAGGTCGAGATCGCGCTCGTCGGCAAGTACGTCAAGCTCCACGACGCGTACCTCTCGGTGCACGAGGCGCTCAAGCACGCAGGCGTCGCAGGCGGGACGCGCGTCCGCGTACGCTGGGTCGACGCCGAGGATATGTCGTACGAGGAGGCCGTCCGGGAGCTGGAGCAGGCCGACGGTGTCCTCGTGCCGGGTGGCTTCGGCTCGCGCGGGTGGGAGGGGAAGATCCTCGCGTGCCGGGTCGCGCGGGAGCGCGAGCTTCCCTACCTCGGGATCTGCCTCGGCATGCACGTCGCCGTGTCCGAGTTCGCGCGCCACGTCGTCGGGCTCGACGGGGCAAACTCGACTGAGATGGATCCAGAGACACCGTATCCCGTCATCGACCTCCTGCCCGAGCAGAAGGAGATCGAGGATCTCGGCGGCACGATGCGGCTCGGCGCGCAGGCCGTCGAGCTCGACGACGGGACGCTCGTTCGCGAGATCTACGGCAAGGACGTGGTGCACGAGCGTCACCGGCATCGGTACGAGGTCAACAATGTCTACCGCGACCAGCTCGTCGAGCACGGGCTCGTCGTCTCCGGCACGTTCCAACAGGGTCGCCTGGTCGAGATCATCGAGCTGCCCGACCATCCGTGGTTCGTCGCGAGCCAGTTCCACCCGGAGTTCAAATCGCGGCCCACGAGACCCGCGCCTCTCTTCCGCGAGTTCGTCGCCGCCGCGCTCGACCGCTCTCGCTCTCGTGGCGCGGTCGACCTTCGGGTTGCCTAGCCGTGCGTCGTTGACTCCGGGGACACCGGGGCCCCTACCGCTTCCCGCCGACTGGCACGTCGTCTGACGACCAGCCACGGGTCTCCGACTTCAGCCGGAGACCCGCTCTTCCGGCGGGAGCCGACGCGGGCTCAGGCGAGGTCTCTCAGCGGGTCGCGCCAGCGGAGGCCCGGGTAGCGCGCAAAGTCGCGATCCACCGAGCAGAGCTCGAGGCCCCACTCGATCGCCAAGGCGGCAAGGTGGGCGTCGGAGGTGTGATTGCCCGTGGCGCGCCCGCCGAGGAGCAGGCTCGCGAGGATCTCGGCATGCCGCTCGGTGGGCACCGGGACACGGACGTTCGGTCGCCCGAGCCAGCCGCGGACCACCTGCCAGGCCGGCTCGAGCTCGAGCGGTCGCTCGAGCGCCCGCGGATGCGTGCTGATGCGCAGGAAAGCGAGAGACGACGGCCACGGAATCCCGACGAGCGGCGTGGTGGTGAGGGTCTCCGACCACCACGTTCTGGCGGCTTCGTGATCGCCGAATGCCGTGTGATGAGCCCAGAGCAGCAGGTTCGCGTCGACGAGGACCGCATTGCCGGGCTCAGTCACGCTCGAGGATCTCGAGCGCCCCTGCGACGTCTGTCACGTCGAGGAGCGCGCGTCCCGTGTCGAACACCGGCGGCTCGTATCGCGCGAGCGGCTCGCCTACCTGAGCGGCGCGAAGGCCCGCGCGAAGCAGCTCGTTCGCGATGCGAGAGAGCGATCGGCCCTCATTCCTCGCACGCGCCGTCATAGACGCCGAGACGTCGTCGTCCAGGTTTAGCGTTGTTCGCATCAGTGCGTATCATACCGTCATAACTCGATGTACCGGACGCCTGCTCGACCCCTTCGTAGGATGACCTCCGTGCAGCAAGCGCCTCCATCGCGCGTACTCGATCTCTTCCTCGAGCTCTGCGCGATCCCGAGCCCGTCGGGCGAGGAGCGGGCGGTCGCCGACCGGGTCGTCGGAGAGCTCGATGCGATCGGCCTCGAGTGGGAGGAAGACGACTGTGGCCCCGGGATCGGGGCGACCGCGGGGAACGTCCTCTGCCGAGTCCCCGGCGCAACGGCGCCCGGTCTTCCGATCTTCCTGTGCGCCCACTTCGATACCGTGCCGGTCGGGGGTGAGCTCGACCCGCGCGTGGAGGAGGGCGTTGTCCGGAACACAGCGGCCGCCATTCTTGGTGCAGACAACAAGTCTGCGATCGCCGTGATGGTCGAGGCGGCGAGGAGGATCGTCATCGAGCGCAGACCGCACGCAGGGCTCGAGCTCCTCTTCACTCCGAAGGAGGAAGTCGGTCTCGTCGGCGCGGCGGCCTTCGACGTCGGGCGGCTCGAGGCGCGGGTCGGCTACGTGTACGACCAGGCCGCGCCGATCGGCGACGTCGTGCTCGGATCACCGTCGGCCCAGGAGCTCCGGCTGACCTTGGTCGGTCGTGCCGCCCATGCCGGCATGTATCCCGAGGATGGCCGCTCGGCGATCGTCGCAGCGGCCCGGGCCGTCGCGGACATGCCACACGGGCGGCTGGACGACGAGACGAGCGTCAACGTCGGGGTCATCCGAGGAGGAACCGCGCGGAACGTCGTGCCCGAGCGGTGCACGCTCGAGGCAGAGGTGCGCTCGCACGACCACCATCGCGTCGGCGAGGTCGTCCAGCAGCTCGTGGATGCCGCCGCATTCGCCGCGAGCCTCTCGGACTGCACCCTCGAGACGAGCATCGAGCCGAAGTACCGCGGCTATCGCCTACGGGACGACGGTGTCGGGGTGACGCTCGCCGTCGAGGCGTTGTCCCGTGCGGGGTTCGAGCCTCGGCTCGGTCTTTCCGGTGGCGCGGCCGACGCGAACGTGTTCAATGCCCGTGGGCTCGAGTGCGTCAATCTCGCGAACGGGATGGCGGACATCCACACGCCGGACGAGTCGATCGCCGTCGAGGATCTCGATTGCATGGTCGACGTCACGCTCGAGCTCGTCGACGCGGCGCGCGAGCACGGCTGATGCCTCTCGGCCTCCGCTGGGGCACGGTGAGCGCCGTGCGCGAGCGGGTCGACGGGCTCGTCCGCCTGGAGGTGGACGGCGACCCGTGCCTCGCCTATCCACGGCTCACGGGAGCGGTCGAGGAAGGCGACGTCGTCCTCGTCAATACGCAAGCCGTGGAGCTCGGTCTCGGCTCGGGTGGCTTCGATGTCCTCTACGCGAACCTCACGCGTGGACTTCGCCTGCCCGCAACTCCGGACACGCACGTGATGACGCTGCCGTACGCCCCCGGTCAGCTCGCGGCGCGGTTCGCCGAGCAGGACGAGCCTTCACACGAGAACCCACTCGCGGGCATTCCGGTCATCTGCTCCGGCCTCCACAGCCAGCTCGCCCCGATTGTCGCAGCGCTCGCGCGGCGGCGGGTCGCCTACGTGCAGCTCGGAGGCGGCGCGCTTCCCGTCTCCCTCTCCGACACCGTGCGCGTCCTCAAGTCCCGGCGGTTGCTCGAGCTGACGATCGCCGTTGCGCCGTGCCTCGACGGCGACGTGCAGTGCGTGACGGTCGCCAGTGCTCTGAGCCACGCGGTCGCTCGCGGAGCCGAGGTCGTCGTGTGCGGGATCGGGCCCGGGATCGTCGGCACGGCCTCACGGTGGGGTCACGGCGGGCTTGTCGTCGCCGAGGCGGCCAACGTCGCGCACGCGCTCGGCGGTCGTCCCGTGCTTGCTCCTCGCATCTCGTTCGGCGACGAGCGCGAGCGGCACCGCGGGCTCTCGCATCACACCAGATCCGCGATTGCGCTGTGCCTCGGCGCGATCCGCGTCGCCTGGCCGGCCGGGCTCGGTCCTCCCGCGGACGTCGAGGTCGTCCAGGTCGACGTGACGGGATGGGAGCTCGCCTGTGCGCCGCTTCCGCTCTCGCACATGGGACGCGGCCCGGACGACGATCCGTGGTTCTTCGCCGCGGCGTTCGCCGCGGGGCGCCTCGCAGCCGCTTGAGCTCAGCTGCCCTCGCCGCGCGGGGGTGTCCGAGCGTTGCGTTGCGGAGCCGCGGAGGAGTGATGCGCGAGCGAAGCCTGTATCGTCCCGCGCGGCGTGCGGATCGGGGTCGCGAGAGAGATCAAGCCGCGTGAATACCGTGTTGCCCTGACGCCTGCCGGCGCCCTCGAGCTCGTCCAGCGCGGCCACGAGGTGGTCGTCGAACACGAGGCCGGCGCCGGCTCGGGCTTCCCGGACGAGGCGTATGCGGCCGTCGGCGCCCGGCTTGCCGACGTCGAAGAGGTCTGGGCGTCGGTCGAGCTGCTCCTCAAGGTCAAGGAGCCGATCTCGTCCGAGTATCCGCTGCTCCGCGAAGGGCTCACGCTCTTTACGTATCTCCACATCGCCGCAGACGAGCCGCTGACCCGCGCGCTGCTCGATTCGGGAATCACCGCGATCGCATACGAGACGGTCGAGACCGCCGACCACCGGCTGCCGCTGCTCGCGCCGATGAGCGAGGTCGCCGGACGTCTGGCGCCGCAGATGGGCGCCTGGGCGCTCGAAAAGGCGCACGGCGGTCGCGGCATCCTGCTCGGCGGGGTGCCGGGGGTGCCGCCCGCGCGAGTCGTCGTGCTCGGAGGCGGTGTGGTCGGGCTCAACTCGGCGATCATCGCGCTCGGCATGCAGGCGGACGTCTGGGTGCTCGACAAGTCGGTCGATCGGATGCGGGAGCTGGAGATCGCGCTCGACGGGCGCGTCACGCTCGCGATGTCCAACCGGCTCCAGATCGAGGAGGTGCTGCCGGACGCGGACATGGTGATCGGCGCCGTCCTCGTCCCGGGGGCGCTCGCGCCGAGGCTCGTGACCCGCGAGATGCTAGGTCTGATGCGACCCGGGTCGGTGCTCGTCGACGTCGCGATCGACCAGGGTGGCTGCTTTGCGACCTCGCACGCGACGACGCACGACGACCCGGTCTTCGAGGTCGACGGCGTCGTCCACTACTGCGTCGCGAACATGCCCGGCGCCGTGCCCGTGACCTCGACGAAAGGGCTCACGAACGTGACGCTGCCCTATGTCGAGGCGATCGCCGATCGGGGAACGTCGGGTGCGATCGCCGCCGACCCGGCGCTCGCGCGAGGCGTCAACGCGATCGCAGGCAAGCTCACCTACGAGGCCGTCGCCGAGGCGCACAACCTCCCGTTCACCCCGCTTGCAGACGCCGAGCGGGCGCTGGTGTAGCTCCTAGGACTTGCCCTTCGCCTCGGCTTCGCGTTGCGCCTTGGCGCTCTCCGACGGGGAGATTCTGACAACGAGCCACGTCACAGCGGACGCGAGCGCGAGGATCGCGAGGATGTACAGCGTGAGCGAGAGGAGGCTGATGACGTCTTCCACCGTCCATCTAGGATAGCCCGATGCCGCGCGCGTGCGTCATCGTGCTGGACGCCGTGGGGGCGGGCGCACTTCCCGATGCGGCCGATTGGGGGGACGAGGGCTCGGACACGCTCGGGAATGTCTCGCGGGCCGTCGGTGGACTCGACCTGCCGAATCTCGAGGCTCTCGGTCTCGGCAACGTCGAGCCGCTCGAAGGGTGCCCGCCGCAGCCGTACGCCCCGGCGGTCGCCGGCAGGCTCCTCGAGCGTTCCAAGGGCAAGGACACCACGGCAGGCCATTGGGAGCTGATGGGCGTCGTGACACCGACGGCGTTTCCGACGTATCCGTACGGGTTCCCGGACGAGGTGATCGACCCGTTCATGAACCGCACCGGCCGCGGCGTGATCGGCAACAAGCCCGCCTCGGGGACGGAGATCATCCAGGAGCTCGGTGAGGAGCACCAGCGCACCGGCAAGTGGATCGTCTACACCTCGGCCGACTCGGTGTTCCAGATCGCCGCGCACGAGGAGACGATCCCGCTCGAGGAGCTGTACGACGGCTGTCGCGTCGCTCGGGAGCTCCTGACCGGCAAGCACGCGGTCGGGAGGGTGATCGCGCGACCCTTTCTCGGCGAGCCGGGCCAGTACGAGCGCACAACGAACCGGCACGACTTCTCGCTCGAGCCGCGCCGGCCCAACTACCTGTCGGCGGTTCGCGCGGCCGGGCAGACGGTCTACGGGGTCGGGAAGATCTCGGACATCTTCGCCGGCTGCGACATCGACGAGTCGTTCCCGACGAAGTCGAACGTCGACGGCATCAATCGCACGATCGAGCTGCTCGAGAACATCGAGTCGGGCCTCGTCTTCGCGAACCTGGTCGAGACAGACCAGCTCTGGGGTCACCGCAACGATCCCGTCAACTTCCACCGCTGCCTCCAGGACTTCGACCGGCGTCTGAACGACATCCTCGAGGCTCTGCGCGAAGGCGATCTGCTTATCCTCACCTCGGATCACGGCTGCGATCCGACGACCCCGTCGACCGACCACTCGCGCGAGCACGCCCTGCTACTCGCGTACGCCGCCGGGAAGAACGCCGCCGGGCGGATCCACGAGGACGGCGAGTTCGCCGACGTCGGCGCGACGGTGTGCGCCTGGCTCGGGGCGAAGCATCCAGGAAAGGGCGCGCCGGGCCGGCCCGTCGTCGAGCGATGAGATCCGACGACCCGACCTATGTCCGTGAGCAGTACGCGGTCGAGGACGGGCTCGCGGCGCGAGCCTCGATCTACGGTGGGGGTGGAACCGACGTGCGCGACGTCGTGCTCGAGGAGCTTGCCCGCGTCCGTCCGGAGAGGCTGCTCGAAGTGGGGTGCGGATGGGGCGAGCTGGCGGAGCGGATCGCGGACGAGCTGGAGTGCAGGGTCGTCGCACTCGACCAGTCCGAGCGCATGGTCGAGCTCTCGAGGGAACGGGGTGTCGATGCGCATGTGGCCGACGTGCAAGCGCTTCCGTTCGGCGACGACGAGTTCGACGCGGTAGTCGCAGCGTGGATGCTGTACCACGTTCCCGACCTCGATCGCGCATTGAGCGAGTGTGCCCGGGTGCTGCGGGCCGGCGGGACATTCATCGCCGTGACCAATGCAGCCGCCGACTTCTCCGAGCTGTGGGACCTCGTCGGAAGGGACACGTCGTCCAGGCTCCTGACGTTTCGTGCCGAGAACGGGGAAGAGACGCTCTCGCGACATTTCGATCACGTCTCAAAGCACGACGTTTTGGGAGAGGTCGTGTTCAACGACTCCGACGCCGTGCGTCGCTACGTCGGCTCGTCGTCTCTTGGCCGCCAGTACCTCGGCGGCATACCAGAGCTGACGGAGCCCCTGGTTGCACGCAAGCGTGTGACGGTGTTCGTCGCGACGACCCGATCGGAGCGGGTGCCTGGCTGAAGCCAGGCACCGATGGGACGGACGGCGCGGCCGGGAAATCGGTGTCTGGCTTCAGCCAGACACCTGCCTTCCGCCGGCCCAGCACAAGCGACAGTCTGTTAGAAGGAACGCGTGCTGCGCCCTGCCGAGCTGATCGAGCAGAAGCGGAACGGCGGTGAGCACGATCCCGCCGAGCTCGCGGAGCTGATTCTCGCCTACGCCCGCGACGAGGTGCCCGACTACCAGATGGCGGCGTGGTGTATGGCCGTCTACTTCAACGGTCTCACGAACGACGAGACCCACGCGCTGACCGACGCGATGATCCGGTCGGGCGAGACGCTCGACCTCGGTTCCGCGCTCGGGCGAAAGGTCGTCGACAAGCACTCGACCGGAGGGGTCGGCGACAAGACCTCGCTGGCCGTAGGCCCGATCGTCGCCGCGTGCGGCGTGCCTCTCGGGAAGATGAGCGGTCGCGGCCTCGGGCACACGGGCGGCACGCTCGACAAGCTCGAGTCGATTCCCGGGTTCCGCGTCGAGCTCACGACGGACGAGCTCGTCGCGCAGCTTCGCGACGTCGGCGTCGCGATCGTCGGCCAGACGGCCGACCTCGTGCCGGCCGACAAGAAGCTCTACGCACTGCGGGATGTGACCGCGACGGTCGACATCGTGCCCCTCATCGCCAGCTCGATCATGTCGAAGAAGCTCGCCGCCGGAGCGGACGCGATCGTGCTCGACGTCAAGGTCGGCGACGGAGCGTTCATGAAGACCCTCGACGACGCGCGGGAGCTCGCCGTACAGATGCGTGAGATCGGCGTCCGCGCGGGCCGCGAGGTGACCTGCCTCCTGACGGACATGGATCAGCCTCTCGGACGAGCGGTCGGAAACGCCCTCGAGGTCGAGGAAGCCCGCGACACGGTGCGCGGCGACGGACCACCCGATTTCACGGAGCTCGTGCTCGACGCCTGCGCTCGCCTGCTCGCGTATTCCGACCTCGGGATCGACATCGACGAGGGTCGTCGGCGGGCCGAGGCCGCGGTCGCGGACGGCACCGCTCTCGATACCTACGAGCGCTGGATCCGCGCTCAGGGTGGTGACCCGGCCCCGGGTGCGCTCGAGCTGGCCCCGATTCGACGGACGGTGACCGCCCCGCGAGCCGGCGTCGTGACCCGACTCGGGGCGCTCACGATCGGCATTGCCGCGCTCGAGCTCGGCGCCGGTCGCCGGACGAAGACGGACGCGATCGACCATGCGGTCGGCGTCCTCTGCTTCGCGAAGCGCGGTGACAGGGTGCGTGCAGGTGACGACCTCGCCGAGGTGCACGCACGCGACGAGCCTGCGGCCGAACGTGCCGCCGTTGCGGTGCTGGCGGCATACGAGCTCGGTGAGGTGGCCCTGTCAGAGCGCGGGATTCTCCTCGACGTGATCGCGTAGCCGGCCACCTACAACTCGAACGCGATGCGCCAGCGGTTGTCGTCGACGGGCCGGAGCACGACATCGGCCGGTGTAGGCCCGCGTAGCCGTCTCGCTCATCTCATCTCCTCCTCTGTCGTCCGGATGTCGCAGTGTCTCGACGCCGACAACCTACGATGACCGGGTGCCCGAGTTGCCCGAGGTCGAGACGGTTCGCCGCCAGCTCTCGCCGGTGCTCGAAGGCGCGACGATCACGGACGCGGAGATCCACGACACGCGGTTGACGCGACCGGTCGATCCGCGTCTCGTCGCCGACGCGCTCGTCGGCGAGACGATCGCCACGGTCGGCCGGCGCGGAAAGTACCTGCTCGTCCGGCTCGAGAGCGGCCGCACTCTCGTCGTCCATCTCCGGATGACCGGGTCGCTGCGATATGCACGGGCGGGCGAGCTTCCCGCGGACGCGCACCGACGCGCCATGCTCCGGCTCGACACCGGCACCGACATCGCGTACCGCGACGTTCGCCGCTTCGGCACCTGGGAGCTGCTCGACGAGGATCACCTGCGCCCGTACCTGGCGGCGAGGCTCGGGCCCGAGCCGCTCGTGCAGTCGTTCAGCAGCGCGAAGCTCACGCGGCTTGCAGCGGGACGGCGTGCGCCCGTCAAGGCGTTCCTCCTCGATCAGCGACGCATCGCAGGGATCGGGAACATCTACGCCGACGAGGCGCTCTGGCGGGCGCGGATCCATCCCCGGCGTCCTGCGGGCGAGCTCGACGAGACGGAGCTCGCGCGCCTGCACCGGGCAGTGCGCGCAGCGTTGCGCAAAGGGGTCGAGCTCGAGGGATCGACGCTGCGCGAGTACGTCACACCCAACGGGTCCGCGGGAGGCATGCAGCGCGAGTTCCACGCCTACGGCCGTCTCGGGGAGCCCTGCGACCGCTGCGGACGGCCGATCGAGCGGATCGTCGTCGGTGGTCGCGGAACCTGGTTCTGCCCGCACTGCCAGCGGCTCTGACGCCGTGGCGTGGCTCCGGGGCGTGGGTGGGGCGTGGCTTCAGCCGCGCCCCTCGTCCCGAGCCCCTCGTACACTCGAGCCATGGCTGCGACGACGATCACCGAGGCGGTCGTCCTTCGGTCCTTCCCGTTCGGGGAGGCCGATCGGGTCCTCCACGTGTACACGGCGGCAAGTGGCCGGCAGGGCGCCATCGCGAAGGGCGTCCGTCGCACGAAGAGCCGTTTCGGCGGTCGCCTCGAGCCGTTCTCGCACGTCGAGCTCGGCCTGCATCGCGGACGTGGCGAGCTCGGGACGGTCACCGGAGCCTCGCTCGTCCGCTCGCACGACCGGATTCGCTCCGACGGCTATCGCCTCCAAGTGGGTCTGGTGGGGCTGGAGGCGATGCTGAAGCTCTACACCGAGGAGGAGCAGAACAGCCGTGCCTTCCTCGCGCTCACGCGCTTCCTCGACGCTCTCGACGAACGCGAGCCGCAACCGGGCCGCCGCCCGGCCCTCGACCCGGTCGTGCTGTCGTTCCAGCTCAAGCTCCTCTGGCTCTCGGGCTTTCTGCCGCATCTCTCGAGCTGCGTCGAATGCGGCGAGGCCGACGGGCTCGTCGCATTCCTTCCCTCGGCCGGTGGTGCGGTCTGCGCCGCCTGTGACACGGGCGGGATCCCGCTCTCACAGGACGGGCTGAACGGCCTGGCCGGGCTCGTCGGCGCACCCATTGCAGATGCCCCCGGACTCGGTCTGGGGGACCGTGCCGCCCGCGAGGCGCTGGGCGTCGTCACCTCCTCGTACGAGTACCACGGCGGCTTCCGCCTGCGCACGCTGAGCGCGTAGGGGCCGGACCTGTCCGGCCCGCTCGGCCCGCTCCGGCCCGCGCTGTCAGGCGCGCGGGCGCAGCGCTCGCCGCATCACGATCCTGGTCGGTGAGCGCCGCACGACCTCGCGAAACCCTTCGCGCTCGTAGAGGCTGCGCGAGCCGAAGAACATGAAGTCGTCATGGCTTCGCTCCTGCTTGTCGACCGGGTAGGCCTCGAGCAGCCTGACACCGTTCGCCCTGGCGTGGTCGATCGCCGCTTGCAGAAGGCGGCGTTGGAACCCGGCCCCTCGATGCGCCTTGCCGACGAACGTGCACACGATCGACCACACCGGCTTCTCGTCGACGGGCTTCATGATCGGGGAGCGCTGCAGCTTCGCGTAGTCCTCCCGCGGCCCGAGGCTGATCCAGCCGATTGGCTCTCCCCCCGAGTAGCCGATGAGGCCCGGGACCGTCCCGGCCTCGACGAGATCGCAGAGCTCTCGTTTGTTGTCCCGCCTCCCGGAGGCCTTGCCCGTGTGTCTGTAGTACATGCACCAACAGCCTCGCACGATCGAGCCGCCGGGGCAGCCGAACAGAGTCTCGAGGTCGGCCCAGGTCTCCGTGGTGAGCGGGTGGGCTTCAAAACGTGGCGCCACGACTCGACCGTATCGGCGCATGACGGGGTTTGCGACCGCGAACGCCTGACGCCGAAGGCGGCGGCCTTTAGCGATGTGCCCCGCCCGAAGGGCGGGGATCAAGCGGCAGGAATCCGCTCCTGCGGATTCCTGCTTCGCGAACAAAACTCAGAACCGCTCGAGAACCCGGTCGAGGGCGCCGTCGGCGACGAGCTGCTCGGTGAGCTCGTTGCGCCCGGGTCGCACCTCGCGACGGATGACGCCGTCATCGCCGAGCCGGTACTGGCCGACCCAGTCGAGCCGCGGGGAGTAGACGTGGATCGTCACGGCCGGCCGGCCGTCCTCGTGGCGCACGCGGTGGATGTATCCCGGCCCGCCCTGACGCGAATCGCCGGTGCCGAGATGGAGGGCGACGTCCTCGCCTCCGTAGACGAGGAGATCCTCGCGGACACCGCCTGCGGCGACGCAGATCCCGACCCCGGAGATGTAGTGATCGTGGTAACCGGTCGCCTGTCCGGGCATCCACGACAGCACCCAGGCGTCCATCCGGTCGTCCTCGTACAGGAGCTCGTACTGGCGCTGCGTCGCATCGACGCGAGCGAGAGGCTCCCAGATGTCGCGGCGCTCCGTCAGATCGCAGGCGACCTGCTCGAGCTCCCCGGGTGTGAGAAGCGCGTCGTGGGGAACGAGATCACCGAGCGAGGCGAGGGCGGGCGTGAAGAGCGGCGACGCTGTCATGTTTCGACATACGAGTGTAAGCGGGGGTCGGATCGTCAATCGCGCGGCGGCGCCGACCACGGCTCGACCAGACGGCCCGCGAGCCAGCTCGTGACGTTCTCGAGCGGAAGGCGCTCCTGGGCGAGCGAGTCTCGATCGCGCACGGTGACCGTCCCGTCGACCGTCGTCTGCTCGTCGATCGTGAACGCCCAGGGTGTGCCGATCTCGTCCTGGCGGCGATAGCGGCGGCCGATCGCCCCACTGTCGTCGTACTCGACGCTCGCCGAGCGTCGCAGCTCCTCGTAGAGCGACCGCGCCCTTTCGACCATCGCGCCGTCCTTCGCGATCAGCGGCAGCACGGCGGCCTTCACCGGCGCGAGCTGGGGATGGAGGCGAAGCACCGTCCGCTCGCGCTCGCCGACGACCTCCTCCTCGTACGCGTCGACGAGGAACGCGAGCATCGACCGGTTGACACCGAGCGCGGGCTCGATCACGTGCGGGACGAATCGCTCGCCCGAGCCCGAGTCGACCCACTCCAGCTTCGTCCCCGAGGCGGCCGTGTGCTGCGTGAGATCGAAGTCGCCGCGATTCGCGATTCCCTCGAGCTCCGACCAGCCGATCGGGAAGAGGTACTCGATGTCGCTCGTCCCGCTCGAGTAGTGCGAGAGCTCGTCCGCATCGTGAGGGCGGACACGGAGCTTCTCCTCCCGAAGGCCGTAGCGGGCGTGCCAGGCAAGTCGCTCGGCGACCCAGTACCGGTACCACTCGTCGGCCTCGGACGGCGGGACGAAGAACTCCATCTCCATCTGCTCGAACTCGAGCGTGCGGAAGATGAAGTTCCCGGGCGTGATCTCGTTGCGGAACGCCTTGCCGATCTGCGCGATCCCGAACGGCGGCTTCCGCCGCGCCAACTGGGCGACGTTCTTGAAGTTGACGAAGATGCCCTGGGCCGTCTCCGGTCGCAAGTAGACGTCGACCCCGGTCGCCTCGACGGCTCCCACACGCGTCCGGAACATGAGGTTGAACCGCCTAGGCTCGGTCAGATCGCAGTCCGACGTCTCGCCGGGCCGCTTGCTCGGCCGCTTGCCGCAGCGCACTTCCTCGTGCTCCGGGTCGGCGAGATGGTCTGCCCTGAAGCGTTGCTTGCAGGTGCGGCAGTCGACGAGCGGGTCGCTGAAGCCGCCGACGTGCCCGGAAGCCTCCCACACCCGTGGGTTGAGGATGATCGAGGAGTCGAGCGCGACGATGTCGTCCCGTTCCCGCACCATCGCCTCGAGCCACCGCGCCTTGACGTTGTCCTTCAGCAGGACGCCGTAGTGTCCGTAGTCGTACGACGAGCCCATCCCGCCGTAGATCTCCGAGGCCGGGAAGACGAAGCCACGGCGGCGGCAGAGCGAGACGATCTTGTCCATCGTGACCTCGGTCGACATGGGGCGACAACGCTACCGTCGCCGTTGTGGCGGGGAAGCGGACACCGGCGGTCGTCGTCGCCGAACGAGCCGGGATCGACTTCGTCGTGCACGAGTACGAGCACGACTCCCGGTCGGGCCCGTACGGGGTCGAGGCGGTCGAGAAGCTCGCGCTCGATCCGGCGCGGGTGTTCAAGACGCTCGTCGTGGACGCCGACGGGGAGCTGACGGTGGCGGTCGTGCCGGTCGAGGCACAGCTCGACCTCGGCGCGCTCGGCAAGCGTGCGCGGCTCGCGGACGTGAGGGCCGTCGAGCGCACGACCGGCTAGCCTCCCGCCGGTAGTGGCACTGGTCGAGCTCCACATCCTCTCCGACTCGACGGGTGAGACGGCGGCGCGTCTCGTCCTCGCGCTCGAGGCGCAGTTCCCGGACATCGAGTTCCAGGAGGTGCGGCACCCGCGGGTCGAGTCAGTCGAGGATCTCGCGATTGCGGTGCAGCGCGCCCGTGGTCGGCCCGCGGTCATGGTCTACACGCTGGTGGAGAGCGGCCTGCGCGAGGAGATGCGCAGGCTCTGCCGACGCTCGCGCGTGCACTACTGCGACCTGCTCGGTCACCCGATCGACTCGATCTCCCGGGTCGCTGGCGTCGCAGCGCGCATGGAGCCGGGTGTGCGTGCGCCGCTCGACGACACCTACTTCAGGCGGATCGAGGCGATCGAGTTCGCCGTGCGCTACGACGACGGAGTGGGAGGTGGTCTCGACGACGCCGACATCGTGCTCGTCGGCGTCTCGCGCACGTCGAAGACGCCGCTCTCGATCTTCCTCGGCTACCTCGGCCACAAGGCGGCGAACGTCCCGATCGTGAAAGGCGTTGACCCGCCGCCCGCGCTCTTCGAGATCGACCGGGCGAAGATCGTCGGGCTCACGATCGATCCCGAGCGCCTCGCGGAGATCCGCGAGGAGCGGGTGAAGTCGATGGGGGCGCCGCGGCGCAAGTACGCCGACCTCGAGGCCGTCTTCGAGGAGCTCGAGAAGGCCGAGCGCATCCATCGTCGTCTCCGCTGCCCCGTGATCGACGTCTCCGAGCTCTCGGTGGAGGAGACGGCGATGCGGATCGTCCGTCTCGTCGCAGAGCGCGCCCGTCGGGAGGAGGCCGCGTCGTGAGCGGCCCGAACGCGAAGTACGGCCTGCTCGCGCGTGGTGTCAGGCGCGACATGACCGAGAAGGGCTGGGTGCCGCTTCGCTACTGGGTGATGTGGTGGGCGGCTCTCGCGGTCGCGATGGTGGCCTTCTACGTCGTGCTGACGCCCATCTGGCTCGGGCTGCGGGCGGCGGCGTGGCTCGCCGAGTTGCGCTCTCGTATAACCCCCGTGTCGGACTTCAGTCCGACACGTGCTCTTCCGTCTGCTCGAGACCAGAAGCACGTGTCCGACCGCGTGTCGGACTTCAGTCCGACACGTGCTCTTCCGTCTGCTCGAGACCAAGAGCACGTGTCCGACTGAAGTCGGACACGTAGTCGGACACCAAGCGGACGAAGGCGTCGACCTCGCTCTGCGAGCGGAGCCGCGCCACGCGGAACCGCGCAAGTCGGCCGGAGTACTCACGGCGTCGTCTCCGGAAGGCGCGGAGCGCGAACGGGAACAACGCATCCCGACCGACCAGCGCGGTACGCATCGTCTCACGGTTACCGGCCGCCCAGAGCTCCTCCCTCGTAACGATTCGCCGGATCGTCCGCCGGAGGAGGCGAGGCAGCCACACCCGGCGGGGAAGATCGAGCCAGACCACGACATCGGCGGCCTCGAGCACGAGGTCGCCGAGCTTGCCCTGATACCCGCCATCGATCACCCAGCCGTCCCCTTCGAGCAGAGGTTCGACACGCGCTCGAAGCTCGTCGGGGGTCGCCTCCGTCCAGTTCGGCCCGTGGTTGAGCGCGTCGAGCTCGTGGAACGGAACGCCGAGGCGTCCAGCCAGCGTGCGCCCGACGGTCGTTTTGCCACATCCGCTCGCGCTTGCGATGACTGCAACTCGCCGCACAGTGCTCCTTTTCTAGCGCGCGACGAAGTCGCGCGCTGCGCGTAGGATCCGCGCCGTGCGTCTGGTCTACGCGTTCGACGAGGAGACGCCCGGCGGCCGCGAGCTGCTCGGCGGCAAGGGCGTCGGACTCGCGGAGATGACCGCGCTGGGCGTTCCTGTTCCCGCCGGCTTCACGATCACGACCGACGCCTGCCGCGAGACGATGCGCACCGGCGACGTGCCGGAGGCGCTCTGGGCCGAGGTCGACGAGCACGTCGAGCGGCTCCAGGAGCGCTCGGGCAAGCGGTTCGGCGACGCCTCCGACCCGCTCCTCGTCTCGGTCCGCTCCGGCGCCGCCGTCTCGATGCCGGGGATGATGGACACGATCCTCAACCTCGGTCTCGACGATGTCGCCGTGGAGGGGCTCGCGACCGCGACGGGGAACCCGCGCTTCGCGCTCGACTCGTACCGCCGGCTGATCCAGATGTACGGCGAGGTCGTCGACGGGATCGACGGGCACCTCTTCGAGGGTGAGCTTCAGGCGCTCAAAGAGCAACGTGGTGCGCGGCAGGACGTCGATCTCACCGCCGACGACCTCCGCGAGCTTCTCGCCTCGTACAAGGCGATCTACGAACGCGAGGTGCGGGCGCCGTTCCCGCAGGACGCCTCGGAGCAGCTCCGCCGCGCGACGCGGGCCGTCTTCGACTCGTGGGAGTCGCCCCGCGCGAAGGTGTACCGGCGCACCTACGACATCCCGGACGACCTCGGAACCGCGGTCAACGTCGTGCAGATGGTCTTCGGCAACAAGGGGGCCACCTCGGGCACCGGCGTCTGCTTCACGCGTGACCCCTCGACGGGTGAGCGTCGCCTCTTCGGCGAGTTCCTCGTGAACGCCCAGGGGGAGGACGTCGTCGCCGGGATCCGCACACCGGAGCCGATCGAGCGGATGCGCGAGACGCTTTCGGACGCGTACGACGAGCTGGCTCAGACACTGGAGCGGCTCGAGGAGCACTACCGCGAGATGCAGGACATCGAGTTCACGGTCGAGGACGGCTCGCTGTACCTCCTGCAGACCCGCACCGGGAAGCGGACGGCGCAGGCGGCCCTGCGGATCGCGGTCGAGATGAGCGACGAGGGGATGGTCTCGCGGGAGGAGGCGGTCGCCCGGATCGATCCCGGTCAGCTCGATCAGCTCCTCCACCCGATGATCGACCCGGACGCGCAAGTGGAGGTCGTCGCGACAGGCCTGAACGCCTCCCCAGGCGCGGCGTCGGGCGCGATCGTCCTCGATGCCGACCTCGCCGAGCAGCGCGGTCAGGCCGGGGAGGACGTGCTGCTCGTCCGCTGGGAGACGACGCCCGACGACATCCACGGTCTGATCCACGCCCGCGGCGTCCTCACCGCGCACGGTGGCATGACCTCGCACGCAGCCGTCGTCGCTCGCGGGATGGGGAAGCCGTGCGTGGCCGGCTGCGACGCGCTCTCGATCGACATGGAGGCACGCAC
>Ga0183260_10002109_pt1 | contig 16507 bp, 17 predicted proteins | sample AntDrymUQ4972206_2_FD_129768 | JGI IMG/M metagenome (GOLD analysis project Ga0183260, IMG submission 129768) | Polar desert sand microbial communities from Dry Valleys, Antarctica - metaG UQ497 (22.06) (version 2) (version 2) | ecosystem: Environmental > Terrestrial > Soil > Desert | place...
CCGCGTCACCGAAGGCAAGAGCCGCCGCGACGCCACCCGCCTCCTCAAGCGCTACCTCGCCCGCCACCTCTACCGGCTACTGCAACAGGAGCCGCTGATGACTTGACAAGTCATAGGAGCATCCTTCCCGAACGCTGGCCCATACGAGTGGGTCGCCCTGCAGAGTTGTGTGATGCCCAGACCCCCGCGAGCGCACGGAGCCGCCGTTGGTTTGGGCGCAGCGTCCCTGCGCATGAGGACACCATTGTCGTCATCGAAGATTGGCCCGCTCGCGCTCACGAAGTAGAACAGCCGGTCGCCGAACTACGGAACGCGTGCCCACACTACGTCGAGTGACGGCCACGGTGGGCCCGCGCGTAGGGCGCCAAGAAGCTCTTGTCCTGCTCGTTTCCCGTTCGGGAGTTGGTCATCTTGATCCCAGCGCCACGCGGCGACCATTGCCAGAACGAGGAGGCGGCACGCGCGAAGCAGTTCTTGGTCAGCGCCGGCATAGCACTCGCTGACCTCTTCCGGCGCATGAGCGAGGTCGAACTCGACAGGCCCACGGCAACACGTCTCGAGATCTATGAACAACGGCCCGCTCTTCGTGTTGAGCAGGTTGCCCGCGTGTGGCTCTCCATGCAGCAGTTGCTCGGCGGATGAGCGCTCACGGATCGCACGTCTCTGGCTTCGTAACGTGATGCTGAGAAGCTTCCGGTCCGAGTCTTTAAGCCGTGGAGTTCGGTGCGGGCTCGCAATGAGTTGTTGAGCTTCCGTGACTCGGTCCGAAAAGTGCGGCACGGTGGTATCGACCTTCGCCATACCGGCATGCAACCGCTCAAGCGCCTTCGCGTAGTCCGCTGGTGAGACCTCCTGACGTACCTGCTCGTAGTAGGTCCAGAGCGTGACCATGAACCCGTGCCGTTCATAAACACGCGGTTCCACTCGGGGCTCAAGACTCGCCACGGGGCTCTCGACTTCAGCAAGCCGTCGTCCAATCTCAAGTTCGGCCTCGAACTCCTCGAAGCCGGCGAAAGCCACTCGGGCAAAGACGTCGCAAGGCAGCAACCGCAAAGCGAGCTTGTTCGAATTGCGAAGGACCCTCGCATCGGCGACTGCCAACCCCAGCCCCAAGGCGACCTCTTTGGCCGCACCTACCGCGCGTACGACGTCTGACTCCTGCATCTACCCATTCTCGCCGCTTGGTGCGCCAACGCCCGCACGCTTGTCCACACTGACCCGACGTGTGAGCGGTTCACTTGCACAACACTTGTCCGGTGGTCCGCTCAGGGGCCATAGCGGAACGCTGGCGCAGGCGAGGAGTGTCTCCCCAGGCTAGTGGTCGAGGCCGAGCCGCCACTCGCTCCGAGGGAGTACGGCGAACATCTCACCGTGTACCGGCTCCCGTCCGAGTACGTCCCGCAGGGGCATGCCCAGGACTCTGCCCCGGCTTCGCGTGGTCACCAGGGGATCGGAGCGCCAGCCCTCCAAACGACCTGGTCTTCGTCTTCGGCGGGCGAGCGACTACAACGGATCTCAGCAAGCGTCACGATGAGAGCCACGAAGCCTGCGCTTGCTGGATTCCAGCCCGCCTTGGCGAGATACCGCGAGCGCACGTCCTCGTCGAGATCTTCAAAGGGGGCGAGAGAGGCTCCGCCCGAAAGACGGACTGCATCGCCGTATCCGGCGAGCAAGAGGAGGACGCGCGATTCCTCCAACACGTTACGGGCCGCAGGGCGTTCCGCGGCGGTCGCGAGAATGACCCGTCGGCTGTCGGCAAGGAACGACAGCGGTACCGCGTGTGGGCCTCGCGCAACGTTCCCGGTGATGAGCCAGCAGTCCCGATCGTCATGGAGGCGGCGGGCGATGACCTCAAGCCGTTCAGTCGGTGACCGATACGGGGCGTCTTGAAGTCCAATGGTCCGACCGGCCTCCATCCACCCAACCTAGACGTTGAGAAGTCGCGCCTCCGGGTGCATTGCGGAACACTGGCCCAGCCGAGAGCAACTGCCGAGGGGTTCACCAGGAGCGGTGCTACGTGCGCGCGGTTGATGGCGGACCCGCCGCAATGCGTAGCAGGAGTTCGTCGAACGATGCTCGCATGTCGTGGATGCTTTCGAGCCACCAGGTAGCTCCCGCGTCCGAGTACACACTTGGCTCGACCGCGTCGGAATAGCCATGTACGGCGACATCAAAGTGGTCACCACGGCCGATGGCTTCGATCTTCCGTCTGAGCTGGTCAGGTGTAACGGTCATCCGGTGAGGATCTGCCGTGTCAGCAACCCAGCCGTCGAAACGCGCAGCTCGCCGAAGCGCGGCCCTGCTGTTACCGCCGATCCAGATCGGCAGTGGCTGCTGGACGGGAAGCGGCGCCAGCGTTACTCCGTCGATGCTGAAGTGGCGACCTCCGTGTTCGACGCGCTCTCCCGCCCAGAGACGCCGAAGGAGCCCGGCCCCTCGTCCAGCTTCTCGGCTCTTACGGCTGCGTCTTCGTCCTCGCCGAACGCGCCGAACTCCGACGGTACGCCGCCTAGACCTGCGCCGAAGACGACGCGGCCACCGCTGAGGTCGGCCGGAAGAACGCGGTCGAGAACTGGTGCGACCGGACAGTGGACGGCGAGGGGAAGAAGGTCGAGCGTCCAAGCGAGCGAGCCGTTGCGCACCATCTATTCCGACAACAGCGGGACGCTCGCCTCCAAGGAGCGTCGCTCGAGCTTCTCGACCCGAAGCGCCAAAAGATGCTGGTCAAGCTCCACGACGAGATAGCCGAGCTGCTCGAGCTGCCGAGCTACGGGCGCGAACATGGAGATGGCGTCGCATAGTTCGACGGAGTTTCGGACTACAGGTGCGTTACCTTGACCACAGGCGGGGGCTCGCTGTAGCGATCGAACCAGTCGCAGTCCTTGACGCGCTGAGCGGGAGGTCCACTGTCCTTCCAGAAGTAGGTTGCCAGCTCGTCCTGATCGAACGCCAGCTTCGTGCCCTCCTTTGCGCTAATCACGACCCGTCGATTCCGTGCCAATGCGTAGCCGAATTCCATCATGCAGTTGGGGCGGACGCCGGTCAGGTCGACGACCACAAGGCCTGCGCATGCAAGCCCTCGAAGATCTCGACGTTCATGAACGCCGTCTCTGGTCTGCCGCGGCCCATCTCGCGCGGCGTGAACCCCCGGTCGCTGACCACGACGTCGACGACGTCCCGGAAGAAGCGCTCGACAGCATCGAAATCAGCGTGGTCGGTCGCCAGCAAGCGCACGAAGAACGCGGGCGGCGACCGCAGATCGTCAAGAAGATCTGCGGTGGTGCTCGTCAGCCTTCCCGCGTCTGTAGTCGCTGTCAGCTGTAGGTCGGTCAAGCGCACGGCGGCGCTGCCAGCGCCATCGCGAAGGCGAAGGCGAAGGCGAAGAAACTTCTCGACGTCGCGAGCGCCCGCTCGTGGAGGAATCTACTGCCGCCGTTGCCGTCGTGGTTCAAAGCGCCAAGTTCGGCATAGACCGGCACCACAGACTTTCCTTCTTCTCGATAGAGCTCCGCCAGGTGCTCCGCGCCGGCGCCGCCACCGAGCACGAGCAGCACATCGCCTCGGAGCACTTGACGCTCGCGGATGAGGCCGGCCATCCGCCACCCCGGTGGCGCGACCTCGAGATTGAAGTCCGACCGAGTGCGGCACTTCTCCCAGACATCGCGGCGCGAATCCGGAATCTTTTCGAGGCCGCGCTGACTCGCGACGGCGACGAACCGATCGGGCCGTAGCGCGGGCCACTGGGGCGCCGGATCCGGTGTCGTCGCGACCGCTTCGAGCGCCGTCCAGGCGAAGATGCATGGCTTACCGTTCGCTCCCACGGGCTCGCTGCCAAGGCCGACGACGAGGCCTCCTCCGCGGGCGACGATCTCGTCCCCAAGCGCACGCACGTAATCATGAGCGGCCTGGAGCAGCGCGGGGTCGCACTCGTGCGCCGCACTTCCAGTGATGTGCACGCGGAGGCCGCGCATCATTCCTCGACCTCGCGCATCACCGGCGTTGGCTCGAGCTCCGCGACCGCGACGAGGAGATCCTCGGCTGTCAGCGGCCTACCCGGGGTACGCACGTGCGACTGCGGCCGGGAGCAGTCTGGTCTGGATATCGGAGAACGTGAAGCCAGGACGACCGTGCGGGTGGTTGTCGACGAGGAGATTCCTGCCGTCTCCGAGGATGTCAAGCGTCGCCGCCGGTTCGTCTTCACGCCGTGCGTCGCCTGAGCGTCAGCGCGCCGAGGACGAGCGCTAGGACGACGCAGCCGGCGACGACGCCGACGTCGAGCCAGAGCCGGCTGTCGATGTCGTCGGCCGCGACCTTGGCAAGCGCCTCGAAGGCGTAGGTGAACGGCAGGAAGTCGGAGACGCGCTCGAGGATGTCGGGCATGCGGGCGCGCGGGACGAACAGTCCCGCGAGGAGCAGTTGGGGGATGATGAACGCCGGCATGAACTGGACAGCCTGAAACTCGCTGGTCGCGAAGGCGCTCAAGAAGAGCCCGAGGGCCATGCCAAGCAGGGCGTTGCCAACGGCGAGGGCGACGACGGCCCAGACCGGGCCAGTCGTTTCGATGCCGAGCAACCCGAAGGCGACGGCCGCTGTGACGGTCGCCTGCACCGCCGCGACGAAGGCGAAGGCCAACCCGTAGCCAAACAACAGATCGACCTTGGCGACTGGCATCGACATCAGTCGCTCGAGCGTCCCCGTCGTGCGCTCGCGCAGCATCGCGATCGACGTGATCAGGAACATCAGGATCAGAGGGAAGATGCCGACGAGCGGCGCGCCGATACGCGTGAACGTTTCTGGCTGGTTGTCGAAGACGTACTTGAACAACGCCAGCAGTGCCGGCGGGACGACGAAGACGAGCGCGAGCGTACGGCGGTCGCGCCGGAGCTGCGCGGCGACGCGTCCGGCAGTCGCCAATGTGGCGCGCGCGCTCACGGGCCGCCATCCGCCAAAGCGAGGAAGGCCGCTTCGAGCGTGTCTGTCTGCGTTTGCTCGAGCAGCGTCCGCGGCGCGCCGCTGGCGACGATGCGCCCTTCACGGATCAAGATCAGCTCATCGCAGCGCTCGGCCTCATCCATGACGTGCGTCGAGACGAGCACCGTTTTGCCCTCGCCGGCGAGAGCATGGAATTGCCGCCAAAGCTCTGTCCGCAGTACCGGGTCGAGGCCCACCGTCGGCTCGTCGAGGACGAGCAGCTCCGGCCCGCCGAGCAGGGCGACGGCCAGCGAAGCCCGCGAGCGCTCGCCGCCGGACAGCGTGCGCACAACTTGCTTCGCGTGAGCTGCGAGCCCGATTCGCGCGATCGTCGCCTCGATGCGCTCGAGGGGCGCGTCGAGGACGCGGGCGAAGTAGTGCAGATTCTCGCGAACGGTTAGGTCACCGTAGACCGACGGCGCTTGGGTGACGTAGGCAACCCGTCGCCGCAGCGCCGGCGTTCCGGCAGCGTGGCCCAGCACCTCGACCTCGCCGCCAGCGATGAGCTGGACGCCGACGATCGCTCGCATGAGCGTGGTCTTGCCCGAGCCGCTCGGCCCGAGGAGACCGGTGACCAAGCCGCGGCGAATTACGACGTCGATCGCGGGCAGGACACGCCTGCCGCCGCGGCGGACGTCGAGGCCGTGGACGGCAACAGCGAGTTCGGGATCGGATGGAGTGTGCATAGAATATTCCTCAGTCGATGGCGGTGCGGGCTGTCGGGCGCGGCCACGGCCCAGGGGGACTGACCGAGGCGCTCGTGGCGCCTCGGCCGCGTCGCCTGGACGCGCGGCTCGCGAGTGGCTGAGTGGCGGGGTTCGGGCGCATCTAGGCGAGCGCCTCCCTGAACCCGCGCTGCCAGCTCGGGTACCGCGGGCGCCATACGAGCTCGCGCTGGAGCTGCTCATTCGAGGCGCCGCGGCACGTCGTCGCCCACTCGACGAGCGGCCCGCCAGCGATCAGCCGCGCTAGCCCGGCCGGCACGCGTCGTGGCGGCTTCGCCCCGATCGCTTCGGCGAAGACCGGCATCCACTGATTCGCCGTCGCCGGCTCGTCGTCGACGACGTTGTAGATCCCCGGCTGACCTGACTCGACGAAGGCGACACAGGCCGCCGCGGCGTCGTCGATGTGGATGAACGACGTCATCCCCTCACCCGAGCCGATGTTCGGGTATTGCCGCTTCTTCATCTGCCGGCCGATCTCGCCGTCGGGCGTGTACCAGGTGCCGGGCCCGTAGAAGGTGCCGTAGCGCAGCACCACACCATCGAGGTCGGCTGCGTTGCGGATCGCCTCCTCCATCCGCTGAATCGCCTTCGCCGCCGCCCCGAACGGCTCCGGCCCGGCCGTCCACAGCGGTTCGCCCTCCGCTTTGACGGTGCCGCCCTTCGGTTCGTAGAAGAAGGCGACGCTCTGGCCGATGTACCGCTGCGCGCCAGCGGCAGGGACGGCGTGGAGCAGGTTGTCCGTGCCTTCGGTGCGGATGCGGTCGTTCTTGGCGTAGTAGTCGGCGAGCTTCCGCGGCTTTAGCCCGGTCTTCGGAAGCTCGGTCAGCTGGTTGATGACGACCTCCGGCTGCGCCTCGGCGACGACGCGCATCAGCTTGTCGCGGTCGAACACGTCGCACACGACAGGCGATGCCCCAAGCCGCTCAACGCCCGCCGCGTTCTCGGGCGTCCGCGTCATCGCCGTCACGTGGTAACCCTTGTCGAGGAGCTTCGGGATCAGCGCCTGACCGATCGCTCCGGTGGCGCCGGCGACGAAGACCCGCAGCGGGTCGCCGGCGCGACGTTCAGTTGCGTTCATCGTCGCTCCTTTCGTTTCGTCGTGTCGCGAGGTAGCCATTAAAAAGTGACGCCGGCCGCTGAGGGCGCCGCGGGCGCCGTGCCCGCGCCGTCCGGTCGGCCCGCTGCCTGCTCGTGGCGCGCCTCAGTCAGCTCGGGGGAGGGCACGACGAGGACTGGCACGTGGGCGTGGTGCGCGACCTGATGGGAGACGCTGCCGAGCATCAGCGAGCGCAGACCGCTCAGACCGCGTGAGCCGAGTAGGAGCAGGGCGGCATCGTTCTCGTCCGCGGCATCGACGAGCTGCTCCCACGTGGGCCGCGACGAGTAGCTCGTTCGGCTTTCCGCGACCAGACCAGCGGCGCGGGCGAGCTCGACGCCTTCCTGCGCCATCGCCTCGACGGCTTCGCGCGTCTCGTCCTCGACGGCAACGTTCTCCTCGTCGCGGTGGCGGACGACCGGCGGCCAGCCCTCCCATACGCCCAGGATCAGCGTCCGGCGACCGGCGAAGAGGCGACCGGCGTAGGCGATCGCGTGTCGGCCCGCATCGGAGCCGTCGTAGCCGATCAGGATCGGGTTCTCCATCGTTGCCTCGCTTTCGTTTGTCGCTGTCGACATGGCTAGAGCGCCTCCTCGATCGGGGTCAGCTCAGGCTCTGGTGACGCCTGCGGCGAGGGCTGAGGCTGGCGCAGCGTGATCAGCGCCAGCACGCCGCCGAGCGCCGCGAGCGCGGCGGCACCCAGGAATGCGGCCGAGAAGCCGTCGGTGAGCGCCTGCCGGTCACCGAGCTGGTCGGCGCCTCGCGCGGCGGCGAGCGCGGTCATCGCGGCGAGACCGAGCGCCGAACCCACCTGGTAGCTCGTGTTGACGATCCCGGCCGCGAGGCCGCCCTCCTCGGGCGGAGCGCTGGAGATCGCCGTGCCGAGCGAGGGGATGAAGGCGAGGGCCATCCCTGTTGCCGCGATCAGTGAGGCGGGCAGGACGTCGGCCGCGAAGTTTCCGTCCGGCCGCGCGAACGACAGTCCGACGAGGCCGAGGGCGAGCAACCACAAGCCGACGACGATCGGCGCCGTAAAGCCGAACCGGCCGATCACCCGCGGCGCGACGAGGATCATCAGCACCATGATCGTGACCGTCATCGGCAAGAGCGCCGAGCCGCCTGCGAAGGCGCCGAAGCCGAGCACCTGCTGCAGATAGAGGTTGAGAAAGAACCACATCGGGATCCAGGCAGCGCCGAGCAGCACCTGGGCCACGTTCGCGGCGGACAGGTTCGGCGTCCGGAGGATGGCGAGGCGCATCAGCGGTTCCGTGCGGCTGCGCTGGATCAACGTGAACGCCGCGAGCAGCACGACCGCCCCGGCCAGCGAAAGGATCGTGACGGTCGAGCCCCACCCTTCCTCGGGAGCGCGCACGATCCCGAAGACGGCCAGCCCGAGGCCGGCCGTGACGGTGGCCGCGCCGGCAAGATCGATCGTGCCGCGCCGGGTCGGGGCGCTGGGCATCAGACTCGGGATCACGGCGAGCACGAGCAGGGCGATCGGGATGTTGATGTAGAAGACCCAGGGCCAGCTGACCCACTCGGTGATCACGCCGCCGAGGAAGACGCCGGCAGTGCCGCCCGCGGGGGCGGCGGCGCCGTAGAGCGCGAGCGCCCGCGTCAGCTCCCGAGGCTCGCCCATGAACATCGTCAGCAGCAGCGTCAGCGCGGCGGGAGCGATCAGCGCCGCGCCGGCGCCCTGGACGGCGCGGCCGGCGATCTCGAGCCAGACCGCGCTCGCCAGCCCGGCGAGGAGCGATCCCAGCGCGAGCACCACCCAGCCGAGCGTGAACACCCGCTTCGCTCCGAACAGGTCGGAGAGCCGGCCGCCGAGCAGGAGCAGGCCGCCGAAGGCGACCACGTAGCCGTTGAAGACCCAGGAGAGATTCTCCTGGGAGAAGCCGAGATCGCGCTGGATCTCCGGTAGCGCCACCCCGATGATCGAGGTGTCCATGATCACCATGAACTGCGCGAGTGCGATGATCCAGAGCGCGTACCAGCGCCTGGGATTGAGAGGATGACCAGGAATTGGGCGACGCTGAGCAGGCCCAGGGCCCACCAGCGGCGGGGAAGATGGCTGTGTCATGCGCGCAGGATCGCGAGAGCCTCTGTCCGGTCCCTGTCTCTCGGCTGTCCGTCGATCTGATTCATACGACGCACCGTCGATCGATGAACCACGCCGTCAGGCCGCGTGCCTGACCTGGCTCGCGCGCATACGATCCACCGAGACATCGATCTCGCACGCGTGCTGGTTCGCGGAGCGTGGTTCGAAAAGCGGAGGCTGGTGGAGGAACCGCTCGTGGAGATTCGCGTGTTGGGACCCTTCCAGCTCGTCATTGACGGTCGGCCTCGCACGGTGCCGGGGGCGGGAGAGCGGGCCCTGCTTGCACGGTTGGCCAGCGCCCCGGGCCGCACCCTCGCCACGGACAAACTGATCGACGATCTTTGGGGAGCCGTCCTCCCGGTCGACCCGCTGAATGCGCTTCAGCTGAGGGCATCGAAGCTGCGCAGGATCGTGGGCAGCACTCTGGCGACAGTCACGCCCGGCTACCGACTCGACGTCGATCGAGAGCAGGTCGACTCGGGTCGCTTCGCTCGATTCGTCGCCGAGCGGCGGTTCGAGGAGGCGCTGGCGCTCTGGCGAGGGCCGCCGTTAGGTGAGTTCGAGGATCAGGAGTGGGCGAGAGCCGAGGCACGGCGAATGGAGGAGCTCCACGCGGTGGCCGTGGAGGAGCACATGGAGGCGCGCTTGGCCGCGGGAGAGCACGCCGCTCTCGTACCAGAGCTGACCCGGCTCGTGGACAGCGCGCCGCTGCGCGAGCGCCCGCTCGGCCAACTGATGCTGGCGCTCGCACGTAGCGGCCGCACACCCGACGCGCTGGCCGCGTACCGAGAATTTCGTCGTCGACTCGCAGACGAGCTCGGCCTGACCCCGTCGGCCGCGCTGCGCCAGCTAGAGGGCGTGATCCTCCGCGGGGATGGTTCTCCCGAGGCTCCGACTGCGACGCCCCGGCCGTCCACCAACCTGCCGGCGCCGATCAGCCCCCTGATCGGCCGCGCAACGGAGCTGGCTCGCCTGCCGGAGTTGCTCTCCCGGGGGCGGTTGGTCAGCCTCGTGGGTCCGGGTGGGTCCGGCAAGACGCGACTTGCCATCACTGCCGCTCGCGACGCGGCGGGCAAGTTTCGTGACGGGGCGTGGTTCGTGCCACTTGCCGGCGTGACAGACCCGGCACGCATCGCCGATGCGGTCGCCGACGCGCTCGGTCTGTCGGATCCCGACACCGTCTCGTCCCGCCGGCTGGTGACCGCCTGGTTGGCCTCGCGAAATGCGCTCCTCGTCATCGACAACTGCGAGCACCTCGCCGATGAATGCGCGCACTTCGTCGAGGAGCTGCTGGGTTCGGCTGAGGAGGTACGCATCATCGCGACCAGCCGGGAGGCGCTCGGTGTTCCGGACGAGATCCAGATGCCGGTACCACCGCTGGCGCCAGTCGACGCTGTTGCGCTGTTCACGATGCGGGCGAGCAGTGTCCGCCCCGACTCCGTGCTCGCTGGCGTCGAGGAGCACATCGCGCGCATCTGCGAGCGACTCGACGGCATGCCACTGGCCATCGAGCTGGCGGCGGCCCGCGTCCAGACACTGACCGTGCCACAGATCGCCGATCGATTGGACGATCGCTTCGGTCTGCTCACAAGCGGCCCGCGGACTGCGGAGTCCCGGCACCGAACGCTCCGCGCGACCGTCGACTGGAGCTACGACCTGCTGAGTGGGGATGAGCGCCGTTTGTTGCGGCGGTTGGCCGCCTTTCAGGGAGGGTGGACCCTGGAGGCGGCCGAGAGCGTCTGTGCCGAGGGCGACGCAGACGAGTTCTTGAACCTCTTGACCCGGCTCGTCGAACAGTCACTCGTTGTCGTCGAGAAGGGACGCTTTCGGATGCTGGAGACGATCCGGGCCTACGCGGTTGAACGTCTCGTCGAGGCGGGCGAGGACGAGGCGATGCTCGACCGGCACACCCGGTATTTCACTGCTCTTGCGGAGACGGCCGAACGCGCTCTGCGCGGCCGCGAGCAGGGCGTCTGGTTGGCCCGGCTGCGGGCCGAGGACGCGAATCTTCGCTTGGCCCTCGACTCAGCCCGCGACCGGGCCGGCCACGATCCGGACGGGGTGTTGCGACTGGCGGCCGCGCTGGGCTGGTACTGGTACGTCGGCCGCCAGGTCGACGGGCGAGCCCAGCTCACCACGACGCTTGCGGTCGCTCGCGGCGGCTCGGCAGCCGCCCGGGCGCGCGCGCTCCAAGCCCTCTCGCTTGCCGTGAGACCGGCAGGATGCATCGTGCACCCGAGTGTCGAGGGTGCGCGGGCGGCGCGAGACAGCCTCTCGCTGTTCCAGCAGGCCGGCGAGCTCTCCGCGGCCGCCCTCTCCCAGCTTCTCCTGGCGGTGGAGGGGGTCGCCGGATCGGACGTTGAGGCGTCCCTGGCCGATGTCGAGCAGGCGCGAGAGACCATGCGCGGACACGAAGACCAGTGGGGGGTTGCACTAGCGAACTTCGTCGAGATGGAGATCCGACTCCACAACGGCCTGGACGATGCGTTCCGCCTTGGAGAACAAGCAGCCAGCCAGTTCGACTCGCTTCAGGACGTCTGGGGCCGCTCGGCCGTGCGCCTGCACCTCGGCTACGGATTGCGACTGGCCGGCCGTCTCGGCGATGCAGCCGCGGTCTTGCACCAGGCGGTGGCCTTGAGCAGAGACGTCGGGCTGCCGAACAACCTCGCCCGGTCGTACGTCGAGCTTGGAGAGTCCGTGCTGCACCGCGGGGCGGCAGCTGAGGCAGAGGCCTGGTTCGCGCAGGCCGAAGAGATCGCGCATGACCTCGGCAACGACACGCTGCTCGCGCTCGCCGTATTAGGTCGCGCGGCGGCCGCACGCTGGCACCGCAACCCATCGCTCGCACGCCGGCTCTTCGCGGACGCGCTCGACCTGTGTCTTGCCGGCGATCAGGCCCGAGGAGTGGCGCGCGGGCGCGTCGGGCTGGCAGCAGTCGATCTGGACGAAGACGCAACGGCCAGCGCAGGCGAGCATCTCGAGGTGGCGCTGAGCCTGGTGAAAGCGACCGGTGACACGAACATCGCGACGGTCGTGCTCGAGCAGCTCGCACGTCTTGCCGCGACGGCGGGAGACGATGCCGAATCAATGCGGCTCCTCGACGAGGCAGCTGCGCTGCGAACTCGGCTGCGGAGACCACGAAGCGCTCTGGAAGAGCGGGACGTACAGGAGGCCGGTCGCTCGCGCGTGTCTCAGCCGTCGACCTCGTAGCCCGCTTCGGTGATCGCTGCGCACACCTCGTCGACTCCAACCTGGCCTTGCACTCGGACCGTCCTCGCGCCGAGGTCGACCTCGACCGCAGCCACGCCGGGAAGGTCGCACAGCTGCGCGCTGATCACCCGGAGGTCCTCCCGGTCCAACATCGCCGGCACCGAGACCACCACCGCTCGCATCTCGCCCCCATCCGTCGGCGCATGCACGTCCAGAGAGTTCCCTGAGGATCTGTCCGGCGGCTGTCCCATCGCTTGAGCGAGCCGAGCACGCCACGGCCGACAGCCAGTAGACAGAAGCGCGACAGGGGACAGCGACAACCTTGCTGTTGACACGACCTGCCATCGATTCACAGCACCGACTGGAGATCAAACATGCCACGCCACGGAGGGCACAACGAAAGCCACCGGACGACCTCGATCGTGTCGCCCGAGGCGCCGGTGAAGAGCTCGGCGATCAGGTCAGCCGGAGCCTGCGAGCGCCAGGTCGCGGGCGTTCGCGCCATGGTCGAGGTGGATCGCTACTGCATCGACGTCCTCCAGGAGATCAACGCGGCCAACCAGAGCCTCGAGACGGTCGCGCTCGTCTCCGGCCACGTCCGCACCTGCATGGCGGGCGGCGACGCCCGCGACCGTGACCTGAACGCGCGCGAGCTGATGGCGGCCGTCGGCCGGCTCGTCAAGACCGCGTAGGAGTCGAATCATGCTCGTTCCTCACTGGGTCCTGTTCGCCTGGTTCGCGCTCGCGGCGCTCTCGACCGCCTACGTCGCCTGGGACAACTTTGTCCAGAAGAATCCTGAGGAGACGGTGATGAAGTGGGGTTGGGTGCTGATCACCCTCTACATGGGTCCGATCGGACTCGCGCTCTACGTCCTCTCCGACAAGGAACCCGCGCCCGGCGAGCACGAGGAGTTCGTCAAGCCGCTCTGGAAGCAGGGGATCGGCTCGACCGTTCACTGCATCGCCGGCGACGCGACCGGAATCATCGCGGCCGCCGCGGTCACCGCGCTGCTTGGGCTGCCGATGTGGATCGACTTCATCGTCGAGTACGCGGCCGGCTTCGCCTTCGGGCTCTTCATCTTCCAGTCGCTCTTCATGAAGGACATGCTCGGCGGCTCGTACCTGCGCGGAGTGCGAAAGACGTTCGTGCCCGAGTGGCTCTCGATGAACATGATGGCCGCGGGCATGTTCCCGACCATGGCCTTCCTGATGATGGGCCGCGACATGCGCGCGATGGAGCCGACCGAGCCGCTCTTCTGGGCGGTCATGTCGCTCGGCGTGATCGTCGGCTTCGCCACCGCCTACCCGGTCAACGTCTGGATGGTCGCCCGCAACATGAAGCACGGCCTGATGACCTCGCGACCGAAGCAGAAGGCCCGTCACGAGGGCCACGGGGGCGGCCATCGGATGCGCTGGGATGTGACACGACCCCAGCTCGCGAGCGTCGGGCTGCTGACCGTGCTCGCCGCCGTCGCCGGCGTCATCCTGCCCGCCCAGAAGGTCAATCTCACCCTCAGTGCCGACGACGTCGACGGCGCGATCATGCCGCCCGGGATGATCATGACCCGCGACACCCCGGGCGAGTCGATGAAAGACATGTCGGCCATCGACCCCGAGCTCGTCTCCTACGAAGCCGCTCAGGCCGCCCGCGGCGACCAGCCGCTCGAGTACGAGCTCGATCGCGGCGTCAAGGTGTTCCGCCTCGAGGCGAGCGTGATCCGCTGGAACATCCTCTCTGACCAGCAGGTCGAGGCCTACGCCTTCAACCGCCAGGTGCCCGGCCCGCGGATCGAGGTGACCGAAGGCGACCGCGTCCGAATCGTCGTCACCAACCGCCTGCCCGAGTCGACCACCGTCCACTGGCACGGCCTCGTCGTCCCCAACGCCATGGACGGTCCGGCCGAGATCACCCAGGACCCGATCGAGCCCGGCGACTCCTACACCTACGAATACACCGTCCGCGACCCCGGCACCTTCATGTACCACACCCACGACCATCCCGACCGTCAGCAGGCGCTCGGCCTCTACGGCGCCCTGATCGTCAAACCGAAAGACGAGGCGCGGGACAGGCGGCTCGGCTACCAGCACGATGTCGTCATCCAGCTGCAGGAATGGCTCGAGCGCGAGGGCTACACCTACCCCGCGATGCTGATGGAAGGCGGACTGCCGAACTTCTTCACCATCAACGGCAAGGCCTACCCCGACACCGAGCCGATCCGGATGCGCGTCGGCGAGCGCGTCCGCGTCCGCTTCATCGGCACCAACAACAACTTCATCCACCCGATGCACATCCACGGCGGCCCCTTCGAGATCGTCGAGACCGACGGCAACTCCGTCCCCGAAGGCGCGCGCCTCCTCAAGGACACCGTCAACGTCGGCCCCGGCGAACGCTACGACGTCATCTGGACCGCCCGGCGCCCCGGCAAGTGGCTCCTCCACTGCCACATCCCTCACCACACCACCAACGAGAACGTCGAGGAGCAAGGCGCCGGCGGGCTCACGACGATCATCGACGTCACGAGCTAATCCGGGGACGCTATAACTGTTCTCTCAAAGGAGATCTGCCGGAAGCTCCGGCTTACAGCAGTTCGAGACCCTGCGATTCGATGACACGTTCGCGAGTTCGGTTCCTCTCGCAGACTCACGCAACGCGTCGGAGCCCGTATGACGCCGGAGCGCATCGCCGAGCTGGTCGCGCGCTGGGTGCGCTCCTACACCCGGGATTTGCCCACTCCGATCGCCCAGCGTCGCATCGACGAGATCGACGCGGATCTCCACGACCACATCGCACACGAACGAGCCAAGGGGACCGGCGAGTGGCGCATCGCCGGTGGGAGGCATTGGCCGAAAGCCCTGCTCCAGCCGGTAATCCCCGCCTATCTCCGCTCAACCCGGAAGCACCAAGACCGGCCTGTCACGCCGAAGGTCGCAGGTTCGAGTCCCGTCGCTCCCGTAAAGTCCCTGCAAACCGGCGGTTTTTGCTGGCCGGAGTATCGTCAACGACCGCCGGCTTCTCTTCATCCCGCGCTCATCCCGCGCCGGAAATAGCCGGTCAGGCCCGCTTGGAGCCGCAAGGTGCCCGCAGGGCAGATGACCGGCCAACGCGCCGGGCGTCTTCCGGCAGCCGGATGCAAATGCGGCCGGTTTGCACTCGAGGCGCGCCGCAAGTCGGCATGACGACGAGGACACTCAGCGGGCTGCGGCGGGCTTGATGTCCACGCGGGAAGGTCGGCGATCAATTACCAGCGGAGGCGCGCGCTCTTCGAAGTGGGCGCCGCGCTGGCACGCGACGCGCTGGGGCCCGTGCCGCTTGCAGCCTAGTCGCACTTCACTACGCGATGGAATAAGATCCTCGCCTTCCCGAGCGTGGAGGATCGCATCAAGCGTTAAGACGGCCGGGTTCGCGAACCGTTATCGCCAATCTCTCCTGCGGCGATCAACGGGGCGGCCGGGTGCTATTCGGGGCACAACGCAGCGTGGCCATCTTGATGATCTACCTGGTCGTCAGCGTGCTTGGATCGATGTCCTGCGGTAGGGCTTGGTCCAGTGCGCCTGCGTGATCTGACGCCGCCGTCCGTGGCCGTGAAACCGAAGTACGCCGACGGCAAGCTCGCGACGCAGTGCCGGTCGTACAACAGCGCAGGGGTCCCGAGTGCAGGGTCTAACTAGCCTCAGCAGCAGCGTTAGGCGCGGATCGCGGTGGAGTCAAACGGCGTCCTCTAAGCAATAGCCAGAAAATCAGGACGACCTCGCCGACGAACGTGAACGCAGCCACGCTCATGTCGTAGTCCGGGATGAGCACGACGCCGAACCCGTCGGCGACGTAGCCCGCCCCCGCAATCACCAGCAGGATGCCGAGGATCGTGGGAGCGTAGACCGCTCTCCAGACGAGGACGCCGAGCAGAACGAGATGGAACCCGAAGAGGAAGAGCGCCGCGTCCCACGTGTCCTGATGCGCATTGACGGCCGATAGCACCTGCGCCGATCGCTCCTCCGCATCGGGAAGATGGCGTAGGACTCCGAGGAGCTGGGCGATTCCGGCAGCGGAGACCGCGGCAGCAGCGACTCTGAAGGTCGCCGCAAGCGCCGAGAGCCGCCTGTTCGCGGGCTCGAAGACCGTGAACAACGCCCACGCGACGACGATGTCGAGGACCGCGACGACGAGGATGCTCGCGATCGCGAGCCGGAACAGCCCTTGTGAGTCAGCGATGCTCGCCGCAGTCTCCGCAGCACTGTCCTCCACGACGAGGCGATCGATGACGGCGAGGTAACCGAATCCGCTCAGCAGCGCGAGCACGAGCAGCGCGATCCCCGCGATCGTGCTTGCTCTCCGTATCTCTTCCGTGGCGACGTTCATGCCCCTCCCGCCGCGAGCCGTGGAGCGCCGAGGCCGGATCGAAATCC
>Ga0183260_10002111_pt1 | contig 16498 bp, 14 predicted proteins | sample AntDrymUQ4972206_2_FD_129768 | JGI IMG/M metagenome (GOLD analysis project Ga0183260, IMG submission 129768) | Polar desert sand microbial communities from Dry Valleys, Antarctica - metaG UQ497 (22.06) (version 2) (version 2) | ecosystem: Environmental > Terrestrial > Soil > Desert | place...
ATGACCCGCACGGCCCAGCGCCGCCTGCGCGACTACGACGTCGACATGGCGAAGGTCTCCGTCATCCCCCACGGCGCCCACCCCCCGGCCCCCGACGTCGTCGTCGACGGCGAACAGGAGCGCCCGACGATCCTGACCTGGGGCCTGCTCGGGCCCGGCAAGGGCATCGAGTGGGTCGTCGAGGCCATGGCGCAGCTGAAGGACCTCGACCCGCAGCCCCGGTACCGGGTGGTTGGCAAGACCCACCCCAAGGTCCTCGACCAGGACGGCCAGGCGTACCGCACCCGGCTCGAGGAGCGGGCCGCCGAGCTGGGCGTCGCCGACCTCGTCGAGTTCGACGACAGCTACTCGGACCGGGCCGAGCTGCAGCGCACCATCGCGGCCGCCTACGTCATCGTCCTCCCCTACGACTCCGAGGACCAGGTCACCTCCGGGGTGCTGATCGAGGCCGTCGCCGCCAGCAAGGCCGTGATCTCGTCCAGCTTCCCCCACGCCGTCGAGCTCCTGGGCGGAGGTGTGGGCCTGCTGGTCCCCCGCCACGACCCCGATGCCATCGCCGCGGCGCTCCGCCGGGTCCTGACCGACCCGTCCCTGCACGAGCGGATGGTCGCCGGAGCGGCGGCCCTCGCCCCCAGCCTCAGCTGGACGGCCGTCGGCGGCCAGTACCGCTCCCTGGCCGACAAGCTCCTCAGCAGCCGAGCCACCGCCGTCGCATGACGGTCGCCACCGGGGCGCCCACGGCGGCGCCCCGGCTCTCACCCGTGGACCTCCCGAGCCCGTCGTACCAGCACCTCCTGCGCCTCAGCGACAACACCGGCGTGCTCGAGCACGCCAGGGGCCCGATGCCCCGCCGGAACCACGGGTACTGCGTCGACGACGTCTCCCGGGCCCTCCTCGTGATCAGCCGCGAGCAGGCGCCCCCACCGGAGGTCGCCCGGCTGGCCGAGCGCTGCCTGGCCTTCCTCGCCCACGCCCAGGCCCCCGACGGCCGGTTCCACAACCGCTTGGGCTACGACCGCCGCTTCGAGGACGAGCCGGGCGTGGGCGACTGGTGGGGCCGCGCCCTTTGGGGGCTGGGCACGGCCGCCGCCACCAACCCGACGGCATGGGTGCGAGAGGAGGCGCGGGCCAGCTTCGAGCTCGGCTGCCGCGTCCGCTCGCCCTTTCCCAGGGCCATGGCCTTCGCCGCCCTCGGCGCCGCTGCCGTCCTCGGCTCCGACCCCGACCACGACGGCGCCCGCCAGCTCCTCGGCGATGCCGTCGAGGTGGCGGGACGCCCAAGCACCGACACGGCGTGGCCCTGGCCGGAGCCCCGCCTCACCTACGGCAACGCCACCCTGGCCGAGGCCATGCTGGCCGCCGGGACGGCGCTCGACGATGAGGGCCTGGTCCACGACGGCCTGGTCCTGCTCGAGTGGCTGGTGGGCACCGAGACGATCGGCGGCCACCTCTCGCTGACGCCGGTCGCCGGCTGGGCTCCGGGCGAGCCGCGCCCGTCCTTCGACCAGCAGCCCATCGAGGCCGCCGCCCTGGCCGACGCCGCGGCCCGAGCCTTCGCCCTCACCGCCGACGCCCGCTGGCTGGACGTGGTCGGCCTGGCCGCCGGGTGGTTCCTGGGGGCCAACGACGTCGGGGTGCCGCTGTTCGACCCCGACACCGGCGGCGGCTACGACGGCCTCGAGGAGGGCGGCCGGAACGCCAACCAGGGGGCCGAGTCCACCCTGGCCTTCCTCTCGACGATGCAGCAGGCCCGCCGCCTCCTCCCCGCGGCCCGATGAGCACCGACTCCCCCGTCACCCGGGAGGGGCCGCGCCTGGCCCCCGACTCGGGGCGGGTGGTCGCCCGCCTCTTCGTCCCCGGCGAGGAGCTCCCCGGCCACCACTCCCGGGCCACCACGGTGCTGCAGCGGGTGCAGGAGCTCTCCGACGCCGAGGTCGCCGCCGCCCTGGCCGACCTGCACACCCGCTTCGCCCGGCGCCACCGCGACGTCCACGACATCTTCCTGCGCCACTACGGGCTGATGGCCCACCGGCTCGGCGGTGAGACGCCGTCACGAGCCCGCCGGCTGCTCATCGGTGCGTACTTCACCAGCGAGTACGCCGTCGAGGGAGCCGCCCTCACCAACCCGTCGATGGTCCCCCACCCCGACCAGACCGGTCTGGGCGCCGGCGAGCAGCGGTTCGTGATGAGCGTGCGGTCGGTGGGCGAGGGCCACCTCTCGAGCATCGAGTTCCGCACCGGGACCGTCGATGGCGAGGGGCAGGTCAGGGTCGACGATCCGGGCCGGTACCTGGACATGGGCCAGGTAGGACCGCCCACGTTCGACCAGGCCAGCTTCCGGGCGCTCGTGGTCGACCAGCGGGCCGACGACGAGACGGCCTCGTTCATCCTGGACGGGCTCGGCGACCCCTTCCGCAAGACCGAGCTCGACGCGGCCATCGCCGGCGTCCACTCCCGCCTCGTGCGCCGGAGGCAGGCCCGGGAGACGATCGAGCGGCTCGAACGGATCGCCCTCGACTCCTACGAGGTCACCTTCCCGCCGGAGGGCAGGATCAGCGAGCGCGTCCTCCAGCCTTCCGGTCCCAGTGAGAGCCACGGGATGGAGGACGCCCGCTTCACCCGCCTCGTCGATGACGGTGGCGTCGTGCGGTACTGCGCCACCTACACGGCCTACGACGGCTGGCACGTCGCCCCCCAGCTGGTCGAGACCGCCGACTTCCTCACCTTCCGGGTCACGCAGCTGAACGGCCCGGCCGCCAAGAACAAGGGCCTGGCCCTGTTCCCCCGCAAGGTCGCCGGGCAGTACCTGGCCCTCTCGCGCTATGACCGCGAGCGCAGCTCGATCACCTCGTCGCACGACCTCAGGTGCTGGACCGACGCCGTGACGCTCGACACGCCCCTGCGGCCGTGGGAGCTGATCCAGACAGGCAACTGCGGGCCGCCCCTCGAGACCGAGCGGGGGTGGCTGGTGCTGACCCACGGCGTCGGCGCCATGCGGACCTACGGGCTGGGCGCCATGCTGCTCGACCTGGACGACCCACGCAAGGTCCTCGCCACCACGGACCTCCCGATCCTCTCGGCCGACGAGGACGAGCAGGACGGCTACGTCCCCAACGTCGTCTACTCGTGTGGGGGCATGCTGCACGGCGACACGGTCGTGCTGCCCTACGGCTTCGGTGACAAGCAGATCTCGTTCGCCGTCATCGACCTGGCTGGGCTGTACGAGCTCCTGCACTGATCGACGCGCCGGCGGCGTGGGTCGGCCGGCCCGTCTTCGAGAGGGCAGAGGTGCGCATGCGAGCAGTTTGCCAAGGCCAAGGCGGCGGCCTCCGCGGCCCAGCCGGCGGCCGCGGTGCGGCTGCAGCCGGACGCCGGCACCTACCCGCTGCGGGTCACGGGCGCCGGGTCGGTCGGCGGAGCGTCCGTCTCGGTGCCCTCCTCGGCCAGCCTCGTCATCCAGCAGCGCAGCGCCACCGATCAGGGCCAGCGCACCGACGGCCTCCCCGGCGGCCTCGTCCTCGTGCAGCGGGCCACCCCCAGCGGCCTCGACCTGCTGTCCTTCAGCCTCACCGCCTCGGGCCGGACCCTCGCCTTCTCGCCGCCCTCGCCGCTCCCGTTCGTCCGCACGGACAGCCCGGTCGGGACGTCCTGGAGCTGGACGGCCCGCTCGACCGACGGCACCGTCACCGTCACCCAGACCGCCACGGTGACGAGCATCGGCCCCGTGTCCGTGGCCGGCGCCTCCATCCCGGCGGTCACCGTGACCCGGGTCCTCACCACCACCGGTGCGGTGCAGGGGACGCTGCAGCTCACCGCCCCAGGCCCGGCTCGTGCCCGTCCGGCGCTCCTGGCCGCAGAGGCCGTCGCTGGCGTTGGCGGGCTCGCCCGGGAAGTACAGCTGGGTGGTGAGCACCTTGCCGCCGGGCGCCTGCGCCATGACATGGATGTGGCGGGTGCGGCCCGGGTAGAGGCCGGGCAGCACGGTGGTGACCTGGTAGCGGGCCTGCTCGTCGGTGAAGACATGGCCCCGGAGGCGGAAGGCGGCCCCGCCCACGACCAGAGCGGCGACGCCGACCACGGCCGGGCGCCGCTCCCCGTCCCACCTCGGTCGATGCCCTGCCCGGGGGACGCGGCCAGGGACGCGCCGCGGCCGCGGGGGCTTCGAGCCGTCAGGGGCGGGCTGCCGCCACCCAGTAGCCCAGGCCGGACGGCGTTCTGACGATGTCGATGGCCCGGCCGTCGAGCAGCTGGTTCGGGTCGGGCCGGCCGTAGCCCCCGGCGTCGCCGAACGGGAAGATGCCGCCGTCGCTCGCCAGCAACCAGTAGCCCCCGCCAGTCTTGGTGGCCGCCATGCTGACGATGGGCTTGTTGAGGATGATCCCGCCGGTGCTGCCGTAGCCGCCGGCGTCACCAAAGGGGAAGATGCCCCCGTCGCTCGCCACCAGCCAATAGCCCCCGCCCGTCTTGGTGGCCGCCATCCGCACGATCGGCTTGTTGAGCGTGATGCCCCCCGTGCTGCCGTAGCCGCCCGCGTCGCCGAACGGGAAGATGCCCCCGTCGCTGGCCACCAGCCAGTACCCGCGCCCCGTGGGCGTGGCCGCCATCCCGACGATCGGCTTGTTGAGCCTGATGCCCCCCGTGCTGCCATAGCCGCCCGCGGCGCCGAACGGGAAGATGCCCCCGTCGCTGGCCACCAGCCAGTAGCCGAACCCCGTTGGCGTGGCCGCCATCCCGACGATCGGGAAGTTGAGCGGCCGCCCGACCATCGAGCCGAGGTCCGGGGCGTCGCCGAAGGCGAACACCTCCTTGGTCGGGGCGCGCAGCGTGAGGCAGGGGGCATTGTGGGTGCTGGTGCGGTTGTCGGTGCGGCTCGTTGTGGTGCACGCCGAGCTCCACACCCACGGCGGCGTGCAGAGGGCGACCCGGCACACGACCGGGCCGGCGCAAGTGATCTGGGTGTTGCACTGTCCGTAGCGGAACTGGTTGCAGCACACCCGCCGCTGGTCGCAGGTGCCCGAGGCGCACCGGCAGCTGCACTGGGTGGGGCACTTGGCGTTGCAGTCCACGATGTAGCGGGCCTTGCCGCTGCAGAACGGCGAGGCGTCCACCTTCCACCACCCGGCGGGGAAGGAGTACGACGGGCAGGTGTTGAAGCCGTGGACCGTGCAGCAGAAGGCGGTCCAGCCTGAGGTGCAGGTGGCGCCGTCGCCGCAGACGGTTGCGTAGGCCGTGCCGGGTCGGAGGACGTAGCCGACCCCGCCGGTGGCCAGGGCCGACCCGACGAGGGCGGCCCTCTGCAATAGGCTGCGGCGGTCGGTGCGGTGCCCGAGGGCAAGCGATGCCCGGTCGACGAGGCGCTCGGTCAGGGGCCGGCCGGTCGGCGTGACGGCCATCAGGCGGCCACCTGCACGCTCGCCAGGACCTCGTTTGCCCGGAGCACCAGCTTCCTGGCCAGGCCGTGCGAGCCGATCACGACGTAGAGGCCGAGGGCCCGCCCGTTGATCGTGTACCAGGACTGGTGACCCGACTGGCCGAGGAGCGTCCGCTGCAGCCCGTTGCGCGCGAACTTCGACGGGTCGAGCCGGGGGAGCTCAGGCTCGGCGAACAGCGGCGTGCCGGCGCACTCCGGGCCGTACTCGAGGAGGGCGATGAACACGTCCTCGGCTCCCATGATCTCGACGGCCCCGCTGCCGAAGTCGCCCCGGTCGCCGGGGAGGCCGAAGGTGGCCAGGTGGGCGAAGGGGAGGACCTGCTCCTCGGCCAGCGGCGTGGCCCCGCTCGGGGCCCCGACGGACCGGGCCTGCGCAGCGTCGGGCCGGCGGGAGATAGCTCCCTCCCAACCTCTCGGAAGGTGGACGCTGATGCCATAGGCGGCGAGGTGCATGGGGTGCTCCGGGTGGTGTGCTCGGGTGGGCGGTGGCGAAGTGGCGGGCGGGGACGGTTCGGCGGGGCGGGCTCAGACGGCGGGGAGGACGAGGAGGAGGGCGAGTGCGGCGATCCCGGCCTGTGACGAGCGGACAACGCGGTCGGCTGGCCGGGCCCAGGCGGACAGGCGCAGGTGGAGGCGGCGGACGCCCTCAGGGGTCGACGTTCGGGCCGCGAGCAGGAGCGGGAGGGCCCGAACCGAGCCGAAGACGAGGCCGATCAGGGCGCCGCCGAGGAGGGACTGCGATGCGGCGGCGGCGGTGAGGGCGGCCCAGGTGGCCGACGCGGTGACGATGGTGGCCACGCCCAGCCCGAGCTGGAAGCCGAAGCCGACGCCGACCACCCAGCCCCGGTAGCGCCCAAGCCACTCCTCGTCGACCTGGCGGCGGAGGGTGGGCAGGCGCAGGCCGAGGAGCCCGGCGTCGGCAGCCAGGCCGAGGGCGGCCACGACGGCGACCGCCAGCAGGGCGCCGGCGGGCGGCAGGGTCAGCCCCACCAGCCGGAGCCCGGTGCCGACCAGGCCGGCGGCAGAGCCGACGAGCAGGCCCCCGAGCGCGGACGCGAGGGCGTAGGGACCGACCGTGAGCCACCAGCGGTTGCCGCGCCCCTGCTCGCCGAGCGGGGTGATGCTTCCCAGCATCGACTCGCCTCACGGCGACCAGGTGGAGCGGACGGCGGCCAGGGCCGCGAGCACCACCCCCAGGGCCACGACTGAGGTCACGGGGGTGGCACCGGCGCCGGTGCGTCGTCAGGCGTGGCGTCGAGGGGCCGGTAGAGGCTCGGGTCGCCGGGCCGAACGCCCGCCTCGAGCAGGGCCTCGTCGACCAAGGCCTCGCGCTCGCCGTCGGCCCGGGCCTTGTCGCCGCGCTGGGCGGCCAGCTGGGACCGGTGGGCGGCGTCGTCGACAGCCCGACCGAGCATCGACAGGACCTGGCCGAAGCTGGGGGCGGTGCCCTCGCCGACCACCCGGCCAGACGCCCCGTCCACCAGCACGACGTAGGGCGAGCCGGGGACGCCGTAGTCCTTCCAGGCCTGGGTGGACAGGACGACCGGCAAGTGACGAGGCGCCAGCTCGGCCACGAGGGCGACGTGCTCGTGCTCGGCACCCTGGGTGACGACGACGAGCCGGGTGCCAGGGGGCAGGGCGAGGTCCCGGTCGCCCACAGTCGACCAGAAGGCACCGCACGTGGAGCACCCGCTGGAGAGGAAGGCCAGGATCGTGTCGTGCTCCACCCCGGTGACCCGGACGGCGACGGCCCCCCCGTCGAGGTCAACGCCGCTGACGTCGTGGGCCGGCGACGAGGCCGGCCGCCCGGGCGTCGGACCGGGAAGGTCAAAGCGCGGGAGGCTCGGCGGGGTGGGCCGCCCCTCGGTGCCGGCGCCGAGCTCGTGGAGGCGGCGCAGGATGGTGGCGTGGCTGCGGAGCAGGCCGCTGACGAGCACGCACAGCACGACCAGGATCATCGACTCGAGCAGGACGAGGGCGGTCACGTCGCGACCTCGCGCTGGGCGGCGAGCAGGGCCGGCAGGGACGTGAGGCACAGTCCGGCGGCCCAGGCCCCCAGGACCACCGCGGCGACGTAGGCGACGGCGATGCTCCCCTGGTCGCCGATCACCGACGGGACCGAGGGCAGCGAGCCGGCGAGCGAGATGGCCACCAGGCAGGCCGCCACGACGTTCACCACGACGTGCAGCCGGTCGGCCGGTGCCTCGGCCCCGCCAAAGCACCCGCAGCTGGCCTGCGCCCCGGCGGCTCGCCGCAGCCTGAGCATGAAGGCGGCGAAGCCCAGGTGGAGGAGGCCGAGCGCCACCGCCGGGGCGAGGCCGCCGGCGAGGAGGGCGGCGACGGCCACGGCGATCTCGGCGACGGCCAAGAGCCGCACCACGAGATCGCCGGACGGGAGGGCGGCCTGGCGGAGGGCTGCGGCGGCCGGAGACGGGTCGTGCAACTTGGCCACTGCGGCGACCAAGAGCAGGAGCGCAAGCGCGTGCACCAGCCCGACGAACATGGTCTCCCTATCGTACCGGGGCCATCGCGAGCCGGATGGCCACCCGAGCGCAGCCCCGTTAGACGAGCGAGCCGAGGCCGGGGGCGTTCCCGAAGGGGAAGATGCCGCCGTCGGCCGCGAACAGCCAGTAGCCGCGACCGTCCGGGGTCGGCGTCAAGCCCTGCACCGGCTGGTTGAGCACCCGGTCGCCGGTGGAGCCGTAGCCGCCGGCGTGGCCGAACGGGAAGACGCCGCCGTCGGACGCCACCATCCAGTAGCCGACGCCGCCGGGGTCGGACGCCAGGCCCACGATCGGCTTGTTGAGGGTCTGGCCGCCGAGGCTGCCGATGCCGGGAGCGTCACCGAAGGGGAACAGTCCCCCGTCGGCGGCGGCCAGCCAGTACCCCTTGCCGCTCTGGGTGGGGGCCAGGGCGACGATCGGTCTATTCAGCCGCAGCCCGCCGGTGGAGCCGTAGCCGCCGGCGTCGCCGAACGGGAAGACGCCGCCGTCGGACGCCACCAGCCAGTACCCGAGACCGGTGGGGGTGGCGGCGATCCCGACCATGGGCTTGTTGAGGGCCATGCCGCCCGTGGAGCCGAAGCCACCGGCGTCGCCGAAGGGGAACACGCCGCCGTCGCCGCCGACCAGCCAGTACCCGCCTCCGGTGGGGCTGGCCGCGAGGCCGACGATAGTCCGGTTGAGGGTCTGGCCCTCGAGGCCCCCGTGAGGCAGGGCATCACCGAAGGGAAGCACCCCGCCGTCGCCCCGGGCTATCCAGTAGCCAGCTCCGGTCGACGTGGAGCCCAGGCCCACGGCCCGCCGGCGGGCCGCGCTCTCGTTGATGGCCCGGGCCACTACCTCGACGGCTGGGATGCCCTGGGCCATGCTCCCCCACTGGTCGGAGAGGACGGCCATGACGACCGGGCCCCCGGCGTGGTCGACGACACCGACGGTGTTGATGCGCCAGCTGCAGCAGGCCGAGTCGGCGAAGCCGTTCTTCAGCCGGACCCGGGCAGTGGGGGGTGCCCCGGCGGAGACGCCCCAACGCTGGCTGGGCACCACGGCGGCCATGGCGTCGCTGAGAAGCGCCCGGTGGGCGGCGTCGAGGGGGCCGAACTCGCCCAGCACCACCTGGCGGAGCAGGTGGACCTGATCGGCGGCGGTGGTCGAGGTGATCCCCCAGGAGGGGCTGGCCTGGGTGGTGGACGTCAGCCCGAAGGTGCGGTCGAGCTGGGTCATGCCCGGAGCGCCACCCAGCGACTGCCACAGCTCGGTCGTGGGCGGGTTCGACGACTGGGTGATCATCGGCCAGAACCGGTCACGCTCGTAGGCGGTGAGGCCGCGCCCCTGCTGCTGGGCCCGGAGCAGCACACCGGCCCCGATCTCGACCTTCACCACGCTGGCCGTGGTGACCCGCTGCCCCAGCGCCAGGTGCCAGGTGCAGCCGCTGCGGGCGTCGTAGGCGGTGGCCGTCATGTGGTGGCCCGGGTAGGACCGGGCCACCGTGTCCCGCAACGTCGGCGTGAAGGGATCGGAGGCCGAGCAATCGGCCGCCGCGGCCGGGGCCGGGCGCACGCCGACGACGCCCAGCGTGACCACGGCGAGTAGGACTACGAGCCGCGGGCGTGTCATGCCCGACCATCGAAGCCGACGCCGGCCCCGACCGTCCACCCGCCGGTTCTGCCTTCCACCACCCGGGCGGCCAGCCGGGCCGCCCGGGGCGCCGGCCGGACCGGCTCGTCCTAGACGGTCCGGGGGCTCGCCGGCGGTCAGGTGGCATCCTCGGTGCGGCCGGCCTTCCAGTAGCCCCGCACGTGGGCCTGCGACCGGTCCAGCCCGCGCTCGTCGAACAGGTGGCGGCGGATGCGCTGGACCGCAGCCGCCTCGCCGGCCACCCAGACGTGGGCGTCCGCAGCCACCTCGGCTGAGGTGACGGCGGCCACCAGGGCGTCGCCGGGGGCGGCGCCGGCCGCCAGGTCGCACCACTCGACCACGGCGCCGGGGTGGTGGGGCAGCTCGAGCCGCCCGGCGGGCGCTACCACCTCGATCCGGACCTGCACCGACGCCTCGGGGCCGATGGCCTCGAGCAGCTGGCTGATGGCGGGGATGGCCGTCTCGTCGCCGGCCAGCAGGAACGACGTAGCACCGGGATCGATGGCATAGCCGCGACCCGGGCCGGAGACGGCCGCCTCGTCACCCGGCTCGGCCGCCTCGGCCCAGGCCGACGCCGCCCCGCCGCCGTGGACCACGACCTCGACATCCAGCTCGAGCGCCTCGGGGTCGAGCCGGCGGGGGGTGAGGGTCCGGATCGGGGCCCGCCGCCCGTCGGCCAGGCGGAACTCGTTGCCGTTCCAGGTGGGCATGACCAGCCGCCGCTCCCCCGGTGGCGGGAGCAGCAGCCGCACGCTGGCCGCCGGGTCGTCGACGGCGAAGCCCTCGAGCTCGGGCCCGGCCACCGTCACCCCGACCATCCGTGGACTGAGGGGAGCGACCCGCCGCACCGCGACCCGCCGGAACCGGGGCGGCTCCCGCCGCACCCTGGTCGTCGGCCCGGCCCCGGTCATCGCCGCCCAGCGTCGCATGCATCGCCAACAGGTGGCGGCAGGTACACCCGACGGTGTCGTCGTGCGAGTAGCGCCATGTGGCGATCATGACGAACCGGCGGCCTCGGATCGGGCCGCCGCCGTCGGACGCCCTCGACGAGCTCTACCGGCGGGAGCTGGCGGGCGTGCTCGCCTTGGCCTAAGTCCTCTCGGGCAGCCGGACGGCGGCCGAGGAGCTGGCCCGGGGTTGCGCCGGGTCGTGACGTACGGCAACCTGCGCCGCTTGCCCCCGGGACCGTCGACGCCACCCTTCCGCCACGGTGTGGCGAGCGGCGACCCGGGGCCGGACGGCGTCCTGCTCTGGACCCGGGTCACCACCGATGCGGGCGCTCCCCTGCCCGTGCGCTGGACGGTCAGCCGGGAACCGGACCTCGGCGAGGTGGTGGCCGAGGGCGAGGCCGCCGCCGCCGCCGACCACGACTTCACCGTGAAGGTCGACGTGCGGGGCCTCCAACCTTCGACGACGTACTTCTACGCCTTTGAGGCCGGCGCCTTCGAGAGCGGCTCGTGCCGGTCACCGGTGGGCCGCACCCGCACCACCCCGGCGGGGCCGACCGACGGCATCCGCCTCGGCGTGGTCTCGTGCGCCTCCTGGCCCCACGGGTTCTTCAACGCCTACGGCCACCTGGCCGAGCGCGATGTCGACCTGGTGGTGCACCTCGGGGACTACCTCTACGAGGACGGCACGGCGCGGACCGGCATCGGGCGGGCCCACCAGCCGGCCAGGACGGCCCGGACCCTGGCTGACTACCGGGCCCGCCACGCCCAGTACAGGACCGACCCCGACCTGCAGCGGCTGCACCAGCAGCACCCCGTGGTCGCGGTGTGGGACGACCACGACATCGCCGGCAACGCCTGGAGGGACGGCGCCGTCGACCATGACCCGTCGGCGCACGGAGCCTGGAGCGAACGGCGAGCGGCTGCGGTGCAGGCCTACCTGGAGTGGCTGCCCGTCCGCTCACCCGATCCGGGACGACCCGAGCGCATCCACCGAACGGTTCGCCTCGGCGACCTGGCCGAGCTGATCGTCCTCGACACCCGCCTGGTCGGGCGGGAGCGGCCGGCGCGTGGCGGCACGCGGCCCGTGGCCACCGTCTTGGTGCGCGACCGCTCCCTGCTGGGTGACGAGCAGCGAGCGTGGCTGCACGACGAGCTCCGCAGGCCCACCCGATGGCGACTCCTCGCCAACCAGGTGATGATGGCGCCGCTGCGCCTGGTCCAGCTCCCGAGGCTCCTCCGGTGGCTCCCCGGCCTGGTGGCCGGCGGCGCCGGTGTCAACGCCGGCCAGTGGGACGGCTACCCATACGAGCGTCGGCGGCTGTTCGAGCAGCTGCGGCGCGACGGCCTCGGCAACGTCGTGGTGCTCACCGGTGACCTGCACTCGTCGTGGGCGGCCGAGCTCACCCTCGCCCCGGACGAGCCGGATGAGGAGCCCGTCGGCGTGGAGCTCGTGACCCCCAGCGTGACGTCGCAGTCGTTCGCCCAGGCGCTGGCGCCACCGGTGCCTGGCGGCCGGGCCCTGCTTCGCCGCTTCATCGCCAGCCAGAACCGGCACCTGCGCTGGTTCGACCTGGAGGGCCACGGCTACGTGGTGGTGGACGTCACCCCCGAACGGGTGCAGGCCGACTGGTGGCACGTGGACACCGTGGCCCGGCGCGGCGGCGACGAGCGGGTGGTGGCCAGCTGGATCGTGCGGGCCGGCGAGCCGCACCTGGTCCCCGCTCCCGGCCCGCTGCCGCCCAGGTGAAGCCGCCTGACTCGCTCAGGAGCGCCGGGGGCCCCGACGTTCGAGGCGACGTTCGAGGCGACGTTCGAGGCGACGTTCGAGGCGACGTTCGAGGCGACGTTCGAGGCGACGTTCAAGGCGAGGTTCGAGGCGAGGTTCGAGGCGGTGGACCCGGGCGAAGAGGGCCTTGAGGTAGGCGCCGTGCTGGAAGCCGATGGGGTGGTCCACCGGGTGCCCCGTCCGCCGCACCTCGTCCAACCGGTCGCCGGCGTCGGCAGCGCCGCGGTGGACCGCGGCGAAGAAGTCGTCGGCGGCCACCCGGCTCGAGCAGGAGGCCTGGACCAGGAGGCCCCCGTCGTCGACCAGCCGGACGGCCAGGTCGGTGAGCCGCCGATAGGCCCGCAGGGCGCCGTCGACGCCGGCCTGACTGTGGGCGAACGAGGGTGGGTCGACCACAACCACGTCGAAGCGCTCACCGCTGGCCCGCAGCGCTGCCATCACCTCAAAGGCGTCGCCGACGGTCGTCTCGTGGCGGCACCGGCGGACGGCCGGCACGTGGCGGTTGCGGGCGACGTTCCGCTTGGCCGCCTCGAGGGCGCTGGCGCTCACGTCGACGCTGTGCACCGAGCGGGCCCCGCCGGCGGCGGCGGACACCGAGAAGCCACCGGTGCAGGCGAAGACGTCGAGGACCCGGGCGTCGGCCGCGCCCTCGCCCACCAGCCGCCGGTTGTCCCGCTGGTCGAGGAAGTGGCCCGTCTTCTGCCCGGCGACGACGTCGGCCTCCAGCACCAGGTCGTTCTCGCGGAACGGGATCGGGCTTGTCGGGGGCTGGCCCAGCACGACGGAGCCGTCAGCGATGGCGCAGGCGCCGTCGCGCTGCAGCGCCCGGCTGACCCGGACGACGACGAGCTGGGGGGCCAGCAGCTCGCCGAGCACGGCCAACACGGTTCGCAGGTGGGGCACCCACGCCGCCGAGTAGAGCTTGACGACCAGCGCCGCCTCGTAGCGGTCGACGATCAGCCCGGGCAGACCATCGTTCTCACCGTGGACGCACCGGAAGCCGGTGGTGCGGGTCGACGAGAGGAGGGTGGCTCGGCGGGCGAGGGCGCGGGCGAACCGCTCGTGCCACCAGGCCGCGTCGATCTGCACCGGCTTGCCGTGGTGGAGCATCTTCAGCCGGATGGGCGAGGCCGGGTCGTAGAGCCCGATCCCCTGGAAGCGGCGCTTGGCGTCGAAGACCACGGCGAGATCGCCGGAACGGCCCTCGCCGCCAGTCGAGGTGATCGAGGACTCGAACACCCACGGGTGACCCCCGCGAATCTGCCGGAGCGCATCGCTCGTCACCCGCACCGCCAGCCGCCGGTCGCTCGGGCTCGGCAGCCGGTCGAGCACGTCGTTCACGTCTCCAGGTTCGCGCCGTGGCGGTTGCCGCTCCCGTTCGAGGCGCTCCGCCGGCCGACAAGGCCGGGAGCCGGCCGCGGCTGATCGGGAGGCCGTCGAGGAGCTCGGCGGTGGCGCCGTAGCGTGCCGTCGTGCCCCGGATCGAAGCGGTGGAGGTGGTGGATGTCCCGGCGGCGGTGGCGTTCGCCCTGTCCCAGACCTACGGCGAGCTTCGGTACCGGTGGGATCCCTTCGTGCGCGAGCAGCGGCTCCTCGACGGCGCCACCGGCGCCGGGAAGGGGGTGCGCACGTGGACCCGGTCCCGGCACGGCCTGGTCATGGTGTCGGAGTACGTGACGTTCCGGCCCCCCCACCACGTCGGCATGCGCATGGTCGAGGGACCCCGCTTCTTCCGATCGTTCTCCGGAGGGTGGAACTTCGCCGAGCGCCCGGATGGCCGCACCGAGGCCACCTGGCGGTACAGCTTCGCCTGCCGGCCGAGCTGGATCAGCCCGATCGCCGACCGGCTGGGCCGGTGGCTCCTCGGCCGCGACATCCGCCGTCGCCTGGCGGCCTTTGCCGCCGCCTGCGCCGACCCCACGATCATCAGCGCCCTACCCCCGGCCGATCCCGACCAGCCCCTGCCGCCACCCGGCTGACGGCCCGGCGCTCCCATCACCGCGGCGGGAGCCGGCCGATGGCACGGACCAGCTTCCGTGGCCCAACATGGGCCAGTGGCTGAGCGGGCCGGCGCCGAGCGGGACGGCGCCGAGCGGGACGGCGCCGAGCGGGACGGCGCCGAGCGGGACGGCAGGGTGCTGCCGGCCACCCGTGCCCTCAAGGTATGACCACGACGGCCCAGCTGCCGCTGCACACCGAGGAGATCCAGGTGATCGTTCCGGCGGGCGGCCCCCGCTGAGCTTCGACCCGGGACCACGACCCCCGGCCTGCCCGTCGGAGCCTCGCCCCTGACTCCTGCGCCCCATCTACCCGAGACTTCGGTTCCACCGCGAAGCCGACGGCGTGGGCCCTGGCGCCCCTCGACCGCGAGCGCCGCTTCCAGTGTCCCCTCTGGCGCGGGTCAGGCTCCCATGCATGCGCGCTGTTGCTCAGGCGGCTTGTTCGTTGGGCCATCTGAGGGTGGTGCCGTCGGGGCGGTGGATGGTGAGGCGGCCGTCTCGGTGGCGGACGAAGGTGAACCCGATGCTGTGGATCAGGCTGTGGTGGCGTCGGCAGACCAGGCAGAGGTTCTCCGGGCGGGTTGGTCTGTGCCGGCCTCCGATCGGCGGAGGTAGGGCCCCCGAGGCGCGACCGATCCCGGAGCATCCCTCGCCGTCACGGTTGAGGTCGGTCGGCGTCTGGACGCGGGGGTTCAGGCTGCTGGTCGGGCTCGGGATCTCGGGCGGTGGTTGCCGGGGTAGCGGGGTCGAGCGACGGTGGTGCGGTCGGGGCGGGTGAGCTGCCAGGTGCCGTCTGGTAGGGGGTCGAGCGTCCAGGCTTGGTCGTGGATGAGGTGGTGGTGGTGGCTGCAGACCAGGGCGAGGTTGGGCAGGTCGGTCAAGCCGCTGTCGCGTTCCCACCATTCGAGGTGGTGGGCTTGGCACCAGGCGGCGGGGCGATCACAGCCGGGGGTGACGCAGCCCTGGTCGCGGATGGTGAGGGCGATCCACTGGTCGGCGCTGGCCAGGCGCTGCTTGCGGCCCAGGTGCAACGGTCGCCCGTGGTCGTCGATGGTCAGGGTGGACACGGTGCCGGCCAGGGCGAGGCGGTAGACGTCGTGCACGCTGAGGGGGCCGCCGCCGACCAGGGTGGGCGGGTCGAACGGATCGGGCTCGGCGTCGGTGAGGTTGTGGTGGGGGACGACGACGACGATGTCGGGGTGCACGGCCGGCTGGTCGGGGTGGGCGCCGCTGGCCCGGTGGCCCATCTCGACCAGGGCGTCGGCGCACCGGCGGCTGGCGGTGTTCGCCGACGGGGGCAGGTCGCTGAACCGGCCGTCGTGGTGCATCCGGTCGATGATGGCGTCGAGCACCGCTTTGAGCGTCGTGCCGCTGAGCTGGTCGAGGTCGGCTTCGAGGTGCCAACGGCCCTGGTAGCCGTGGGACAGCCGGGCCCAGTTCCGGGTCGGGTCGCACGGGTCGGGGCCGTCGGTGTCGGCCAGCCGCTTCCAGTAGTCCAACGCCGTCTTGGCGTGATCGACCGTCAGGCCTTGGACCTGCTCGACCAGGAACGCCTCCTGCTCGGCGAAGCGGGCTTCGGTCCGGTCGTTGATGACCCCGGCCAGCAGCCGGGCCTTGGCCACCGACAGCTTCCCGTCCCGCACCGCCGACCGGGTGGCCGGCATGGTGCGCAGGGTGCGGGCGAACCGGGCCAGCTGCAGCGACTCGCCCCGGGTGACGTCAGCCCGGGCTCGCAGCCAGCACGGGAACGAGAACGCCCCGTCGGCCGCCCACCCCTCGGCGGCGTCGAACTCCCCGACCCGCTCGACCAGGGCGGCGTTGGCCCGTTCGGCCAGCTCGACCAGGGTCAGGATCTCCTCGGCCGGCCCGCCGGCCCCCGCCACCACCAATTCGACCGCCGCCGCCACCGTCGAACACATGTTCGTAGCCTACCTCTCGAACCCTGCAAAAGCAACGGAAAACCACGAACGATCCCCCCGTTCTGGTGGCTCCGTGGCAAAGCACTTCCCGGTACAGAAACGTTTCGTGGCGAGACCGGGTGTTCATGCCGCGCCCCTACCTGAGGCCGCCCCTGTCAGACTTAGATCGGCGAGTTGTCACCCGGTGGTGTGCATGTTCGTGCGTTGGGGTGGGAATGTGGGGAGGTTCGGGGACGGGGTGGCCTCGGGGACGCGTCGAGGTTGAGGGTTCCTGGC
>Ga0183260_10002114_pt1 | contig 16485 bp, 11 predicted proteins | sample AntDrymUQ4972206_2_FD_129768 | JGI IMG/M metagenome (GOLD analysis project Ga0183260, IMG submission 129768) | Polar desert sand microbial communities from Dry Valleys, Antarctica - metaG UQ497 (22.06) (version 2) (version 2) | ecosystem: Environmental > Terrestrial > Soil > Desert | place...
CACCCTCGGAGCCCCCAAAACAACCAACGAGTCTGATGGGCGTGCTCAAAGCACAGTCCGGGGTGCCGGGGAGACACCCGCGCCAAACTAATCACGGGCTCGCAGGCACCAAGGCGAAACGGCGTCAACAGGCGGCACCTCGATCCTCCCCGATTTCACCCGCCCGTGGGTGGCCACCCCGGCGATGACAACTAATCCGAAGCTCCCCTGGTGGTCACACCTGACGTGTCGGGACCGCGCCCGAAGCCGGAGCGCTCAGTGCGGCACGTCAGCGGGCCACGACCACTCCGCGATCCCCGCGCAGGTACTGCGGATCGTGATGCGGCGATGCGTCGAGGTATCGGACGTGGCGGAACCCCGCCACCCGCGCGATCATCTCGAGCGCTGCGCGGTTGGGAACGAGGCTCATGACCCCGGTGACAGATGCGAGGGGATTGACCTCTGCATCGGCCTCGACGACGGCCGCGAAGCTGGCCTGGGCCTGCAGGAAGGCATCGGGGCTCCCGCCCCCATAGACGATCGGCCTGCTCTGGCGGGTGAGCTGGCTTTCGATCGCGCAGAGAGAGCGCGTCAGCGCCCGTGCCCGGCGCAGTGCGCCGGCGGGATCCTCGAGGTGGTAGACCAGTCCGAGCACGAGCACGACGTCGAAGCGTCCGAGCTCGTCGGGATCGAGCTCGAAGACGTCGGCGCGGCGAAAGCTCAGCCGCTCGGGCTCGATGCCGAAGTGGTCTCGCACGAGCTCCGCCCGCCGGATGTTGAGCTCGCGGACGTCGACTCCCACGACTCGCCGCGCGCCCCACTCGAGCAGCCGGTGCGAGAACCAGCCCTCGCAGCAAGCCAGGTCGAGAGCCGTGGCGTCAGGACCGGCCATCTCGAGGGCCTCCCGTACCGGGCCTTCGATCATCTCGGCGCGGGTGCTGTGCACCCAGGGCAGGTTTGGGCCGAGCAGCGGCGCCGTCACCCCGTCGGCGAGCTCCCACGGATACATCCAGCCCGAGCCCTCGAGCTCGCGCTGGAGCGCCTCGCTGATCTTCGCCCGGGAAGCGACCCCCCCTCGCCCATTGAAGAACTTGGCCATCCGGGGGCCTAGGGCTGAACCTGGGCCGCGAGGGGGACGGCCTGATCGGCGGTGTGGGCTCCGTTCGCGAGATCGGGCCGCGGGGAGGCGAGCAACCAGGCGTGCGGGACGCCGAACCGGTCCTTTGTCTTGCGGATGAGCTCGTGCGGAAGGCTTCGCAGTGACGGTCGCGTCCTCGACGCCCGCGCCCGCATCGGATCGGTGTCGCGCCCCTCCCCGTAGCGGAGAAAATAGGGACCGCCGGTCGCAAGCACCCGGTATCCGGCGGCCTCGGCAAACAGTCGCAGGGCGGCGACGTTCGGGATCCACCAGGCCGGCTGCTCGGCTTCGGCAAGTCCGGCTGCGGGCCATTTGGGGCGCAGCAGCGTCAGGGGAAGCGAGACCACATCGTTCACGAGCAGCTCGCCCCGAAGCACCGTGCGCAAGGCGGAGAGTGCGCGGACCGGATCGCGCAGATGAACGAGCAGGCTCCCCAGGAAGACGAAGTCGAACTCGCCGTGGACCTCCGGGTTGAGGTCGTACACCGAGCCCGCCACCCACTCGACGCTCGACCCGAGAGCCTCGCGCGCGAGCTTGAATCGCGGAACGACCTCCATCTCTCCCCGGTGTGCCGGCCCGTAGGCGGGCGGCCAGTCCACCAAGGACCACTCGCCAAGGTCCATGGCGACCACCTCGCTCGCACCCCGTCGCTCCATCTCGAACGCCCAGAAGCCCTCGGCGGTCCCCATGTCCAGGCAGCGCTTTCCGTGCAGCGAGGCCGGCATCTGCACCTGCGACAGCGCTCGGGGCATGTCAAACAGACCCGGCGTCCTGATCCCGCCGGGCAGCTCGATCGTGTGGTACCAGAAGTCGTGCCGGGCAAGCTCAGCGGCGAGGTCGCCTCTCACGGCGCGGCACTATAGACCAGCGGCTGCCGGCCGGGCTGAGTGGGACACGCAACGGGACGGCTAGCTACTTCCCCCGGAAGAAGTCCCTGCCAAGGCCCCACGCCCGAGGCCAGCGGTGTGAAAGTCCGCCAATAACCGGTCTGCCCTGATTCCGGCTGAACAGCCATTTCGAGCTGCTCAGGCGTTTATCCGGGGCAAGTAGCTAGTGTGCCCGAATGCATTTGCGCAGTCTCGCGTCGGGGCTGAGGTCGTCCCAGCGGGCTGCCGGCGCTCTGCGGTCAGCTCGCCGGCGGCTGCGCGAAGGCCCCTTCTTGCAGACGCCCCCGACGATGCCCGAGGAGATGGCGGCGGCGATTGCCGCCGGCCGGACGGTCATGTGGTGTGACTGGCCGATCCTCGACGGGGAGACATGCGCCGATGAGTACCTTCACGTGTACGGCTGGGCGCACTGTGCGGCCGGCCTCGAGGAGATCAGCGTCACGGTCGGAGGGCGCCGCTTCGAGCCGAGGACCGATCTCCCGCGGCCCGATGTGGACGGGGCCCTGCCCGGCTTCGAAGGGAACGTCTCCGGCTTCCTGGTGGTCCTCGACACGCGGCGGTGGTCCCCCGGGTCGCACGAGGTGACGGTCCGAGCGCGGGGGCGTGGAGGCGGCGACGCGGCCCAGGTCGGCCCCGTTCGTGTGGGGCCCGACCTTCCCTACCGCGCCTGGCTTCGCCACGCGGCGCGCGAGGACGCGGCTGAAGCGCAGCTCCCACCGATCGCCGGCGGGGCGCCCGCGCTGACCGTCCACGTCCTGCAGGCACCGGACGCGCCCGGAAGCGTCGAAGGCTCGCTCGGCCGCCAGACGTACGCCAATTGGCGCCGCGCCGCCGGGTCGCTCGGCGATGTACTGCACGCCGTCGCCGGGGGCGGCGGACCCGCGGTCCTGGTCGAGGATCGCGGCGCGCTGGCGCCCCGGGCCTTCGCCTGGCTGGCCGCCGCGATGAGCGCCGGATCGGCGCCGGACCTCGTCTACGCCGATGAGGACGCGGTCATGGCCGGCGGCGAGCGCGGGGATGCGTTCCTCAAGCCTGGCTGGTCACCGGAGCTCCTGCTCAGCGTCGACTACGTGGGACCGCTCGTGGTGATCGGCCCGCGCGCAGCCAGCGTGGCGCTCGCGGGCGAGTCGCAGCCCCCCCGGACCATCTACGAGGCCCTCCTGCGACTCGTGGACGCTTCACTGAATGTCGAGCGCGTCCCCGAGACGCTGTTCACCTCCCATCGCCCCCGCGTTGGCGCAGACGAGGCGCACGCGCGGGCGGCGATTGAGCGGCTCGCCGCGCGGCGCGGGCGAAGCGCGCAGCTCGTGGCGCTGGGGCGCCGCGACGCGCGCGATGTCCGCTGGGACATCGGCACACAGCCGCTGGTCTCCGTCGTCATCCCCAGCGGCTCGGACGAGCTGCTGGCGAGGTGCCTGCTGTCGCTGCGAGATCGTACGACCTATCCGAACCTGGAGGTGGTCGTCGTCGACTCCAAAGCAGGCGGACTGTCCTGCGCCGAGGAGCTGCTGGAAGGGCTCCCTCATCGAATCGTGCCCTATGCCGGGCGCTTCAGCTTTTCCCTTGCGATCAACATCGGGGCCGCGGCGGCGGCTGGCGAGTACCTCGTGCTGCTCAACGACGACACGGAGGTGCGCTCTGGAGATTGGATCGAGCGAATGCTCGAGCACGCACTCACGCCCGGCGTAGGAGTCGTCGGCTGCAAGCTGCTCTATCCGAGCGGCGAGGTCCAGCACGCCGGCGTGGTGATCGCGCCGGGGGGCATGGGCGCCGGACACATCAACGTCGGCTTTCCCGGCGACGCCCCAGGATACCGCGGACTGCTCGACACGACGCACAACTGCAGCGCGGTGACCGGGGCCTGCATGATGGTGAGCAAGCACCTGTTCGCGCAGCTCGACGGCTTCGATGAGTCGTTCGACTCGGAGTACAGCGACGTCGACCTGTGCCTGCGGGCGATCGAGCGGGGTCAGCGGGTCGTATGGACGCCGCGCGCCGTCCTCACCCATCACGAGCGATCCTCTCTTCCGATGGAGGTCAACGCCCGCGACCAGGAGCGCTTCGGCGAGCGCTGGAGCTCGCGCTACCGCAGCGGCGATCCCTTCTACCACCCCGCATTCCTACCCCTGTCCTACGAGCTTCCGCGCGCTGGGCCCGCCGCCTCGGGTTAGTATGGCCCGCGCGATGGGGCCGGCCAGCCAAGACACGACCGGCACCGGAATCGAGCAGACGTTCGAGTCACCGCCTTGGTCCCTCGACGGGCTCGCGAAGGCCGTCTCGGAAGGCCGCACGGCGATGGTGTGCGAGAGCCCGCCGCTGCACGGAAGCGCCAGAGCGGCCGGCTTCCTCGACATCCGGGGTTGGGCGTACTCCCGCGCCGGGCTCGAGGGCGTCTTCGTGTATCTGGACGGCCTGCGCTACGACGCCAGGCTGGGCGTCCTGCGGCCAGACCTGGATGGCCTGTTCGACGTCGACCTGACGAGGTCCGGCTTCGATCTGACGATCGAGCTCGACGCTGCCCAGGCGGGCCGGCTCGCCGTCAGCGTGGTCGCGCGCGGCGCGGATGGACACGCCGTCGGCGTGCGCGGGATGGTCGACTGCCATCCCGAGCCGGAGGTGGCCGTGGCGCCGGGCGCAGGCAAGGACGGCGCCGTGCCCGTGGGCGCCACCTTCGAAGCGTCGGAGCTGGGCGCGGCCGAGCGATTCGTGCCCGAGGGCTTGGAGGGGAGCGTGCTGGAGGCCGAGCACGATGCCCGCTACGGCTGGGCGGCCGGCCTCGTCCGTGGACAGGAGGTGCTGGACGCCGGCTGCGGCGTGGGCCGCGGAACGGCCGCCCTCGCGGCAGCCGGCGCCTCGCGGGCCGTCGGCGTGGACATCAGCGACGACGCCGTCCGCGCCGCCCGCGAGCGTTGTGGCGATGCCGCGCAGTTCGTCGTGGGCGACCTCGCCGAGCTGGCCTTCGAGGATGACTGCTTCGACGTGGTGGTCTGTTTCGAGACGGTCGTCCACGTCGGCGATCCGGAGCGAGCGCTCGACGAGCTGCGGCGGATCCTCCGGCCGGACGGTGTGCTGCTCCTCTCCGCGCCCAATGCCGCCGTCTACCCCGCGGGAAACCCCTTCCACCTGCAGGCCCTCCAAGCTGACGACATCGCCGAGGCGCTGGGGAGCCGCTTCGCCGAGGTGGGGCTCTACCGCCAGCAGAGCCACGTCGCTTCGCTGGTCTGCGACGACGCCTCCTTCGCCGAGCCGGCAGGTGAGCAGGATCTCGCCGCTCGCGTTCGCAAGCTGGCTCGAGGGCGGCCCGGCGAGGAGCTCTACACCGTGGCCGCTGCCAGCGACGCGCAGCTGCCGGACATGGACGCGCTGGCGTGGATCGGCGGCCCGTTGCAGAAGCGATCGTGGCACGACCTCGCGTGGTCCCTGCAGGAGCGCGTACTGATCGCGCAGGCGGAGGCCTCGGCGAGCGCCGCCGACGCCCGCGCCGCTCGGCTGGAGAGCGCACGAAGCCTGCGACTGCTCCAGCGCGCCGAGGACGCACGGCGGGAGGTCGAGCCGCTGGAGAGCTCCCTGTCGTGGCGGATCACCCGGCCGCTGCGACTGGCCCAGCGCGTGCTGGGATTTGCCCGGCGCGCGCTACGCCCGGTACGCCGAATGCTGGGATCCGCCCGGCGCAGACTCCGAAGCGGGCGATGAGCTACCGTCGCCGGCTCGCGAGGCGCTCGCGGATCTGACGCGCCAGGGCCGGCAGGCGCAGTCGGGCGCGCCTGGCCGCGAGGGCCGCGCGGCCGCGTTCCTGATCGCGGGCATTGAGCAGCACGATGTCGTGGCCGGAGAGCAAGGCGTGATGGCCAGGCTGGTTGGGCTGCTGCTCGACGACGTCGACGACGTCGAACCATCGCGCCCAATGCTCGCGGATGTAGTCGCGGCGATGAAACGACGTGTGGTAGTAGTCGGGGAAGAAGGTCCCCCAGTCGTCGCCTCTCCAGTGCAGGAAGCCGCGACGTGCCAGCCGCGTCGCCATCCGCTCCAGGTCGGGCTCGCCCGCCATCGGTCCGTTGCGGATCACCTCCCACTTGAACATGCCGTGGACGGTCGCCACGACCGTACCCCCGGGCCGGGTCAGACGCCGCAACTCCGCAAGCCAGGCGTCCTGGTACTCCTCGTCCAAGTGGGTGAAGACGCTGAAGACGATGATGAGGTCGAAGCTCCCCGCAGGGAGCGCGAGCGGGGGCAGCGGACCCGCGACGGCGGTGTCTGCGAACGGCAGCTCACGGCGAACCCAGGCGATCGCCTCCTCGTCCTGATCGACGCCACAGAGGCGGGCCTGCGGCGCCATCGTGCGCAGCTGGCGCAGGAAGCGGCCCGGCCCGCATCCGAAGTCGAGGATGTCGCCGTAGTCGGCCAGGCCACGACCGTGGGCGCGCAGCAGGCGATCGAGCTGCTCGAGCTCGAGGCGCCCGCCGACCTCGAAGCGCCCGGGACTGTCGCTGCCGACGACGCGAAACATGAGCTCTGCGGGCGGCATGGGCAACGCCGAGGGGGGCAGCGCTCGCGCCTGCGCGCCCAGTGAGCGCAGCGCAGCCCTCCCGTCCGCGGTGAGGGTGTCGAGCGTGAGGTCGAGGGCCAGCAGGCCCCACCCCTGCCGCTCGGCCCGATCGAGCAGGTCGGGAAGCTCCGACCAGGGGCAGACCGTGTCGAGCTTGGCCGCGATCAGCACGTCGGCGCGTCCCTGCTCGAGCTCGTGCATGGCTTGGGCGTAACCGTTCGGTCGACCCCCTGCGTCTGGACCGAGAGCATCGTCGAAGACGTCGCCAAGCTCCCAGCCTCGCTGCCGGCAGGCGTCGGTGATCGCCGCTCGCTGAACGTCAAGCCCCGCGCTCGGCAGGATGACGCCCAACTTTTCCGCAACGGCGGCGGGAACTTGCTGGGCGCGATCTTCCCGAGGCGCACGGGTGTACCCGACCGCTCGCATGCGCCGCAAGTCTACGGACGGAGCGCGCTTGGCGGCGAGCAGCGAGGCCGGCGGGCTACCGCGCATCCGCGGCGGCTCGCTCGAGCACCCTGAGCCATCCGTTCACGCTGCGCTGCCACGTGAAGCCCTCGGCGCGGCGCCGCCCATCCGCCGCGAGCCGCGCCGACAGCGCGGAGTCGGAGAGGAGCCGCGCCAGCGCGTGCTCGATCGCATCCGTGGTGGGCGGCACGATCAGACCACCGCCGGCGACCACCTCCGGCAGCGAGCCGCGATCGGAGACGATCACCGGCGTCCCGCACGCCATCGCCTCCAGCGCGGTGAGGCCGAAGCCCTCGGAGAAGCTCGGCTGGCAGACAGCGTCGGCGCCGGCCATCAGCGCGGCGAGCTCGGCGTCCTCACAGGACGGGATCGACACGATGCGCCCCGGCGCACCGGGGAGCTCTGCCAAGGCCTTTCGGCGAAGCTCGCTCGAGTCGCTGCGGTCCGGGGCGTCCGCCGTCGCGAGCACGAGCAGGTGCCGGAATCCGCGTCTGGCCAGGCGCGCCACGGCGTGCCGTACGGCAGTGAGGTTCTTGCGTGGGTGCAGAGTCCCGACGAACAGCACGTAGTGGGGGTCCTCGGTGCCTGTGAGCGCCGCCACGCGCGAGCGGCCTCCGGTCACCTCGGGTCTGAAGACCGCGAGGTCCGCCCCGTAGGGCACGGCGTGAACGCGGTCGTCCCGAAGCCCGTACGCGTCGAGCACCTGCCCGCGGCTGGACTCCGATGGCGTGAGAACGTGGGCCGCCGCCAGCACCCCTGCGAGCGTGCTCGCGGCGGTCGTCCGGGCGAAGTCGGGGTCGAGGAAGCGCCGCAGCTCACGCGTCGTCCAGCCCACCTCGTGGATGGCAGCGACCACCGGCTCGTCGACGTTCAGGGCGCCGCCGTGCCCGTCGGCGAGCCAGACGTCCGCCTTCACGCGCCCGTATGAGGACGGATGCCCGTGGACGAACTCGAGCGCGACGCGGTCCGACAGGCCCGCCAGCATCCGATCCCACACGCGCCCGTGACCCGTCCGCAGCGGTAGAAGCGCGAGCCTCCCGGGGACGGCGACGCGCAGACGCCGCCGACCACGACCGCGTTGGCGGAGGCTCGGCATCGTCGCGCTGTAGCTCTCCAAGGCGGGAACTCTATGCGCTAGCTTCCCCCCGGTGGCGTCATGCGACCCCTCGTCGGCGACGCAACCGCTGCCGGTGAACGCCGCGGGACTATCGGGCCAGACGCGGCGATCCGAGGAGCGGTTCGTGCCGGAGACCATGCCAGGGCTCATCCGGGCCGAGCATGAGGGGCGCTACAGGTGGGCGGCGGGCGCGGTGGAAGGAAAGGAAGTGCTCGATGCGGGCTGCGGCGTGGGTTACGGAGCACAGATCCTCGCCGAGGCCGGCGCCTCGCGCATCGTCGGCCTCGACATCGCCGCCGAGGCGGTCGAGGCCGCGGTCCTTCGCGCCGACTCGATCGGGGAGTTCGTCGTCGGCGACCTGGAGCAGATCCCGTTCACGCCGTCCTCGTTCGACGTTGTCGTGTGCTTCGAGGTCATCGAGCACGTCGACCGGCGCGAGCTCGTGCTCGACGAGCTGCGGCGCGTCCTACGCTCCGGGGGGGTGCTGATCGTGTCGTCTCCGAACCGCGACGTCTACCTGCCGGGAAACCCCCACCATATGCACGAGTACACGCCGAGCGAGCTGCAGGCCGCCCTGACGAAGCGCTTCCGGCACGTCGCCCTCTATCGCCAGCATCAGTGGATCAGCTCGCTGATCACGGACGACGCCGGTCTGCAGACGCGAAGCTCCGGCGTCGAGATCGCCGCCAGCGTGCGCAAGGTCGCGGGCATCGCGCCTGGCGAGGAGGTCTACACGCTCGCGGTCGCCGCCGACGGCCCGTTGCCCGTCATGGGAGGGGCCGCCATACTGACCGGCGCGATCGACCTGAGGTGGTGGCACGACAAGGTGACGGCGTTAGAGCATGAGCGGCGTGCAGATCGAGAGGCAATGGACGCGCTGCTGGGCTCGGTGAGCTGGCGCATCACAGCGCCGCTGCGGTCGGCAAGACGGCGGCTTGAGCGCTGGCGCGCCGCCTCGCCCCTGCGGTCCGCAAGACGGCGCTCGTCCGAGCCGGGTCCGCCCGAAACGTGAGTTCGCGGCTCAAGCGCCGCTTCGGAGACCTCGCGATCTATCGCAGGCTGTACTCGGACGTGCGCCCGGATCGGCTGCGCATCGCGGGCACCGTCTGCTTCAGCCTGCTGGCCACCCCGTTGCTGCTACTAACGCCCTTCCCCATCAAGATGGCCGTGGACAACGTCATCGGCGGCCGTCCGGTTTCGGGCTTCCTCGAAACCGTGCTCCCGGCCGCTGTCACGGAGTCCGACACGGCGCTGCTGATCGTGGCCGTGAGCCTGCTCCTGCTGATCGGTCTGCTTGCCCAGCTGCAGACCCTGGGCGACCGCGTGATACAGGCTTACACGGGCGAGAGCGTCATGCTGCGCTGCCGCACGAAGCTTTTTGGCCACATCCAGCACCTGTCGCTCACCTATCACGATTCCGAGGGCCCGGCCGACTCGGTGTACCGCATCCATAACGACGCGATGTCGGTGCGCTATCTGGCGGTTGACGCCGTTGTCACGCTCGCGACCGGCGCTGTCACGCTCGCCGGGATGCTCGTGGTGACCGCGCTCATCGACTGGCAGCTCAGCCTGGTTGCGGTCGTAATCGTCCCCGTCCTCTTCCTGCTCCTGATGGTCAACCGCAAGCGCCTGCGCGCCCGTGCCATGGAGGTCAAGGAGCTCGAGAGCAGCGCTTCCTCTGTCGTCCAGGAGGTGCTGGCGGGTCTGCGGGTGGTGAAGGCCTTCGGGCAGGAGGACCGCGAGCATGAACGCTTTGCTCGATGCGCGCGCGAAGGGATGCGAGCGCGGGTTCGCTATGAGATCGCCTCCGGAGCTCTGGGCCTCGGTATCGGCCTGGCACTCATAGCCGGTCTATCGGCGTTCCTGTTCGTCGGCGTCCGCCATGTCCAGTCCGGCCTGATCACGCTGGGAGAGCTGATCCTGCTGCTCAGCTACCTGGGCCAGCTTTACGCGCCACTGCGGAGCATCAGTGAGCTGGCCGGCGAGCTTCAGAACCACCTGGCCAGTACCGAGCGGGTATACCGGCTGATCGACAAGGTCCCGGAGGTCCGTGAGCGTCCGGACGCGCGCAGTATCGAACGGGCATCCGGCAGGGTGGTGTTCGATGGTGTGTCCTTCGCATACGGCGACGGCGAGGAGGTGCTTCACGACATCTCCTTCGCGCTGGACCGCGGGACCCAGCTCGGCATCGCCGGGACCACCGGCGCGGGCAAGACCACGCTGGTCAGCCTGCTGCTGCGCTTCTATGACCCGACGCGCGGGCGGATCCTTCTGGATGATGTCGACCTGCGCGACTACAGGCTCGAGGACCTCCGCAGGCAGATGTCGGTCGTGCTCCAGGAGCCCGTGCTCTTCTCGACCAGCGTGGCGGCGAACATCGCCTACGCGAACCCGGGTGCCAGCGCAGCCGAGCTGGAGGCCGCGGCGCGCGCCGCGAACGCGCACGACTTCATTCAGGCGCTTCCCGAGGGCTATGAGACGAACGTCGGCGAGCGTGGGATGCGGCTGTCCGGCGGAGAGCGCCAGCGGATCTCGCTCGCCCGGGCGTTCTTGCGGGATGCGCCGCTGCTCGTCCTCGACGAGCCCACCAGCTCGGTGGACCCCGGAACCGAGGCCGAGATCATGGAGGCGCTCGATCGGCTGACGAGCAACCGCACGACCTTCTTGATCGCTCACCGCCCGAGCACCCTCGAGCACTGCAATGTGCAGATCACGATCGAGCACGGCCGCATCGTGCGTTCAACGCTCGACGGAGTCGGGCGAGGTGGAGCGCTCGAACGGTCCACCGAGCCCGCGCATCAGCCGGGGGTGGCGTCGCCGTAGCAACGATCTCATCTCCGAGTCGTCGATGCCGGTCATCGCCCTGAGCGTGGAGTCCTGGCTGGAGTGGTAGCGTCCCAGGATCTGCGGGACGAAGGCGCCGTGGCCGTCCTGCTCGGCCACGCGGCACCAGAGGTCGTAGTCCTCCCAGCCGTGCAGCCGCACCTCCTCCGTGTAGCCGCCGAGCTCGAGCAGCTCCCTGCGGCGCATGAGCGCCATCGCGTCGATGTAGTTCGCCTCCCGTAGCCGGTCGGGCTCCCATGGGAGCGCGGACCCGAGCCCGGTCGGGACGCCGTCGCGCAGCACCTGGAGCATCGAGTAGGCAAACAGCGCGTCGGGATCGCGCTCCAGCGCGCTCACGAGGCGGCGCAGGGTGGAGGGATAGATCTCGTTGTCGGCGTCGAGCGCGAAGACGAACTCGCCTCTTGCCCGCCGGACGAGAGCGTTGCGAGCGGCGCCGATGCCGCGATTCACCGGGTGCCGGAGCAGCAGGGCGGGCAGGAATGGATGCGCCTGAAAGAAGCGCGTCACCGAGCCTACCGACCCGTCGCTCGACCCGTCGTCGAGCACCACGACCTCGAGCTCGGAGTAGTCGGCGGAGACCACGCTTCGCAGCGCCCGCACGACCTCCGCGCCATGGTTGTAGACCGGGATGATGACCGAGACGCGGACGGTCGCGCGCCGGTGGGCGGGCGTGCGTGCGATCGTCCGCAGCTCGTCGGGGTCCTCCCCGCGCGCGATCAGCTGCTGGCTGCGCAGCGCGCGCTTCGTCTCGAGGTCGGCCAGCGCCAGGCGCTTCATCGCGACGATCTGCTTGACGGCGAGCTCGTTGACGAGGTCGGACCGCTCGAAGGCCGCCCGCACCCACGGGTCGCGGCGCACCCGCGCCCTGAGCGCGGCCTTCATACCGCTCAGCGGTCGCGCCGCTATTGCCTTGGCCTGCACGGGCGAGGACTCCATGACCGACGCGAGCAGCCGCCGCGGCGAGGGCCGCGCCGCCGCCCGCCGCACGTGCTCGGCGAGGGCGATCAGCCGCTGTGCCGCCGGGCGCATCGAGAGCTCCGAGCGCACGAACTCGTAGACGCCGAGCCGAATCGCGCGCAGGCGCTCCTCGTCCTGCAGCAGTCCGCTCGCGAGCAGGGCCACGTTGTCGGCGCCGGCGCTGATGTAGTGCTCCCCCGCCACGAGCGGCGAGCCGTCGGTGGAGTGCTCGGAGACGACCACGCAGCCGTTGGCGATCGCCTCGAGCACCCGCACCCACTCGAAGTACGGCTTGTCCTGGCGGTGCAGGTTCAGGATCGTCTTCGCCGAGCGCAGGCAGCGCCACTTCTCCTCGGTGAGCAGGTAGTCGGGGCGTCTGTGCGTCCTCGGCGCCAGCGGCGGAATCAGGAGCCGGGTCTCATGCGGCCACAGGGCTTCGGCGTAGGAGGCCAGCAGCCGGTCGCGCCGCTCGCTGGCAGAGCCCATGTACAGGACGTCGATCGGCCGATCGACGTCATCGTCGCCACCCCAGCGATCCCAGTAGTCGCTGTAGCCGAGGCGGAAGTGCTCGGCCGCCAAGCCGTGCCGACGCAGCACCCGCACCGAGCTGCGCTGGATGTCCATCGCGGCCGCGGTGCGAGCCGCGTGCCGGCGGCTGACCTCGAACCACGTCGTGCCGGGCTGCTCGACGCAGAGCGAGATCGTCCGGGCAAGCTGGGCTCGCGTGGGGTGTCGGGCTGGCGCAACGAGGCCGAAGTACTCGTGCGGGATGATGACGTAGACGGTCGAGTCGTCGATGCGAACGGTCGCGTCCGCAGTGGGCGAGAAGTCGTCCATGACCACGCCCGCCTGCACTCCCTCGGCTCGAACCGTGTGGGCGACGGCCGCGAGAAGCTCGTTCATGAAGTGGTTGCCGCCGCTCGCGCCGACGAAGCACAGCGTGGTCGCAGCGCTCACGGCAGCTACCTGCGGAGGCCGAGCAGCGTCTTGGCGGCACTCCGCAGAGCGTTCATCCTCCGGCTCGTGGTCGCGAGCGCGAGGACCGCGGCCGCGCGGCCCGAGCTCTCGGCGCCCCGGCTGACCTCCTGCTCCTGCGCCGCGAGCGATCTCGCCCGGGCCTGCTCGACCTCGACCAGCCTGCGGGCGACGAGGTCGCGCTCGGCCGACACGTGGCGCTCGCGCTCGCGAGCCTGCTCGACCCGTAACAGGGTTTCGTCGGTCTCGCGGCGCGCTCTCTCGACCCGGTCCTCCCACGAGCGAGCCTCGAAGGGGTCGGCGAGCGCCACGAGGTCCGCCAGCGCGGGCGCCTCCCGCTTGCCGGCCACCGCCAGCGTCACCGGCGCCTGGGCGGGAGCCAGCGAGCTGATCGCGCGCACCGCGAGCGTCGCCTCACCATCGGGAGGGCTGTCACCGGCGAAGATCGCCGAGGCAAGCCGCGCATGTTGGCTGTACAGCGCCACCGTCGCAAAGCGGCTAGCGAGCTCGCGCTCGAGCCGCTCGGGACTGGAGGAGGCGAGGAGCAGGCTGCCATCTTCGCGAAGGACGCGGTGAAGCTCATCCAGCAGCTCAGAGCGCCGATCGGACGGGTCGATCGCATCGAAGCAGACGGCGATGTCAAATGAGGCGGGCGCAAAGGGCAGCGCGGCGAGATTGCCGGCCACGAATGCGGCCACGTCCCCGGCGCGGCGGACGGCCTCGGACTGGGCGTCCTGCGAGTCGGCGAGGCCCGTCACGCGCTTCGCGCCGGCCTCCGCGAGGATCCTCGCTCCCTGGCCCACTCCGCAGCCGGCGTCGAGGACCTCCTTGCCACTCACGGCCTGAGCCGCCCACCAGTAGCGCGCCACACGCGCGGCGTCGATCAAGCCGGTGGACGGAGAGTCCGGATCGAACCGCTCGGACGCGGCCGGTTGCTCGATTGGCCCCAACGGAGCGGCCGGATCCTAGATCAGCAGTCGCATGGCTCGGGTTGGAGCCGTGGATCGTGAGGAGACATGACCGGGCAGGTGGAGGGAGGCACTGCTGAATACCCAGCGCCGACCCAGGCCTCGGTGGACGCCCACCTCCATCGAATTGCTGGACATCGCATGCAAGGGTACCGGCGACCATACCCTCATGTTGCGGGCTGGGATCGATCGAGGCTTCAAACCGTCTCGGCCTGAAGAGTGACCGAACCCCCCTCATCAGTCCTTCAGCATTCCCAGAGCGCAGGTGTTGCGGGCACTGAGTGCGGGCGGCTACGAGGCCGTCGAGGCGGCTGACGGTGGCGTCGGGCAAGAAGTCACGGTTGATGCTCATTGGGAGCGCCTCGCGACGGTCTTCTCCTCCAGGTAGGCTCCATGAGCCGGGTGATCCGCAACTCGCCATGATGCGGCTCGCGCAAGCTTCATGGGGCCCGCGGGGTGCCCGCGCTGCGGTCGCTCTGGCCCTCTTTGCTCTCGTCCTCTTGGGCCATGGCGTGCTCCCGGGCATGGTCAACAACCCCTCGATCGCCTACCTGGGCGAGGGCGACATACGGTGCCTGCACGACCTCGGCCTCGGTGCCTTCACATCCTGGTGCCACTCCGTTGGCGAGCCCCTGGGTTATCCACTGCTCACCTGGGGGCCTTTCGTCCTGGTGGGAGTCCTGTTCATGCATCTGGGCATCGACTCGGGCGCTGCCTACTTGCTCGCCCTCGGGTTCTTCGATGCGATAGCACTGGCCGGCGGGTACTACCTGATGAGGCGCCTCGGGGCGGGCTGGATCGTGGCAATCGGGACCGCAGCCGCATACCTGCTTACGGCCTCGGTCATCTCCCTGCGGGCGTTCGGAGGAACCTTTACCGGCTACACCCTGCTCCCTGCCTATGTACTGATCGACCTCCTGGTGATCGGGGCAGTCGAACGCCGCAGCGGACGGGCTCTCGCGCTGGCGGTGGTCGGGTACGCGGGGGTGAAGGTCGGCGCGATCTTCATGGACGGATACTCGTTCATCGCGGGCAACCTCGTCAGCGTGCTGCTGTGGATTGCCTGGGCCGCGCGTGCACGCGCGTCCACGCTGAGAAGAGCCGCCGGGCCGGCGCTCTTCCTAGGCGCGAATCTCGCGGCGCTGATCCTGTATGCGCTCTACGTCCCCGACAAGGAGACATTCCACCCGATTTGGCAGCTGCGCGCGCTGGGGCTCGACCTCGTCACGCTCGTGTCGCCCTCGGAGTACCTGTGGCCAGCGGCCCATTTCGGCCTCACGGGCGCGCACGGCCTCTGGGACGGCGGCGCGAGCGCTCCGTTCAACTACCTGGGCCTCCTGTGCCTGGCGCTGGCACTGGTCGGAGTGAGTCGCCGGTTCCGGGATTGGCGGGTCGCGATGATCGCGCTCGCCGGTCTGCTTGCCCTCGTGATGTCCTTCGGGCCGGCCCTGAAGATCGACTCCGAAAGACCGCCGACCGCCAAGTCGTTCGTGATGCCGAAGGAGGCCGCGCCCGAGCTGCCCTGGAGCGGGCTGTTCTCCCTACCGGGGATCAACTCCATGCGCGCCACGCATCGATGGTTCGGTCTAACCAGGTTGGCCCTCGTGATCCTCGCAGGACTGGGGATCGCCGTACTCGTACGCGGGCCGCCCGCCCGCCGCGTGCTAGCCGTCGGGCTCGCCGCACTCGGGACTGCCGAGCTCGCGCCCAACCTTCCTCTCCTCGTGTCTCAATACCGGAGCGGCCATTCAGCAAGAGCGGCAGTCGCCTCCGACGTGGGCGATGACCTGCGCGCGACGACACGACCGGGCGAGCGCGTCTTCTTCCTCAACTACGACGGAGTCCACAACGATTGGATGGTCAACTCGCTCGCGTCTGCGGCGTCGCTGCGGGCCTTCAACGCGGGGGGCGACAAGAACGTCATCGCGGCTTTTCGGCGGTGGCCCGCCGAGGTTCAGGCGATGGCGCAGCCGGGGGCTACGCGGGACGACGTGGCGCGGGCCTTCCGCGCCGGACACACCGATGTCGTGATTGCGCCCTACTTCCACCTCTTGCATAGCACTGTCATATGGCCGCCGCCCACCTCCGTGAGCGCCCAGGCACGAAGGGTCTTCGCGCCCATCGTCCGTGATCCCCGGTTCCAAGTCGAGCGTCGGCGTTGGTTCGCGGCGATCCGACCGGCGCCCGACCCGCCGCCGACGAGGCATTCCGGACCGTGAAGAGTGACTAGCTGAAACGCTTGCGCGTGACCCACTTGCCGCGCGCGCGCCGCCCGTACGGGTCGCGCCGGCCAAGCCTCCCGCGCACACCGGGAACCACGAGCAGCCGCTGCAGCAGGCGCTCGTGCGCGCTGAGCGGCCGCAGGCGCGCGGCGTGGCGCAGCTCGGCGCGGGCTGCGCCATAGGCGCGCTCGCGCACGAGCCCCCGCGCAAGCGCGACCCGATCGTCGGCTTCGACGCGGCGGCGCACCGCCTCGTCGACGAGCCCGGCATGCATTGCGTGGATGCGCAGCCCCTCGCTCGCCAGGCCGGCTATGTCAGCCGACAGCGCGCCGGGGCGGCGCCGATAGCGCACGACTGCGCGCGGCTGCATGACGAACGCGTGGCCGG
>Ga0183260_10002115_pt1 | contig 16483 bp, 18 predicted proteins | sample AntDrymUQ4972206_2_FD_129768 | JGI IMG/M metagenome (GOLD analysis project Ga0183260, IMG submission 129768) | Polar desert sand microbial communities from Dry Valleys, Antarctica - metaG UQ497 (22.06) (version 2) (version 2) | ecosystem: Environmental > Terrestrial > Soil > Desert | place...
AGAACTACCGCCTCCGCGTGCTCCTCCACGCCGGCGGCGTCACCTGGCCAAGCCGACCCCGACCACCCCACATCCGAACCCGAACTCCCTACTCAAACGCGTAGAGCCCCTTATCTGCCGATCTGACGCGGCTGGTTCGCTCCTCGGACAATATGTGCCGGTGGACGACATCGAAGGATGCCTTGCGTGCGATCTCGCTCGCGGTCGCCAGGCATGCCCCGGCGGCCTGATCCATCGCACGCAACATTGGCTCGTCGAGCACTGCATCGGTCCGCTGGGGGTCGGAGCCCTCATCGTGAAACCGGATCGGCACGTAGTCCACGTCGCCGACCTCGGAGATGACGAAGCCCAGGAACTCGGACCGTTGCTTCGCCAGACATCGCGTGTCGTTGAGCAACTCTGCTCTCCAAGGCAGGTCTACGTCTGCCTTTGGTCCCATGGCCCTGCGCATATTCACTTCGTCGTCCAGCCCGTCGGCGATGCGCTGATGGAGAGACTTGATGCCCATGGTCCCAAGCTTCAGGTCGCCATGTTCGAATCCGAACCACGACCAGATGCTGCTGAAGTCGAACGGTTCGCCAGTTCGGCGCGGCTGATATTCACAGGCGCGTAACTGCCGGAGTGACGCGGCCGCCCTTGGCGGGCACTATGCCCGCCAATCGTGACACGACTTGTGCGCCCGATCCGGCGGTCGGGGGCACGGGTCGGGCGAGCGTGTTCCTCGGGCGGCGGACGGATGCTGGAATGGCCCGATGGACGTCGACGCGATGAGTGCCTTCGCCGTCTTCGATGAGCAGGACTCGGGCTGCATCTCCTACGGCATCGAGTCTGGGGGACGCCGCCTCTTCGTCAAAACCGCCACGACGGCTGCTGCGCACCAATCCTTGGGACGTGCCATCCGATTCCACCGCTCCGTGCGCCACCCTTCGATCGTCGCTCCGATCGATGTGGTGGACACGGATGACCTCCGTCAACTGATCTACCCGTGGCATGACGGCGTGGTTCTGAATCACGCCACGGTTCACGGTTCCGATCGATCTGGGCTCGATCGATTTCATCACCTGGACCCCGCCGAGATCCTCGCTGCGATCGATGCGGTTCTCGACGCTCACCAGGCCGTAGCTGCCGCCGGGTTCGTCTCGGTCGACTTGTACGACGGCTGCTTCCTCTACGACTTCGACTCCAAGACGATGCGCCTGATCGACCTCGACGAGTACCGCCCGAGGCCGTTCACCATCGAGGGCGCTCGCCTCCCAGGCTCGACGCGCTACATGGCTCCTGAGGAGTTCGTGCACAACGCATCGATCGACGAGCGAACCACTGTGTTTCACCTCGGGCGAACTGGCAGCCAGCTGCTCGGAGAGTCGCACCTCTCCCCCGCCCAGCAACAGGTCATCGAAGTGGCAACCCGGACCGGCCGCGATTCCCGATACCCGACGGTCGAGGCGATGGTGACTGCGTGGCGGTCGGCGACCTCCGGATGAGCTGGTGTGAAGACCGTCCCGTAGGTGCCAGTGCGGTGAGTGGTGGCCGGGCTGCCCCCGATGTCGCCCCGCGGGCCGGGCCTGACGCACACCAAGATTACCCGTGTAACCGGCGATCGGGGACGGTCGACGGGGATGGTGGGGCAGGCCCGGTGGCACGATGGGCCGATGTGGAGCCGCGGGCAGGTTGTCGTCCACCAGGAAGTGTGGGCTGGTCGTCTGTGGGCGGCACGCCCGCTGTTCGTGGTGGAGGATACCGAGGAGCGGGTGCTGCTCTGGATCCCGCAGGGAACGCGCCGCAAGGTGCCGATCACGCCGACGCATCGGGCCGACCCCGCTGACATTCACACCCGAGCCATCGAGAATCTCCACCATCGGGACTGGTTGCTCGGTGATCACACGTGGGACGTGTCGAGCCTCTGGATCCTCACGCCTGGTCGATGGCACTCGACATGGGTGTCGTGGCTCGCCGATGGTTCCCACCTCGGGTGGTACGTCAACCTGCAACGCCCAATGCGCCGGAACGCCATCGGGTTCGAGGCAATGGACCTGATGCTCGACGTCGTCGCAGAGCCCGACCTGTCGTGGCGGTGGAAGGATCGGGAGGAGTTCGACGAGATCGTGCAGCGCGGCATCTTTGACGGGGGGCTCGCTGCCCAGGTCATGTCGGAAGCGCTCGCCGTCATCGATGACGTTGAACGACGGCGCTCTCCGTTCGACGGCGACTGGCCATCGTGGCGACCGGATCCCACCTGGGGCTTGCCCTTGCTCCCCGAGGGTTGGGACCTTCTCCACGACTGAGGCGCGGAAGCCCCGAACCAGCGAAGCAATCGCACTCATCGACGGAGCTGCCAGCGCACGTCATAGGGCTCCCGTACGCTCGCTGGGTTCGCTATGGCTCGCTCCCCAAAGGTCTCGGTCGCTCCTGACGTACTGATTTGGGCGCGCCGATCGATCGGATACGACGTGCCCGACGCTGCAAAGCGGCTGACGATTGCCCCAGGGCGACTCGCCGAGTTCGAGGAGGGCGCGGACGATCCATCGATCACACAACTGCGAAAGATGGCGAACGTCTACGGCAGACCACTCGCAGCCTTCTTCCTCGATGCTCCGCCGAGCGACTTCGACGTGATGCGGGACTTCCGACGCGTTCCAGGCGCAGAGCGTGCTTGGAGCCCCGACCTGCACAAGGTGTTCCGTCGTGTCGAGCAGCAGCGGGAGGTCGCACTCGACCTGTCGGAGGAGGAGGGCGAGGAGCCGAACGTGTCGCTGCCGTGGATCGGCCCAGGAACGACGGTCGAGGACGCAGCCGCCAGGGTGCGAGCAGCGCTGGGGGTGACGCTCCGAGAGCAGGCGTCATGGCGATCGCCGCACGAGTCGCTCAACCGCTGGATTGCGGCAGCCGAGACGGTGGGCGTTCTCGTGATGCAGGCCAGCGACGTCGACGTTGCTGAGATGCGTGGCTTCTCGATCTCGCACGCCCCATTGCCACTCGCGGTCCTTAACGGCTCCGACTCGCCCCGTGGCCGTGTCTTCACCCTCTGCCACGAATTGGGCCACCTTGCCCTGAGGGATGCGGGGCTGTGTGACCTGCACGACGCACCGGACGCGTCCGACGTCGAGGTCTGGTGCAACGAGTTCGCAGCCTGCCTGCTCATGCCCCGGGACGATTTCTTGGCCGAGCCACTTGTGGCGACCGGCACTGGGCTGGAGGAGTGGGACGACCAGGAACTGGCGCTGCTGTCGGCTCAGTACGGGGTGAGCCAAGAGGCGGTACTCCGGCGCCTCGTTACGGTTCGACGTGCCTCGATGGCGCACTACCTGGAGCGGCGGGAAGATTTCCGGGAAGCCTACGAGGCGTACCAGGCGGAGCAGATGGCTCGTGCCAAGCGGGAGGGTCGAAAGATCATCCCGCAGGTGCCAACGATGACCGTGAGAGATCTCGGCAAGCCCTATGTGCGCCTAGTGCTGGACGCCTACGCACGCCGGTCGATAAGCACGTCGTCGCTCTCCGACCACCTCGGAGTTCGCCTCAAGCACCTGCCCAAGATCATCGAGCGGGCTCGCTGATCGTGGCAGCGCTCTACGTGTTCGACACGTGCGCCATCCTCGAAACCTGGGTCCGCAACTTCCCACGTGACGTAGCTCCAGGGTTGTGGGAACGCCTTGAGGGGCTCATGGATGAGGGCGTCATCGTCGCTCCCGACGAGGTCTTCGAGGAGATCGCCAAGAAGGAGGATGATGTTCACGAGTGGGCCAAGGCTCGTCGTCAGCACCTCTTCGTTCCGATCGACGACGGACAGGCGGCGTGCGTGCGAGCGATCGTGAACGGCTATCCGAACATGCTGAAGTCCGGCCGGAACAGGGCCGACCCTTTCGTCATTGCTCTGGCTGAGGTGAGGAGCCTGACGGTGGTCACCGAGGAAGGGCTCGACGGAAGCGACCGTCGTCCCAAGGTGCCGTACATCTGCGGGCTCCGGAGCGTGCCCTGTACCAACGTCGTTGGACTCATGCGGGAGCAGGGCTGGGAACTCCACTAGCACGGCTGAGCCAACCTTGAAGCCGCCCACCAACCTCGCGCACGAGGCTCCTATTCGGGAGCCGGTCGGTTGAGCACTTGAAGGCGTCTGCAAACACGGACGGCGGGCCGCGGATCAGGTGTCGATCTCCAACCGTGGCCTCCAAGTGTTGCGTCCGTCAGAAGCCGCAAGACTTGCGAGGCCACGGGCCTCAACTGGGGACCCTCAGCGGATCACCCCGGCAAGGCCCACACCACGCTCAATCGCGAAGAGCCGGTCTGCGGAACAGTTGCGGGGGAGGGGCAGGGCCGATCTGGAGCCACTGACGGGCCTCTCCGTGGATTCTGGGGGCAGTCTCAAACACGGTGCTAACGAAGTCTTGGCGCAGGGGCTGACCCTCAAGAACGTGCGTAGAGCTTGGCAGCACGGCCACGGCCCTCATGCTTCGGATCGTCACCCTTGTGCTTGATGGCCCCTTCATCAAGCAGCGTCTTGAACTTCCCCGCCACGACCGCAGTGGAGCGGTTCAGCTTGTCGGAGATCTCACGAATGGTGAACGTGCCCGACTTGGGCAGCGCAGCCTTCACGTCATCCACGGGGAGCGCAACACGATTGCAACCGGGGGTTGCGGGACCTCCAGCACGACCCTCTGCAGAGGCTCGTGATGGCGTGGTTCCGGCGCATGGGCGTCGACGAGGTCGTCTACCACCAGGCGACCGTCGTCGGCCGCGGCGACGACCACCCCGGCCGAGCGCTGGACTACTACGGCAGCCGCGGTGAGACACCGTTGCGGTGGGGCGGCGCCGGTGCGGCCCGGCTCGGCCTCACCGGCGAGGTCACCCCGGAGGCCTATGACGCGGCGTTCGGGCCCGGCGGGTTCACCGACCCGCTCCTGGGTCGACGGTTCGTGTCGACGCGGCGGCCGGGCTTCGAGCTGGTGGTGAGCGCCCACAAGTCCGTCGCCGTGCTCGGCGTGGTCGGGGAGTGCGAGGCGATGCACTCGATCCTCGACGCCGAGACGACCGCCACGATGGCCTGGCTGGACGGATGGTTCCAAGACCAGGGCGGCCGGCGCGGACGGGCCCAGGTCCGCACCGGCACGAGCGGGCTGACCTACGCCGTGACCCGGCACGCCACCTCCCGGGCCGGCGACCCCTCGCCGCACGACCACGTGCTGGTGGCCAACATGGTGGAGATGCTCGACACCAAGGGCGGACACAAGGCCCTCGACAGCGCGGCGCTGCGGGACACGGTTGAGGCCGCCACCATGGTCGGCCGGCTCCACTCCGCGGCGAGAGCTGTCGAGCTGGGATTCGCGATCGAGGCGGACCCGGGGCCGTCGGGGAACCTGCGGCACTGGCGCATCGCCGGGATCCCCCAGGCCGTGTGCGAGCTGTACTCCAAGCGGGCCGACGAGATCGACGCCTACCTCACCGAGACGGGCTACGCCGGCTACCGAGCCCGCGGCGTGGCCGCTCGGGACACCCGGACCGTGAAGCGCCACACCGGAGCCGATGAGCTCCTCCCCCACTGGCAACACGAACTCGGTGAGATCGGGTGGAGCGTCGACCGTCTCGTCGCCGCCCTCGAGGGCGCCCGAACGCTAACCCCTCAGCTTCCGCTCGGGCTGACCGGCCCGGAGATCGACGCCCTCGCCGCCGAAGTGTTCGACGTCGAGGGGCCGTTGATGCGGCAGCACAAGGTCTTTACCCGCACCCGCCTGATCGCCGACATCGCCCCGCGCCTCTACGGACATGACCCCGCCGAGCTCGACCACATTGTCGACCGGGTCCTGGCATCGCGGGCGGTGGTCCCGCTCATCGGCCTGGTCGGCGCCCACGAGCAGGCCTACGCCACCGCCGAGGTCCTCGCCACCGAGCACGCCATCGCCCAGACGATCGATCGGCTCGCCGACCGGAACGGCCCCACCGTCGCCCCGGCGGTGGTTACGGAGACGATCCGGAGCGCCGAGGACCAGTTCGCGCGGGTCCTCACCCCGGGCCAGGTCTCCGCCATCGGAGCGGTGTGCTCGTCGGGGCGCGGGGTCGATGTGGTGATCGGCGTCGCCGGAGCAGGAAAGACCACTGCGCTCGACGCCGCTCGCGAGGTCCTCGAGACCGCCGGCTACCGGGTGCTGGGGACCTCGACGAGCGGGCAGGCCGCCCGCACCCTCGACGCCGAGGCAGGGATCGCCTCCGGGACGCTGCGATCACTCCTGTGGCGGCTCGACCACCACGACGACATCCTCGACGAGCACACCGTGGTGGTCCTCGACGAGGCCGCCATGACCGCCGACGCCGACCTGCTCCGCCTCGCCGTCGGGATCGAACGGGCCGGGGCCAAGCTCGTGCTCGTCGGCGACCAACGCCAGCTCTCCGCCATCGGCCCCGGCGGCGCCATCGATGCCCTCCTCGAACACCGCCCCGACGTCATCACCACCCTCGATGAGAACGTCCGCCAGACCGACCCCGCCGAACGGGAGGCCCTGGCCGAGCTGCGGGCGGGGTCCGTGCCGGACGGTGTCGGCTGGTACGCCCGGGCCGGGCGGACCGCCATCGCCCCCACCCGCACCGAATCACTCGCGAACATGGTCGACGAGTGGGGCCACGACGTCGAGGCCGGCCACGCGACCGCGCTTCTGGCCTGGCGCCGGCAGGACGTCGCTGACCTCAACCGGCTCGCCCGCGCCCGTTACGACACGCTGGGTCGCCTCCATGGCGACGATCTCGCCGCTCCTGGGGGACGCGCCTACGCCGTCGGGGACCGTGTCGTGACCCTTGCCCCGAACCGGCCGGCACAGCTCGTCACCAGCCAACAGCTCACCGTCACCGCCATCGAACCCCGACCGCCAGGCCCTCACCGCGCTGACCGACGACGGCCGCCGCGTCGAGCTCGACGCCGCCGCCATCGACAAGACCCACCTGGACCACGCCTACGCCCTCACCGTCCACCGAGCGCAGGGCGCCACCTACGACCGCGCCCATGTCTACGCCGACGGAGGCGGCCGAGAGCTCGGGTACGTCGCCATGAGCAGAGCCCGCGACCGCACCACCCTCCACGCCGTGGCCGACGACCTCCCCCAAGCCATCGAAGACCTCCAAACCGAGTGGAGCCACGAGAACCGCCAACGATGGATCACCGACACCGCCACCATTGGCACCACCGCCCGGGAACCCGCCCTCGACATCGACGCCCACCACCAACGGCTCCGGGAAGAACGCGCCCAGCTCGAAGAGCTCGTGCCGCGTGACCCTGCAGTCGACCTGATGAACGCCCGCCGCCAGGTGTCGTCGATCCGAGAGCAGCTGCTGGACCTCACCTGCGGCGTCGGCCGCTGGCGCGGCAGCGACGTCGGCCAAGCGGCCCGGGACAAGATCGACGCCGCTCGCCAGCATCGTCAGGCGCATGACTTCGCGAACAGCGGTGGCTCGATCCGGACCCGCCACCACTGGCGAAAGGAGGCCCGCCACTGGGCGACGATCGAGGTTGGGTCGACGGAGCGCTACGACGCTCTCGCCGGGCCGATCCAACAGCGACTCGAGGCGGAGCTGAGCACGGTCGAGTCGCGAGTCAGCCAGCTCGACGGCCAGGCCACCGCACGGACCCAGTGGCTCGAGCAGCACCCCGAGCTCGGTCAGCGCCTCGCCGCTATCGACAGAGCGCTCGATCCCACCCCCACCATCCAGGATCGCCTGCGATCGCTGCAGGTCGCGCCACCGGGCCGGGACCGTGGGCTCGGGCTTGAGCTCTGAGCTGCTTGCCGCCGGGATGTCGATCCCCGAGATCGGCGAGGACCACCCAGACCTGGAGCCTGACGACCTGCTGGCAGCCCTGGACCGCTGAGATCTCCTGGGGGTGGCGCCGTACCCTGGGGCCCTGGTCCCACACCTCGAGAGGAGGGCCATGTCGGACAACACCGCCAACGAGCCCACCGCCTCCACGGCTCCTTTGACCGTCGCTGACGTCCTTCGCGGCCTTGAGCCGATCGGAGACCTACGGCGATTTGCCGTCGAAGACCTGACTCCCGCCGAGGAAGACGAGTTCTTCCACATCCTCGGCGACGCCTGACTCCATGCCGGCGACCGTCGTGGTCGACACGATGATCGCCAGTGCGTGGCTGGGTGTTCGCCCCTCACAGCGAAAGGCGAGTTGGGCGCCCTCCCCTTGAGCGGTCCATCTGTGGGTCTTGCCGTTCACGGTCGTGGCGGACTGACTGCGCTGGAAGCCGCTCGAAAATCCGTACGTGTTCTAGTACGGTGTGGTGCATGGCTGACGTGGTGACGACGGGTGAGGCCCGTGAGGCGTTGCACAAGATCGCCAAGCGATTCGACGCAGGGGATGCCGAGCCCGTCTACTTCGGCTCTCACCGTCGCGCCCAAGGCGTCATCGTGCCGCTGGCGATCTGGGAGAGGCTGCTCGAGCATGCCGAGGATGAAGTGGACGTAGGGCTCGCCCGCGATCGCCTCAGCCACGACGACGGCCAGCGGCTCACCCACCAACAGGTGATCGAGGTCTTCGACCAGCTCCGCGCGGGCCGAGCGACTCGTGGTGCGGTGCCCTCAGCAAGGCTCCTCGAGCGCTCCATGGCCAACGCTCGACCGACACGGGCCGACGACACCGTGGTGATCAGCGGGCGCGTCCGGGCAAGCCGTGCCGAGGTAGAGGCGCTGATCGCCAGGGACCTTGATGAGCGGGCCGCCGAGCGTGGGTGATCCATCCGGTCCGCTGCTTCGACGCCGGGACATCCTCGAGGCCCTCGACCGGCATGGCGTCGAGTACCTCTTGGTCGGCGGGCAGGCCGGTGGCGCCTACGGCGCCGAGCGTCCCACCTACGACCTCGATATCTGTGCCAAGTGGACGCGCGAGAACCTCGATCGTCTCGGGGCTGTGCTCGTCGAGCTCGATGCCGGCCTACGGCTGGAGGGTTCCGAAGAACCGATGCCCGTTCCCCACCGTGATGGCCGCTTCCTCGAGCCGATCGAGCTGTCCACCTGGCGCTGTGCAGCAGGGGACCTCGACATCCTGCGCGGCCTCCCGGCTCCGGAGCTCCGCGAGATCCAGTACGACGAGCTCGTGACTCGTGCGGTGACGATCGAGTTGGATGGACGGCCGGTGCGCGTGGCGAGCCTCGACGATGTCATCGCCTCGAAGGAGACGGCCAACCGGCCATCGGACCACGACGCGCTCCCGGAGCTCCGCCGCCTGCGAGACCGTAAGAGCCGCTGATGCGCGGCCTCCGTACCACTGTGGTACCACTGGCAGTGGTACGGGAGGGCAAATCACGGCATATGGCGGTCAACCGGTCCGATCCATAAAGTGCCTCTGACCAGGGAAAACGCCAGCAAATCTGAGTCAACGAAATCTGGCTACCTCGGTCTCGAAAACCGTTGTGGGTTTCGGCTCACCGTGGGTTCGAATCCCACGCTCTCCGCCCCTCAGATCGTCGGCCTTCGTCCGGCGACGATGACGCCCGCTCAGCGCTCGTGGAGCGCGTCCACCGTGCGCTCCATCACGATGTGCGGGCCGATCACCGGGTCGGTCCAGGCCTCGCCTCGGGTGACGAACCCGACTCGGTCGTAGAAGGCCGTCGCTGGCGTCCTCGCGTTGCACCACAGGAGGCCGCCGCCGTGGCGGCCCACGTGGTCGATCACCGCCCTCACGGCCGCCCCCCCGATCCCTTGGCTCCGGTGATCCTCGGCCGTCGCCATCCCCCGTAGTCGCCACGATCGTCCCGGACCGGCGTGCCAGGGTGGGGGCTCTGGCCGCACGGAGGCGGTTCCCACCACCTCGGCTCCGTCGAGCGCCGCGAAGTGGGCCGCTTCGGGGTCGTCGTCCCCGGGCAGAGCCAGCTGGTCGAGGCGCTCATGGGGACGCAGCACCCGTTGGCGCAGCGGCCAGGTCACCTCCGCCGCCACCCGCTCGATGCGCACGACCATCGATCGAGACCTTAGGACCCGACCGCGTCGGCGGAGCACGCCCATACGCTCGCCGCCATGAGACGGGGCGGACCGCACAGCATGATCGGCAGCGACCCCGCCGCCGTAGCCGGCATGAAGCTGAGCCGCACCGTGCTGACCCGGGTCTGGCGGTTCGCCCGGCCCTACCGCCGTCTCATCGTCGGCTTCCTCGGCGTGATCGTCGGTTCCTCGCTGCTCAGCCTGGTCCCGCCCTTGCTGTTCCGGGAGATCCTCGACAACGCCATCCCCGATGCCGACCGGGGCCTGCTGCACGTGCTGGCCGCCTTCATCGTGGCGGCCGCCGTCGCCGACGCCGGGCTCGCCCTCGGTGAGCGCTACCTGTCGTCGCGCATCGGCGAGGGGATCATCTACCACCTGCGCGTCTCGCTGTTCGACCACGTCCAGCGCCTGCCGATGTCGTTCTTCACGAGGGCGCAGACCGGTGCCCTCACGAGCCGGATGAACAACGACGTCCTCGGGGCCCAGCGGGCCGTCACGGGCACGCTCGGCTCCGTGGTGTCGAACGTCGTGACACTGGCCGCCAACGGCACCGCCATCGTGGTCCTCGACTGGCGCTTCGCCGCCATCACCGTGGTGCTGTTGCCCCTCTTCATCATCCCCACGAAGCGCGTGGGCCGGCGCCTCCAGGACCTCACCCGGCAGCAGATGGACCTGAACGCGTCGATGAACACGACGATGACCGAGCGGTTCAACGTGTCGGGGGCGCTGCTCGTCAAGCTGTTCGGCCGTGCCACCGAGGAGACGGATGACTTCGCGGCACGGGCCGACGGCGTGCGCGTCGTCGGCGTTCGCTCGGCCGTCTACGGCCGCACCTTCTTCGTCGCTCTTGGCCTGGTGGGGGCTTTGGCGGCCGCGGCGGTGTACTGGATCGGCGGCCAGCTGGCCATCTCCGGGTCCATCACCCCGGGCACCCTGGTCGCGCTGGCCGCCTTCGTCGGACGGATCTACGGGCCGCTCACCTCGCTCACCAACGCCCGGATCGACGTGATGACGGCACTGGTGTCCTTCGAGCGCGTGTTCGAGGTGCTCGATGCCCCCAACCCCATCCCCGACCGACCCGGCGCCGTCGACCTGGTCGCGCCCAGGGGACGGATCGAGCTCGACGCGGTGCGCTTCGCCTACCCCACCACCCCGGTCGTGGCCAGCCTCGAGGCGGTGGCGCCCCGGCCCGACGCCGAGCGGACGACGGCACTGGTGCTCGACGGCGTCACGGCCGTCATCGAGCCCGGCCAGCTGGTCGCCCTCGTGGGGCCGTCGGGGGCCGGCAAGACGACGCTGTCGCAGCTCGTCCCGCGCCTCTACGACGTGACGAGCGGGGCGGTGCGCGTCGACAGCCACGACGTGCGCGACCTCACCCAGGAATCGCTGCGGGCGGCCATCGGCGTGGTCACCCAAGACGCCCACCTGTTCCACGACACCATCGGCAACAACCTCCGCTACGGCCGGCCCGACGCCTCCGAGCTGGAGGTGGCCGCCGCCGTGCGGGCGGCTCGCATCGAGGACCTGATCGCGTCGCTCCCCGCTGGACTCGACACCCTCGTGGGCGAGCGAGGCCATCGGCTCTCCGGCGGGGAGAAGCAGCGGCTGGCCATCGCCCGCATGCTCCTCAAGGACCCGGCCATCGTGATCCTCGACGAGGCCACCAGCCATCTCGACTCCGAGAACGAGCTCCTGGTGCAGCAGGCCCTGGCCCAGGCCCTGGCGGGACGCACCAGCCTGGTGATCGCCCACCGGCTCTCCACCATCCAGGCCGCCGACAACATCCTCGTGCTCGACGAGGGTCGCTTGGTGCAGCAGGGCACCCACCACGAGCTCCTCGACCGCGGCGGCCTCTACGCCGGCCTCTACCGCATCCTCGTCCGCAGCGAGCTCGAACGGACCTAACGTCGGCCCGATGACCTTGGGAGTCTCGATCTGTGTGCGCCCACGACCGCACACCGGTGCTCAGTGCACACAGAACCGGTGAACGGGCCCGCGGTTCCTGCGCCGCCGGCGGGGCGGGACCTGCTGGCCGGCAAGGTGGTGCTGGTGACGGCGGCGGCCGGCACCGGCATCGGCAACGCCACCGCCCGGCGCTGCATCGAGGAGGGGGCCACCGTCGTGCTCAGCGACGCCCACGAGCGGCGATTGGGCGAGGCCGCCGACGAGCTCACCGAGCCGGCCGGCGGCACCCGGCCAACGACGTTCGTGTGCGACGTGACCGTGGAGACACAGGTGCAGGCCATGGTCGATGGCACCGTCGCCGAGCACGGCGGGCTGGACGTGGTCGTGAACAACGCCGGGCTCGGCGGAACGGCCGAGCTGGTCGACATGACCGACGAGCAGTGGCACAAGGTGCTCGACATCACCCTGACCGGCACCATGCGCTGCCTGCGAGCCTCGCTACGGCAGATGTACGGGCAGCGCAGCGGCGTGATCGTGAACAATGCTTCGGTGCTCGGCTGGCGGGCCCAGGCCGGCCAGGCCCACTACGCCGCCGCCAAGGCGGGCGTGATGGCCCTCACCCGCTCCGCCGCCATCGAGGCGGCCCCGCATGGCGTGCGCGTCAACGCGGTTGCCCCGTCCCTCGCCATGCACGCGTTCCTGGCCAAGGTCACCACCGAGGACCTGCTCGACGAGCTCACCGGGCGGGAGGCCTTCCGCCGGGCCGCCGAGCCCTGGGAGATCGCCACCGTCATCGCCTTCCTGGCCAGCGACTACTCCACCTACATGACCGGCGAGGTCGTGTCGGTGTCATCGCAGCGCGCCTGAGCGGATGCGTGCTCCGGGCGTCGCTGCGCTCCTGCCTACGCACGTGCCTCCCGGCGGCGCGGCAAAGCCGGCCGCCTTCGGCCCCACCGGACTGTGACCACCTTCAACACCCTCGAGGAGCTCGGGGAGGCCACCGGTCGACAGCTCGGATGGACCGACTGGGTCGACATCACCCAGGAGCGGGTCAACCTCTTCGCCGACGCCACTGATGACCACCAGTGGATCCACGTCGACGTGGAGCGGGCCACGGCCGAGAGCCCGTTCGGCGGACCCATCGCCCACGGCTACCTCACCCTGGCGCTGTCCAACCTGTTCCTGCCCCAGCTCATCGAGGTGCCGGCGGCGTCGGCCGGCATCAACTACGGCACCGGCAAGGTCCGCTTCCCGAGCCCGGTGCCAGTCGGCAGCCGGGTGCGCGGCGGCGCCGAGATCACGGCCGTCGAGGAGATCCCCGGCGGCCTGCAGACCACCATCTCGATCACCATCCAAGTAGAGGGCCAGGACAAGCCGGCCTGCGTGATCGAGTCCCTCACCCGCTGGCTCGCCTGACGGCAGGCCCGTTCACTCGGCGGGGAAGTACCGGGCCTGGGAGGTGTCGGCCTCTTCCAGGTTGGCCAACGCGTTCGGGGAGGCACCCTCCCCGGACGAGACGACCCGCTCGAGCAGCCAGTAGATGCCATACACGAAGGCCACCATGACCGTGACGTGCAGCAGCATCGCCAGCGCGATCCCGGCGATGGCGCCGGCCTTCCAGAGGCGGCCCCAGAGCACCGACACGGCGAAGGGCAGGACGAGGGCCACGGCCGCGCCGGCCGCCAGCTCGACCGCCCACGGGCGGTCTCCCATCCACGGGAGCAGGTCGACCACGTCGAGCAGCTCGAGCGTCGCGGTGACTCCCAGGCCGGCCACCAGCAGCAGGGTGCCGGCCACCAGCGGCGCCCAGCGCCATCGCGGGCGCAGGCTGGAGAAGGCGGTGGCCAGGATGACGGCCGTCCACATCAGCCACCGCCGGACCAGCGGGGTGCCGAGGCTGGCCATGGCGTCGCGGAGGATGGCGTCGGCCTCCTCCCGATCGACATCGGGGCCCAGGTGCATCTTGACCTCGCCGCGTCGCACGACCAAGGCGTCGTGCACGAGGACGGCCGGGAGGTGCGTTCCGAGGCCCGGCACCAGCCAGGCGAAGAACCACGGGATCGACGCCAGGTCGGTGCGGAAGCTCACGATGTCGGCCGGCACGACGAAGGGCTCGGCGTGGTGCGGGTCGCGGTAGGCGAACTGGCGGAGCAACCGGAAGCGAGCCCCGTCGGGTTCCAGCTGCAGCACCATGGTGTCGCCCGTCTCCGGGTCGAAGAACCGCGACGGCTCCGCCGGGCTGCTCACCCCACCATCGTCGCGCCGCCCGCCCATCAGGGGGGCGACTCGACGCCCAGCAGGTCGAGATCGCGTCGGTGCTCAGCGGGCTCGGACACCCACGAGCAGGTCAGGAACCCGAGCCATACGGCTTGGTGATGATCTCGAGCTTGTTGCCGCTGGGGTCGTCCCAGTACACCCCCCGACCGCCATCGTGGTGGTTGATCTGACCCGGTTGGTCGGAGCGCGGGTCGGCCCAGTAGGTGAGGCCCCGCTCCTGGATCCGACCGAAGATCTGGTCGAACTCCTCGTCGCTGACGAGGAAGGCGTAGTGCTGCACCTCGATCTGGTCCTCGTCGTCGACCTCGAAGAAGTCGATGGAGACCCCGTTGTCGACCTCCACCACCTGGAAGGGACCGAACCGGGTGGGCGGCGCCACCCCCAGCACCTCCGACAGGAACGTGGCCGATGCCAACGCGTCGTGGGCATGGGCGATGGTGTGGTTGAGCTGCACGGCCATGGTCGACAGCGTGCCATCGGCGTGAGGTCGCCGCACATAGCGTTGACGCACTAGTGCGTGCTCGCTATGTTGTGTGCGTGAGAGGCAACCACCTGGTCCGAGAGGCGCGTCGGAGGGCTGGGCTGACCCAGACCGAGCTGGCCGAGCGCACGGGCACCACCCAGTCGGCCATCGCCCGCCTGGAGCGCGGCGTCGGCCGTCCCACCATGCAGCGCATCTCGGAGCTCGTAGAAGCCTGCGGCTTCGAGCTGCAAGTCCGGCTCGTCGCAGCCGACGCCGACGACTGGGAGATGGTCGAGAGTCACCTGAGGCTCGCGCCCGCCGAGCGGCTTGCGAAGGTGTCCGGCGCCGGCCGCCTCGCCCAAGCCTTGCAGTCAGCCGGCCGGGCTCATCGGGCGGAGGCGTCCGGCTGATGATCCACCCGACGCCGACCTACGACCCTGAACCGATGCTGAGGGTCCTGCACGGCCACGGCGTTCGCTTCGTCATCATCGGTGGCTTCGCCGCCAACTTCCACGGATCCCCACACCTCACCTTTGACCTCGACATCACACCGGAGCGTTCGGAGGAGAATCTGGCACGTCTGTCCTCCGCGCTCACCGAGCTCGGGGCCAAGGTCCGAGCGCGTGGTGTCAAGCCGCTCGAGTTCAGGCATGACGCTCGATCCCTCGGCGCAGTGGACGTGTGGAACCTCGTCACACCGTTCGGCGACCTCGATGTCAGCTTCACGCCAGCCGGGACGTCGGGGTATGCGGATCTCCATCGGGACGCAGTGCAGGCCGACGCGCTCGGCGTGCGAGTCGAGCTGGCATCGCTGGCCGACGTCGTCCGGTCCAAGGAGGCCGCCGACCGTCCGAAGGATCACGTCAGCCTGCCAACCCTTCGGCGCATCCTTGACGAGCAGACCTGAAGATGTCAGGTGGTGAGGAGGACCGCTGAGCCGTGGCCGAAGAGGCCTTGGTTGACGGTGAGGCCGGCCTTGGCGTTCTCGACCTGGCGACCGTCGGCCTGGCCCCGGAGCTGCCAGGTGACCTCGCAGATCTGGGCCAGGGCCTGGGCGGGCACGGCCTCGCCGAAGCAGGCCAGGCCGCCGCTGGGGTTCACCGGGATGCGGCCGCCGATGGTGGTGTCGCCGTCGTTCAGGAGCTGCTCGGCCTCACCGGGCTTGCAGAGGCCGATGTTCTCGTACCAGTCGAGCTCCAGGGCGGTGGAGAGGTCGTAGACCTCGGCCAGGCTCAGCTCGTCGGGGCCGATGCCGGCCTCCTCGTAGGCACCTGCCGCGATCGAGTCGCGGAAGGTGAGCTCGGGTGGAGCGAGGGCGGCGGCCGAGTCGGTGGCGAAGTTGGGCATCTCGATGACCGTGTTCGGGAACCGGGGGGTGACGGTGGAGACGGCCCGGATCCGCACCGCGGTTGACACGTGCTTCCTGGCGTAGTCCATGGACGTGAGCACCACCGCGGCAGCCCCGTCGGACGTGGCGCAGATCTCCAGCAGGCGGAGCGGGTCGGCCACCATCGGGCTGGCCAGCACCTCGGCCTCGGTGACCTCCTTGCGGTATCGGGCGTTCGGGTTGTGCAGGCCGTGGCGGGCGTTCTTCACCTTCACCTTGGCGAAGTCGGCGTCGGTGGCGCCGTAGAGGTCGACGCGCCGGCGGGCGTAGAGGGCGAAGTAGGTGGGGTTGGTGGCGCCGAGCAGGCGGAAGCGCAGCCAGTCGGGGTCGTCCCAACGTTCGCCGGCCACCGGGGCCAGGAAGCCCTTGGGCGTGGTGTCGGCGCCGACCACGAGGGCGACGTCGCACAGCCCGGCCAGGATGCGCGATCGGGCGGCATCGAGGGCGGTGACGTCGGAGGCGCAGGCGGCATAGCAGGACGCCACGCGAGC
>Ga0183260_10002117_pt1 | contig 16480 bp, 16 predicted proteins | sample AntDrymUQ4972206_2_FD_129768 | JGI IMG/M metagenome (GOLD analysis project Ga0183260, IMG submission 129768) | Polar desert sand microbial communities from Dry Valleys, Antarctica - metaG UQ497 (22.06) (version 2) (version 2) | ecosystem: Environmental > Terrestrial > Soil > Desert | place...
AAATCCGGACTCGTCTATTACTTGTTGCATCTCAGCTTGTATGCGTTGAACCTCTTGGATTCCGATGTCGTGGATCTCGACCGCAGTGAGTTCGGTCGTCGTGTAGGTGCGGACTCGATAGTCGTACCATTGGTCGCCGTCTGGAAGGTCTGACATGGCGATGGTCTCCCGGCATGCTCCGACGTAGGTGTGGGTCATGTATTCGTAAAAGCGGCGAAACGCCGGAACCGCTCGATCGGTAAGAGCGGCATAAGCCTGGCTCGTGAGCCGCTTTCTTTCTCGATCGGCGAGACTCGTCGGAAATTCTCGAAAGGCCCTTAGAAGTGGGCTGTCCTCAACATGCACTGCGAGCGATTCGATCTGGCCGAAGACATCCTTAAGAACGATCCGCGGCGCGACGATGCCCGAAGCCACACCCTCATCGAGCAGAGCGATCGTCTGGTCGATGACCTGAGGCACGCTCGCAATGCGCGACAAGATGTCTTCGTAATGCGGGACAGTGAACGCCGGCATCAGGCCCAAGATGTGAGGAATCGTTGATTGCGGACCAGTCGCCTGTGCCAACGGAAGGAGTTCGCTTCGAAACTGGCGCCCTTCCATCGCATTGTTCAGATTCCACGAGAACAGCTCGTGATTCAGAGTGTCGGAGGCCCCTAGCTGAGATGAATCGATTGAACGGAGCGCTTGGGTCTGCAGGACCAGTTCACTGTTGCGCCTTTCGATGGCCTCAAGACTATTGTCGGTCCAGAGGTGGTTGAAGCCTGCAGCCCCCGTGTTAGTGGCGTATTCCGGACTCTCCGCCAACCGGTACCGCCAAGTGATGTCGAAAAGCATGCGTAACCGCCGGTCTTCGACCACGCTGCCACGGCCTGAAATCAGTTGATCTAGTTCTTGTCGAAGGTTCATTGGAAGAGCCTACTTGGCGGCTTACGCTAAGATAGGCCCGGCTGAATGCGGGCGTGGAGCAGTACGGTTAGCTCGTCACCCTGTCAAGGTGAAGGTCGCGGGATCGAAGCCCGTCGCCCGCGCTAGAGTGAGGAATCTTTTAGGCCAGGTAGCTCAGTCGGCAGAGCACGCGGCTGAAAACCGCGGTGTCGCCGGTTCGATTCCGGCCCTGGCCACGCCGTTAGAAGTTCAGAGGCGGATGTATTAAGAGGTACCGTTTTGGGAGGCACGCGCCAGCAAGTCACGTACTTGCAGTGCGGGGTATCGCCGATGACCTCCAAGGGTCTTGATCGTGTCCAGCTTGCCTTGCTCCGCCCAGCGGGTCACCGTTTTTGGATCGACTGCAAACATCGCTGCCACATCTGCAGGCTTGAGCAGAAGCTGTTCGCTCCTCATCGCGATTCCTCCCCTTTGTCTTAAATTTTCCTAAGGAGAGAATCGGCCCTGCAGATGCAAATGTCTATAGCGAAATGTGCCTAGTTACTCGCCTCGATCGATCGGATGCGCTCCCATCGCCTGACCAGGGCGACATAGCGAAGGCCGCTCTCTTCCATGTCGCCAAGACTCAGGGCCTCCAGTGCAGCCCATATCTCTCCAGCGGAGCGGTCTGCGTCGAGCTCCTCGGCGTCTATGAGATCGGTGAGAGTGCCGTAATCCAGCTCTATGATCGATTCGGACGGAAAGCCCGACGCCCACCCGATCAGGTCCGCAACACGGGCCCACTCGGACTCGGGGATACCAGCCTCCTTGAGGATCTCAAAGCCTCGCTCGAGCCGCGTGCGCGCCGTGCCGAGGTCGGTCTCGTACCTAAGACGCTTCCGGGTGCTGATCCTGCCCCCCTCCTCGGTCAGGATGCGCTCCGAATCGTCGAAGGCGATGAACCAGCGAAGGGGTACGTGCCAGGCAGCCGAAGCGATGTGCACGCGCACGCTTGGGTCCGATTCGTAGATCCCTTTCAACTCCTCCGCCGCTTTGCGGGCTTCGGCCTGGGGAACCCACATGCCGCCAGCGGGTAAGGATCCCCCGAGTGTCAATAGACTGCCGAGCGCTCGTATCCGAGTGCGCTTCGGGCAGACCATCCATTTGCCGTTTACTTCCTTAACCAGCGCGTTGCCGTCGTCGTCGGGAATAAGAGCACCCATGCGTTCGTCATCCTCGTAAACCAAATGTCGAAAGGCCCGGGTGGGTGCGGGACGGAGGCGGACGTAGTCAGTCCAACTGGACCGTTCTGCCTCGGGGAACGATTCGAGCGGCTGATAAACGCGAAGATGACTTGCCGGAACCATGACTCCATTATGGCCCAAGTCGGACACTACCGGGACATGGCCGAGGCAGATCTTCCTACCTGAAGTCCTTGAGCCGGTCGGAGTTTTCGAGTAGTTCCTTGAGGTCGTTGAGCGCGCGGCCGGCCTCGGCGCCGTCCATGACGCGGTGATCGAACGAGAGTGAGAAAGTGGCCACGGGTCTAATCGTGACCTCTCTGTCGATAGCAACCGGGCGGTCCTCAATCACCCCAAGTGCCAGAATCGAGGCCTCGGGGTAATTAATTATTGGAGTCCCAAACTCGGCGCCGAAACTTCCCACGTTGGAGATGGTAACCGTCGACCCTGTGAGGTCTTCCGGCTTAGCCTTGCCCTCGCGAGCCGCGGTGGCCAGGCGTTCGATATCGGCTGCGAGTGTGGCAACGTCCTTTGAGTCCGCATCTTGAACGACCGCGACGACAAGTCCGCGCTCGGTGTCGGTCGCGATCCCCAGATTGATGACGCGTCGGAGCACGATCTCGGAGGCGGCCGCGTCGAAGCGTGAGTTGAGTTTTGGGTGCTTGGAGCAGATCTGAACAAACGCTTTCGCAACAATTGCCAGCGGTGTGATCTTTGCACCGCTTAGATTCTTGATGCGGTCGCGGGTGGCCACCAGATGCGTGGCGTCGAACGAGAGGTATGTCGTGACATGCGGAATTTCGCGAACCGATGTCGTCATCTTTTCGGCCACCAGTTTGCGGACACCGCGCACGGCGATACGTTCGTCGTCTGAGCCCGGTTCGGATTGGCGGTCCAAAGTTCCGGCTGTTGTTGCCGGGTCCGCCGCCGCCGTCACGTCCTCACGCGTAATGCGCCCTTGCGGTCCGCTGCCGCTTATGGAGGTTAGATCCACCCCCAGCTCGGCAGCAAGTTTGCGCACTGGGGGAGGGGCCTGAACGGTGGCGCTGGTCGGGGCGGCCGCGGGAGAACCTGGCAAATTCTGAGACACTCGGCGCCCCGGTGCGGAAAGGCGCCGACGGCGAGCCACGGGGGCGCCCTCGTCCACTCCATAACCAACGAGCACCGCAGTTCTACTTGGAGCGGGCTCGTCGGCCGAGCCCGTTACTTCGAAACTCACAAGAGGGCTGCCAACTTTCACGGTCTGGTTTTGGCCGGCATGCAGAGTCACGATCTTTCCCGCGTGAGGGGAAGGGATCTCGACAAGGGCCTTGGCCGTGTCGACCTCGACCAGCGGCTGGTTCAGCGCAACGGTGTCACCCACCGCGACAAGCCATCGAACGACTTCGGCCCCTTCCAAACCCTCGCCCAGATCGGGGAGCCGAAACTCACGAATTGCCATCAGTACTTGAGCACTCGGTCTATCGCGGCGAGGATCCGATCGACGCTCGGCACGTAGTACTTTTCCGTCTTGGCCGGCGGATACGGCGTGTCGTAGCCGGTAACGCGAAGTATCGGAGCTTCAAGACTCAAGAAGACTTCTTCAGCGACTTGCGCCACAATCTCCGCGCCAAAGCCAGCGGTCATGGGGGCCTCATGCACGACAACCGCGCGGCCGGTCTTCGCGACGGAGGCTGCGACAGTCTCTAAGTCGAACGGTACCAGCGAACGCAGATCAACGACCTCTACCTCGACTCCGTCCTCCGAGGCTGCCGTCGCGGTCTCGAGACACCGAGTGACCATCGCGCCGTAGGAAATGAGAGTGCACGCATCACCTTCGCGGGCGACTCTCGCCTTTCCGATTGGAAGAGTTTCGCTTCCCAACTCACCTTGCTGTTTAGACCAATAGCGGCTCTTGGGCTCGAAAAAGATCACGGGATCGGGATCCGCGATCGACTGGGTAAGAAGGTCGAATGCATCGAGCGGCGTCGATGGAACGACGACCTTGAGTCCGGCGGTGTGAGCGAAGTACGCCTCGGGGCTCTCCGAGTGATGTTCCGCCGCCCCGATGCCGCCCGCAAAAGGAATGCGCACAACCATTGGTACCGGTGCTCGCCCCCTGCTGCGGTAGCGATGCTTGGCGACATGGCTGACGATTTGATTGAAGCCCGGATACACGAAACCGTCGAACTGGATTTCTGCCACCGGTCTGTAGCCATAAAGAGCGAGTCCGAGCGAAAGCCCGATGATCGCGGACTCCGCCAAGGGTGTGTCGAATACGCGCTCGCGACCGAACTCGGTTTGCAACTTGTCGGTGATGCGAAATACGCCGCCCAGGCGGCCGATGTCCTCGCCGAGAACAAGCACGCGATCGTCGGTTGAAAGAGATCGCCTCAGCGCCTCGTTCAGAGCCTCGGCCATCGTTACCTCAGCCATCGGCTTGGGCCTCCTCCATCAGCTCGCGCTCTTGCTTCGCTAGGCCTGTCGACTTCTCGGCGAACACCCACTCGAAAAGCTCGCTCTCCGGTGCGGGCGGTGCCCCAACTATCCCCGCCCGAATGTGTGCCGCGAGATCATCTGCATCCTTGATGAATTGAGCTTCGGTGCTTTTATCGAGATGCCCCTCACGGGTCAAGAACTTCTTGTATCTATCAAGAGGATCACGGCCCTTCCAGTGAGCAATCTGGTCGGCGGGCTGGTAACGTCCTGCGTCATCGGCGGTCGAATGCGGTCCGACCCGATAAGTCACAGCCTCGATCAAAGTAGGCCGGCTTTCAGTCCGTGCCCGCTCTACGGCTTGTTTCGTGACGAGATATGTCGCGAGCACATCATTGCCGTCAACCCACACTCCCTCGATGCCATATGCGTCCGCTTTGCGATAAATCGGCGCCCGGGTCTGTTCCTCGACCGGCACCGAAATGGCCCACCCGTTGTTCTGACAGAAAAGGACAACGGGAACATCGAACACGGAGGCAAAGTTGCATCCTTCGTGAAAGTCCCCCTGCGAAGTCGCCCCGTCGCCGAAATACACCATCACGACAATCGGCTTTGAGTCCAGCTTGGCCCCCAAGGCGTACCCAACTCCATGAGGGATCTGGCTTGCGATGGGGACTGTCACCATGCCAAAACGGCTCTTGATCGGATCATAGGTGCCACCGTGCCACGTTCCCCGATAGAAGTGAAGGTACTCGACGAGATCGATTCCCCGCGTCACCGCAACCCCCAGTTCCCGGTACGAAGGAAAGACGAAGTCGGACTCCCCAAGAGCAAAAGCGCTCCCGATCTGCGCCGCCTCCTGACCGATCAGGGGCGGATAAACAGCAAGTTCTCCTTGGCGTTGAAGGGCGGTGGACTCGACATCGGCGCGGCGAGTCAACGTCATCAGCCGGTAAAGCTCGAGCAGGTCTTCCTTCTTCAGGTCGAGGCCGGACGCTGCAGCCTCGTCGAGATTGCCTTCCTCATCGATGATGCGAAATGCATCGGTTAAAGGGGGTTCCATCAGACCGTCAGCCTACCTTTGATCTTCAGCCGTCGTTCAGGCCCCTTTGAACGTCGGAGGGCGCTTCTCGCCGAATGCTGCTACGCCCTCTCGGTGGTCGGCGGTTGATCCTACGAGCTCTTGGGCGACCGCTTCGGCCTCCAGGTGCTCACTCAAAGCGTTTCCTGAGGCCGACCAGATCAAACGCTTGATCTCCCCCAGGGCGACGGTCGGTCCGGCGGCGAGTTTTTCTGCCAGTGCCGCAACCGTAGCCTCGAGTTCTGCCCCCGCAACCACTTCGTTGACGAGTCCCAATTCCGATGCCTTTGAGGCTGAGATCGGATCGGTCGAGATCGCCATCTCAAAAGCTCGTCCCACTCCGAGGTAGCGGGGCAACAGCCAGGTTCCCCCCGAATCGGGGACGAGACCCACCTTGCTGAAAGCGACCACGAAAGACGCCTCGGCGGCCATGACTCTCAGATCGCAGGCGAGCGCCAGCGAAACGCCGGCGCCTGCCGCTACACCGTTGATCGCCGCGACGACGGGTTTGGACAAGTTCTGAATCGCCTCTATAGCGGGGTTGTATCGGCGGCGCAGTATGGCTCCAAGATCGGGAGCAGCACCCGATGCGTAATCGGATGCCAGCGCACGCAAGTCCTCGCCAGCACAAAATGCTTTTCCAACTCCAGTTATTACGACGCACCTTGACGCCGGGTCCGCGGCCCCTTCCAGCGCTTCGACAAAGTCCAGCCCCATCTGTTCATCGAACGCATTGAAAGCCTTAGGTCGGTTGAGTCTTATCCACATCACCTCGCCGCTTCGCTCGACGAGGACGGAGTCGCTCACTCAATCCTCACTCGAACTCCGTCGCCGTCGATATCGCGCGCCTTTATCGACCCGATCTCGAAAGCCTGAAATCCTCGGGAGCGGATCAAGTCCAATACGTGATTGGAATCCCTTGGTGAAACCACTGCCGTCATCCCGATACCCATGTTGAATGTCGAGAACATCTCCGCCCGAGATACTTGTCCGAGCGACGCTATCAACTCGAATATGCGCGGGGCTTCCCAGGAGGTCGATTCGATCTCGGCCCGGGTGTCTTCCGGAAGGATCCGCGGCAGATTTCCCGGCAGCCCGCCGCCGGTGATGTTGGCGAATCCCTTTACCAATCCCTCGCGATGAAGGGCCGTCATGACCCCTGAATAAATGAAAGTGGGCTTGAGCAATTCCTCCGCGAGAGTGTGATCGAACCCGATGGGCCGGTGATCGAGCTCGAGCATCATGTCGTGAAGCAAGACCTTGCGCACCAATGAGAAACCATTGGCATGGATTCCGGAGGAAGCCATCCCAATGATCACGTCCCCGGGTGTGATGGACTTTCCCGTGAGAAGCTCCGATCGTTCGACAACCCCGGTGCAAAACCCTGCAAGATCGTACGAGCCGGGATGCAAATGGCCGGGATGCTCCGCCACCTCTCCGCCTATCAAAGTGCAGCCGGCATCGCGGCAGCCCGCCGCTATTCCTTTTACGATCTCCTCGACCACTCCAGGAACGAGTTTGTCGATAACTATGTAGTCCAGAAAGACGAGTGGCTCCGCGCCGTGCGCCGCCACATCGTTCACGGACATCGCCACAAGATCAATTCCGACGGTATCGTGGATCCCGGCCTGCTGGGCTACGATCACCTTGGTGCCTGCGCCGTCGGTGGAGAAGACGAGAAGGGGCTCTCGATATCGTGACTGATCGAAGGCAAATGCCCCCCCAAAGCCGCCGATGTCACCGACCACCTCTGGCCGAAATGTAGAGCGGACCGACTCCCGGAACATTTCAACGACGCGCTCTCCCGCGCTGATATCAACACCGGCGTCGGCGTATGTGGTCGGTTTGGACTTGGGATCTGCGGGTTTCAAATCGTTTGCTCAAGCATGTTCTTGGTTATCTTTACCTCATCGGGAATAGGAATCGGATACTCCGACGAGAAGCATGCGTGACAGAACTGCTGCGCATCGACTTCGGTTGCGTCGATCATCCCTTCCAGCGACAGATACGCGAGAGAATCCGCGCCGACGTGCTCAGAGATCTCGTCCACCGACATCGAGGACGCTATCAATTCGTCACGATTTGCCGTGTCGATCCCATAGAAACAGGGCCAGCGGATCGGCGGGGACGCTATTCGCATATGGATCTCACGGGCGCCAGCCTTCCGAAGCATTTTGACGGTGTGACGGGTGTTCGTGCCTCGGACGATGGAATCGTCCACTACTACTAGGCGCTTCCCCTCGATCATGTGAGCGATCGGATTCAGTTTTGCTCCGACCGCCTGCTCACGCAGTTCCTGCGTTGGCTGTATGAAAGTGCGGCCTATGTAGGAGTTCTTGACCAATCCATCGCCGTAGGGAATGCCCGATGCCTGCGAGTAGCCCGCCGCCGCGCCACGGCCCGAGTCGGGAACAGGCATAACCAGGTCGGCGTCCACTGGAGCCTCGGCGGCAAGACGCATCCCCATTTGAAAGCGCGTCCGTTGAACGCTTTTCCCATAGAGATTTGAGTCGGGCCGAGCAAAATAGACGAATTCGAAGATGCACAGCTTCGGAGTGGCCTCGGCAAAGGAAAAGGACCGAAGTCCGTTGGCATCGATGGCAACCACTTCACCGGGCTCAATCTCGCGAATGAAGGTTGCGCCAATAGCATCGAGGGCGCAGGTCTCAGAAGCTATTACGTAGCCTCCGGCGATAAGTCGCCCGAGCGCCAGAGGGCGCAAGCCGAGAGAATCGCGGGCGCCGAAGACTGTCTTCTCGTCGGCCATGACAAGGGTGAAGGCGCCCACAAGCTTTGGCATCGTATCCAGGATGGCCTCCTCTACGGATTCCTTCGCGCTCCTCGCGATCAGTTCTGCGACCAAGTCGGAATCGGTTGAAGTTTGGCGAGCCCGGCGGGACCGATTTAGTTCGAGATTTTTTGCAAGATCCATTGTGTTCACGAGATTTCCATTGTGAGCTAATGCCACTTGCAATTTGCCGGCATCTCGATGGATGGGCTGAGCATTGTCCCAGTGCGATGAACCAGTGGTCGAGTAACGTACATGTCCTATCGCGAGATCGCCAGTGAGGGAGCTGAGCGCTGCCTCGTCGTGGAACACCTGGGCCACGAGCCCCATATCCTTGTAGACGACGATGTCCGTACCGTCGGAGACTGCGATTCCGGCCGACTCCTGGCCGCGATGCTGAAGCGCTAGCAGGGCGAAATAAGTAAGGCGCGAAACGTCCTCGCCGGGAGCATAGATGCCGACAACGCCGCACTCATCCTGGATGTGATCTTCGCCCTCGAGCATGTCTGCCTCCAGATTAACCGACCCCTGGATCAATCGCCGACGCGAAGGACCCTTCGTGAGCATCCTTCAGATCTGCGAGCGAGATTTTCACGATGGAACCTATTTCCAGTGACGATCCCCCCACCCCCCCCAAAGTAAGTCCAACGCTTCCAGCCGCATCGAGCAAGACCTGAAGTTGGCCGAGACTCCCCTCACCAATGGACACCAGATAGCGGGAGGATGTCTCCGAGAAAAGCCACGCGAAAAGCGAGAGGTTCTCGGGGAGGTCGACCTTTGCCCCAATTGCCCCTTCAACGCATGCCTCGGCGAGGGCCACCGCCAAACCGCCTTCGGAAAGGTCGTGAACGCTGCGTAGCAGGCTTTCGGCGACCGCCTTGCGAATCACCCCGCCGGCTGCGGCCTCCCGCTCCAAGTCCAAGGCCGGAGGCCTGCCCACGACCTTGGCGAACAAGGTCCGCGCGTACTCGCTTCCGCCCAGCTCCTCGTCCGTTGCGCCGATCAGCATGATGACATCGCCCTCATTGCGGAAACCCATCGGGGGCGGATCAATCCCTTCGCCTAGGACCCCCACCATGCCGACGATCGGTGTCGGAAAAATACCGGTCGAATCAGACTCGTTATAAAAGGAGACGTTGCCTCCCGTCACCGGAACATTCAGCGCGCGGCAAGCGTCGCCCATTCCCCGGACGGCTTCCTTGAATTGCCACATAACCTCCGGACGCAGCGGACTGCCAAAGTTAAGACAATTCGTGATCGCCGCAGGCTCGGCCCCTGTCGATGAGACATTGCGATAGGCCTCCGCCACCGCGTGCGCGGCACCAAGATACGGATCCAGATGGCAGTATCGCCCGTTGCCGTCAGTCGTGACCGCTATTCGCAATTTCGAGCCGGGAACACTCAACACCGCCGCATCCGCGCCGGGCTTGACGACGGTGTTCAACATCACTTGATGGTCGTATTGCTCAAATGCCCATCGCTTCGACGCAATGCTCGGCGACGCAAGGATTGTCAAAATCGCAGCGGTTATCTCCGCGTCCTTCAGTCCTGGGATCTCCTCAGCTTGCAGCCCGTCTAGCCAGTCCGGACGTTTCGCGGGCCGGTCATAAATCGGACCGTCGCCAAGCGACGCCGCTGGGACGTCGGCGACAAGCTCCTTACCTTGGAAGACCTGCAAGCGCCCCGTCGTGGTTACTTCTCCGATGACAGCGACCCCGGCGCCGAGCCGCAAGCATTCGCCCAGAGCCTCTTCCACATCTTCGGGCTTGACGACGAGAAGCATCCGCTCCTGCGACTCGGAAGTGAGTATCTCGAACGGTTCCAAACCTGGTTCGCGAAGCGGAACGCGATCCAGGTCGATGCGCATTCCGGTCCCGGCACTTGCTGCCGACTCGGACGTCGCACAGCAGAGTCCTGCGCCGCCCAAGTCCTGAACGCCCACAACCAGACCCTTTTCGATCAATGACAAAGTCGCCTCGATCACCAGTTTCTCGGTAAAGGGATCGCCCACCTGGACACTCGGACGTTTGTCGGCCGCCCCTGCCGCGAGCGTCGCCGAAGCAAGCACCGAGACACCGCCGATTCCATCGCGACCTGTCTTTGATCCAAGGAGCAAGACCTTGTTGCCCGGGCCATGAGCCCGGGCGCGCATGAGGCGGTCCTTGGGGGCGACGCCTATACACATGACGTTGACGAGAGGATTTCCCGAATAGCAATCCTCGAATTTGATCTCCCCGCCGACCGTCGGCACGCCAATGCAATTGCCATAAGACGAAATGCCCGAAATGACGCCGCGTGCAAGAAACCGGTTCTTCGCATCAGACAACCCCCCGAAGCGCAGGGGGTCGAGAAGTGCGATCGGGCGCGCTCCCATCGAAAGCACGTCTCGTACCACTCCCCCAATACCGGTGGCGGCGCCCTGGATTGGTTCAACAAAAGACGGATGGTTGTGCGACTCGATCCTCATGGCCACTGCGACGCCGTCGACTTCAATGACACCGGCCCCTTCCCCCGGGCCTATCAATACGTGCGGTCCTTCGGACGGCAGAGTCTTCAAGTGCATACGGCTGGACTTATAAGAGCAATGCTCCGACCACATCACCGAATACATAGCGAGTTCTGCGCGATTGGGGGCCCGGCCCAGAATCTCGCCGATGCGCTCGAACTCCTCATCGGTCAGCCCGAGCCGGCGATGCAAGCTCTCCTCGACCAACTCTTTGGTGCTCAAACCGGGACGAGTGCGCGGATCATTGATTCCAGGATCACGCGTCCATCTATTGGCCCCAGCTCCGGGTCGGCAGCCCGTTCGGGGTGCGGCATCATTCCAAGGACGTTTCGGCCATCGCTCAAGACTCCGGCGATGTTCCCCAAGGCGCCATTGGGGTTGGCCTCCTGGGTCACTTTGCCTTGGGCATCGCAGTAGCGCAGTGCCACGCGATCGTTTGCCTCGAGTTCGACAAGAGTGTTCGGGGAGCAGTAATAGTTACCCTCGAAGTGATTGATGGGAATCTCGAGAACTTGTCCAGCGACGCCAAGCGAAGTAAATGCCGAGTTTGAAGTTTCGACTCGGACGTTGACAGGCATACATCGGAACCGCAGGCCGCTGTTGCGCCGCAGGGCCCCCGGAAGCAGCCCCGCCTCACAGAGGATCTGAAAGCCGTTGCAGATCCCGATCACCGGCTTGCCCTCGTTTGCCATCTGTTTGACGGAGGCCATCACCGGGGAGGACGCCGCGATGGCGCCGGTGCGCAGATAATCGCCATAAGCAAAACCTCCGGGCAACACTGCGGCGCTAAAGGCGGAGAGGTCCGTTTCTAGATGCCAAACGAACTGCGACTCGGCGCCCAGCAATCCGAGGGCATGCGCAACATCTTGCTCGCAGTTGGAGCCGGGAAAGACGACGACTGCGATCAAGTGTCTGACTTCGGGGGGTTCACGGCCTGAACTTCGAATTCCTCGATAAGCGGGTTCGTCAGAAACTCCTGGCATGCCTTCGTTACCAGAGCCTCGGCAGCATCGAGATCGGGAGCCTCGAGCGAAAGGGTTATCCGCTTGCCGACACGGACTTTAGTCATCCCTTCAAACCCCAATCCGGGGAGCGCATGTTCGATGGTTTGTCCCTGAGGATCCGAAATCTCCGAACGGGGCATCACGTTGATCGCTATTGAATACTTCAAAGGGCTGTCACCGAAACGATCCGTTCGCCCTTCTTGAGCTTTAGGCCAATCACCCCCAAGGTCCTGCGGCCCGTGCGAGGAATCTCGCCGGCTTTGAAGCGCAGAGCCGTTCCCTTGTTTGTAACGACCATTACGGTCTGAGTAACCCTTTCGACCTCAACTAATCCGGCCACTTCGTCACCTTTACGAAGACGCAACGCCAGAACACCACCGGTAGCGCGATGGTGGGTTTTGTACTCCTTGACGTCAGTGCGTTTGACCAGACCATCCCTCGTCACGATTACAAGATCAGGCATCTTTCTCCTTTCACCGTCTTCAGGGGGTTCGCAGCTTCTGGCGCCCCCAAGTCCTACCGATGGGCCGCTGCTACCCCCCCGAACCCCCCCAGACGAATTCGCCTATCAATCTTTCGTGGGCTTCTACATAGCGAGCCCGAGTGTTTTGAATCACTTCAGCGGGGAGGTCTGGCGGCGGAGGCTCCCGGTTCCACCCAACCGATGAGAGCCAGTCGCGCAAATACTGCTTGTCGAAAGAAGGCGGCGCTTGGCCGGGTGCCCACTCATCCGACGGCCAAAAGCGTGAAGAGTCGGGTGTCAGAACCTCGTCGGCAACAGTTACCTCGCCGTCGTCGAGACCGAACTCGAACTTGGTGTCGGCCAGGATGATCCCCCGCTTCTCGGCATAGGCGGCCGCTTGAGAATAGAGATCCAAGGCGAATCCTTTAGCCGTCTTCAAAACACCGGCCCCCACGGCGTCGGCGGCCATGTCCTCGGAAATGTTGACGTCATGCCCCGAGGTCGCCTTCGTTGCGGGAGTAAATATGGGTTCGGGTAGCTTCGCGCTCTCGGCCAGCCCTGGAGGCAATCCAATTCCGCACACTGAACCGTTCGCGACGTACTCAGAGTAGGCGGAGCCCGCCAAATATCCGCGCACCACAAACTCGATCGGGAGCATCGAGAGTCTGCGTACGATCATGAACCTGCCCTCGAGTTCTCGCCGCCCCGCGAGGGCGTCGGGCAAGCCATCCTCGCCTGGGATCAAGTGATTTGGACAGACGTCTTTGACGAGGTCGAACCAGAAATGACTCATGCTGGTCAGCACTCTGCCTTTGTCGGGGATGCCCTGGCTCATCACAACATCGAAGGCAGAGATGCGGTCAGTGGCGACAAAGAGCAGCCGGTCGCGGTCGAGTTCAAAGACTTCTCTCACCTTGCCCGAAGCGACTCGCACCAAAGGAAGGTCGAGTCCAGTAACGGCGCGCTCGCTCACGTTTGATCCGGGGGGTTCGCAGCTTCTGGCGCGCCCAAATCATACCGATTGGCCGCTGCTACCCCCCCGCCCCCCGTCCTCTCCAGACGGTCGAGGATCTCCTGCGCGTGCTCCAGATACCTAGATACCGTGAAACAAGCGTCGATTTCGTTTTCGCTCAAACGAGACTTGATCTCTGCACTGCCTTTCAACACATCCTGCAGATGGGTGCGGCTCTTCCAGGCCTGCATCGACGACTCCTGGACTATGCGATAAGCCTCGTCGCGGCTACACCCCTTGTCTATCAACTTGAGCAAAATGTTCTGAGAAAAGAGAAGACCGTATGACTGAGTCATGTTTTCTTCCATGCGGTCGGCGTTGACAACGAGATTGCTCAGAATGTCTGTGGCCTCCGCGATCATGAAATCCGCAACGATGCATGCGTCGGGCAGGAGAACTCGCTCAACCGAAGAATGCGAGATGTCTCGCTCATGCCAAGTCGCGATGTTCTCGACCGCGGGCACATAAGCGGATCGAACGATTCGCGCCAATCCGGTCAAACGCTCGGATCGCCAAGGATTGCGTTTGTGGGGCATTGCTGAGGACCCCTTTTGCTCGCCCTCGCCGAAAGCCTCTTCAACTTCTCCCACCTCAGTGCGGGCGAGATGGCGAATTTCGGTTGCGATGCGTTCGATCGAACCGGCCACTATGCCGAGGGCGGCAACGAATTCAGCGTGTCGATCACGCGAGATCACTTGCGTTGACGACGGGTCGGCCTCGAGTCCTAGTTTGTCGCAAACGTAACTCTCGACTTCCGGAGGCAACTGGCTGTACGTACCAACAACCCCTGAGATCTTGCCGACGGAAATCGTTTTGCGCGCGGCCCCCAAGCGGGTCCGACCTCTGTCGAGTTCAAAGGCCCAGCCTGCAACCTTCAATCCAAAAGTCGTGGGTTCGGCGTGGATTCCGTGCGTGCGGGCGGCAAGCGTTGTCCGGGCGTGCTTCTTAGCCAGAGCGATGGTCCGCGAGATCAAACCGTCGAGTCCCTTGATCAACAGATCCGCGGAATCTCGCATTTGCAAAGCCAGCGCGGTATCCAAAACGTCCGACGAGGTCATGCCGTAGTGGAGATGTCTCGCGGCCGGACCGATGACTTCGGCGAGGTTGTCCAAAAAGGCGGCTACGTCGTGCCGGGTCTTTATCTCCAAGTCCCGGATGCGAGCTGCGTCGAAGGTGGCCTTAGCCTTAATCTCGGCCAAGTCTTGCTCAGGCACTTCACCGCGCCGGGCGCGCGCTTCGGTCGCGAGGATTTCGATTGCGAGCCAGTGAGTGAGTTTGGTATCCTCGCTCCAAACCGTCGCCATTTCGGGACGCGTGTAGCGCTCGATCAAATCTTGAGCCCCTGCGCCAGTTCCTTCTTGAATGTTCTCAATTGATCCTTCAACCCCGGATCATTGATCGAAAGGATCTGCACGGCCAGGATCGCGGCATTGGCAGCTTGGTCGATCCCCACGGTCGCAACGGGAACGCCCGAGGGCATCTGCACCGTGGAATACAAAGCGTCGTTTCCCCCCAGGTGCCCGCCGAAGATTGGTACTCCGATCACCGGGATGACTGTGCCGGCCGCAATAACTCCTGCCAAGTGCGCAGCTCTCCCGGCCGCCGCGATGATGACCTGAAGTCCGCGGTCCTCGGCGAGTTTCGCGTACTCATGGACCTGATCTGGTTGGCGATGCGCGCTCAACACATTTGACTCATAGGCTACGCCGAAGCGTTCGAGTATGAACTCCGCCTGTTGCATCTTGGGCTGATCGGAGGCCGATCCCATAACAATTCCAACTACCGGTGGTGCGCTCGAAATTTCGTCTTCCATTCTTCTCCTAGTTCTCGGCTCCGATGTCGGAGCGAAATTGCATCCCTTCGAACGAGATTTGCCCGACCGCTGCGTAGGCGCTCGCTCTGGCTATTCTCGCATCCTTGCCGGTGGCAGTCACACAGAGCACCCGGCCCCCAGCAGTTACGATTTGCCCATCCTTCATCTCCGTACCGGAGTGAAATACAGTCGCCCCCTCCCTACGGGCCGCTTGGAGACCTTCGATGGGCACCCCGGTGGAGACCGGGCCCTCCGGATATCCAGCAGATGCCAGCACAACGCAGACTGCCGCGTTGGGCGACCAGTCGAGATTGATCGTTGAAAGGGATCCATCGACGCAGGCAGCCATCACTTCACCCAGGTCGGTGTTAAGGCGCGGAAGGAGAACTTGCGCCTCCGGATCGCCAAAGCGACAGTTGAACTCGATGACTTTGAGACCATCGCCGGTAAGTATCAGTCCCGCATAGATGACACCGACGTATGGCTCGCCCTCATCTTGAAGCGCGGCCGCGATGGGTTCGAGGACCCGGTCAATTGCCTGCCCGAAAACTGCATCTGTACAAATCGCAACCGGCGAGTAAGCGCCCATGCCTCCCGTGTTGGGACCTGCGTCACCCTCATGAATTCGTTTGAAGTCTTGCGCCGCCTGCATCGGCAGGATTGACTTGCCGTCGCAGAATGCAAGGATCGAAAGTTCCGGACCCATCATTCGCTCCTCGATCAGGATGCGCGCGCCAGCATCTCCGAACCGGCGTTCAGTCATCGCAGTTTGGACGGCTACGCGCGCCTCGTCGGCATCGTTGCATACCGTCACACCCTTTCCTGCAGCCAACCCGTCGGCCTTCACCACCACCGGGCCACCGGTCCGCTCCACGTAGCGAATAGCGTCTGCGGCCAGTTCAAACTCTTCGGATTTTGCCGTCGGAATACCCTTTGCTTTCATGAGCTTCTTCGCATACGACTTACTGCCTTCAAGAAGCGCACCGCGCGCGTGGGGGCCGAAGACCCTAATGTTCGCATCGGCAAGAGAATCTGCAAGCCCGGCGACTAGGGGCGCCTCCGGGCCGACAACCACGAGATCGGAGTCCGTGCGCTTTGCAAGGCCGACCAAACCCGGAATATCCGTCACCGCTAAGTCGAAACATTCAGCGATCTCAGCGATCCCAGGATTGCCTGGAGCGCAGAGAATCTCATCAACCGACCCGGCCCGCTCGAGCGCCCACACCAAAGCGTGCTCGCGGCCGCCCCCACCAACGACGAGAGTTCTCACCGGTTAGTGCGGGTTACTGTTTC
>Ga0183260_10002118_pt1 | contig 16479 bp, 7 predicted proteins | sample AntDrymUQ4972206_2_FD_129768 | JGI IMG/M metagenome (GOLD analysis project Ga0183260, IMG submission 129768) | Polar desert sand microbial communities from Dry Valleys, Antarctica - metaG UQ497 (22.06) (version 2) (version 2) | ecosystem: Environmental > Terrestrial > Soil > Desert | place...
GAAGGTCACAATGTCTCCGCCAAAAGCCAGCAGACAGACGGTGACCCCGCTCACCAGCCCGAGCGCGAGCCGCGTTCCATCCACCAGCGTCACGCGCATAGCCTCTCCGTCCCGCGAGGCGTCGAACCGCACCATGAGGGGGAAGAGAAATCCGCTGAACTGACCGCACAGCTGCCGCTGATACTCTGCCAGCCGCAGCGCCACCGTGTAGACGGCAATCGCGCTCGTCCCGGCGAAGGCGCCGATGATCAGGTTGTCGACGCTCGTGCCCACGTGAATGGCAATGCTGATCAGGAAGAGATAGAAGCTGAAGGCGGTGACCTCGCGTACCTGGCGGCGGCTGAAGAGCGACGGCGAGAGTCGCATGCCGGGGAACGTCTGGCGGGCGACGGCTGCGTAGGCCACGTAGCTCAGTAGGTTGAGACTCGTCGTGGCGGCAACGAGAGGCACGAGACCGTATCCGGCGCGCAGGATGAGGAATGTTGCGGCAGCCTGCAGCAGCGCGACCGCGATCGCCACACACCCCGTCAGGACGAAACGCTGGCGGGCAGTCGTCACCGCGCCAAAGATCCCCATCGGAAAGCCGATGGCCACCCGGAACCCCAGCAAGCCAAGCACCCACTGGGCAGTGGGAATCTGCTCGGGTGACAGGTTCGGGAAGCGGGGGAGCACCGTCAGCGCAAGGAGCGCCGTAGCGGCCAGGGCAACGAGGCCGAGGGCCCCGTAAACCACGAGGAACGTGCTGAGGACCTCGTTGACGCCGTTCTCGTCCCCCTGCGCGTCAGCCTGTGTGATCTGCCGGACCAGGCCATTGCCATAGCCGAGGTCCAGCAGCTGGAAGTAAGCGGTCATGGATGCGACGAGCATCCAGAGTCCGTAGTTCGACTGTCCCAGGTGGAACATCGTGAACGGCATCAGGAAGATGCCGAGCACGATGTTGATCCCGAGGAGCACGTACCCCGTGAGAGTCCCCGTCAGCAGGTTCCACGCGGGGTGCCCGACGCCTGCCATTTAGGGCTTGGGTACGACCGTCGAGTCGTTCATCACCGGTCCCGGTGCCGAGTCCACGTATCGCTGAGGGCTGAGGATAATCTGATCGATGGCCACCCCGTCTTCGCGCGCCTGCACGCGGATGGTCTGCGGGCCGCTCGTGGCAAACCAGATTTCTCCCGTGTCGGCTTCCCAGTACGCCTTGTTCTGCCAGCCCCATCCCGACAGCTGACCCGCGGCGGAGGTTGCGAGGTTCACGTTCAGCCCCCCCGTGGTCCCGATCCGGTACCGCGGAGATCCCTCAGGACCCAGGCTGCCGGAGAACTGCACCCAGACGGAATCATTGGACTTGTGGTTCGCCGCGGCGTTCATCCGCAGCCACAGGCGGTACCGTACGCCGGCTTCCGCGTTGAACGTCGCCTCGAAATAGTTCGCGGGAGCGGCAAGAGCACTGGCTGTTGCTGCGAAGGCGAGATCGGCGCTGTTGATCTTCTGGCCTCCCGCAGCAGTGCCGTCGGTCACGTGCGACCAGTTCCCGCGAAGATTCCCCGCCGGGATGTCGCCCGCATACAGGACGATCTCCGGCGCTGCGGCTGGCGGAGGCGGCGGGGGAGTGGACGTGCCCCCGGAGACCACGCGGTACCAGTTGAAGTTTCCGACTGCCCCGGTCGTCGCATTGGTGAGCATCACCACGCGCCAGACCTGCTGGCCGGCGCTCAGGCTGACGCCGGTCTTCGCGACCGTCGTCCAGGCCTGCCATCCGCCGGTGTTCGGAATGGCCAGCGCGCCGGTCTTGTCGACCCCGTTCACCTCGAGCCGGAAGCTGCCCCCAGCTCCCGGCGACGCGACCCGGAACTCGAGGTCGTATGTTCCCGCCGTGCCGACGTTCACGGTGTACTGCAGCCACTCGCCGGCCGCAACCCAGCCCACGCTGAATCCGCCGCCGGTGTCGGTCGTGCCCTCGATATCGACGTCGGTGCTGCGATGCTGCGCGCCGGCGTTGCCGGTGGTGGTATCCACGTACGCCACGTTCTGACCGCCGTTGTCGAAGTTCTCCGCCTCCATCGTGCCGGGCAGCGGATATGGTGTGCCGGTGAACGGGGTCGAGCCGGTCGTGCCGCCACTGCCCGCCTGCACGGTGACGCCGACGCTGCTCGACTGGGCCGTCGCGGAGCCGTTATCGGTGGCGACCGCGCGGAGCGTGTAACTGCCCGCCGGCACGTCCTTCCAGGTGAACGTGTACGGCGCCGATGTATCGGTGCCGAGGAGCGTTGTGCCGGAATAGAACTCCACCTTGGCGACCGTGCCGTCGGCGTCCGACGCCGTGGCCGCCAGGTTGATGGTGGCGGGTGCCGTAAACGTGGCACCGCTGGCAGGGCTGGTCAGGCTCACGGTCGGCGGGGTGTTCGACGGCGTGCTCCCGGACCCCACGCGCAGGTAGTTCAGGTTGCCGACGATCCCCGTGCTGCCGGCGGCGTCGATCTTCACCGTCCAAACCTGCTGTCCGGCACTGAGCGCGACACCGGTCTTGCTGACCGTGGTCCAGGTCTGCCACCCCCCGGTGTTTGGAACGGTCATGGGGCCGGTGATGTCGACGCCGTTGGCTTCGACGTGGAACGTGCCGCCGTTTCCGGACGCCGCCACACGCGCTTCGATGGTGTACGTGCCGGCGGTCGTCACGTTCACCGTGTATTTCAGCCACTCGCCGGCCGCCATCCAGCCGACGTTGTACCCGCCGCCGGTGTCGGAGGTGCCCTCGATGTCGACGTCGGTGCTGCGATACTGCGCGCCGGAATTGCCGGCCGTCGTATCGAAGTAGGCGACCCCGGCGCCACCATTGTCGAAGTTCTCGGCCTGAACCGTTCCGGGCAGGCTGACGGGCGTGCCGGTGAATGGCGTCAGGCCGCCAGTCCCGCCGCCGCCGGTTCCTCCACCAGGCGTGCCTGACGTGGTGAACGACCGCACCGTCGACGCTGCCACAATGGATGGATCAACCGCTGTCGCGATCGTGCGGGACACCACCTGCCAGTAATACGTCGTCCCCCCCTGCAGCGGCGTGGCCGGCGTCCAGGAATACGAGGTCGGCGGATCCTGGACGAGCTGCGCGTTCACACGGGCCTGGAAGGCGAGGGTGCCTGGGGAGGTTCCGACGTACACGTCGAAGGCCGTCGCCCAGGCGGGGCGGTTCCACTGGAGTGTGGGGGTCGTCGACACACCGGTCGCACTCTGCCCCGGGCCCTGGAGCACGGGTTCCTCAGGAAGCCTCGGGTAGAAGTTGGTGTAGTTCCTGGTGTCCTGCCACATCGCGTTGAAGCGATCCTTCATCGCGCCGTAGAGCGCCGGCTTGGACTGAGCAGGGATGAAGTAGTTGTGATCGCGCTGCCAGTTCCTCGTGAAGTTCGAGGAACCGTTGAGCGCGACACGCGAGGTGATGAGCGACTTCATGTGGGTGAGACCCTCATGCGTCCGCACTTTGATCTGGGCCCCTGCGACCCATAACCTGTCGATGTGAGCCCCGGTCAGCCAGTACTCCGGCCACGATCGCTGCCGATACTGCAACGGCTCCACGAAAATGCGCACCGGCACGCCGGCCTGGAGCCGTCGAACCAGCGCGTCGGTGATGACCGGATCGCTCAGGCGATAGACGACCAGGTCGACCTGCGACGCCTCACGATCGATTTCGGCCGCCATGGCGTTGTTCAGCTCGGGTCCCTGACTCCAGCCCATGCCCGGCGGCGACGGGTGGTCCCCCTCGAGCCGCGCCCGGGAAATGTTCATGGGCGTTGGCCAGGTGTTACCCGTGACATTGCGGTAGACCTCCGGCCAGTCCAGGAACTCACTCGTGTTGGCCCACATTTGGTCGAACTTCGTGAGGAACGCGTTCACGATCGCCGAGTCGTTCGTGAACATCACCGTTTCGTCCTTGAAGTTCGTGGACGACCAGGGCGCCAGTTCGAATCCCGTCCAGTTCGCGGAGCCGAACTCGACCGTGTTCTGACCGACGAAGATGCCGGCCTTCCAGTGCATCAGCTCCGGGTACCAAGTGGGATGGTACCGGAGACGAATCGGAACACCGTAACTCGCGAGGAACTCGTACTCGCGGCGGGTATTCGGGTCGATGTTGAAAATCGCTTCCCAGTCACCCAGCACGCGGACCGGAACACCGGCCTGAAACCGGTTCACCAGCGCCTGCGTGATCTCACGGTCGATGAGGTACCAGGTCGCGATATCGAGCCGGACGTTCTCGTTCCTGATCTTCTGAAGGATCGCGGCGTGGGCGTTGTCGGTCGCCGGAAAGAGCATCTGCTCTTGAGCCGCTGCGGGACGGGCGGCGATGAGAAACGTAGAGAGGGCCAGAAGGGCCCCCACGGATGCAGTGCGTGCCGTCCGGCGAGGCTGCCCCCGCCGCATACTTACTAGTTTGTACGAATTATTTTCCATTGGTGTGGTGCTCTAGGGGAGTTCGATTCCCACTACCGCCTGATTCGACCCCTTCTATTGACGCTTGCCGTCACAAATTGCAAATGTAGTTCCGCTAAGAGGCGGTCGCGCTCAGTCCGGCTCTGCTCAACCGCTTGCGGGTGTACGCACCGGCGGCGCGATACAACTCCGCCGGCACACTGCGTCCGCCGCTCTGCCGGAACATCCTGAAGCTGGCCCTGATGTACCCGCTGACATGACGAATTTGGTTTGCGTAGAACAGCGAATCTCCCCGCCGGCAGGCCGCCTGCAGCCACCTGTAACCGGCCCGGAACAAATCCGCGTACACGAAGGCAGGTGAGCCGAACAATGTGACGATGTCCTTCGGCTCGGACATGGGGCCGAGATCTGCGGGAACCAGCTCACGGAGCCGCATCATCGCGCAGTGCCGGCCATGGCCGCTGTGCCACCGCCGGTGGTAAGCCTTGACGAGCCGGTCAGGCGTGACGTCCGCCACGACAACGAGAGAGGGTGTGTAGAGACCCTGCATCCCTGCGCGCCAGAGGCGGAGCTGGATGTCGTGATCCTCTGTCGAGCCGATCCCGTCCTTGATCCGGCTCAGCTCCGGAGAGAAGAGTCCGATTTCCTCGAAGACCCGCCGCCGGAACGCGATGTTGGCGCTCACCAGGCACACGGCCCGATCGGGACCCACCAGCATCGGCTCGAGGCCGTAGTCCTGCAGGGCCAGAGGCGACCAGTGGGCGGTGGTCAGCCACGGTGGGGGCGGCGCCATCCAGTTCGGCAGGACGCGTCCACCGATGTAATCGATTTCGGGGTGCTCGCTGAAAACACGATCGAGCTGTCCAATCCAGTCGGGCGCGACGCGCACATCATCATCACATACCGCGATGATTGGCGCCTGCGCGAGGCCTATGCCGGTGTTCCGGCCGTGAGACACCCCTTGACGGGGCTCGAAGGCATACCGGAGGCGCCCTCCCGCCCGCCGTGCGATACCCTCGACGACCTCTTTCGTAGCATCAGTCGAGTTGTTGTCGACCACGATGATTTCGAAAGAGACCTCCCCCTCCTGGGCCAGCAGCGCGTCGAGCGCCGGCGGAAGACGGCCGGCTCGATTGTAGGTACTAACGACGACAGAGACGGCGCATTGATTCATCGTCACCTCAGACCCTGCCCGTTCAACGAGTCCCCTCCACGCCGGGGGCACGCCCGCGGCCCGCGAGGGGGGAATGTCTCTTGCGCCTGAGCCACGATTCAACGAGGAATCCGCAGTAGTCGATGAGCCTGAGCTCCTCGACCAGCAGCGCCAGGGCATCACTCCGCCCCGCCCGGCGGGCCCAGCGGACAACCTGTTCGAGAGACTCCCTCAGGACGAAACGGGGCACTCCGCCGACAGAGGGGACGTGGCTCAGATCCAGGTCGAGGTAGATGTCACGGGCCATCCGTGCCATGGTCCGCCCGTGCCAGTAGAACCACCGACGGAAATAGGCGCGTGTCACACGGGACGCGGGCACGAAGTGCCTCACCATGACCGCCGGGTCGTATAACCCTGAATAGAGGCCGGCGCGGTACAGCCGGATGCAGAGCTCGTGATCCTCTCCGGCAATGAGGGTGTTGTCCACCTTACCCAGATCTGTGCGCCATCCGCCAACGCGCTCGAGCGCTTCACGCCTGACGGCAAGGTTGGCACCGATCGGGAGGCGCTTCGTGCGAAAAGAGGACGTCTCGTAGGTAACAGAGGCGTCGCCGTAATCGAGGAGCGCGAGGGGACCCCAGATGTCGCGGGCAGCTGTAGTCAGCAGCTCCGCCGGCGGGTGCACTTCCCACCGCGGCAGCACCTTTCCGAAGAGGAAGACCAGATCCTCGTCGGCGAAATGCTCACCGATTCGCACGAGCCAGTCCTCGGCTGGCAGCACGTCATCGTCGGTGAGCGCCACGACCTCTCCCCGCACGGCGGAGAGCCCACGATTCAGGGCGAAGCTCTTCCCCTGTGAGCGCTCCATCTCATACCGGACAGGCCAGCACGCCTGGGCGGCAGCCCGGCGTACCACCTGCGGAGTGTCGTCTGAAGAGTTGTTGTCGACGACCAGGATCTCGAGGTTGCAGCCCTCCGGCACCCGAGCCTGGCCCAGGGCGGCGAGGGTCTCGGCCAGAAGTGCCGCGCGGTTGTAGGTGCAGATCAGCACCGAGAGCAGCTGTACAGGGAGCATCAGCGCTACCCGAACACAGCCAGCGCGCGCGTCGACTGCACCTCCGCCTGAGCGTCAGCCCGGGCGGGGAGGTGGATCAGCTGGTAGATGAGTGCAACGGCCCGATCGGTGGCGGTGCCAGGCCGGTAGAACAGCTCACCCGCTACCGTCCTGCGCGCGGCCGACAGGGTCATCGGCTGCCGGAGCGCTTCGACGACGGCCGGCTGCATCGCACGGGCGTCCGTGACGATGTCGGCGGCTGAGCGCAGCTTCTGCACCTTGTCAGGGCTGATGGCCGCCTGCTCGATGAGCTGCGGACGTTCGATCGTCACGATCGGGCGGTCGAGCAGCATGTACTCGAAAGCAATGGAACTGTGGTCGCTGACCATTGCGTCCGACGCGGCCAGGGACCGGGAGCCGTCCGCATCGCGGATGACGCGCACAAGCGGACTGCCGTGGTACTTCGCGAGTCGCACTCCCCAGTCCAGCCCCCCGGACCCGCGGGGGCCCGGATCGTACGACCGGTCGTGCAGCTTGACGAGCACCTGCAGGCCTTCTGCGGCCAGGCGTTCAATAATCTCTTCACCCATTTCGTTGAGCGACGAATAGGGGGACCACGTCGGGGCGTAGATAACGGTGGGCACCGCCGGGTCCAGCGCCAGCTCCCGCAGGATGGTGGTGCGATCGAGCGTTCCATCCACCAGGCAGTCGGTTTTCGGAAAGCCGACGAGGGCGGCCTTTGTGTCTTCCTCCGCCACGAGTCCCGACTCGATGTACCGGCGCCGCCGGTCCGCGTTGGCGAACATCAGGCAGTCGAACGCGGCAATGGCCGGCGCCAGATCCATCGGGCTGTCGAGCCCGTATTTTCCGGCGACGCCATGGAACAGATGGATGCGGCAGGACTGGCGGCGCAGCCACGTCATGTCCCACAGATCCGTGTTGATGTAGGCGTCCATCTTCATCCACGCCGCTGTGGACGGAGCGATGACACGCTCGGTGATCCCGACAGGGCCGAAGATTTCCTCCGGCTTCCAGGCTTCGCCGTTCGCGGTGAACCAGAGCTCCAGCCGGGGATCCCGGCGCAGACGCTCGTAGACCGGCTTGAACACGGCGAAGCTCATTGGTGAGGCCGCCTCGAACAGGATCCGCTTGCGTCCGGCACGGCTGCTGGACAGCGCACGGTCCACATCGTGAAGGGCAGCAATCGCGCGCCGGCGGACGCGCCTGAACACGGTGTCGTGTAAGAGCGAGGGGGCGGCACTCACGGGTGCCCGGAGAGGCTTGCGGGCCGGCGCATCGGGAGCTCCGTCCCCAGGAGAGCGGGCACCGAGAAGTCGACGGGCGAGCCCTCGCAGGCGATCGCTGGCGAACGTGGAGATGTACAGCAGCCGCGTGCGCGTGTCCCGCGGCGCGTAGGTCAGGGCACGCCCCAGTTGCTCCCGGGCGCCCAGCCGATCCCCCCCCAGCAGCCGATCGTAGCCCCAGTCGCGGTGCAGCACATACCGGCGAGCGTGCTCACACAGCAGCGGCGCCCTCCGGTGAACGGCGCATGCCACCGCGCACAAGGCCTTGTTCTTCTCGATGACGAGTGCCTGGGCCGCGTAGGTCCGGTCGATCTGGCTGCTCATGAGCCCGCCCGGGCGGTGATAGGCGAGCGGCTCGGGAAGGTAGCCAAAGGGGTGCTGCGCGGCAATCCGCAGCCAGAGATCCCAGTCCTCGATATGGATGTCGCGTCTCTCGTCGAAGCCCCCCGCTTCCTGGAGCACGGCACGCGGAATCATCACCGTCAAGGTATTCACGAAGAACGTCGTGTGGAACAGGTCGCAGAACGCCTGCCGCGGGGGGAGGGGCGTGATGTCCGCCGGCGATTCCCCTACCATCCCGGTGTGCAGGAGGCCCGTCTGCGGATACTGGTCGAAGTAGGCGACCTGCGCGGCGAGCTTCGCTGGCAGCCATTCATCATCAGCGTCAAGGAAGGCCGCGAGCGATCCGGATGACCGTGCAATGCCGGTGTTCCGCGCACGGGCGGGCCCGCCGTTCGGCTGTCGCACGTAATCGATGCGCCCGGTCCATTCGGCGAGGACGGTTTTCAGCTCCTGCTCATCTTCGGACCCGTCGTCCACAACGGTGACATCGAAGTCGGTATAGGTCTGCGCGAAGACGGAGCGAAGGGCGCTGCCGATCAGTGCGGCTGAGTTGAAGACGGGGATGATGACGCTCACGCGAGCCATGTGTAATGTTCCGTGCGGGATGAATTCGCTTCAGCGCAGTCTGACAGGTTTGGCGGCCACCATCCGAAAACCAATCTGGTTCCGCCGCAACTGACCGCCCGCGCGCTGCGTATCCTGTTGCGTCCGGATGTAGTACCCCTCGGCGCTCAGCCAGCGGGTGGCGCGATAGCCCAGGACGCTGGAACTGGAAACGGTCTGCAGACTTGGCTGTCCGGGCGTGAGGGAGTCGTTGTCGAACCACGAGACACTGCTGTCGACATAGGCCCGCCCGCGCGCGAAGGGCACGAGCAGGCTGGCGGCGAACTCCTCGTTCTGAAAAGTACCGCCAAAGCCAAAGGAGGGGACGTACGACCGCCGGTAATTGGCGGAAACCATCGTGCGGCGGGCGCGGCGGGTCACTCCCACCGCCCATGTCGGACCCGTCCGGGCTTCGTGCGCCAGACCGCCGCCGAGCTGCGCCACACCGAGCCCCCCCGTCACGCCGACTGTAGGAGTGAGCCGGTAGCTGGCGGTGACGCTGCCGCGTTGGATATCGAAACGATCCTCGAGGATGCCAGCTTCACCCTGTTCCCCCCCGCCGACAATCGCCCGGGTGAACGCGTATTCCCCTCCAACAGCAAGCCGGGAGGAGACCGAGCGGAGGAGGGTCAGGACCACCTCGTGGGCATGCCCACCCTGCAGTTCGAAAGCGATCGGCTCATCCCCGCCGAAAGCGACCGGATCGAAATCGACAGATCGCCGCGTATACCCGCCGCTCACGGTGGTGCGTGCTGACAGGGTTGATTCGAACCCTCCGGTAAGGGCGTTCGTTCGCGTTCCAATTCGGTAGAACGGGACGCCGATCAACTGGACCGCGTCGGTGCTGGGGGCGACGTTGAACTCCTCCTGCGCAAAGAGAGTCAGCCGCTGAGTCGCGCGGTGCCGTGCCACCAGCCGCAGCCCCTGGTCGAAGCTGTTCAGCTGCTCCAGCCTGCGGTAGAGGACCCACGAACCGCTATATCCACTCGAGACCTGCGTGCGACGGCCGATGTAATCGAGGCTGATAGACGGACTGATTGGCGAAGCGTAATCGGGCGGCGGCCGGTCAGCCGGGTTGACGAGCAGGACGTTGTCGTCCCACGCGCCGCCCATTCCAACCCGCGGTGTAAATACCCAGCCGGCCGACGGTCCCCCGCCAGGCGCCGGGGAGGACGTCTGGGCTTGGACGGTGACCACTCCGAACATGTGACCGACCGCTACGAGGGTAGCAAGCCGAAGAGAGAACTTCATCGTTCATCCATGCAGCAACGAAGGTGCCACCTCGGCAGGTAGTCAGGGGGTGCCATTTCAAACCTCCGAGGCTACCGAATCGCCCCAATCGCTATCAAGACCAGGGCGCCAGCATGTTGGAAGGTCGCCTAAAACTCCCATTTATAGAAAAAAATTTCCTCTCTCCTGGCGGGGCAGCTTCGAGACAAGGTCACGGCCCGAAGGACGGCTCCGACCCGCCCAGGGTTCTGACGCGCAGAAGGGCGCCTTCGGCTCCTCAGCACGCACGCCTGTCTCGCCAGCGACTTGAACGAGTACAGCCCGTGTGTAGGGGAGCGTCTGTTTTCCCGCCCGTGGCTTCACGTCGGTGTGCATTCCTTGGACAGAGGAAGTCCGCGGAATGTAATTTTTACATATAGATGAGTTATTGTTTGATATAGCGACGTCGCCCGAGAGTGACTATGTCAGTTAAGTCGTTGATTCTAAATAGCTTATTCTTTGGCAACTCCATTGCTCAGCGGATAATGGCGTCCGTTCAGGCGCCGAAGTTCACGACCGACCTCCCCCACAAAAACACTGGAGACGGCTATCCCGATGCGGCTCTCGCTCTGCCTTCCTTCGTTCTCTCGCGCAGCTTTCCTGGCGGTGGTGTTCACGGTGATCGGGGGCAGTACGCCAGCCGCCGCCGTGACCCTCACCGTCTGTGCATCCGGGTGCACCTACACCGACCTCCAGCACGCCATCGACGCCGCGCAACCGGGAGATACCATCCGGCTTCGCGCTGGAGAGACGTTCGTGGGGCACTTCAGGCTGCCGGCCAAGTACAACCCGAACGGGGAGTTCATCGTGATCCGGTCGGATGCTCCCGACCAACTGCTCCCGCCTGCCGGCACACGGCTCGTTCCGTATGGCTATCGGGGTGGGAACACCGACAGGTCCGCCCTTGCGCGTCTCGTCGGGAGGGGAGGCGCCTGGAGGACCACACCGGTTGTGGAGACGGATCCCGGCGCCCATCACTACAGACTGCAGTTCCTCGAAATCGACGGGCTCGCACAAGCGGGCTGGGAAACGCTCGTGCAGCTCGGGGTCAGCAGCGGAGCCCAGTCCACGCTGGAGTCGGTGCCATACAACATCGTGCTGGATCGGCTGTTCATACACGGGCACCCGACCAAGGGGCAGAAGCGGTGCGTCGCGCTGGACGGTCGGGATTTCGAGCTTCTCAACAGCTACATCACCAACTGCGCGAGCATCGACTTCGATGCGCAGGCGATTGCCGGGTTCAACGGCCCGGGTCCCTTCCGGATCATCAACAACTACGTTGAAGGCACCGGCGAGAACCTGATGTTCGGCGGAGCGGATCCGAAGATTGACGGGCTGGTGCCAAGCGACATCGAGATTCGCCGCAACCACTTCTTCAAGCCGCTGGAATGGCGTGATCCACTGCTGCGGACTCCGTCGAGACCCTCCGTGACCGCGGTAGGCGGCGGCGGGTCCCTGTCAGCTGGCGCTCACTATTTTACGGTCGTGGCTACGCTGGACTCGGCAAGCGAACCGGCGTTCTCGGCGCCGTCGGCGGAGAGGGCGGTCTCGCTCGACTCCCACGGCTCCACGGTGACGCTGACATGGGAGGGCGTCCCGGGCGCAGAGCGCTACCGGATCTACAGGGGCACTTCGAGTGGAGCGCAGGACCGATATATCGAAACGCCGGGCGCCGGCACCTCCTTCACCTACAGCGGCACGGACGAAACGTGGAGCTCCCCGCAGAGCTGGGGGACGAAGTGGAACGTCAAGAACCTGCTCGAACTGAAGAACGCAGAGCGGGTGCTCATCGACGGCAATGTGTTCGAGCACCTCTGGCCCGCTTCGCAGCAGGGGTACCCGATTCTGTTCACGCCACGCAATGAGGAAGGAGGCGCCCCCTGGTCGACCGTGCGCGACGTGACCTTCTCGAACAACATCCTCCGGCATGCCTCAGCCGGCATCAACATTCTTGGCGAGGATGATGTCCGCGGCAGCCAGCGGACGGGCCGGATCACCATCCGAAACAACCTCGTGTACGACCTCTCGAGCGGATGGGGAGGGTCGGGCCACTTCCTCCTGATCACACGCTCACCTTTCGACATCGTGGTGGATCACAACACCGTGTTCCACCATGGGATGATCGTCGTTTCCGACGACAGCGTGAGTTCCGGCTTCCGGTTCACCAACAACCTGGCGCCCCACAACACCTACGGCGTTTTCGGCAGCGGAGCGGGGATGGGCACGTCTGCGCTCAATGCGTATTTCCCCAATTACCTCGTCCGCCGCAATGCGCTCGGGGGAGGGCCTGCATCTCTGTACCCTTCAGACAATTTTTTCCCCGACGTGGCGACGTTCAACAGCCAGTTCGTCAGCGTGGGAGGGCACGACTACCGGCTCGTCGGAGGCAGCAGCTTCCGGGGCGCCGCTACCGACGGTCGCGACCTCGGTGTGGATTTCACCGAACTGGGTGCTGCCGTGCAGGGGGTGGTGTCAGGCGGGGACGGCTGGACCGGCGGGGATGGCTCCGGTGGCGGGAGTGCGCCGGCTCCGGATGGCGGGGGTGGAGGGACAGCCACTCCCTACAACGATAGCGGAACCCCGGTAGTCCTTCCCGGAACATTGCAGGCCGAAGACTTCGACAACGGTGGGCAGAATGTTGCCTTTTATGACGACACCGCTGGCAATTACGGGGGCGCGTACCGCGCCGGTGACGTTGACATCGAAGTCGCAGCGGACGACGGCGGGGGCTATTCGCTTGGATGGCTGGCCTCCGGCGAGTGGTTCAACTACACGGTGAACGTTGCGGCGGCTGGCACGTACGATCTGGACCTGCGGGTTGCTTCCGCCGGGACGGGGGGACGTTTCCATATCGAGGTGAACGGCGTGGACAGGACCGGGCCGATTTCCATCCCGGATACGGGCGGCTGGCAGGCCTGGACGACCGTCCGGCACACTGGCGTCTCACTCCCGGGCGGCGTACAGGTCTGGCGCCTGGTGATGGACGCCAACGGCCCTGCCACGCGCGCTGTGGGCAACATCAACTTCGTTCGGGTCCTGAACTCAGACGGCGGAACCCTGCCGGTGCCGGCCCCACCTCCTGCCGGAGGGGGGAGCGGACGGGACATCGTCCTGTATTCCTCCGACGTGGAAACGGTGCGCGGCAACTGGGCGCGGACAGGCTCCGGGAGCGCGGCGGGAGGTCTGAAGATGGGCAGCGCGGATTGGGGCTGGGCCAGCGTGTCAGAACCGCTTGCGGCCCCTTCCGACTACTTTGAAGCACAGTTCGTCCCCGAAGCCAACCGGCCCTACCGCGTATGGCTCCGGCTCAGGGCCACGGGTGATTCGAAGTACAATGATTCCGTGTGGGTGCAGTTCTCAGGAGCGGTCAGCGCGAGCGGCAGCCCGCGGTGGCGAACGGGGACCGGATCGGGTCTGATGGTCAACCTCGAACGCTGCGCGGATTGCGGCGTGTCGGGCTGGGGATGGCAGAACCGCGCCTGGTGGCTGGACGACGATGCAATCGTGCAGTTCTCTACAGCGTCGACCCAGACCATCCGCATCCAGACGCGCGAAGATGGTGTCGAGATCGATCAGATCGTCCTGAGCCCCGCCACCTACTTCTTCTCTCCACCCGGAGGCCCGGTAAACGACGCGACCATCGTGCCCAAGCAATGACTAGCGGGAGAACATGCGGCGCCTGAGCTTTGCCATCCTGCTCCTTGCGAGCCTGACCCCTCTCTCGGTCGGGCTCGCAGGTGGAGGGGCCCCCATCATCGTCGGGCCCGGCGGCGATCTGCAGGCGGCGATCGACCGCGCCAGACCGGGGGACGAGATCCTGCTGGAGCCCGGCGCAACATACGTCGGCAACTTCACCTTGCCGCCGACCTCCGGCTCCAGGTACATCACAATCCGTTCTGCCGCCGACGCGGCGCGATTTCCGGTGCGCGGCCGCGTCAGGCCGGAGGACGTGCAGTGGATGCCGACGCTGCAATCACCCAATGGGGCGCCGGCGCTCGCCACGATGCCGGGCGCTCACCACTGGCGCCTGCAGTGGCTCGCGTTCGGGGCCAACTCGGGGGGGGCCGGAGACATCATCACGCTTGGCGACGGGAGCGAGGAACAACGCGACCTGCGAACCATTCCGCATAGTTTTCTCCTTGACGGATTGATTCTCCGAGGGGACCCGGAGCAGGGCCAGAAGCGGGGGATCGCGCTGAACAGCGCGTCGACGATCATCCGCAACTCCGATATCCGGGGCATCAAGGCGGTCGGGCAGGACAGCCAGGCCATCGGCGGGTGGAACGGACCAGGACCCTATCTGATCGAGAACAACTACCTCGAGGCTGCCGGTGAAAACGTGATGTTCGGCGGGGCCGACCCGGCGGTCCCGGATCTGGTGCCGAGCGACATCACGTTCCGCGGCAACTACGTCACGAAGCCGCTCGAGTGGCGTGGCTCGCGGTGGACCGTGAAGAACCTGTTCGAACTGAAGAGTGCCCGTCGCGTGCTCATCGAAGCCAACGTGTTCGAGCACAACTGGCTTGCGGCCCAGACGGGGTATGCCATTCTCTTCACCCCGTTGAACCAGGATGGGAGAGCCCCCTGGACGGTCGTCTCGGACATCACCTTCCGCTACAACATCGTCCGGCACGTGGCCTCGGCCATCAACATCCTCGGGTGGGACTACCAGGCGACCAGCCTGCAGACCCGCGGGATCCAGATCCAGCACAACCTGTTCTACGACGTGGACGGTTCCCGGTGGGGTGGAGATGGCCGTTTCCTGCTGATTGGCGACGAACCGGTCGACATCCTGGTGGATCACAATACGGTGATCCAGACCGGCAGCGTAATGCAGCTGTACGGGATGAGCGCGGGCCGCCCCAGAGTTATCCGGAACCTCAAGTTCACGAACAACCTGGCCCTGCACAACGAGTACGGGATCATCGGAGAGAGTTATGGCGTCGGCAAGCCGGCACTGGACGCTTTCCTGAGCGGACAGGAGGTCCGCCGCAACGTGCTGGCCGGCGGGAACGGCGAGCTGTACCCGGCCGGCAACCTGTTTCCGGCGGTGGAAGAGTTCCTGAACGAGTTCGTCGACAGCGGTAGGGGGGATTATCGGCTGCGGCCGGACAGCCGCTTCCGCTCGGCCGCTTCGGATGGCACGCCCCTCGGCGCCGCGGTGGATCTCCTGAGGCGCCGGATGCCGCCTGGCGACTTCACCGGCAATCTCCTGCGCAGACAGTAAGAGCCGCTCCCTCCGGGGCCCTCTCCCGCCCTACCCCCTCGCCGGGACGCCACCAGCCCCGGGCACGTGAATTGCTGACCTGAGCCCGCAGGAAAATCTCGCGGATCCCCCGCGAGTGAGGGCGCCAGACTCATCATGAAGCAAGTACTCCGCAAAGGTTTGAAGGATATCGTCGTGGAGGAGGTCCCGGATCCTCTGCTGTTGCCGCACCACGTGCTGGTTCGTCCGGCGTTCTCCCTTATCAGCAGCGGGACCGAGACTGCCAGCCTGCACCAGGAAGGCGTCGTTGCAGAGCTGCGGCACAACCCCTCTCATCTCCAGAAGATTGCCGCCGCCGTGAAGACTACCGGCCCGGTCCGCACGTTCTCGGAGGTCAGGGCCAAGTTCAGCGAGTACGCCGTGCTCGGTTACTCGGGGGCCGGCAGGGTTGCGGAGGTTCACCCGACGGTCACCGACATCGAGCCGGGGCAATTCGTTGCCTTCGGCGGGGAAGGCTCGGGTCACGGCGAGACGGTGGTCGCCGGCCGGAACCTCGTAGTGCCGCTGCCCGAAGGAGTCCCCCTCGAGCACGGTCCCTTCGCCACCCTCGGCAGCATCGCCCTGCACGCCGTTCGCATCGCGAACATCGGACTCGGAGAAACCGTCGTCGTGATTGGGCTGGGGATTGTCGGGCAGCTCATCGCGCAGCTCGCGCGCCTGCAGGGGGGATCGGTCATCGCAATCGACCTCAAGGCCGAGCGCATCGAACTGGCGAAGCGACTTGGGGCGGAGCACGCCCTTTCTGCCGAAGCGGCAGGGGAGATTCGCTCCTTGACGGATGGCCGTGGCGCTGATTGCGTGATTGTGGCGGCGGCCGCCAAATCTCCCGCACCCTGCCAGCAGGCGCTCGAGATCTGTGCCGACCGTGGCCGGCTGGTGATCGTCGGAGCGGTGCCGATCGAGTTTCCGTGGCACGAGATGTACATGAAGGAGATCAAGCTTTTCATGTCCCGTGCGTATGGCCCCGGCAGCTACGACGCGTCGTACGAGAAGGGGGGGCGCGACTACCCGATCGGCTATGTCCGCTGGACCGAGAACCGGAACATGGCGGAGTTCCTCCGCCTCGTAGGCCAGGGGC
>Ga0183260_10002119_pt1 | contig 16473 bp, 12 predicted proteins | sample AntDrymUQ4972206_2_FD_129768 | JGI IMG/M metagenome (GOLD analysis project Ga0183260, IMG submission 129768) | Polar desert sand microbial communities from Dry Valleys, Antarctica - metaG UQ497 (22.06) (version 2) (version 2) | ecosystem: Environmental > Terrestrial > Soil > Desert | place...
CGAGATGATGACCTTCGGTGGGCCACGCTACGACAGCTCGCGCTGGGGCATGGAGGTCTTCCGCGCCTCACCACGGCAGGCCGACCTGATGATCGTCGCCGGCCGGGTCAGCAACAAGATGGCACCCGTGCTGCGCCAGATCTACGACCAGATGGCCAACCCCAAGTGGGTGCTGGCGATGGGCGTGTGCGCCAGCTCGGGCGGCATGTTCAACAACTACGCGATCGTGCAGGGCGTCGACCACGTGGTGCCCGTCGACATGTACCTGCCCGGCTGCCCCCCGCGCCCGGAGATGCTCATCGACGCCATCCTCAAGCTGCATGACAACATCAAGGCCGAGAAGCTGGGGCCGCACCGCCGCGTCCAGATCGAGCAGCACGAGCAGCTCGCGCTGGCCGCCGAACCGACGGCACAGATGCGCGGCCTGCTGCGATGACCGACCCCGACCGCCGCACCGACGACGACAAGCTGCGCGCCGGCAGCCGCACCGAGGCCGCGGGCACGGGCACCCAGGAGCCGCACGTCGGCACCTCCCCGCACGCCCCCGAGCGAGACCTCGGTGTGCAGGGCGACATGCCTGAGAACACCGTGGTCCCCGCCGGCGCCGACAGCCTCGAGGTCATCGCCATCCGCGAGGGCATGTTCGGCGTCCAGGGCTCTGGGGACACCTCCGGCTACGGCGGTCTCCGTCGGCCGGTGGTCCTGCCGGGCGCCAGCCCGCGGCCGTACGGGGGCTGGTTCGATCAGGTGGCCGACCGCCTGGTCGAGCTGCTGGGTGGCGACGCCCGGGCCGCGATCGAGAAGGTCGTGGTCTATCGGGGTGAGATGACCCTGCACCTTCGACGAGAGCAGCTGGTGGCGACCGTGCAGCACCTGCGCGATGACGCCGCGTTGCGTTTCGAGATGTGCAGCGGCGTCTCCGGCGTGCACTACCCCGAGGATGCCGGTCGCGAGCTGCACGCCGTGTACCACCTGTTGTCGATGACCCACCGGCGGCGGATCCGCCTCGAGGTGTCGGTGGCCGACACCGACCCCCACCTGCCGTCGGTGGTCGCGGTGTACCCAACGGCCGACTGGCACGAGCGCGAGACGTTCGACTTCTTCGGCATCATCTTCGACGGGCACCCCGCGTTGACACGCATCTTGATGCCCGACGACTGGCCCGGCCACCCGCAGCGCAAGGACTATCCCCTCGGCGGCATCCCGGTGGAGTACAAGGGCGCCACCATCCCGCCCCCGGACACGCGGAGGACGTACAGCTGATGAGCACCGCCATGGGCAACCAGCCGCCAGGACGTCCTGCCGCCGACCCGTACGCGCCGCAGCAGGACACCGTCACCGGCCCGGTCTTCACGGTGACCGGCCAGGACTGGGACTCCGTCGTCGCGGGAGCCGCCGACGCCGAGGACGAGCGGGTCGTGGTCAACATGGGCCCGCAGCATCCGTCGACGCACGGGGTGCTGCGGTTGATCCTCGAGCTCGACGGCGAGACCGTGACCGAGGCCCGCTGCGGCATCGGCTATCTGCACACCGGCATCGAGAAGAACATGGAGTACCGCACCTGGGTGCAGGGCACCACCTTCTGCACGAGGATGGACTACCTCGCGCCGTTCAGCTACGAGGCGGCCTACTCCCGGGCCGTCGAACGGCTGCTCGACATCGAGGACGACATCCCCCAGCGGGCCCTGGAGATGCGGGTGCTGCTGCTGGAGCTGAACCGGATCTCCTCGCACCTGGTGGCCATCGCCACCGGCGGGATGGAGATCGGGGCGCTGACGGTCATGACCATCGGCTTCCGCGAGCGGGAGCTGGTGCTCGACCTGTTCGAGCTGATCACCGGCCTGCGCATGAACCACGCCTTCATCCGCCCCGGCGGCGTCGCGCAGGACATGCCCCCGGGCGCGCTGGACCAGATCCGCGAGTTCATCAAGCTGATGAAGAAGCGGCTGCCCGAGTACGCCGCGTTCTGCAACGCCAACCCGGTCTTCAAGGGCCGCCTGGTGGGAGTGGGCCACCTCGACCTCGCCGGCTGTCTGGCCCTGGGCGCCACCGGGCCGGTGCTGCGCTCCACCGGCTACCCGTGGGACCTGCGCCGCACCGAGCCGTACTGGGGGTACGACAGCTACGACTTCGACGTGGTGACCTGGGACAGCTGCGACGCCTACGGCCGCTTCCGCATCCGGCTGGAAGAGATGTGGCAGTCGCTGCGCATCGTCGAGCAGTGCGCCGACCGGCTGGCCGACTCCGAGGGTGAGCCGGTGATCGTGGCGGACAAGAAGATCGCCTGGCCGGCCCAGCTGGCAGTCGGCAGCGACGGGATGGGCAACTCGCTGGACCACATCCGCCACATCATGGGCGAGTCGATGGAGGCACTGATCCACCACTTCAAGCTGGTCACCGAGGGCTTCCGGGTGCCGCCCGGCCAGGTGTACGCCGCCATCGAGTCCCCGCGTGGCGAGCTGGCCTGCCATGCGGTCTCCGACGGTGGCACCAAGCCGTTCCGGGCGCACTTCCGCGACCCGTCATTCGTCAACCTGCAGACCACGTCGGTGCTGAGCGAGGGCGGCATGGTCGCGGACGTGATCGTGGCCATCGCCAGCCTCGACCCGGTGATGGGCGGGGTGGACCGCTGATGGCTGCCGTTCCTCCGGTCGGCTTCCCCGGCCGGCCCACCGTGGAGGCCGGGACCGCTGCCCAGCTCGCCGAGGGCGAGCTGCCCGCCGAGACCCTGGCCGAGCTGCGCGAGCTGGCGGGGCGCTATCCCCAGCCCCGCTCCGCGCTGCTGCCGATGCTGCACCTGGTGCAGAGCGTCGAGGGTTGCGTGACCCCCCGCGGAATCGAGGCCTGCGCCGACCTGCTGGCCATCAGCGCCGCCGAGGTCAGCGGGGTCGCCACGTTCTACACGATGTACAAGCGGCGCCCGGTCGGTGCCTACCACGTCGGGGTCTGCATCAACACGCTGTGCGCGGTGATGGGCGGCGACGCGATCTACGACCGCCTGCGGGGACACCTCGGCATCGGCAACGACGAGACCACCGAGGACGCAAGCGTGTCGCTGGAGCGGGTCGAGTGCAACGCGGCCTGTGACTATGCGCCGGTCGTGATGGTCAACTGGGAGTTCTTCGACAACCAGACGCCCGAGACCGCCGTCGACCTGGTCGACGAGCTGCGAGCCGGCCGACCGGTGCGATCCACCCGCGGACCCCAGGTCTGCACCTGGCGCGAGGCCGAGCGGGTCATCGCGGGCTTTCCCGACGACCGCGCCGACGAGGGGCCAGGGGCCGGGCCGGCGTCGCTGGCCGGGCTACGCCTGGCTCGTGAGCACGGCTGGACCGCCCCGGACTCCCACGGTGCCGAGGGCAAGGACGCCGAGGAGACCAAGTCCGGCACGGGTGAGAGGGTCGGGGCCGACCCCGCCACCTCCCACGGCGGTTCGGCCTACACGCGCGGCGACCAGGAGACCCACATCCAGGAGTCGGCGGCGACCGCCGTGGACGACAGCGAACGCACGCCCGACGCCGACGGCGATGCGCGCACAGGGGAGGACCGACCGTGAGCAGCCCGGCCACCGAGCCGCCGATCGCACCGATGCTGACGCCGGTGCTCACCGACACCTGGGACCAGGACCGGTCCTGGACCCTGGACACCTACGAGTCCGCAGGTGGCTACCGTGGGCTGCGCAGCGCCCTGCAGTCCGAGCCCGACGACCTGATCGAGCTGATCAAGGAGTCCGGTCTGCGTGGCCGCGGTGGTGCCGGCTTTCCCACCGGCATGAAGTGGGGCTTCATCCCCCAAGGCGACGGCAAGCCGCACTACCTGGTCGTCAACGCAGACGAGTCCGAGCCCGGGACCTGCAAGGACATCCCGCTGATGATGGCCGCACCGCACACGCTGGTCGAGGGGGTCATCATCTCGTCCTACGCGATCAGGGCCCGGCACGCCTTCATCTACGTCCGCGGTGAGGTGCTGCACGTGCTGAGGCGGTTGCAGCGCGCGGTGCAGGAGGCCTACCTCGCCGGACACCTCGGCCGCGACATCCATGGGTCGGGCTACGACCTCGACATCATCGTGCACGCCGGGGCGGGGGCGTACATCTGCGGCGAGGAGACCGCGCTGCTGGACTCCCTCGAGGGGCGTCGCGGACAGCCTCGGCTGCGTCCGCCGTTCCCGGCCATCGCCGGGTTGTACGCCAGCCCCACGGTCATCAACAACGTCGAGTCGATTGCGTCGGTACCCGTCATCGTGGACAAGGGTGCGGAGTGGTTCGCGTCCATGGGCACCGAGAAGTCCAAGGGCATGACGCTGTACTCGCTGTCGGGCCATGTCGTCGGACCAGGCCAGTACGAGGCGCCGCTCGGCATCACGCTGCGCCAGCTGCTCGAGCTGTCCGGTGGCGTGCGCCGCGGCCACGAGCTGAAGTTCTGGACACCCGGCGGTTCGTCCACTCCCATCCTCACCGCCGACCACCTCGACGTGCCCATCGACTACGAGGGGATCGGGGCCGCGGGGTCCATGCTCGGCACGAAGGCGTTGCAGATCTTCGACGAGACCACCTCGGTCGTCCGCACGACGCTGCGTTGGGTCGAGTTCTACAAGCACGAGTCGTGCGGCAAGTGCACACCGTGTCGTGAGGGCTCGTGGTGGATGGTGCAGGTGCTGCGTCGGCTCGAGGCCGGCCAGGGCACCGAGGCCGACATCGACACGCTCCTCGACATGTGCGACAACATGGCCGGCCGCTCGTTCTGTGCCCTGGCCGACGGGACCGCAGCCTGCGTACAGAGCGCCGTGCAGCACTTCCGCGACGAGTTCGTCGCCGGGACGCACACTCCGGCCTGGGAGCTCTTCCCCTACGCAGCCTCGGTGCTGCACGCCGAGCCGCCCCAGCGGGTGCCGGCCCCGGTGGGAGCGGTCGCGCCGTGAGCGTCACCAACACCGGCAGCGCCCGCGTCGGGACCAGCAACACGGCCAACTCCCCGGCGCCGGCTGCCGACCTGGTCACGGTCACCATCGACGACGTCGAGATCAGCGTGCCCAAGGACACCTTGGTGATCCGGGCGGCCGAGCGCATCGGGGTGCAGATCCCGCGGTTCTGCGACCACCCGCTGCTCGACCCCGTGGGCGCCTGCCGGCAGTGCCTGGTCGAGGTGCCCGACGCGGGCAACGGCCGCGCGTTGCCCAAGCCACAGGCCTCCTGCACCCTGACCGTCGCCGACGGCATGGTCGTCCGCACGCAGGCCAGCTCACCGGTCGCGGACAAGGCGCAGCAGGGCATCATGGAGTTCCTGCTGGTCAACCACCCGCTGGACTGCCCGGTCTGCGACAAGGGCGGCGAGTGCCCGCTGCAGAACCAGGCCATGTCGAACGGCCGCGGTGAGGCCCGCTTCGCCGAGACCAAGCGCACCTTCACCAAACCGATCAACATCTCCGCCCAGGTCCTGCTCGACCGCGAGCGCTGCGTGCTGTGCGCCCGCTGCACGCGCTTTTCCGAGCAGGTCGCGGGGGACCCGTTCATCGCCTTGATCGAGCGGGGTGCGCTGCAGCAGGTGGGCATCTACGAGAAGGAGCCCTTCGAGTCCTACTTCTCGGGCAACACGATCCAGATCTGCCCGGTGGGTGCGCTCACCAGCGCGGCCTACCGCTTCCGCGCGCGCCCGTTCGACCTGGTGTCCACCCCGTCGGTGTGCGAGCACTGCGCGAGCGGGTGCGCGCTGCGTACCGACCACCGACGCGGCACCGTCACCCGCCGGCTGGCCGGCTCGGACCCCCGGGTCAACGAGGAGTGGAACTGCGACAAGGGCCGCTTCGGGTTCGCCTACGCCCGCGCCGAGGACCGGCTGACACGGCCGCTGGTCCGTGACACCGCGACCGGTGGGCTGCGCCCGGCCTCCTGGCCAGAGGCGTTCGCGGTGGCCGCCCGCGGCCTCGCCTCGGCCCGGGGCGGGGTGGGCGTGCTGCCCGGCGGCCGCGTCACCCTCGAGGACGCCTATGCGTACGCGAAGTTCGCCCGCACCGCGCTGGGCACCAACGACATCGACCTGCGGGCGCGCCCGCACTCCGCCGAGGAGGCGGACTTCCTGGCCGCCGTCGTCGCGGGCAGCGGGCTGGGCGTGAGCTACGCCGACCTCGAGCAGACCAAGTCCGTCGTCCTGGCCGGCTGCGACCCCGAGGACGAGTCGCCGATCGTCTTCCTGCGCCTGCGCAAGGCAGTGACCAAGAACCGGCTCCGGGTGCACGCGGTCGCGAGCCACACCACCAGGGGCCTGCGCAAGCTCAACGGCCGACTGGTGCAGACGGTGCCCGGCGGGGAGCCGGCCGCGCTGCGTGCGTTGGCCGACGACGGGGAGGCCGCGCTCGACGCCGGGAGCATCGTGCTCGTCGGTGAGCGGCTCGCGACGGTGCCGGGCGCACTGAGCGCGGCGGTTGCCCTGGCTCGCACCACCGGCGCCCGACTGGCGTGGGTGCCGCGGCGCGCCGGCGAGCGCGGGGCGGTCGACGCCGGGTGCCTGCCCACGGTGCTGCCGGGCGGGCGGTCGGTGGCAGATGCCTCTGCCCGGGCCGACCTCGCCGCGGTCTGGGCGGTCGACTCCGTGCCGTCGAGCCCCGGGCGAGACACCTCCGCCATCATCGCCGCGGCAGCCGACGGCACGCTCGGAGCCCTGGTCGTCGGCGGGGTCGACCCCGTCGACCTGCCCGACCCGGCCCTGGCGCGTACCGCGCTGGAGACCGTGCCGTTCCTCGTCAGCCTGGAGATTCGCGAGAGCGAGGTCACCCGTCGAGCCGACGTGGTCCTCCCCGTCGCACCCGCAGCCGAGAAGGCCGGCACCTTCGTCGACTGGGAAGGCCGTGAGCGCCCGTTCGCCGCGGTGCTCACCGCAGGCACCGCGCTTCCCGACGTCCGCATCCTCGCCGGCATCGCCGAGGAGATGGGGCCGGGGCTGGGCTTTCGCACCGTGGAGCAGGCCCGCGCCGAGCTTCGTGAGCTCGGCGACTGGGACGGTGAGCGCCCGGCCGCACCCGAGGTCGAGCGAAAGGACGCACCATCCCAGACGGCACCGGCCGGTGGTCCGCACCTCGTTCTCGACAGCTGGAAGCAGCTGGTCGACGACGGCCGGATGGTCGACGGTGATCCCCACCTGCGAGCCACCGGGCGGGGAGCGGTGGCTCGACTGGGAGCCGCTACGCTGCAGCGGCTCGGGGTGACACCGGGCGAAACGGTCATGCTCCGTACGCATGCCGGTTCGGTGCAGCTGCCCGTCGAGGCGGCCGACCTGCCCGATGGGGTCGTCTGGGCGCCGCAACACTCGGCGGGCACCGCGTTGCGCAGTCTGCTGGGTGTCGATGCCGGTCAGATCGTCGAGGTGGTGCCGGTGGGCACAGCCGGGAGAGGAGACGCATGAGCGAGGACCTCGGCGTCTTCGGCGTGGACCCCTGGTGGCTCATCGCGATCAAGACGGTCGCGATCTTCGGGCTGCTGGTGGTCACGACGCTGCTCACGATCTGGGGCGAGCGCAAGATCGTCGCCCGCATGCAGCACCGCGTCGGCCCGAAGTACCACGGCCCGTTCGGCCTGCTGCAGTCGCTGGCCGACGGCATCAAGCTGGCGCTCAAGGAAGACATCGTGCCCTCGGCCGCCGACAAGGCGGTCTTCTTCATCGCACCGGTGATCAGCGTGACCGCGGCGTTCGCCACCTTCGCGGTCATCCCGCTGGGGCCGGTCGTCGACGTGCCGTTCAGCGACCGGGTCACCCCGCTGCAGCTCACCGACCTCTCGGTGGGCGTGCTCTACATCCTTGCCATCTCCTCCGTCGGGGTCTACGGGATCGTCCTGGCCGGTTGGGCGTCCGGCTCGACCTACGCCCTGCTCGGTGGCCTGCGCAGCTCCGCGCAGGTCATCTCCTACGAGATCGCCATGGGCCTGTCCCTGGTCGCCGTGTTCATCTACGCAGGGACGATGTCAACCTCGGGCATCGTCGCGGCCCAGGACGACGTGTGGTTCGTCTTCATCCTGCTGCCGAGCTTCCTCATCTTCCTCGTGTCGATGGTGGGCGAGACCAACCGGGCACCGTTCGACCTGGCCGAGGCCGAGGGTGAGCTGGTCGGTGGTTTCCACACCGAGTACTCCTCGCTCAAGTTCGCGCTGTTCTTCCTCGGCGAGTACATCAACATGGTCACGGTCTCGGCCCTGGCCACCACCCTGTTCCTCGGCGGCTGGGCCGCACCGTGGCCGCTGTCGCTGTGGGACGGCGCCAATGCGGGGCTGTGGCCGATCCTGTGGTTCCTGGGCAAGGTCATCGGATTCTTGTTCGTGTTCATCTGGTTGCGCGGCACGCTGCCCCGGATGCGTTACGACCAGTTCATGAAGCTGGGCTGGAAGTTCCTCATCCCGGCGTCGCTGGTCTGGATCATCGCGGTGTCGGCCGTGCGTGTCGTGCGGCTCGAGGGTGGCATCGACCAGCGCTGGATCCTCATCACCGGAGCGGCGATCTTCGTGGTCCTGGTCGCGTTGGCGTTCATCCCTGACAAGGGCCAGGACGAGGTCGACGAGGACCCGGCCGAGCCCGCGCCGTTCGACGCCTTCGCCGGTGGCTACCCGGTGCCGCCGATGCCGGGGCAACAGCTGCCGGAGCTTGCCGCGGTCATCACTGCCGACCAGCAGCAGACCGACCGGCCGACCGATCAGCAGGGAGCGCACCATGACTAGCCTCAAGGAGCAGCTGTGGGACCCCGTCGCGGGTTTCGGGGTGACCTTCCGGACGATGTTCCGCCGGGTTGCCACCGAGCTCTACCCGTACGAGAAGAAGCCGACCGCCCCGCGCTTCCACGGCCGGCACCAGCTCAACCGCTGGCCCGACGGGCTGGAGAAGTGCATCGGCTGCGAGCTGTGCGCCTGGGCGTGCCCGGCCGACGCGATCTATGTCGAAGGCGCCGACAACGCCGAGGACGGACGCTACTCCCCGGGTGAGCGCTACGGCCGGGTCTACCAGATCAACTATCTGCGGTGCATCCTGTGCGGACTGTGCATCGAGGCCTGCCCGACGCGGGCGCTGACGATGACCAACGAGTACGAGCTGGCCGACGACAACCGTGCCGACCTCATCTACGAGAAGTCCAGGCTGCTCGCTCCGCTGCTGCCGGGGATGGAGCAGCCGCCGCACCCGATGCGGCTCGGCGACGACGAGAAGGACTACTACCGGGGCGCGGGCCAAGGCCGGGGCGGCGCCGACCCCGCGACGCAGGACACCCAGCGCGCCACGACGTCGCACCCTGATGCCGACGAGCACCGCAGCACCGGCAGCCAGCGCACCGCGGCGGCGCTGGATGATCCGGGGACCCGGTCATGATCCTGTTCTGGCTCCTGGCGCCGCTGATGGTGCTGGCCGCGATCGGCATGGTGGTCGTCCGCAAGGCGGTGCACTCGGCACTGCTGCTGGCGTTCGTGATGGTGTCGCTTGCCGCGCTGTACGCCGGGCTGGACGCGCCGTTCCTGTTCGCCGTGCAGATCATCGTCTACACCGGCGCCATCTTGATGCTGTTCTTGTTCGTGCTGATGCTTGTCGGCGTCGACGCGTCGGACTCCGTCGTCGAGACGATCAAGGGCCAGCGCCTGATGGCGGTCGTGCTGGGTCTGCTCTTCGGCGGGCTGCTCTCGATCGGGGTGGCCCAGGCGGTGAGCGCCACCGTGGTCGGGCTCGACGAGGCCAATGGCGAGGGCAACGTGCCGGCGCTGGCGCAGCTGCTCTTCGGCCGGTACGTGTTCGCCTTCGAGCTCACCAGCGCCCTGCTCATCACCGCCGCGCTCGGCGCCATGGTGCTGGCCCACACCGAACGCGTGGCCCCCAAGGCGACCCAGCGTGACCTGGCCCAGGCCCGGATGCGCGACTACGCCGAACACGGCGCCCATCTGGGGCCCCTGCCCACGCCGGGCGTCTATGCGCGGCACAACGCCGTCGACACCCCCGCCTTGCTGCCGGACGGATCAACGGCCGAGGCCTCCGTCTCACGCTCGCTGCGGGCCCGCGGCAACGTCCGACGAGCCCATGCCGGCGACGTCGACAAGACTGCCGCCGCCCTCGACCCCGAGGCTCCTGCCGCCGACCTGAGCGAGCGGGGGTCGGGCCGGTGAACCCCGGCGCCTACATCACGCTGTCGGCGCTGCTGTTCAGCATCGGCGCGGTCGGAGTGCTCGTGCGCCGCAACGCGATCGTGGTGTTCATGTCGGTGGAGCTGATGCTCAACGCGTGCAACCTCGCACTCGTGACCTTCGCCAAGCAGACCGGGGACCTGAGCGGTCAGGTGGCGGCCTTCTTCGTCATGGTCGTCGCCGCGGCCGAGGTCGTCGTGGGCCTGGCCATCATCATGTCGATCTTCCGTACCCGCCGCTCGGCCTCGGTCGACGACGCCAGCCTGCTGAAGTACTGAGGAGCGCTGAGACAGCCCGTGACCCCACTGATCTCCCCGTTGCTCCCTGCCGAGGCCGGCGGCGGCGTGCCGGTGCTGCCGGCCGAGGCCGCCGGCACGTTCTGGTGGCTGTGGCTCATCATCGCCCTGCCCGCGCTCGGTGCGGCGCTGCTGCTGCTCGGCGGGCGCCTGACCAACCCGTGGGGCCACCTGCTCGGCACCGCCATGTCGGCGGGGTCCTTCGGCGTCGCGCTGGTGATGTTCGTGGCGCTGCTCGGCCGGAGCGAGGAGGAGCGGCAGGTCCGGCAGCAGTTGTGGACCTGGTTGGACGTCGGTGACTATACCGTCGACATGGGACTGCTGTTCGACCCGTTGTCGGCGGTGTTCGTGCTGCTCATCACCGGCGTCGGCACGCTGATCCATATCTACTCGATCGGCTACATGGCTCACGACGAGCGCCGCGGACGCTTTTTTGCCTACCTCAACCTGTTCGTGGTGGCGATGCTGGTGCTCGTCCTCGCCGACGACTACCTGGCGGTCTTCCTCGGCTGGGAGGGCGTCGGTCTGGCGTCGTACCTGCTGATCGGCTTCTGGGCCCACAAGCAGTCCGCAGCGGTCGCGGCCAAGAAGGCCTTCGTGGTCAACCGGGTCGGTGACGTCGGCATGTCGCTGGCCGTGATGACGATGGTCGCGACGTTCAGCACGTCGAGCTTCGTCGGCGTCTCGGCGGGGATGCCCGAGGCGTCGTCGGGCACGTCCACCGCGCTGGGCCTGTTGCTGCTGCTGGCCGCCTGCGGGAAGTCGGCCCAGGTGCCGCTGCAGTCCTGGCTGCTGGACGCCATGGAGGGCCCGACGCCGGTCTCCGCGCTCATCCACGCCGCCACGATGGTCACGGCGGGCGTGTACCTGATCGTGCGCTCCAACTACGTGTACGCCGAGACGCCGGTGGCCCAGGTGGCGGTGATGGCCGTCGGGTTGGTGACGCTGCTGTTCGGTGCGGTGATCGGGTGCGCCAAGGACGACATCAAGAAGGCGCTGGCCGGCTCGACGATGAGCCAGATCGGGTACATGACGCTCGCGGCCGGGATCGGCCCGGCGGGCTACGCGTTCGCGATCTTCCATCTGCTCACGCACGGTTTCTTCAAGGCCAACATGTTCCTCGGAGCCGGGTCGGTCATGCACGCGATGGACGACGACGTCGACATGCGGCACTACGGCGCGCTGAGCCGGGCCATGCCGATCACGTTCCTCACCTTCGCGGCCGGCTACCTCGCCATCATCGGGTTTCCCGGTTTTGCCGGCTTCTGGTCCAAGGACAAGATCATCGAGGCCGCCTTCGCCGAAGGCTGGGTGTTCGGCGTGGGCGCGCTGCTCGGCGCCGGTGTGACGGCGTTCTACATGACCCGCGTGATGCTGATGACGTTCATCAGCAAGAAGCGGTGGCGCTCTGGTGTTCACCCGCACGAGTCGCCGTCGGTGATGACGGTGCCGCTGGTGGTGCTGGGCGCCCTGTCGGCCGTCGGGGGGGTGCTGCTGCTCGGCGGTTGGATCACCGGCTGGCTCGAGCCCGTCACCGGCCCGGAGGGTGAGCACGAGCTGTTCGTCAGCCCGTTCATCCTCACCTCCTTGGTGACGCTGGTCGTCCTCTCGGGCGTGGTGGTGGCGTGGCTGGTCTTCGGCCGCGGCGAGCTGGCCGGCACGGCTCCGCAGCGGGTGTCGTGGGTGACCCGGGCGGCGCGCAACGACCTGTACGGCGACGCGTTCAACGAGGCGGTCTTCATGCGACCGGGTCAGCATCTCGTCCGGGGCCTGGTCTATCTCGACGACACGATCATCGACGGGGTGGTCAACGGCGTCGCGGCGCTGGTCGGCGGTTCGTCCGGGCAGGTGCGCCGCGCCCAGACCGGATTCGTCCGCTCGTACGCGCTCACCATGCTCGGCGGCGCGCTCGTCGCTGTGCTGGCGACCCTGGCGGTGACGCTCGCATGAGCTTCCCCCTTCTCACGATCCTCGGTGGGGTACCTCTGCTCGGGGCGCTGCTGCTGGTGGCGCTGCCGAGGTCACGGGCTGCGGCGGCGCCGATGGTCGCGCTCGTGTGCTCCCTTGTCACGCTCGGGCTCGGGGTGGTGGTGGCCTGGCAGTTCGACGCCGACGCCGGCGGCTTCCAGCTGAGCGAGGAGGCGGACTGGATTCCCGCGCTGGGCGCTCACTACGCCCTCGGCGTCGACGGCATCGGTCTCACCCTCGTGCTGCTCACCGTGGTGTTGACGCCGGTGGTCATCCTGGCCTCCTGGCGCGACGGTGACCTGGGCCGCTGGAGCGCCAACTCCTTCTTCGCGTGGGTGCTGGCGCTCGAGGGGCTCGCGATCGGGGTGTTCGCTGCCACCGACGTGTTCTTGTTCTACGTGTTGTTCGAGGCCACGCTGATCCCGATCTACTTCCTGATCGGCGGCTTCGGCGGCCCGCAGCGGTCCTACGCGGCGGTGAAGTTCCTGCTCTACTCGCTGCTGGGCGGACTGTTGATGCTCGCGGCGGTCGTCGGGTTGTACGTGGTCTCCGCCGACGCCGGCGCGCCGAGCTATCTGCTCACCGACCTGATGGACGTGCCGATGGAGGAGACCACCGGCCGCCTGCTGTTCGCCGGCTTCTTCGTGGCCTTCGCCATCAAGGCGCCGATGTTCCCCGTCCACACGTGGCTTCCCGACGCCGCGGCCTCGGCCACCCCCGGCACCTCGGTGCTGCTGGTCAGCATCCTCGACAAGATGGGCACCTTCGGCATGATCCGCTTCTGCCTGGGGCTGTTCCCCGAGGCGTCGCAGTGGGCCTCGCCGGTGGTGATCGCGCTGGCGGTCTTCAGCGTGCTGTACGGCGCTCTGGTCGCCATCGGGCAGACCGACATGCGCCGGCTCGTTGCCTACACCTCGGTGTCGCACTTCGGTTTCATCGTGCTCGGGATCTTCGTGTTCACCAGCCAGGGCGGGTCCGGCTCGACGCTGTACATGTTCAACCACGGACTCTCCACGGCGGCGCTGTTCCTGGTCACCGGCATGCTCATCCAGCGTCGGGGCTCCGCTCAGATCGCGGACTTCGGCGGCGTACAGAAGGTGGCACCGGTGCTTGCCGGGGTGTTCCTGGTCGCCGGGCTGTCCAGTCTGTCGTTGCCGGGCCTTTCGCCGTTCGTGAGCGAGTTCCTCGTGCTGGCCGGCACCTTCCGCACCTCGGTGCTGGCGGCGGTGGTGGCCACCCTCGGCATCGTGCTCGCCGCGCTCTACATCCTGCTCATGTACCAGCGCACCATGAACGGTCCGCTGCAGGCCTCCGCCGCGGCCATCCCGGACCTGGGGCTGCGCGAGCGACTGGCCCTCGCTCCGCTGCTCGCCCTGATCCTCGCGCTCGGCTTCTTCCCCCAACCCCTGCTCGACGTCATCAACCCTGCCGTGGGCACCACGCTCTCCCACGTCGGCGTGGCGCAACCCGAGCCGGACGTTGATGTGTCCGCACCCGATGAGGAGCCGCAGCCGTGACCGGCGAGTTCGATGTGCCGAAGGTCGAGTACGCGCTGGTGCTGCCGCTGCTGGTGGTCTTCGGCGGGGCTCTTGTCGGGGTTGTCATCGAGGCGTTCGCGTCTCGGGCCTGGCGCTACACCGCGCAGGTCGGGGTCACCGTCACGACGCTGGTCGCCGCGCTCGTTTCCACCGTGTTGGTCGGTGTGGGACTGGACAGCATCGGCGGCGATGTCCCGGCCAGAGGCGAGCTCGTCGTCGAGGGCGCCATCGTGGTCGACGGACCAAGCGTCTTCTTGTGGGGCGTGCTGCTGGTGCTGTCGCTCATCAGCGCGCTGCTCTTCGCCGAGCGGCGTCTCGAGGGTGGCCTGACCAGTTTCGCCGGGCAGGCGGCCGCGCTCCCGGGCACCGACGCCGAGCGCGTCGCCTCCACCCAGCGCATCGAGCACACCGAGGTGTTCCCGCTCATGCTCTTCGCCGTCGGCGGCATGATGGTCTTTCCCGCCGCCGGCGACCTGCTCATCATGTTCGTCGCCCTCGAGGTGCTGAGCCTCCCGCTCTACCTGCTCTGCGGGCTGGCCCGCCGCCGCCGGCTGCTGAGCCAGGAGGCGGCCATGAAGTACTTCCTGCTCGGTGCGTTCTCCTCGGCGTTCTTCCTGTACGGCATCGCCCTGGTCTACGGGTACGCGGGCTCGTTCGACCTGACCGCTATCGACCAGGCCGTGTCGGCCAGCACCGCTGGCACTCCGCTGCTGCTCGCCGGGATCGCCCTGATCGCCGTCGGTCTGCTGTTCAAGATCGGCGCCGCGCCGTTCCACGCCTGGACTCCCGACGTCTACCAGGGCGCCCCCACGGCCGTGACCGGCTTTATGGCGGCGTGCACCAAGATTGCCGCGTTCGGTGCGCTGCTCCGCGTCTTCTACGTCGGCTTCGGCGGCGCGTCATGGGACTGGCGGCCGCTGATCTGGGTGGTGGCCATCCTCACGATGGTGGTGGGCTCTTTGGTGGCCATCACCCAGTCCGACATCAAGCGGATGCTGGCGTACTCCTCGATCGCCCACGCCGGTTTCGTCCTGGTGGGCTTCGTCGGGCTGTACTCGGGCAACGCCACCGGCGCGGGCATCACCAGCCTGTCCAGCGTGCTGTTCTATCTCACGACGTACGGGTTCAGCACGCTCGGCGCCTTCGCCGTCGTCACCCTCGTGCGCGACGCCGGCGGCGAGACGACGCACCTGTCGCGCTGGGCCGGGCTCGGGCGCTCGTCGCCGGTGCTTGCCGGCGCCTTCGCGTTCTTCCTGCTGTCCTTCGCGGGTATCCCGCTCACCAGCGGATTCATGGGCAAGTGGATGGTCTTCGCGGCTGCCTGGGCCGGCGGAGCGTGGGTGCTGGTGGTCATCGCGGTGCTGACGAGCCTCGTCGCCGCCTTCTTCTATGTCCGCGTCATCGTCGTGATGTTCTTCTCCGACCCGGGTGTCGACGCCCCGGCGGTCGCCGTACCCAGCGCACTGACCGCGGCGGTCATCGCGGTGGCGGTGGCGGCGACGGTGCTGCTCGGCGTCGTGCCCGGGCCCGTCCTCGACCTCGCCCAGCAGGCCGGAGCATTCGTACGCTGACCGGGTCGTCGACAGCAGGCTGGGAGGAGGGCACCTCGTGACAGCGACCAGTTTCGGTATTCCGAGGGGCGACGCGACCCTGGAGGCAGTGCTGCGGGCCGGGCTGGAGGCGGTTGAGGTCGGCCTGACGGCGGCGGTCTCCAGCGAGGCAGAGTTCGTCAACGAGGCGGCCCGGCACCTGCTCGACGCGGGGGGCAAGCGCTTTCGCCCGCTGCTGGTGCTGCTGGCTGCCCAGTTCGGCGTCGAGGACGCTGATGCCGAGGCGGTTGTGGCGGCGGCGCTCGTGGTCGAACTGACCCACGTTGCCACCCTGTACCACGACGACGTGATGGACGAGGCCCGGCTGCGGCGGGGTGCGCCATCTGCCAATGCGCGCTTCGACAACTCCGTGGCGATCCTCACCGGCGACTTCCTGTTCGCCCAGGCATCCGACATCGTCGCCGGTCTCGGACCGGAGGCGGTGCGCATCCAGGCCCGCACCTTCGCCCGGCTCGTGCAGGGCCAGATCGCCGAGACCCGCGGTCCCGCGCCGGGCCAGGACCCCCTCGACCATTACCTGAGCGTCGTCGCCGACAAGACCGGCTCCCTGATCGCCGCCTCGGCTCGGCTGGGGGCGTTGACCGCCGGATGCAGTAGGCACCTGCAGGGCGTGCTCACCGCCTTCGGGGAGCGGATCGGGACCGCGTTCCAGCTCTCCGACGACATCCTCGACGTCGCCAGCGACGCCACCCAGTCGGGCAAGACCCCCGGCACCGACCTGCGCGAGGGCGTGGCGACGCTGCCCGTGCTGCTCTTCGAGGGGGCCCCGGACGCCGCGGACGGCCGGCTGCGCGAGCTCCTCGCCGGCGACCTCGGCGACGACGCGCTGCTGGGCGAGGCGCTCACGCTGCTGCGGGGGCATCCGGCGATGGGCCAGTCGCGCTCCTATGTCGTCGACCGGGCCGAGGAGGCCCGTGCCC
>Ga0183260_10002120_pt1 | contig 16464 bp, 18 predicted proteins | sample AntDrymUQ4972206_2_FD_129768 | JGI IMG/M metagenome (GOLD analysis project Ga0183260, IMG submission 129768) | Polar desert sand microbial communities from Dry Valleys, Antarctica - metaG UQ497 (22.06) (version 2) (version 2) | ecosystem: Environmental > Terrestrial > Soil > Desert | place...
CACGTGCTGTTTGCGCTTGCGATCGATCCTTACTCCGACCAGATCCTTCTTGTCGGTCTCGAATTCGAGCCATGCCCCACGAGCGGGGATCACCTTGACCGCGAAGAGTTCCCGGTCAGAGGTCTTGTCGAGGCTTCGGTCGAAGTAGACGCCGGGAGAGCGGACCAGCTGGGAAACGACGACGCGCTCGGTGCCGTTGATAACGAAGGTCCCCTTGTCGGTCATCATCGGGAAGTCGCCCATGAAGACCGTCTGTTCCTTGATCTCGCCGGTTTCCTTGTTCATGAAGCGCGAGGTGACGAAGAGCGATGACGAAAACGTCATGTCCTTTTCTTTGCACTCTTCGAAGGAATGCTTCGGCTCTTCGAAGCGGTGGTCGGCGAACTCGAGCTGAAGGTTGCCGGTGAAATCCTCGATCGGAGAGATATCTCTAAAGGTTTCTCTGAGCCCGTCCTTCAGGAACCAATCGAAAGAATCTCTCTGAATCGCAACTAGGTCTGGAAGCTGATGTATCTCGGGGATACGGGCGAATGAAACTCGTTCACGGGACGCGGAACTGCTCGCCAAACTGAGACTCCTCTACTAGATAGAACTGAGGGCGGCCCTAGAGCGCGAAGGAACGCCAAAGGGGGGTGGACACACGAGAGAGGAGGTTAGCACGCATGAAAACGCCCGTCAAAGCCCTGTTGGGGCGGCGACGTCGGCGAAGAAGCGACTATTCAGTTGAAAAGCTTGAGGCAGGGTAGGCCCCAGAACCCTTATATGTCAAGGATTTTCCCCACCATGGCCCCTGGAAATAGAGGTTTCCTGCTCGATCAGGCGAGGGTTTTAAGCAAGGTCTTGGTAGCCATGGTCAGAGCGACGTTCGCAGACCCAACGTGGCCAAGAGGGACGGCCGCCTGGATCCCGGCACTCGTCAGCTGCTCAGCCGACAGCGTGATACGACCCGCGATCGCCGCCACAGGCACTCCCTGAGCGGCAGCGATGCGAGCCAATCCTACGGGGGCCTTACCCGACAGGCTCTGCTCATCGAGGCTCCCCTCGGCGACCAGCACCAGGGTGGCCTGGGAGATCAGGCCCCAAAGGTCTATCTGTTCGGCGACCAGATCGAGCCCCCCGACGAGTTCGGCCCCCGTCAGGGCAAGCAGAGCTCCGGAATTGCCTCCAGCGGCCCCAGCCATCGGTGTTTCGCCTATCCAGCGCCCGGTGTCTCGCATCAAGACCTCGGCGAAGTTGTCGAATCCCGGGGCGATCACCTCGCACTGCTCAGGGGTCACCCCCTTCTGGGGGCCGAACACCCTGACCGCTCCCTCGGGACCTATCAAAGGGTTCTGCACGTCGCAGGCAACGATCAACTCAACCAGGCCGAGGCGACGGTCCCTGAAGGTCCTGTCTACCCTGCTCACGTAGCCAACGCCCTCGGCCCCCGGTGGAACCCCGGCTCCGGATTCGTCGAAGAACCCGACTCCCAGTGCCTGCATCATCCCGATACCGGCGTCGATCGTGGCGGTGCCGCCAGCTCCGATCAGGATCCGCCGGGGGTCCCGGTCGAGCACAGTCGAGATCAGTTCCCCAACTCCTCGGCTGGTGTAGTGCCACGGGTCGGGCTCGCCTTCGCCAAGCATGGCCAATCCGGACACCTTCGCCATCTCGATCACGGCGATGTCAGTTGGAAGCCACCCATAGGTGACCTCTATTGGCTCGCCCGAAGCGGAGGTCACCACCGCGGCGGCGTACTCGCCTTCGAGGTGCTCCACGAGGACCTCACAGAACCCGTCGCCACCATCCGATACGGGACACGAGATGATCACGGCGTCCGGGAACACGTCACGGACCGCAGCGACCATGGCGCGCGCCGCTTCGAGCGCGGTTAGGGTTCCCTTGAATGCCGTTGGTGCAACCAGAACGACTTCGCTCATTTCGAGTGACCTTATCGGAGCCTATGGATAGAGTGCTCGGATGGACATGAAGCAGCATGCCCGGGACAGGATCGAGCAGGATGCCGCCTCCCTCATCCAGATCTCCCACCAGATGCACGATCGACCAGAACTGGCCTACCAAGAATCGAGCGCAGCTGGGTGGCTGGCGGACAAGCTGGAATCGGGAGGTATGAAGGTCGAGCGCTCCGCGCATGGCCTCGAGACTGCCTTTCGAGCAACCGCCGGGGAGTCGGGGGCTCACTTCGTGATCTGCGCAGAGTACGACGCGCTCCCAGAGATAGGTCATGCCTGCGGCCACAACATCATCGGAACGTCCGCCGTCGGGGCTGGATTGGCACTCTCACAGCTTGCGCCCTATCTGGGGATCCGGGTGACCGTACTCGGGACCCCTGCAGAGGAGAGCGGCGGAGGCAAGGTCGACCTGATGAACGCTGGGGCTTTCGACGATGTCGACGTTGCACTCATGGTTCACCCCGGGCCCGTCGACGTTGTTGATTGGCCAACGCTCGCCTGGACCGGGCTGAACATCCGGTTCCACGGCAAGGAGTCGCACGCCTCGGCCTTCCCAGAAAGGGGCCTGAACGCTCTTGACGCGATGAATCTCGCTTACTTCGGGGTCGCCGCCCTGCGCCAGCACATCAGCCGCGACGAAAGGATCCATGGCATCGTGACCCATGGTGGGGACGCAGCCAACATCGTTCCCAAGCTGACCGAGGGCCGTTTCTTCGTTCGAGCGGCGAGCATGGAAGATCTGCTGCCGCTGAAGCAGCGAGTGATCAAGTGCTTCGAAGCCGGAGCCCTTGCAACGGGATGCGAAGTGGAGTTCCTCACGATGGACAACGACTACGACTTCGTTCGAACCAACCTGGCCATGGGCGAGACGTACGAGAAGAACCTTCAGCCCTTGGGCCGAGGGGCTCTTCCAAGAGCGATGGTTGAGAAGTTCGCAGGTTCAACCGACATGGGAAACGTCAGTCATGTCGTGCCGTCTATCCATCCTTTGATGGGGATCGATTCGTTGCCAGCGGTCAATCACCAGGCAGAGTTCACCGCAGCGACGATCACCCCGGCTGGAGATAGAGCGATCTTAGATGCCGCCATGGCCATGGCCTGGACGGTTATCGACCTTGCGACCGACGAAGCGGCGATGGCCAGGGTGCGGGATGAATTCGACAACCCGGCACCCTCGGCCAACCCGATGCTCGCTTTGTGAGGTCAGCTTCTTTCGGCTAGATCGGCGAACTCGTCTATCTGCTGGCGGCAGATATCGAGTGAACTCCTCCAGAAGTCAACCGATCGCACGTCCATGCCGAACCGGCCTGCCAGATCCGCCGCGCTGAACATCCCAGTCGAAGACAAAAGCTCGTCGTAGACCGCAGGGAAAGTGCCAGGTTCTTGACGGAACCGCGCATAAAGGCCAAGGGCGAACAGCAACCCGAACGTGTAGGGCCAGTTGTAATAAGTAGCTCCGTAGTAGTGGGGCTTCACCGCCCACATGTAGGGGTGCAGGGCACTGTTGTCCAGCCCATCTCCGTAGGTTGCACGCTGAGAGTCGAGCATCAGCTCCTTCATCTCTTCAACCGAAAGATCTCGCTTCTCGCGCCCTTCGAAAACGCCCTTTTCGAAAAGGAATCTGCTGTGTATGTCGACAACGACCTGACACGAATCCTGCAGACTCTCCTCGAGAAGCGACAGCTTCTCGGCGCCGCTAGCAGCATCCAGAGCCGCGTTGAAGACGATCGTTTGCGCGAAGTTGCTTGCCGTCTCTGCAAGGGCCATCGGAGTCGAACTCTGCAAGGGGGTACGTCCAGAGAGGGTGACGTTGTGATACGCGTGGCCGAGTTCGTGCGCCAGAGTCTGCAGACTGTTGAAAGAGGGCTCGAAATTCATCAGCACTCGAGACTCATCGTGCCTGGTGCCCATACAGAACGCTCCGTCACGCTTTCCTTCGCGCGGCTCTGCATCCACCCACCGCTCATCTATCGAACGCTTCGCAAGATCGGCCATCGACTTTGAGAACGTCCCGAATTGCTCGATGACGAAATCGGCAGATTCACTGAAAGACCAACTGCGGCTGGCGCCCTTATCGCCAAGGGGGCCGAACATGTCCCACCAGGGAAGCTCCTTCTTGCCAAGGATCCTCGCCTTCGCCTTCAGGTATCGGCGGAAGTCTGGAAAAGACTCAGCGCAGGCGGCTTGCATCGCCTCGACGGTTTCTCGATCGGTGTTGTTGGCATGCAAGACGGGCTCGAGTGAGTCCTTCCACCCACGGCGTGCATTGATGATGTTGCCCCATCCTTTGAGGCCGTTCATCGCTGCAGCGAGGGGCACTTCTACCGTTTCCCACGAAGCGAGCTCGGCTCTGTACGCAGACTCCCTGAGCTTCGGATCAGCATCCTGTGCCAGGCCCCTGACCGCACTCATCGGCTTGCGCTCAACTCGCCCATCGGGAAACTCCACGTCCACCATCAAGCGGGACGTGACACTGCCGTGAAGTTTCGCCCACGCATTCGAACCCGCGAGCGACAGCGTCGCTGCAAGGTCCTCCTCGATCTCGCTCATCTGATGCTGAGCTGTGACGCTCGCCTTCCTCACGAAGAACTCATGGGCCTTCGCTTGATCCGACGAAGCGATCAGCCCCTCGACGTCCATCGAGCCGATCCAAGCGGTGAGGCGCGTCCTGATCTTTTCCAGTTCAACTTCGGCGGATTCCAGCTCGGACAGCTTGGCCTCGGCGAGGTTGTTTCGCGAGTCGGTAGTAACGAACGAATAGATGTAGGCCTCAATGACATCGAAGTCGTCCCGAAGCTTGTTCAAGGTGCCCAGGACTTCGTCGAACGCTGAAGTGAACTCTCTCGAGAGCGACTCGGTCTTGCGCACACCGTGGTGGTCACACAACTTCGTCAACCTTGCGACCTCGGAGATGACTCGTCCGAACTCGGCCTGAAACTCACTCGATTCGAGCCCTGGGAAGTAGGGCGTCATATCCCATTCGGGAAGTGCAGCTGTCTTGCCCGACTCGATCTCCGCCTCTTTGATGGCCATACCCACGCCTTTCATCTGTAAATGAAGACGGCTGCCCTAGTTAGGGCAGCCGTCTGTTTCAAGGTTTGAAGTTCGCCAACTACTTGAGTTCGACCGTTGCGCCGGCTTCCTCGAGCTGAGCTTTGGCCTTGTCGGCTGCTTCCTTGTTCACCTTCTCGAGAACGGGCTTCGGAGCGCCGTCGACAAGATCCTTGGCTTCCTTCAGTCCCAGGCTGGTGAGCGCACGGACCTCCTTGATGACCTGGATCTTCTTGTCGCCTGCCGCTGTGAGGATGACATCGAATTCGTCCTTCTCCTCTTCAGCCTCGGCACCTGCACCAGCACCTGCACCAGCACCTGCAGGAGCTGCTGCCATCGGAACCGCTGCCGTCACACCGAACTTCTCTTCGAATGCCTTTACGAACTCAGAGAGTTCGAGGACGGTCATCTCGCCTATGGACTCGAGAAGATCGTCTGAAGAAACCTTGGTAGCCATGTGCTCCTCCTATCCTTCGCCGTTTGTCGGCTGTTGGTCTTGGTTGTCTGATTGCGCTTCCTCTGTTGATGCGGGCGCCTGCTCGGGCACCTCATCGGCCGCGACTGCGGTGGCTTCGGTTGAAACGTGCGTCTCTTCAGGGCTTCCCTCGGTTGAAGACGGTCCTTCGCCCGTGGGCTCCTGCACCTTCTCTGCCTGTTCTGGGGAATCGACAGCAGCCTCGGGCGGCGTGCCCGTTTCCGGGGCTGGGGAAGCAGGACCTTGCTCCTCTAGCTTTTGCCGATACGCGGCCAAGACATAACCGAGGTCCCGGACGGGTGCCTGCAGAAGGTTGACGAGGCCCTGGATCGGAGATTGCAGAAGGCCAGCGAGCTGTGCGAGAAGGACCTCTCTCGGCTTGACCTTCGCAAGGGCCTGAGCCTGTTCGGCACCGAAAACCTTGCCATCCATCAAGCCACCCTTGATAACCAGGGCGGGGTACTTCTTGGCCATCTCGTCGAGACCCTTGGCAGCCGCGACGGGATCGCCGTTGATGAAGGCGATCGCGGTCGACCCTTCAAGGAAGGGAAGGAGTTCGTCCAGGGATGCTTCCTTGGCTGCGATGCGGCTGAGGGTGTTCTTGACCACCTTGAACTGGCCACCGCTCTCGGACAAGATGCGGCGGAGTTCTTTCATCTCCTCAACCTTGAGGCCGCGGAATTCGGCAAGAAGAGCCGCTTTCGAGCCTTCGAAGCGCTCTTTGAGCTCCCTCACCGCTTCGACCTTCTGCGGTTTCGGCATATCTAAAGTCCTTCCTTGTAGTGATAGCTCTTTGAAAAACAAAACGACCTGCCGAGAAGACGACAGGTCGCGGACGAAGATGCGACTTATTCATCACCTCGGCGGGCCCCCAAAACTTCAGGGATTCAAGACCTGTTGGTCGCCAGCTGTCTTAGGTAGAAACTTCTTAAACAGTAGCAGACGATCCTCATCGTCGCCCCTGGATCAGGCCGGAGCAGCTTCCTGGCTACCGTGGGCATCGAGCTCCTTCGCTTTGTTGGGATCGATCCTGATCCCCGGGCCCATCGTCGACGAGACCGCCAGCGACTTGAGGTACCTGCCCTTCGACGCGGCAGGCTTTGCCCTAAGGACCTCTTCCATCACTGCGAGGTAGTTCTCTTCGAGGTCCTCAATCGGGAAGGACGCCTTACCGATAATGGTGTGAACGTTGGCCTGCTTGTCCGTTCGGTACTCGATCTTGCCAGCCTTGACTTCCTTGACTGCCTTGGCTACATCGGCGGTAACCGTGCCAGTCTTGGGGTTCGGCATGAGGCCGCGGGGGCCGAGGAGCCGGCCGATCTTTCCTACCACGGGCATCATGTCGGGAGTGGCGATCGCTACATCGAAATCGAACCACCCCTTCTGGATCTTCTGAGCCAGATCATCATCGCCAACCTCGTCGGCTCCGGCTTCTCTGGCCTCGCGGGCTTTGTCTGCCTGCGCGAAGACGATAACCCGAGTCTCTTTGCCGGTCCCTTTGGGAAGGCTGACCGCGCCACGGATCTGCTGATCGGCTTTGCGAACATCGAGGCCCAGGTTCATGTTCAGCTCGATCGTCTCATTGAACTTGGCTTTCGAAAGCTCCTTCGCTAGCTTCAAAGCTTCAGCCGGTGAGAAAAATGCATCACGGTCGTAGCTTTGCGACAACTCCTTGAAACGCTTTCCCTTCTCAGACATGTTTCCTCCTTGTGGTCCAGGCGATCCTTGTCGAGGATCTCCCACTAAAAACGGTTATCTCTCTACGGTGATTCCCATCGAACGAGCGGTTCCCTCGATGATCTTCGATGCTTGGTCAAGATCGTTCGCATTCAAGTCGGCCATCTTCGTCTCAGCGATCTGACGAACCTGGTCTTTCCTAACGACTCCCACCTTGTTCTTGTTCGGTTCAGCCGATCCCTTGTCGAGTTTCGCAGCCTGCTTGAGAAGGACCGAGGCAGGCGGCGACTTCAGGACGAAATCGAAGCTGCGATCTTCGTAGATCGTTATCTGTACCGGGACGATCGTGCCCTGCTGCGAAGCCGTCCTTTCGTTGTAGGCCTTACAGAAATCCATGATCGCAACTCCGTGGGGGCCGAGGGCCGTCCCGACGGGCGGAGCCGGTGTGGCTTGGCCTGCAGGGATCTGCAGCTTCACCACAGCCACCGTCTTCTTCTTCTTGGGAGCCATCTCTTTCCTTCCTGCTTTCGTAAAGCGCTAGAGCTTGGAGACCTGCTCGAACGACAACTCCACCGGCGTCTCCCGGCCGAAGATGTTGACGAGCACTTTGAGTTTCGACTGGTCGACGTTTATCTCAGAGATCGTGCCTGTGAAGTTCGAGAACGGGCCAGTTACAACGCGGACGCTCTCGCCCTCTTCGAATTCAAGCCGTGGCTTCAGCTTCTCGGTTCCAACCGGCTTCACCGAAAGGATCTTGTCGACTTCTTTGGAGCCGAGCGGTGTGGGCTTGGCACCAGAGCCAACGAAACCCGTGACGCCGGGGGTATTGCGTACCACGTACCAGGAGTCGTCCTCGAGGAACATGCGCACAAGTAGATAACCCGGGAACACTTTCTTCTGGACAACCTGCTTCTTCCCTTGCTTGAACTCCATGACGTCTTCCATCGGAATGACGACCTCGAAGATCTTGTCCTCCATGTTCATGGAATTGATGCGGGTCTCGAGGCTTCCCTTCACCTTATTCTCGTATCCGGCGTAGGTGTGCACTACGAACCAGTCACCAGGACGCTCGCCCGCCGGAACGTACTCCTCTTCAAGATCGAAGTTGGCTTCGGGCTCTTCTTCATCGGGCTCGTCCACGATCGCCTCGGCGGCCTCCGCCACGACACGCTCTGCCTCAGCGACCACCTGATCTTCGGGCTTTACCTCAGCAGCTTGTTCGGAGACAGGCTCGACTTCCGCAGCGGCGGGCTCAGAGACAGGCTCGACTTCTTCGGGCGTTGGTTCGGCAACAGGCTCGACTTCTTCTGCAGCGGCGGGCTCGTCTACCGGGCCGTCATCCGCGGCCGATACCGCGGGTTCAGCGGAGGCGTCTTGCGGAGTCGACGCTTCCTGGTCGTAGGAAACCGCCTGCGATGTTTCCGTCACCTCTTGAGCCTGCCCTTCAGCAGCCTGCAGCGAGTTCTGCTCGGACGGTGACTTCGTTTCTTCCTGCTGCTCGGCCAACTTATTTTCCTCCCTTGGAAAGCAAGAACAACACGCCCTTCAGGGCGCCGAAATCGATACCAGAGATGATGATGACGAAGAAGGCGAGCGTCACGACGACCACCATCGAGTAGGTGACAACCTCGGAACGAGTAGGCCAGGCAACCCTGGTCAGTTCCCCTTTCACTTCCTTCACGAACTGGCGGGGCTTGGTCCTTTTCTTCTTGGCTGACGGAGGCGGCCGACGCAAACGGTCTGCTGACCTTTCTCGCTTTTCCATCGCACGCTTCATCTCTCGGTTTACTCCACCGGGAGCACCTGCTTGCTGCTGACCTTCGTCAGGATCTTCGTCGTCTCTTTTTCTGAACATATTCCTCACCTGTTTCAGCCAATGCTTCGCCACCGCTTTTGTGGTGGGATGCCAACGGATCTTGCAGGCCCGGAGGGACTTGAACCCCCAACCTTGCGCTTTGGAGGCGCCTGCGCTGCCAGTTGCGCCACGGGCCTAAAGCCATCGCAGACCTAAGCCCACAAGACAGGTAAGTATAGGTAGGAAATCCAGATCGCGGCAATCCCCTCTCGCCGGGGCGCGAGAAAGGGCGCCCGTAGGCGCCCTTTCTGCCGGATCTTCGGCCGCTTTAAGCCGCTGAACCTCCGAATCGCTTCCACAGCTCGTGCAGGACCTTTACGCTTGGCCCCGAAGCCAAGCCTCCTGCCTTTGGCCCTACCTCTTGACCTCTTGCATCTGGTTCGCGAATTCGACGGTTTCCTTAAGGGTGTAAATCGTGGGATCGTTGGTGATTTCCCAACGAAGGATCCCCTTCTGCAAAGGAACATCCCAGAAGATCCACCTCCTGTTGACGTTCCCTTTGGTGATGCCTTTGGAAAGGTCAGTCTCAGAATCATCCGTACGGGCTTCTCGAACCTTGGCCACATTTCCCCGAACAACTGCTGATCCAAACGTCTGCCGTGATTCACCTTTCAGCATCTGCTGGGGATCAGGATGATATGTAACCTCAACAATGAAGCCCCCCTTCTCGAGAACGTCCCGAGCGCCAGATCCCATTGTGGCAGGAGGGAACTCAAAAGCTGATGCAACACTGGACCGTTCCGCGGTGGGATCTCCAATGAGTCCTCCGGACTGACTGTGAACATACAGAGAGAAGACGGCCCCTTTGCGTGGAGCACGTACAGAACGCAACAAGGAACTGTGCGGCCACCATTTAAAGGCATCTTCCCAAGAAACCTTGACCGCAAGGTTTCTTGGCTCGTCATATTTTGCTCCAATGGGGCGGCCCAAGCGCGCCTCCTCCTCGGCGATGCACTGAGCCGCGACGGCACCTCGTTCTTGGGGGGGGCTTGTGCGAGCGAAAGCATTGCATCGCTCCAGGACGTCGCGCACTTCTCGGTCATTCTCAGCTTTTCGTCGAGCGCGCTCTTGCTTGGTCAACTTGGGCGCTTCGAGCGCAACAGGGGCTCCTTCTGCCGAGACTTTCACGGGAGCTTTCGTTTTGGCGGGTCGAGTCACCGGCTCACCACGGGAGGTGCACCCAGCGACAAGCAGAAATCCGATCACAGGGCCTACCCGAAGCAGTTTCAAGTAGCCGAACTCTGACCGCGACTTAGCTTTCATCTAGTGGCCCATCATGAGTAGCATACGGTTACCGTTTCATCCGGGGGCCCCAGTCCGCCCACGTAGTTGGCGTGGGCGTCTACTGTGAAACAAGCCTCCCCGCGCGAATTCCTGTCTCCACTCACCAAACCCGACTGAGCTGTCGCCGAGGTGCAATTGTCACAGGAGGCGAATCCAGGTTGGGCAGAAGGCCCGTTGGCTTACTTTTTTCTCTCTCTCTCATCTCACTCTCCTCCTTCTCTAACCCATCTTGTGCCTGGACCTGTCTTAGGACAAGTCTCGTGCCATAAGCCTTCGCCCCTGGCTCCGAGATTCCTGCTTTAGGCGGAACACAATTTTGCCATTGCGCGGCATCGGTACGAAGCAGTGCGCGCGAGAAAGGGCGCCCGTAGGCGCCCTTTCTGCCGGATCTTCGGCCGCTTAAGCCGCTGAACCTCCGAATCGCTTCCACAGCTCGTGCAGGACCCCTGCTACGAGGACGGCGGTGGCTATCGTGAAGACAGCCTTGATGACGTCCGCGTTGAGAGCGGAGCTGCTGAGGTAATAGGCGGTCAGACCACCGATCACTCCGAAGACCGCATCCCACAGGATCGGGGAGTCCTTCAGGAAGAGAGCCTTTACTAGGACTCCTCCAACGATACCCATCACCACAGCGGTGAGGATCTCCATCTGCTACCTCCTTCTACCGAGGATGGATCCGGCCGGCGGCCGGACTGCTCCCCTAACACTCGATCTAGTTAGACGCAGCAGACAGCGAAAGGTTACAACCGTGTGGTTATGGACCGGTCGTATATAGCTCGGACATACAGGAAGCGAATTCCTCTTCTAGATCAACGGCCAACCCTCGGCGCTCTAGGAATCGGGCGACGTTTTGGATGTCCCTTCTGAGCAGCTCTGGAGCATGTGCGTTGTGCCCGAGCTCAACCGCCTGTGGGAGATCGATGATCCACGCGGCCCCTTCCCAAACCAGGATGTTGTAAGCAGAGAGGTCGCCGTGAACGACACCCTCGCCGGCCATCTTTCGTATTTCGAGCAAGATCTGATCACCGAGCGCTGCTGCCTGGTCGCGCGTCGGCTTGGTTTCGTAAAGGCGAGGAGCACTTCGTTCCTCGTTCCCGAGATACTGCATCAGCAATCCGCCCTCGAATGCAACCGGGTAAGGGACGGTGACACCTGCCTCCCAGAGTTTCACCAGGTAGAGGTATTCGGTGTGCCTCCACTCGGATCTCATGGCGTTCCTGCCTGTCTGGGTCCCAAGCTCGATGGCGCGCCTGGTCCTTGAAGACCGGATCTTCCTTCCCTCGCGATAGATCTGATCGCGCCTGAAAGACCGCTCGGACTCACTTTTGTAGACCTTCCTTGCAAGCAGACAACTTCCATTCGGCGACCTTCGCTCAACCAGGTTGACGGTTGCCTCCTTCCCGCTCTTGATCGGTCCGTGGTCGACTTCGTAGTAGTCCTCGGTGATCAACCAGTCGGGAGCTTCGGGACGATCGAAGGCAGCGAACTCGGAGCGCGGAGCCGCCGGAAGGCTAGGGCCGAAGTCGGACCTCATCGCCCTTCTTGCGGCTACCTGCTTGATGTCTGGCAGAGCGCGGGCCTTCGCAGCCGCCCCGCCGTTATCTATCGGATCTTGTGTGTGCGTGTGTGGCAAAACAGTTTCCTTTCGCGCCAAGCCCCGCGCAAAAAAACGATGCCGCCTCCGGAAGAGCCCGGGGCACTAAGAAGGCTTGGCCGGCCTAGGTAAAAGAGGGAAAGGCGGCACCCAAAGAAGTTTTCATCTGGTACCCCCTTCCCGAAAGTTCGCTCACTGGAGCGAAAACGCCAACACGAGCAAGGACACTATGGAGGAAACTGCCGGAGCGGGCAAGCCCTTTGGGATGGAACTACGCCTGCGCCAAAGCCTCCCGAACCCTGCGCGAGAAGCCGCGCCGGCGGCGGCGGCGGCCGCGCATGACGAGCGCTCCGACCAGACCTGCGGCGACGAGAGCGCTGCCTGCAACCACTTTCGGGTCGGTCACCTGACGACGAAGCTGCCTGATGCGCTGGAGTTCGGCGGCGCGTTCCACAACGGTTTCCGTAAGAGTTCCAACCAGCCACGCTGGCGGCTCCATCAGATGCTCGTTCATAGAGCTCATGGTGAGTGACATCTCCCGGTAGTGTTCGAGTTCGGTCCGGCAATTGCTGCATGACGCGAGGTGAGAGGTGACCTCGGCGGGGCGCGTCGCGGGACCGTCTTCGAGGTAGGCGGGCAAGAACTCCCTTACCTCACGACACTCCACGGCTGTCTCCTTTCACGTCCTTGCCATAACCAGCTGGACCATCTTCGTAAAGCTCGTCCTTAAGTCGCTGACGGGCCCTGAAGAGCCGCACCTTCGCTGCACCTTCACTGATACCAAGTTCCCGCCCTATCTCGCCGAGCGTGAGGCCGTACAGGTCCTTCATGACAACGACCGATCGATAGCCCGCGGGGAGAGAGGCGAGGGCGACGTCCAACCGCTCTTTGAGTGCCCGCCCTTCGGCCATTGCGACCGGATCGGAATCGAGCGATGCGGGGACCTCATACCACTCCTCCTGCTCCAACGAACCGACCGAGCCATGCTTGGCCCGCTTCCTCAACTGCGATATCGCTACGCTCGAGGTGACCCGGTAGAGCCAGGTGGAAAAGCTCGACTCTCCTCGGTACTGCTTTATCGCTCGAAGGAGCTTGAGGTAAGTCTCTTGAGCAACCTCGGCGGCGTCGTCGGGGTTCCCCATCAGCCTGTAAGCCAGCGAATAGACCTGCTTGTGGGTGGCCTTGATCAGGTCCTCGAAGGCCTGAGGTTCACCCTTCTTGCAGGCATCGACCAGCTCTTTAGAGACTTCCAATGGCTCCTCGTTGCCTTTCGTTAGACGTAGGTTAGCCTCCAAAGGTTACGCATAGACATAAGGAGGACTCTTGAAGAGCCGAATAGCGATATCGATCCTGACACTAACTGCGTGGGTTCTAACCGTTTCGTTGGCCCCCACCGCCATGGCTGGGGGAGAAGGGTATGCCGAGAGCCATATAGGCAAGGTCCCCGCGACCGGGGTCGCGGATATCAGCTACATGTGGATAGCCCTTCTGGCTTTGGCAGTGACGATGCTCGTTGGCTACGTGGCCGCCAAAAGCTTCCGGGGGGAACAACCCGTGATCGAAGACCATGGGCACGGATCAGCAACTCACGACGAGAGTCACTAGTACCTGACGAGGCCCCCGCCAACAACAAGGGTCTGACCACTTACGTAATCGGAGTCAGATGACGCCAGGAACAGGTGGGCCTTTGCGACGTCCTCGGGCTGCCCGGCGTAACCGAGCGGAATCATCACCATCGCCATGCTGCGAAGGGCATCGGGAATACCGAGGTTCGGATCATCCGACTGCTCCTTAGCCTTGGTCAGTCTGGTCTCGATGAATCCGGGGGCCACCGCATTGACGTTCACGTGGAAACGGCCCAGCTCCATCGAAAGGGTTCTCGTGAGTCCGATGAGTCCCATCTTCGCGGCCGTGTAGTTGGCCTGACCCGCATTGCCCTGAAGGCCTGCGGTCGAAGAAGTGAAGGTGATCTTTCGGTGATACGCGGGAGCACCCTGTGACTCCAGCTCCTTCTTGGCAACATCTCTCATGTGACGCACCACAGCGCGGGTGTTGTTGAAGGCAGTCTTGAGGTTGACGTCAAGGACGAAGTCCCAGATCTCGTCGGTCATGTTGTGGAAGGTCTTGTCTCTTGTGATGCCAGCGTTGTTGACGAGGATGTCGATCCTGCCGAACTCCTCGATGGTCTGATTGATCAGGTTCTCGGACGCTTCGGCTGAAACGGTGTTATCGGTGTTCAAAGAAGCAGCACCTCCGGCCGCGGTGATCGCTTCGACCACTTCCTGCGCCGGGTCCTTGTCGACATCGTTCACTACCACCTTCGCACCTTCAGCTGCGAACAGTGTCGCCGTCGCGGCGCCGATCCCACGGCCTGCTCCCGTTACGATCGCTACGCGGTCATCGAGTCTTCCCATCGAGCCCTCCTAGGTCTTTTCGTGCGCCTGGCATCAGATAAAGGTGCAGTCGCGACAGACCCCGGCCAAAAGCCGGGGTCTGTCCACAAACTGGTTCAGCGAGTTTCTTTGTGCGCCGTGTGCAGGCGGCACCAACGACAGTACTTCTTGAGCTCCAAGCGATCCGTTTGGTTCTGACGGTTCTTGGTCGTTATGTAGTTGCGCCTTTTGCACTCACCACACGCAAGGATGACGTGCGGCCTTTTGTCGGTAGCCATGTCTTACTTGAGGATCTTCGTGACTCGTCCGGCGCCAACGGTGCGGCCGCCTTCACGGATAGCGAACTGCAGTCCATCATCCATGGCGATCGGCTGGATCAGCTCGACGTTCAGGTTGACGCTGTCGCCGGGCATGACCATTTCGACACCCTCGGGCAAGTTGACCTTCCCGGTCACGTCTGTTGTGCGGAAGTAGAACTGAGGGCGGTAGTTGGTCACGAACGGGCTGTGACGTCCACCTTCTTCTTTGGTCAGGACATAGACCTGAGCTTCGAAGTCGGTGTGCGGCGTGATCGAGCCGGGGGCCGCAAGCACCTGACCGCGCTCGACATCTTCCTTGTCGATACCACGAAGAAGGGCACCGATGTTGTCGCCGGCCTGCCCAGAGTCCAGCAGCTTGCGGAACATCTCAACGCCTGTACAGACAGTCGTTTGTACCTTCTCCCTGATGCCAACGATCTCGATGTTCTCGCCAACTTTCACCTGGCCGCGCTCCACACGACCGGTTACGACAGTGCCTCGGCCTGTGATCGAGAAAACATCTTCGATGGGCATGAGGAACGGACGATCGATGTCACGCGTCGGCTGTGGGATGGAAGCGTCAACCGCTGCCATCAGTTCCATGATCTGCTCTTGCGCGGCTGCGTCTCCTTCGAGAGCCTTCAGTGCAGACAGACGCACGACTGGAACGTCGTCGCCGGGAAATTCGTACTTCGTCAGAAGCTCTCGTACTTCTAGCTCAACCAGGTCGAGCAGTTCCGGGTCATCGACCATGTCGACCTTGTTGAGGGCAACGACGATCGACGGCACTCCAACCTGACGGGCAAGGAGCACGTGCTCACGTGTCTGCTGCATCGGACCGTCGGTCGCAGCCACAACGAGGATGGCCCCGTCCATCTGGGCGGCTCCGGTGATCATGTTCTTGATGTAGTCAGCGTGCCCGGGACAGTCGACGTGAGCGTAGTGACGTTTCTCGGTCTCGTACTCAACGTGCGCGATGGTGATGGTTATTCCTCGGGCGCGCTCTTCAGGAGCCTTGTCGATCTCGTCGAAGGCCTTGAAGAAGTCACCGAAGCCCTTATCGGTCAGCGTCTTGGTGATAGCCGCCGTAAGGGTGGTCTTGCCATGGTCGATGTGACCGATGGTCCCGATATTCAGATGCGGCTTGTTCCTCTCGAATTTTGCCTTGCCCATTCCTCTTCCCTTCTGGTCCCTTAGGACCGCCACAGCGATTATTTATAAGCAGGAAGGGGGAAGAATATCCCCTTCGTAGCGGCGGGTGGATTCGAACCACCGACAACTCGATTATGAGCCGAGTGCTCTAACCCCTGAGCTACGCCGCCAGATGGTACCAACTCTCCGGCGGCCTGCGTCATCTGGCCGTCGGATGGAGCCCCCTCGCGGAATCGAACCGCGGACCTACGCCTTACCATGGCGGCGCTCTGCCGTCTGAGCTAAGGGGGCAAGAGCACAGAATGATAACCGCGCCCTAGCAACCGGTTTTCGCCCCAACCGGTAGGCTGGATAGTGGAACAAGCTCGGATCTTGATCGTCGACGACCATCCCGCGTGGGCAAAGGGTCTGCGAGCACTCCTTTTGGCGGAAGCTCCGAAGGATTCCCAGCAGATAGAGATCGCGAATGACGGCCTCGAGGAGATCGCGGCAGGAGTGCAGTCGGTCCTGAACGGCAATCTTGTTATACCCAACCACCTCGCCGCGGCGATATCTCAAACACTCACGAGCGATGATCCGACTGCACCCACCTCGCTGACGGACTTCGAACAGATCGTTCTTCAATTCGTGGGGCGTGGCGTGGGCAATGACCTGATCGCCGAAGAGGTGGGGGTTGAAGTCGAGGACATCTCTCGCTGGATCGCCGCGATCTACGACAAGCTCCACATCTCC
>Ga0183260_10002121_pt1 | contig 16463 bp, 11 predicted proteins | sample AntDrymUQ4972206_2_FD_129768 | JGI IMG/M metagenome (GOLD analysis project Ga0183260, IMG submission 129768) | Polar desert sand microbial communities from Dry Valleys, Antarctica - metaG UQ497 (22.06) (version 2) (version 2) | ecosystem: Environmental > Terrestrial > Soil > Desert | place...
CGAGCGGTACTTCCTCTTCAGCGAGGAGGTCGACTGGATCCGCAGGGCGGCCGACCGCGGCTATACCGCCGTCTTCGCGCCCACGGCCGAATGCGTCCATCTCGGTGGCGCCTCGCACGGCGGCAGGCTCTTTCGCGAGAACGTCCGCGGGCAGCTCCGGTACCTCGCGCTCCACGGCCGGCCGGGAGAGGCGGAGCGGACGCGCCGCCTCCTGCGCGCGGCGCTCGTCCTGCGCGGACGGCTCCACCGGGGCGAGCGGGGCCGCCAGTACCGCGATGCCGCAGCCTGGCTCGGCTCCGGCGACGTCGACCAGCTGCTCACGCGTTGACGACGGGCGGGCGTCGCAGATGAGCTCGCTCGTGCTGCTGGCCCAGCTCGCCTTCGGCTTCGCGGTCGTGCTCGCACCGGGAGCGCTCGCCGCGCGGGCGCTCGGCCTGCGGAGCGCCGCGGCATCGTTCGCCCTGGCACTCACCATCGTCTCGCTCGCTCTCGCCGTGACGTTTCTCGTCGCCGGCACGATCCTCCTGACGCTCGTCCTCGTGCTCCTGGCGGGTCTCGTCGGTCTCGTGGTGGCATGGCGACGGCCACACGTGCGGCGCCGCGTACCCGGCCGGCGCCTCGTGCTTGCCGCCGGCGCCGCGCTCGGCGTTCTTCTCTGGCACGTCGCGGGCAACGTCGGCGGTGACGGGTTCTTCCATCTCGCGCGCGTCCAGAAGCTGCTCGAGTTCGACGACCTCTCGCTCGGGAGCGCGAACGAGTTCCCGGACGGCGACCTCCATCCGGGCTACGCGTTTCCGCTCTGGCACGGCGTCCTCGCGCTCGTCTCGAAGCTCTCGGGAGCAGACCCGGTCGACGTCGTCCTGCATGGTCCGACGATCCTCGCCCCGCTTGCCGTCGTGATCGCCTACGAGGCCGGGTGGGCGCTCTTCAGGCGTCCGGTACCTGCTGCCGCGGCGACCGCCGCCGGCGTCGGCCTGGTGGCCATGGCGCCCGGCGCCGGCGGCGCGCTCACGGCCCTCGCCCTGCCCGCGACCGGATCGCGCCAGCTGCTCGTGCCGGCGGCGCTCGCGCTGGCGATCGAGGTCACGCGGCGCCCGAGCCCGCAGCTCGTCGCGGCGACCGCAGCGGCGTCGCTCGTGCTCGCGATCGTCCACCCGACGTACGCGCTCTTCCTGTGGCTCCCCTTCGGCGGCTTCCTCGCGGTGCGCGCTCTCTGGACCCGGCGCGACGTGCGCTCCGGAGGGCTCGCGCTCGCGGCGCTCGTCGTCCCCGCGGCTGCATTCTTCGTCTGGCTCCTGCCGCTCGTCGGCGACACGGCGTCGGTCGGCCCCGACGAGCGCGAGCGGCTACGCGGCTTCGAGAAGTACGCCGGACAGCTCGACGGGGAGGTCGACCTCTTCTCGGTCACTCCCGAGCTCTTTACGCGCACGGGCGCGATCGCCGTGGCCGCACTGCTTCTGATCCCGCTGGCCGGGCTCGCCGCGTCGCGCCGGTGGGCGGCCTACGTCGTCGGCGGCTCGCTCGCCGTCTTCGTCGTCTGCCTGGTGCCCTGGCTCTTCACGCCGTTCTCGGACGTCGTCTCGCTGTCGCAATCGCGGCGACTCGCCGGGTACGTCCCGCTCGCGTTCGCGCTCGCCGGCGGCATCGGGGTGCTCGCGCGGCTCGTCGGGCGCGCGATCGTGCCGCTGGCCCTCGGGGCCGGGATCGTGTTCCAGCTCCTCCATCCGGGAGACTTCGGCTACACCCTCGAGGACGGAGGACCGGGCTGGGCGACGTGGGTGGCGGTCGCCGGTGCCGCGATCGCGCTCGTCGCCGGCCTTCGCGGACGACCGTCGCTCGAGCGGCGAGCCGCATTCGCCTCGTGCCTCCTGCTCCTCCCGACCTACGTCCACGGGCTCGCGAACTGGAGCCCGTCGCCGTCGCGTCCGCCGAACATCCTCTCGGCGGGGTTGCTCGCCGCCGTACGTGACGAGGTCCCGACGGGAGCCGTCGTCTTCTCCGCACCCGAGCCGAGCTATCGCCTCGGCGCGTACGCACCCGTCCGCGTCTGCCTCAACCCGAAGGCACACGTCGCCGACACGGTCGACAACCGCCCGCGGGAGCGCGTCCAGGACTTTCTCCGCTTCGTCCGAACCGGAGACCTCTCGATCGCACGTGCCTGCGGCGCGACCTGGCTGCTCGTCGACCTCGAGCGGTTCCAGCTTGAGCCCGATCTTCCGGTCGTGCATCGCGACGAGCGCTGGGTGCTGTATCGGCTGTCGCGCGAACTCCGTGCTCGGCATGCGGACGACTGACGCGCACCGTCGTAGGCGATCGCTCGACTTGCGAACGAGGCGACTCACTGACGAGCGTCGGCTCTATCCGCGCGTAGTACGACCCCCACTGTCGGACGTTGCGAGAGCACGTAAGGCCCGAGCCCTGATGGTACGGAGCGGTTTAGGCGCGCCTGTCTGACGCCGCGCTCGGATTGCGATCACGCGGTCGAGGCCTTGGAAGTCAGGCGATGCAACGTGTCGGCTCGTGAGCCGCAAGCGCGACCAGGTGCTCGGCGCGCCGAACACAGATGAGGTTGTAGGTCACTCTTCGCTCGCTCAATCGTTCCAGCTCGTGCCGGGAACAGCGGCGGACCCGCTGGCGAACCTCGTCAATCAGCAGTACGTGTTCGTACGCGTCGCACACCAGTCGCACCAGTTCATGCGGATCTGCGCCGCAATTGCGTAACTGGGAGACGCCATACTCGACGAGCAAACTGGGCCCAAGACGCAACGTCTCGGTTGCGCCCTGTAGAACGGCGAGGTCATAGCCCTCGACGTCGACCTTCAGCACGTCGACGCTCTGGAGGCCGTGACTCGCGACGTAGGCGTCGATTGTGGTCATCGGCACCGTCACCTGCCCTGTACTACGGGCGACGTTGGCGGCCGAGGCCGAATGTGTCCCGACGCTGTCGGCTGACAGATGGATGGTGATCTGATCCTCTCGAGCGCCGACTGCGGACTCCTCAACCACTACGCGAGCGCCGCCCGAGTTCTGGGCGAGATTGCGTCGGAGGTAGGCCAGGTTGTCAGGCACCGGCTCAAAGGTCACAAGCCTTCCGTCTGCCGGTAGCTCACGTGCACCGAGGCAGGCGTAGAGCCCGAGATTCCCGCCGACATCGAGGATGGTGCGGCTTCGGGCAGCGAGATGTACGAACGCGTCGATCTCGAGCTTCTCGTAGAAGCCGCCGAGCAAGCCCGGCGAAATCGTGATGTCATTCGCGGGGAAGGTCATCGTGACTCCGTGGACCTCAGCCGTCACATCGCCGCCCGCGCTGGCGCGACGGTAGGCCCAGCGGTAGATCCCCGACGTGACCCGCCAGTGCTGAACTGGTGTGTTGAAGAACAGGCGCCGAGCGAGGCGAATCACCGTCATCATCAGACGCCGTCGGGGGAATGGGGCCGCGATCATCGGTGCCTCCTCACGAGACGGCTGACGGCTTGGCTCCGGTCATGTCGGATGTTAATAACCACGCGTGGCTGCGCTATACGGCGGCTGGTCGCGTACTTCACGTGTCATCAGCGATAGGCGACCACTGCGTACTCGCTCTGCACTTGCCGATCCGTCTCAAGGACACCGACACCTTGAGGAAAGATCACGCGTGCGGACGTGAAGCCATTGATGCGACAGAGTGCGACAGAGACTTCGGGGTAGATCGGCCCTTGATGTGTCGGATCGATCCAGAACATCTTGAACGCAGGGAACGAGTGCGGATTCACGGTCTCGGCCACGAGAACTCCGCCAGGTCGGAGGACACGATGCGCCAGAGCGAAGAACGACATCAGCTCGTCCGAAGGAAGATGCTCGATCACGTGTGCTGCGAACACAGCTCCGAGCGATTCGCTCTCGGTGGTTTGTAAGGTCGTCGTCAAGTCGCCGAGCACGACGTCGAGCGCTTTGTCTCGGCATCGATCCACCATCGCTGGATCGATGTCGACGCCCGTCGCGTAGATGCCCGCTTCGCGCAAGAGCTCGAGCAGCTCCCCCCGTCCGCACCCCGTGTCGAGAACGGGAGCGTGCTCCGCAAGAAGAGGGATATAGAACCGCTGCCGCTCCCGGATGAAGTCCTCCGGCCCTCGAAAGATCGCTTCGAAGGCGCGATAGGTCCCCTCGGTCGTTGGAGCTCCGGCCTCGAACCCGATCGCGGACTCGCCTCGTTCGTCGGTCGTATAGATGAGATCGTGGTCGGCGACGTAGGGTCTTGGAGACAGGTTGCGGTCGTCGTCTTTGCGAAACGATCGATAGAGCTCAAGCATTTCAGAGCGGAGTGCTTCTACCTCAACTTGCTGACGGTTCGATGCAGCCAACCGAGCATTTGCTTCGGTTCGGCAATCGCGCGCTGTGACATCGAGTCGGTGCCCTAGACCAACGATGGCCGCTGCGAGTTGCCCCTCCCGCCGGCGTTGGTCGATCAGCTCGGGCCACAGCAATCGGCGGGCGAAGCGCCGAGCGACCGAAATCGGTGTATGGGAGTAGCCGGTCACCAGGGCGTGACCGGGCATCGGCGGGACGCGTCGCTGCGGAACGCGAGATGACCGAATCGTCTCGAGGCGCGCCGCCACCTCGGCCCCTGTGGTCTCGGGCGAGTACCGTCGAATAAGATTCGCCCGCCCCCCTGCTGCGAGCGCGAGAGCCTCGTCTGGCTGTCGCCAGACCCGTCGCATCAGCTCGGCTGCGGCGCCGATGTCTGGCTCGGCCCAAACGCCGCTCGTAGGATACGGGCCGCAACCCGGTGGAATCGGTTCCAGATCAAATGGTACGAGATAGCTGTTCGACTCGTCCATGAAGGCCAAATTGCCGGAGTAGGCTGTCGCGATCACGGGCTTGCCGACCGCCATCGCCTCTGCCATCGTCAAGCCGTAGCCTTCGCTGCGGTGGAGGGAGACATAGCAGTCACATGCGGCCACCAGGCTGTTTCGCTCATCGGCGTCGACGTACCCATCTCTCACGATGACGTCCGGCCGTTTCTGGGCACAGGCCTCGAGGCGGTCGCGTGACGCCGGATCGGAGTCGCCGTTGATCGTCTTGATCATCAGCGCCGGGCCCTCTCCGGGCTCGAACGCCCTGTCGAAGGCATCGATGAGCCCGAGTGGGTTCTTCCGCTCGAACACACTCAAGTAGTCGAACGAGAAGAGAAAGAGAAATGTGTCCGGCAGCCCGAGTTGAAATCTCGAGCGGCGGCCTGGCTCGACCGGTTCGATCGGCAGTGGCACTGTCACGACCGGCTTCGTCGTCATGCACGCCACGGATTCACGGATAAAGTCGCTCGCGACCCAAATCTCGTCAACAAGATCGAACGACGTGGCTAATGACGCTGGGAACCGGCTGACCTCCCAGAACCACAGTCCGATTGTGTACCGGCCGTCGAAGAACTCCGTCCCGACGTCGGCTCGAAAGTTGGGCAACTCATCTGCGTTGACGCAAACGAGGTTCGTGTCATAAACGTCGTCATGCTCCGGGCGTGCCTTGAACGGGTGTAGCTGCCGGCTTCTCGTTCGTTCGTACACGTAGGTCGTATAGGGCACCCGAGCCGCATCCAGGCCGCGGATGAGTCGCCGCGCAGCCTCGCCGACGCCTAGCTCCGCTCGCAGATATCCGGCGACGTTCACGCCCGGCAGGTCGACAAGCCTTGTGGTCTGCGGTTGGAGAGAGTCATGGACCGACGAGCGTCGGATGACTCGTTGGGCATGTCTGTAGAGGGGCTTGGCTCTCGCGAGGCGAGGATGGCTTGTGGCGGCCCTCCGAAGCCGATCCTCCATGCCCGTCACTGTCGACCGTACGAGAGACCTGGAGTCGGGACGGAGCAAGGATGGGATGACAGGCTCGCCTCGAGAGACCCCGTCCGCAGCCCAGGCGCGAAGTCGCGGCCCGTCGACGCCGGCGAGGTCAGGATATGCCGCGCGGAGATCCGCCCGTGCAGCGTAGTGTGCCATCAGGTACCGAGGTAACGAGGCTGGCGGCGTCTCAGCTTGCAACCACGCGCGGAACGCCTGTGCCGTCGCCGGATGGAACGGATCCGGAGGGAGATCTTCGCCCGAGTCCTCGGCCGCGAGCAGGGCAAGACGGGCAATTCGTCGCGTCGCGTTGTCGATCGCCTCGCCCGTGGACAGCCGATCGAACCGATATGCTGGCACGTCGCCGCCGAACCCCTGACGCCGCAGAAGCTCGCCGTACTGGTCACAGATCCGACGCAACAGGCCCTCGTTCTCGAGCGCGATTCTTGGTTTCCCGCCCATGTGCGAGCTGAGAACCTCGCGGCGGTTGGGGTTATACCCGCTGAAGTGGAAGAAACGTAGGGGCTTTCCGTCCACTTCCCAGCGATCGCCGATGGACACGAGTTCTCGGTGGGCGAGGTTCCAATAGGCGACGTTGCAGCCGGGATCGGCAAGGATCGTGTGGGGGAAGAGCGCCGGAACGAAGTCCACCCACCGCTGGTCGACAAAGAGCCCGTCTTCGACGGCGACGAGGCAGTCACGTGCGAGTCGCTCGCTCCACCAGTCGAGAAAGGCGTGGCTGCCCGGCCCGATGGCGATGAAGCCGAGGTTGTAGATGCCGGCACGCATGAGCATCTGCTCGCTCGGCAGGAGCCCGTCCCGAGGAAGCGGCTCGGTCGTGTGGGGAGTGAGGACGATCCCGTGCCGCCGAGCCAGATCGCCGATGTCGTCGAGCGGCGCGAATACCTGGATGTCAGGGTCGAGGTACGCGACGCTGTCCGCCCGGCTGGCCAGGAGCGTGGCGAGTAGCGCCGGCTTGACGGCGGTGGCGAGCTCCTTGACGTCATAAATGAGAGCCATGCGGTGGAACTCCGAGCGTTCGATTCCGATCTCGTACGGGGTGAGCACGTCGAACGGCTCGTCTCGGTAAGCCTGCGTCTCTTGCTCGTCGATGACCAGAGTCGTGAAGCTCGCGGTAGGGTGATGTTCCAGGTAGCTCGACGCGAGCACCCGCGCGTGTGGCAGGTAGTTGCGGGCGATGATCGTGCAAGCGTCCATGCGGCGCGCCGTCACTCTTAGCAGACGTTCCGCCGTCCGAGGCTGGTGCACGCGGCTCCGAAGCCGTCCGGGCTACTCGTCTAACCTCACCCGAGAATCCGGTGCGGCATTCCCTTACCGCGCCCTAGCAGATGGCCAGAACCACACCGCCCACCTCACGCGAGCGTCCCCGCCGCATTTTCCTGCGTCCGAGTCCGACGCGCCATATCGACCTCTGGCTCATCGGCGGGCTTTTGCTTCTCGCGCTCTTCCTCTTGCCCGTGCGCAACGCGGCATTACGCGGCGACGACACGTGGGTCTCAGAGATGAGCGGTGAGTACAGGCTCCAAGGTCTTGGTCTCTGGGATGCCATCCGCACGAGTATGGATCTGTTTCTAGACTCGGGTCGGCCCTCGGTCGGGGGCGTGGCCCAAGGTGTCGCCTTCGCCTGGGTGCTCGGCGATCATCCAGTTCTCTATCGTTTGGTGTTGATCGCGGTGACCGTCTTCTGCGCGGCGCTCCTTTACGCGCTCGTCAGGAGGATGGGCCTCGACCGCCCCGCGTCGCTGCTCACCTTGGTGCTCCTCGCCGGCGCGCTGCAGCTGCGCTCGTTCCACGATGCGCTGGCGGGCTATTGGGGGACGACGCAGCTGACACTTCTCTTCGTCCTTGCATCCGTGCTCGCCTTCCAGTCGTGGCTCGCGACCGGGCGCCCACGCACGCTGATTGTGAGTGTCGCCCTTTTCTTGCCCGCACCGTTGCTGTACGAGGGCTCCTATCCGATGGTCGCGCTCTTCCTCGCGCTGGCGCTCGTCGCCCGGCGCGGCCTCGCCGCGTGGAAGGCCGCTGCGCCGTTCCTCGGCATCGGCGTCTTATTCGTCGCGGTGAGCCTGTTTTCCCGCGCGACCTCATCGAACGTCGCGGCGGGCTACGAGGTTGGCACGAGCCCACTCGCAGCGCTTAGGACATTCCTCATCCAGCTCATCACGCCCGTTCCGGCGAGCGACCTCGTGTTCAACCCGAACGTCGGAGGGTTCGCGTATCTCGGGTTCTCGCCAACCGTGTGGGAGCTCGCAGCCGGGTTCTGGCGCGGCGCGGTCGTGTTCGCTGTCGTGATCGTCGTCGGCGTTGGGCTCGGCGACGGGCGGTGGGGAAGGCTCCCGCGTGGCCCCGTCCTGCGCGCGCTGGCAATCGTCGGTGCAGTGCTTTGGACGACGTCGGTGATGGCGATCGCCGTTGCGCCGAAATATCAGGGGGAGCTCGTTCCGGGTCGAGGTCACGTCACGGCACTCATGCAGGCGTTCGGCTGGGCCCTGGTCGCGGTCGCAGCGCTGCTCGCCCTCCTGGGTGTAGCGCGGGATCGCAGCAGGGCAGCCCTTATCTGGACCGCGCTCGTGGCCGCGGGGGCCCTCGGCCTCGGCGCTGGTGCGACCGGGTACCACACCCTCCGCATCGTGGGCTCCGAGCAACTCGCGAGGATGGCACGCGTTCAGCTTGAGCAAGCGATCTCCGCCGGGGTGCTCGACGGCGTTCCTGAGCGCGGCACAGTAATCTTCACCAGCAGCGATATCACCTGGACAACCGGGTCGTGGCACCAGTACCCACCGTCGCTCGAGGGAATGCTCTTCGACAAGTCGGGCCGGGTTTACGACGCGCGTTCCTTCCCGTACGTCTCCGCGTTCGACTGCCCGGCGGGGAACCGCTTTCCGCCCACCGAGTGCGCTCCGCCGAGCGCCGACGTGGCGTGGGTTCGACTTCGGACGCGACGGGACGGCGCCAGCGTGCTTGTGAGCACGATGGCCGGAGGCGCGGCCCCAGCCGAGAATCCGGCCATCCGCGTCCGCGCCTGGAGCCGTCGCGACGACGGTGACGTCGGCCCACCGCCGCTCGTGGGTCGAGCCTCCGATGGCGCGGAATGGAGCTCGAGCGACCTCCGTTGGCGAATCGTCGCCCGTGCCGACGACTGGGCGATCTTCGAGACGTCGATCCCGGCCACCGACAGCGCCGTCGCCTCGTCCATCGACGACTCGACCGCACAGATCGACTTCGCGGCGCCTCCGGCACCCGATGACGCCGTGCGCTTCTACGGTACCCGGCGGCTGCTTCCCTAGCGATGTCCGCGAAGATGTCGGAGATAGATCGCAGCCGACCTCACGACGTATCCGTCCTGGCGCGGATTCGACGTATCGCGCCAAGTGCCGCCACGGGGATGACGATCATGGCCCTGCTGACGGCGTTCGCCAACCTTCTGAACTACACGTCGAACCTCGTCTTCTCGCGAGTGCTCGAGCCGGTTGGGTTCGGGGAGCTGACATCCCTCCTCGCACTCGCCGTCGTAATATCGGTGCCGCTTGCGGCGGCCCAGACCATCATCGCCGAGCAAATAGCGCGGGCCCGCGCCGCGCGCGACGTCGATCGAATCCGGTACCTGATCCGCCTGTCGGTCGGGCATGTCTCGACCATTGCCGCGCTCGTCACCGTCGCTTACGTCTTCTGCATCCCTCTCGTGATGTCAGCGCTCGAGATCCGCGAGCCGGGGCCGGCTATCGCGCTCGCGTTCCTCATCCCGGTCACCTTCTTTCTTCCGGTGGTGTGCGGCGTGCTCCAGGGACTCGAGCTGTATATCGCGTTCGGCGTGCTGCTGGCGGCGACTGCATCGTCGCGCCTGATCTTTGGTGTGCCGTGGTCGCTCCTTGCGGAGGGTGGGGCCGGTGGAGCGATCGCCGGGCAGGCTCTGGGCCTCGCGGTCGTGCTCGTGCTCGTCGGCTGGCGGTACCGGCAGCTGATGCCGCGGCGGGGGAGTGGCGCCGCCCGCCGCGGGCTGACGCGTCGGCTCGATCTCGGCGAGGTGACCGCGTCGGGTGCCTTCATAGGCTTCGCGCTGCTGTCGAACCTCGACCTGCTGCTCGTGCGATTCTATCTTGACAGCACCGAGGCGGGCGTGTACGCCGCCCTCGCGACGATCGCCAAGATCGTGGTGTTCTTCCCGGCTGCGGTTGCCGTGATCATGGTTCCACGTGCGGCGCGCGCACACGCGGGCGAGTCTGCCTCGAGCCTCCGCGTCCTACGGGTCGCCGCGCTCATCACCCTCGGCGCCGCTATCGCCGTCGCCGTTCCCGGAGCGGTCGCGCCGGAGCTCCTCGTTTCGTCCATGTTCGGTCACGACTACGAGGCGGCCGTCGGCGGCGTGGTGCCCGCGCTCGTCTCCGGCTCGCTCCTTGCGATGCTGTACCTCGTCTGCGTCTACAGCGTCACGATCCGCCACCGGCGCTGGGTTCTCCTGCTCGTCGGCGGTATTGCTCTCCAGGTGGGGCTAATCAGTCTTTTCCACGGCGCGCCGGCTCACGTCATGTGGGCTCAGGCGGCGACGATCGCGCTTGTCCTAGTCGCGAACGAGCTCCTGTTCCATTCGCTCATCCCTCGTCGCCGAGGCAGCTCATGACCCTCCCGTACGTGTCGGTCGTCGTCCCGGTCTTTAATGGCGCGCACTTCATCGAGGCCAACACAAAGCACATCACCACCGCGCTCGAGGATCTGCACGCGCCGTTCGAGGTCATCGTAGTGTGCGACGGCTCCTCGGACGGTACGGCCGAGGCCGCGAGACGCGTCGACGACCCGCGGGTGCGCGTGCTCCGCTGTTCCGTCAATGCCGGCAAGGGCAACGCGATTCTTCACGGCGTCGCCGAGGCCCGTGGTCGCCTCGTCGGCTGGCTCGACGCAGACCTCGAGGCCCCGCCCTCGCTTCTCGTCGAGGCCGCGCGGCGATTTGAGGAGGGAACGGTCGATGCCGTCATCGCGTCCAAGCGACACCCCGACTCCGTCGTGCGCTACCCCGCGATTCGCCGGATGTATTCCTGGGGCTTCCAGCTGCTCGTCGCCGTCCTTTTCCGGATCAACGTGCGAGACACGCAGGTGGGCGCAAAGCTCTTTCGGCGCGAGATGCTCGACCTCGTCGCGCCGCTCGTGCTCGTCAAGCGCCATGCGTTCGACCTCGAGATCCTCGTAGTAGGGGCGGAGTTCGGCTTCGATCGGATCAAAGAGACGCCCGTAGAGCTCGCCTATGGGTTCTCCGCCACCTCCATCAACTGGCGGGCGGTCAAATGGATGCTTCAAGACACGCTTGCGATCGCTTACCGAATCCACGTGCGCCACTACTACGTTCGCCGGTACGCATCACGGGAGCGTGAGCGCATGGACGAGACAGCGCCGCCTCACACGATCCAGGTGACCAAGTGACAACGACTTACGCCGCAAGGCGGTTGGCCGGGCCCTGCCCGGGCTGTGGCTCGACGGACGCGGAGCAGGCATTCGTCGGTCGTGACTTCCTGCTCGGAGTTCGCGGAGAGTGGACGTACATGCGTTGTGTGGGGTGTGGATCGGTGATCGCGGATCCTCAACCAACGGTCGAGGAGCTACAGGCGGCATACGCACCTTCCTACCGGCCCCACCGTGACGACCGGAGTCTCGTCGAGCGCGTCGCCGAGCCGCTCGCGCGTCGTGAGACCGCTTGGCTCGTCGCGCATGCCGATCCCTGCTCGCTGGCGGTCGACATCGGCTGCGGGGCCGGGGCGATTCTTCGTCGTCTCCGGGAGACTGGCTGGCGCGGGCAGCTCCGCGGCGTTGAGCCCAATCCGGAGGTCGCGGCGCGCGTCTCAAAAGCGCTCTCGCTGCCGGTCGACGTCGCTCCGGTCGAGGCGTTGCCGGACGACGCGCGCGGAGCTGGGTTGATCGTACTACGACATGTAATCGAGCACGTGCGCGACCCCCGCGCTGTGATGCACCTGCTGCACGGGGCAGTCGCCCCAGACGGCTTGATCTACGTTGCGACTCCAGACCGCCGGGCGCTGGCAGAGCGTGTCTTTGGCCGCTACTGGTTTGGTTACGATCCGCCACGTCACCTCTACGCGTTCACGCGGGAGGGAGTGCATGGTCTGCTCGCCGCCTCGGGTTTCAGCGTGGTGGCGGAGCGCTGGGATTACGCACCGCAGATGTGGTCTGGCTCGTTGCACAACCGGTTGAACGTGTCGCCGCTCTTTGCGCGACGTGCAGATCTGTTTGCCTCTCTGCTCAATCCACTCGTCGGCGGGCCAGCAGCGGTGCTCGGCCTGCTCGAGGTTCTCCTGCACCGCTCGACGATGTACGGCGTGCTCGCGCGTCGCGTGTAGATGTCCACGACGCGGGTCTCAGTCATCGTCCCGGTGCACCGGCTCACGGCGCACGCGCGCCAGTGCCTCGAGAATGCAGTCGCCGTCTGCGGTGATCGGGACGAGGTGATCGCGGTCTCGGATCGGCCGCTCGAGGGGCTTCCGGCGGCTGTACGCGTTCAGGCCACCGGTTCCACGCGCGACACGTCGCCGGCCGAGAAGCGCGATGTCGCGACCGACGTTGCGCGCGGCGAGTTCCTCGCATACCTCGACGACGACGCCTACCCTGCGCCTGACTGGATCGAGCGCGCGCTCGAGCGCTTCGCCTCGAACCCGTCGATCGTCGCCGTGGGCGGCCCCGGCGTCACCCCGCCGGCCTCCGGGCTTCGCGAGCGCGTCGGCGGCGCATTCTACGAGTCCCCGTTCGGCTCGGGCGCCCTGCGCCACCGCTTCACTCCTCTTGGCGAGGTGCGCGAGAGTGACGACCTGCCTGCCTACAACTTCTTCGTCCGCGCGGAGGTCCTGAAGAGGATCGGCGGCTGGGCAAGCCGCTTCTATGGGGGCGAGGACACAAAGCTTTGCCTGACGCTCGTGCGTGCCGGGCACCGGATCGTCTACGACCCAGCGGTTCTGGTCTACCACCACCGCCGCCCGATCTTCAGGCCGCACATGCGTCAGGTCGCAAACGTCGGGCGTCATCGCGGGTTCTTCATTCGCGCGTACCCCGAGACCTCACGCAGGCCGATCTACTTCGTGCCGTCGGCGATGCTCGTCGCAACGCCGCTCCTCCTCGCATGGGCCGCGCGTCGTCGCGGCCGCACGCTCGCAGTCGCGGCGCTCAGCGCAGCCGGCGCCGGGGCGGTTTCCGCAAGCGCGCTTCGCGACGGCGCAGACCCGGCGGTTGCGGCGCTCTTGCCGCTCGCCCTCGCTGCGGGCCACGGCGCCTACGGAGCTGGTTTTCTCCGCGGCCTGCTCACGAGAGAGATCGAGTCGATGTGAGCGGGACGCGGCCACCGACGGTCTCCGTTGTCATTCCGACGCTGAACTCCGAGCGCTACCTCGACGAGTGCCTGGACGCGCTGCGGTTGCAGGACTACCCACGTAACCGGGTCGAGATCATCATCGCCGACGGCGGCTCGACTGACGCGACGCTGTCGATCGCGCGCCATCACGAGGTGGACCTCATTCTCGACAACCCGCTGCGCACCGGCGAGGCGGGCAAGGCCGTGGCGATCAAGGCCTCGTCCGGTGAGCTCGTTTGCACCGTGGACTCCGACAACGTCGTCGTGGGCACCGACTGGCTCTCGCGCATGATCGCCCCGTTCGAGGACCCTGCCGTGATCTCGTCGGAGGTGCTCTACTGGGACTACTCCCGCGACGATAGCTACGTGAATCGTTACCAGGCGCTCACGGGCATCAACGACCCGATGTGCCTCTGGATCGGTAACTACGGGCGCTGGTCGGAGCTCAAGGGGCGGTGGACCGACTACCCCTACCTCTCGGAGCCGCGTGATGGCTGGGAGAAGGTCGTGCTGCACCCCGACTTCGTGCCCACCATGGGTGCTAACGGCTACATCGTGCGCCGCCGTGCCTTCGACGCCGTTCCCGTCGGCGAATACCACTTCGACATCGATTTCGTGCACGATCTCGTGGCGGCGGGGCATGGCACGGTCGCGAGAGTCGACGTGGCGATCCGGCATCACTTCTGCGACGGCGTGCAGCAGTTCGTGCGCAAGACGCGCAGGCGTAGCGACGATTTCTTCCATTTCTCGGCTGAGGGGCGACGGTCGTATCCGTGGACGCGTCGCCGACTCACAGGGATCGCGCGGTTCGTGCTGAGCACGGTGCTCGTGGTTCCGTTGCTGCTCGACGTCGCTCGCGGGCTGCGCCGGCGTCGCGACACAGCCTGGCTCTTCCACGTGCCCGCGTGCTGGATCACGCTTTGGATCTACGCGACTTCGACGATACGCTGGCGCCTCGCGGCGCGAACGGCCGAGCACGACCGGCGCGACTGGGGGCAGTAGCTCGACGTCGATCTATCCGGCATTACGTGGCATCGTCCCGGATCTGCCGCGGCCACTCGCGTCCTGACGGGAGCTAGCTGGCGCTCCGCTCCGGCGTACGATTCACCACGTCGTCGACCGGGTCGACGACGGGACGGGTGACCGCCGGCGGCGAGCCGCGGTAGGCAGCGATCGCCTCGGCCGGGGAGCCGACGAGCACAGGCCGCCCATCGTCGAGCACGAGGGCTCGGTCGGCGTACGACGAGATCGTAGGGAGATCGTGCGTGACGAGCACGATCGTCTTACCGTCGGTGATGAGGCGCTCGAACGTTGCGAAGCACTTCTCCTGGAAGTCGGCATCCCCGACCGCCAACACCTCGTCGAGGAGCAGGACGTCGAAGTCGACCTGGATTGCGATCGAGTAGGCCAGACGTACCTGCATGCCGGAGGAGAAGTTCTTGAGCTTCTGGTCGACAAAGCGTGCGAGACCGGCAAACTCGAAGATGGCATCGAACCGCTCGTCGAGCTCGCGCTTCCCGAGCCCGAGCAGGGTGCCGTTGATCCGGACGTTGTCGCGAGCGCTGAGCTCGGGGTTGAAGCCGACTCCGAGCTCGATGAACGGTGAGAGCCTTCCGCGGACGCGGACTGTGCCCCTGTCCTGCCGGTAGATGCCCGCGAGGATCTTCAGCAACGTGCTCTTGCCGCTGCCGTTCGGGCCGATGATCCCGAAGAACTCGCCCTCCTCGACCGTGAACGTCACGTTGTCGAGAGCTTGCTGCACCTCGTAGGTCGTGCGGTCGAACGGGTGGAGGAGGTGCTCTTTCAGCGTCGTGCGCCGCTCGTGAGGCAGCCGGAAGCACTTGGAGACGCCGCTGACATCGATCATCGGACGACTCACACGCGCTCCGCGAACCAGGGCTCGTCGCGCCTGAACAACCAAAGACCCACGAGGAACGTCGCCCCGGCGATCGTGATCGGAACCAGTCGACCGAAGGTCTCGAACGCCTCGCTCGCGGTGATCGTGTTCGCCGGCAGATCGGGGTAGAGCACGAGCGCCCGAATGTCCTGGAGCACCTGCGTGAACGGATTCAGGAACACGAGGTCACGGGCGAACGGCGGCAAGAACCCGATCGGGTAGATGATCGGGGTTGCGTAGAAGAGGAGCTGCGTCCCGAGCTCCCATACTTGCCCCAGGTCGCGAAAGCGGACGAAGAGCGCCGACAGGACGAGCGCAACCCCGAGCGTGAAGGCGTAGAGCTCGACGAGAAGCGGGATCAGCAGGAGCCAGTCGAGGCGGGGCGCGACGCCCTCCCAGGCGACGAAGCCCGCGACGACCACAGCGTTGACGAGAAACGTCAGTCCCGCCGTGATCGTCGCCGCCATCGGGATGACGATGCTCGGGAAGACGAGCTTGCGAAGCAGAGACTCTCGTGCGACGAGCGAGGTCATGCCGAGCGACGTCGCGTCGGCGAAGAACCCGAAGAGCACGATTCCCGTCAGGAGCGAGACCGCGTAGTAGTCCGAGATCGCCCCGAGCTTGAAGATCCGTGCGAAGACGAGGTAGAGAACCGTAAACAGCGCGAGGGGCTTCGCGACCGACCATGCGTAACCAAAGACCGAGCCGGCGTACTTGAGCTTGAACTCGGAGCCCGCGATCACGAGCAGGATCCGAAGGCGGTGCCGAAATCGCTCGCGGCGGGCTCCCCAGCGGCTGGCGACCAGGATGCTGCTCACCGCGGCCACGATACCCGGAGGTCCTGAAGGAACCGGCTAGGGTACGCGCGCCGATGGCCCCGTCGATCGCCGTGTGCATGGCCACGTATCAGCCTGCACTCGACCTCCTCGCCAGACAGCTTCGGTCGATTCGCGAGCAAACGTACTCCGACTTCGTCTGCATCGTCAGTGATGACGCGTCGGCCCCGCCCGTGGCCAAGGCGATTGAGCAGGCGTGCGCCGAGGACGCGCGGTTCCGGTACGTCAACAGCGACCGCCTCGGCTACTACCGCAACTTCGAGCGATGTCTGGAGCTCGTGCCGCCTGGCGTGGAGTTCGTCGCGTTCTCCGACCAGGACGACGTCTGGCACGCCGACAAGCTGGAGACGCTCGCCAACGTCCTTTGCGACGAGCGCGTCAAGCTCGCGTACGCGGACATGGCGATCGTGTCCGCCGACGGTGAGCGGCTGGCGCCGTCGTACTGGACAGATCGGTCAAACAACCACACGGAGCTGGCCTCGCTCCTCCTGATCAACACCGTCACGGGAGCTGCGTCGCTCTTCCGTCGGGAGCTTCTCGACGTCGCGCTTCCGTTTCCC
>Ga0183260_10002122_pt1 | contig 16461 bp, 16 predicted proteins | sample AntDrymUQ4972206_2_FD_129768 | JGI IMG/M metagenome (GOLD analysis project Ga0183260, IMG submission 129768) | Polar desert sand microbial communities from Dry Valleys, Antarctica - metaG UQ497 (22.06) (version 2) (version 2) | ecosystem: Environmental > Terrestrial > Soil > Desert | place...
TCTGATGCTCAGCGCCAGATCCGGCGAGCTCGATCGAGTGTTGGGCTTGGAGTTGGGCGCCGACGACTATTTGACGAAGCCATTTAGCGTTCGAGAATTGCAGGCGCGAGTCAAGGCGATCTGCCGCCGCGGTGAGGCGCTGGCGCAATCGAACGGTGCCACACCTTCTACGATTCGCGTCGGCAGTGTGGTCATCGATACCGAGCGCAGAGCAGTGACGATTGCAGAGAAGCCGGTACAGCTGCGCGCCAAGGAGTTCGCGCTGCTGCGGGAATTTGCGCTGCATCCGGGCAAGGTCTACAGCCGCACCGCGTTGCTCGAGGCCGTGTGGAAATACGGCCACGAAGGTTATCGGCACACGGTTAACACGCACATCAAACGGCTGCGAATGAAGATCGAAAAGGATCCGGCGCGTCCGTCGCTGATTCGCACCGTACACGGCGTCGGCTATCAACTGGTGCCGGATTTTTCGACAGCTGCGCCGTAGCACCAGCAACGTCCGGCGCGCATGCTGCACACCCTGTCAGGCAGGCTTGCGCTGCTGCTTTTTTGTACGCTGGTGGCGGTCATTGCAGGCTACGGCGTGCTGACGTTTCGCGGCTCGCAAGCGCATCTCGACGAAGCCAACCAGAAACTGAATCGGGACTTGGCGCGCTACCTTGTCGATGCGAACAAGCTCGCCAGGGGAGACGAAGTCAATCGGCGTGCACTCTCGAAGCTCTTCGCAAACCTGATGTCGGTCAATCCGAACATCGAAATCTATCTACTAGATGAAGACGGCACCATTCTTACTTACTCCGCCGCCGATGAACGCGTCAAACGCCGCACAGTACAGCTCGCACCGGTGCGCGAATTTCTTGCGGGCGGCTCGATGTTTCCGCTAATTGGAGACGATCCGCGCGATCCGTCCCGGCTCAAAGTGTTTTCGGCGGCGCCGATTCCGCCGAAAGGCAAGCCTGAAGCCTACTTGTACGTGGTGCTGAGCGGCGAGGAGTATGAATCGATCGCCGACATGCTCGCCGAAAGCCGGCTTCTTCGCACCAGATTATTCGCGGTTCTATTGTCGGCTGTGCTGCTGCTCGCCTGGTTCCTGCTGTTCTGGTCGATCACGCGCCGCCTGCGCCAGCTCAACCGGCGTGTCGAGCAGTTTCGCCGAGCAACGCTGGCGGCGCCGGCGCCGGACTCTCAATCGAGCACCGTTGCGGGCGACGACATCGATCAGCTTGACGTTGCCTTCGCGCAAATGGCGCAGCGTATAGCCGAGCAGGTAGACAACCTGAAGCAAACCGATCAGCTGAGGCGCGAGTTGATCGCAAATGTTTCGCACGATCTGCGGACACCACTGACGGCGTTGCACGGCTATCTTGAAACGCTGATGATCAAGGGGGCCAAATTGTCGCCAGCGCGGCAGCGCGAATATCTGGAGACGGCAGCACGCAGCAGCCTGCGGTTGAACAAGCTCGTGGCGGAACTCTTCGAGCTGGCCAAACTGGAATCGCGGGCCGCGCCGCTCGAGCCGGAAGTCTTTTCGCTCGCCGATCTGGTGCAGGATGTGGTCGGGGAGTTTCAACTGTTAGCAGACCAGAGCGGAGTCCGGTTGCGCATCCATATCGACGCTGATCTCTCGCCCGTGCTGGGAGACATCGGGATGATTGAGCGGGTATTGGAAAACCTGATTCAAAACGCGATCCAGCACACGGCGTCGACGGGTGATGTCACAGTCTATGCAGCGTGCGAACCGGAAGCCATCCGGGTAACGGTCAGCGACACCGGCTGCGGCATTCCGCAGGAGGACCTGCCGTACATTTTTGATCGCTTTTATAAAGCGAGGAACGTCGTGTCAGAAGATGCTCAGGGCGCTGGCCTGGGCCTCGCGATTGCGAAACGTATTCTTGAAATGCACGGGCGCACGATCCAAGCCGAGAGCGTGCTCAACGTCGGCACGACTTTCACTTTTAGCTTGCCCACAGCTGCCTTCGAACCTGCTTCGTCGGCCCCGAAGAGTTCCGCTGCCGCCGGTACCACATAGCGAACGATTCAGCGCGCCGCCGAGGTCTGCGGGTTCAACCGCTCTCCCGTCATGTACAGCTTGTTCAGCGCATTCAGATAAGCCTTCGCCGATGCCGCGATGATGTCGGGATCTGCGCCGGTGCCGTTGACGATGCGGCCGGCGCGCGAGAGCCGCACGGTCACTTCGCCTTGCGCCTCGGTCCCAGTCGTGATCGCATTGACTGAATACAGCAATAACTCGCAACCGCTTTTCACCCGGCTCTCGATCGCCTTCAGCGACGCGTCGACCGGCCCGTTGCCGTCCGATTCGGCCGACACTTCCGTCGGGCCGATTGCAAACACGATTTTTGCGTGCGGGCGCTCGCCGGTTTCGGATTTCTGCATCATCGAAATCAGCTTGAAGTGCTCATTGTGCGGCGTCACCGCTTCGTCGGAGAACAGCGACTGAATATCCTCGTCGAAGATCTCCGACTTGCGATCGGCCAGTTCCTTGAAGGCGGCAAATGCGGCGTTGAGCTCCGTTTCGCTCTCGAGGGGAATTGCGAGCTCGTGAACGCGCTGTTTGAAGGCGTTGCGGCCCGATAATTTGCCGAGCACGATCTTGTTCGCGCTCCAGCCGACGTCCTCCGCACGCATGATTTCGTACGTGTCGCGCGCCTTCAGAACGCCGTCCTGATGGATACCTGATGCGTGGGCAAACGCATTGGCTCCCACCACCGCCTTGTTCGGCTGCACTGCAAAGCCTGTAATCCCTGACACCAATTTCGATGCCGGCACGATCTGCGTCGTGTCGATGCGAACATCGAGATTGAAAAAGTCGCGCCGCGTCCGTACCGCCATTACAACCTCTTCAAGCGAACAATTCCCTGCACGTTCCCCGAGTCCATTGATTGTGCATTCAACCTGGCGCGCGCCGCCAATCATGACCCCCGCAAGCGAGTTGGCCACCGCCATTCCAAGATCGTTATGACAATGCACGCTCCAGACCGCCTTGTCCGAATTGGGAATACGTTCGCGCAGCATGCGCAGGAACTGCCCATACAGCTCGGGAACTGCATAACCCACGGTGTCGGGAATATTGATGGTCGTCGCGCCCTCGGCGATTGCCGCTTCAAGCACGCGGCACAAAAAATCGGGGTCGGAGCGATACCCGTCCTCGGGTGAGAACTCGACGTCGTCGGTGAATTGACGAGCAAAACGCACCGACAGTTTTGATTGCTCGTGGACCTGCTCCGGAGTCATCCGCAGTTTCTTCTCCATGTGCAGCGCCGAGGTTGCAATGAAGGTATGAATTCGTTTCGAATTCGCGCCCGCGAGCGCTTCGGCGGCACGGGCAATATCGCGATCGTTTGCGCGCGCAAGTGAGCAGACCGTCGAGTTCTTGACCGAGTTGGCGATCGACTTCACTGCGTCGAAATCACCGTTGGACGACGCCGCGAAGCCCGCCTCAATCACATCGACGCCAAGGCGCTCCAGCTGCTTCGCGATCCGCAGCTTGTCCTCGCGCGTCATCGACGCCCCCGGGCTCTGCTCACCGTCGCGCAGCGTGGTGTCAAAAATGATTAAACGGTCCGTCATGGTTGCTCCTGGAAAAAACGATCGTGTCCGGTCACGCCTGGCTCTCGGCGCGGGCGCGGTACAACACAAATTGTGGGGAGGGAGTTAGCTGCGCGCGGGGCGCAGCAGAGGTAGCAGCCGCTGCAGCGGCAAAGCCGGCGATGCCAGAAACCGAATGTTGATGCGGGTCATGTCGATCGACTATAAGCCGAAATCGCTGTTGCTACAACTGCTGTTGAGGCGTTTCAGGCTCGGCCGTCGGCTTGGTTGAAGCTACCGACTTCACCGGACTCTTGTCGCCTCGATAATGACGCCAGGCCCAGTACACATAGCCCGAAATCGCGTAACAACAAAAGAGCGTGAAAAGAGCAATCGGTGGATCGGACGACACCACGAAAATGACTGCGATCGCGACGACCATCACCCAGAATGGCACGCTGCGCCCCATCTGGAAACTTTTGCCGCTGTAAAACGGCGCGCTGGAAACCATCGTGAAACCGGCGTACACGGTCAGCAGAAACGCTACCCAGGGCAACCAGGCCTCGCGAATCGGGAATTTGTTATCGACGGCGAGCCAGACAAACCCTGCGATCAGTGCCGCTGCGGCGGGACTGGGCAGCCCCTGAAAGAATCTCTTGTCGACAACCGCCAGATTGGCGTTGAACCGCGCCAGCCGCAGCGCCGCGCCGGCGCAATAAACGAAAGCTCCTGCCCAACCCCAGCGGCCAAGGTCCTGCAACGCCCACTCATACATCACAAGCGCTGGGGCAACGCCGAACGAAGTCATATCCGACAGCGAATCGAACTGCTCGCCGAACGCGCTCTGGGTGTTGGTCAACCGCGCCACCCGCCCGTCCATGCCGTCGAGTACCAGTGCGGCAAAAATCGCGATCGCCGCCAGTTCAAACTGTTGATTCATCGCCTGCACGATGGCGAAAAATCCCGCGAACAGATTGCCGAGGGTAAAAAGATTCGGCAGTAGATAGATGCCGCGCCGGCGCCGTACAACGAGCTGAGGCTCGTCGAGAACTGACGTAGCGGCGACACCGAAAGGACGAGAGTTGCGGCGGCGGAATCGCATCGTGATTTGTGGTCGCCGCGGTGCCGCTACAGTTCCGCGATGATCGTGCTGGTCGCGTACACCTTATCGCCCACCGCGACTTTCGGTTTGGCCGATAACGGCAGATAGACATCGACTCTCGAGCCGAAACGAATGAAGCCATAGCGCTGGCCGCGCGCCAGTGCCTCGCCCGGCCTCACGTAGCAGAGAATCCGTCGCGCAATCAAACCCGCGACCTGCACCACCGATATACGCGTGCCATCTGACAGCTTGAGTACCAGAGCGTTGCGCTCATTTTCGCTCGACGCCTTGTCGAGATCGGCGTTGACGAACGTACCTGCCCGGTACTCCACATGCTCAATGGTGCCGTCCACCGGGGATCGATTGCTGTGAACATTGAACACATTCATAAAGACGCTGACCAGCAACGAATCTGCCTTCGTGTACGGGTCAAGCGTTTTCTCCACGCGTACGACGCGCCCGTCCGCGGGTGACACCACGGCATTTGCCTGCCCAGGTACTTCTCGCGGCGGATCGCGAAAGAATTGAATGACGAATATCGCGATCAGCCATAGCGGAATTGACCATGCAAAGCCAAAGAAATAAACGACAAGGATCGCCGCGACAACTGCTGCCGCAATAAATGGCCAACCCTCGCGCGCAAGAATGGGATGCGGATAGTTCACTGGCTTTTCCGGGTCTGTGGATCGTCTAATGGTATCGGAAGCAAACTATGGCAGCAGGCGTGCCTTGCCGGTAACCGTGAGTCTTTCGATCGAGCGACCCGCCTCGAACGTCGGTGTAGCGACGGCATCTGAGGCGCTCATAGCGCGCTGCATCATCATTGGTTGTGGCGGGCCGGTCTCGCCCACGCCGAAATTGACTTCCTCGACCCGTATCCGATTCGCCGGAACGCCCATCGCCTGCGCCGCCGCAACAAAGCGCAAGTTCAAGTTGGCCGTTGCCAGCTGGATCAGTTGCGTTTCGAGTCGGTCACGGCTTGCCTTTGAAAGCCCGAAAGTGATACCGCCCAATGCGAGAAATGGTTGCGCGGCCGCGACCGTTTTCGGCAGTGCGACCAGGTTATCGGTGCGCATCGTGACACCCTGCCGCACCCGCCATCCGGTGATCGCGCGGTTGCTTCCGCTCGAATACACCGGATAGCTGCTGTACCCGGACGTTTCAATTTGCGCCTTGGGGTCCGCGCGCTTCAGTGCTGCGGTCCCGTCGCCGACACGTTGATTGATCAAAGACTGCGCACGCGTGAGTTCGGCATCCTGCGTTTCGAAAAAGAAGTTTGCAACCGCTTCGTTATTCGACAACTCGACTTCCGCCGCACCCCCCATCACCACGAGCGAGCCGGCCGGCAACAACGACAGGGATACCGGCTGCGCGACCGCGGAAGCCGACACCACGAATGCCAACGCAGCCAATGCAATCCGACACTGCATCTCGACTCCTTAATTGCGGGTCTGGTCCACCAAGCGGTTAGCCTTGATCCACGGCATCATCGCGCGCAATCGTTCGCCAACCTGCTCGATCGGATGTTCACCCATCAAACGGCGGCGCGCGGCCAGCGTCGGCGCACCCGCGCGGTTCTCGATGATGAAGCTCTTTGCATACTCACCGGTCTGAATGTCTTCGAGCGCCTTTTTCATCGCCTGCTTGGCCTCGACGCCGATGATCTTCGGACCGGACAAATATTCACCGTATTCGGCATTATTCGAAATCGAATAATTCATGTTCGCGATCCCGCCTTCGTAGATCAGGTCGACGATCAGCTTAAGTTCGTGCAAGCACTCGAAGTACGCCATTTCGGGCGCGTAGCCAGCCTCAACCAGCGTTTCAAAGCCTGCTTTGATCAACTCAACAGTGCCGCCACACAACACTGCCTGCTCACCGAACAAATCGGTCTCGGTCTCTTCACGAAAATTGGTTTCGATGATGCCGGCCTTGCCGCCACCGATCGCGCATGCGTACGACAACGCGACGTCGCGCGCCATCCCCGAAGCATCCTTGTGCAAGGCAATCAGGCACGGCACGCCGCCTCCCTGGCGATAGGTCGAGCGCACGGTATGGCCGGGGGCTTTCGGCGCAATCATGATCACATCGAGGTCAGGACGCGGTTGGATCTGCCCGTAGTGAATGTTGAATCCGTGCGCAAATGCGAGCGCGGCGCCCTGCTTCATGTTTGGACCGATCGCTTCGCTATACACCTGAGCATGGTTTTCATCGGGTAGCAGCACCATCACGATGTCGGCATCCTTGACCGCGTCGGCGACTTCTTTCACCTGCAGCCCGGCGGACTCTGCCTTGTTCCATGACACACCGCCACTGCGCAGACCGACGCTGACCTTGACGCCCGAATCGGTCAGGTTTTGCGCATGCGCGTGACCTTGTGATCCGTACCCAATGATCGCGACATGCTTGCCCTTCACAAGAGAAAGGTCGGCGTCCTTGTCGTAATAAACTTTCATCGCTTCTCCCTAGACTCTTAGAATTCTTTCGCCGCGGCCGACCCCTGAACCGCCGGTACGCACGGTTTCGAGAATGGCAGCGCGGTCGACCGACTTGATAAATGCGTCGAGCTTGGCGGCGTTACCCGTCAACTCGATGACGTAGCTGCGCTCGGTGACATCGATAATGCGGCCGCGGAAAATGTCCGCCATTCGCTTGATTTCATCGCGCTCCTTGCCGACCGCGCGCAGCTTGATCAACATCAGCTCGCGCTCGATGTAATCGCCTTCGGTCAAGTCGACCACCTTGACCACCTCGATCAGCCGATTCAGATGCTTGGTGATCTGCTCGATGACATCATCCGACCCGGCTGTCACGATCGTCATGCGCGACAGCGACGCATCCTCGGTCGGCGCAACGGTCAGCGTCTCAATGTTGTAGCCGCGCGCCGAGAACAACCCAACCACGCGCGACAGCGCACCCGGCTCGTTTTCCAGCAGCACCGAAATGATGTGCCTCATAGAGCCCGCCTGGGCGCCCGAAGGGCACGCCACCGCCTAAGGGGGCAGCCAACGAAGTAAGCGCGGTGGGGCTTCATAAATCTTCCGATCCGAGCAGCATTTCGGTCAGTCCTTTGCCGGCCTTCACCATCGGCCACACGTTCTCGGTCTGGTCGGTGATGAAATCGAGGAAAACAAGACGGTCCTTGTACTTTCCGAAGGCCTCCTTTAGCGCTGGCTCTACATCAGCCGGCTTGTCGATCTGCAATCCGACATGGCCATAACTCTCGGCGAGCTTGACGAAATCGGGCAAGGCATCGACATACGACTCGGAGTATCGGCTTCCATAGTCGATCTGCTGCCACTGACGCACCATGCCGAGGTAACGATTGTTCAGATTCACGATCTTGGGCGTCAGCCGGTACTGCTTGCACGTAGACAGCTCTTGAATACACATCTGGATCGAGCCTTCACCCGTGATGACCGCCACATCGGCGCCGGGATTTGCCATCTGAACGCCCATCGCATACGGAAGCCCGACCCCCATGGTTCCGAGGCCACCCGAGTTTATCCAGCGCCGAGGCTTGTCGAAGCGGTAGTACTGCGCGGCCCACATCTGGTGCTGCCCCACATCCGAGGTGACAAAGGCGTCGCCGCCGGTGATCTCCCACAGCTTCTCGACCACGTACTGCGGCTTGATCGCTCCACCGTTCTGTTGATAGTGCAGGCAATTACCCTTGCGCCACTCCGCAATCTGCCGCCACCACGACTGCAGCGCGGCCGGATACGGACGCAGCGACGACGATTCGATCTGCGTTACGAGTTCGGTCAACACATCGTGCACATCGCCGACGATCGGGATGTCGACCTTGACGCGCTTCGAGATCGACGACGGGTCGACATCGATGTGAATGATCTTGCGCGGATGGCTGGCGAAATGCTGCGGATTGCCAATGACGCGATCATCGAAACGGGCGCCGATCGCTATCAGGACGTCGCAGTGCTGCATCGCCATGTTCGCTTCGTACGTGCCATGCATGCCCGGCATGCCGACAAACTTATCGTCGCTCGCCTTGAAGGCGCCGAGGCCCATCAACGTGTTGGTGCACGGAAAACCCAGCAGATTGACAAACCGGTTGAGCAAATCAGACGCGTTCGCAAGAATCACGCCCCCGCCGGTGTAGACCATGGGCCGCTCGGCGGTCAGCAGCAGCTGCACCGCTTTCTTGATCTGTCCGGCATGACCCTTCGCGACCGGCTTGTATGACCGCATCGAAACCTCGTGCGGGTACTCATACTCGCAGCGCGCAATCGTCACGTCCTTGGGAATGTCCACCAGCACCGGGCCGGGGCGGCCGGTTTGCGCGATGAAAAACGCTTTCTTTATCGTTTCGGCAAGCTGGCGCACGTCCTTGACCAGGAAATTGTGCTTTACGCAGGGCCGGGTGATGCCCACCGTGTCGCATTCCTGAAACGCATCGAGGCCGATCGCGTGTGTCGGTACCTGCCCGGTCAGGATCACCATCGGGATCGAGTCCATGTATGCCGTGGCAATTCCGGTCACCGCGTTGGTCACGCCGGGACCACTGGTCACCAGCGCGACACCAATCCTTTGACTCGAGCGCGAATAGGCGTCGGCGGCATGAACAGCTGCCTGCTCATGGCGAACCAGAATGTGCTGAAACTTGTCCTGCTTGAAGATTGCGTCGTAGATGTAGAGGACCGCGCCGCCCGGATAACCGAAGACGTGCTTGACTCCCTCATCCTGCAAACAGCGAACGACGATCTCGGCGCCGGTTAATTCCATCTTTCGAACCCTCTCAAAGTCCACAGGAAATTGATTGGTTGCCGTTCCATGCGCGCTTGTGGCGGCGGTGCGGCGGGCGCTGAGCGCTTACTTATTATCGATAAGCGGATAAGCTGTAATCGATAAGCTATCTTGCCTTTAATCTTGAACAAGAGCGCGGGAAGATACGGCAGCGCACCACATTGTGCAAATAGATCGTGCAACCAACCGATAGCACTACAAAGCTTTTCGATGGCCTCGGGTAAGGAACTCGCCGATTTTCTGGCGGGCGTCGAGCGGCGCGCATTCAAGCAGGCCCAGTATGCCGTGCGCGATGCAGATGCCGCGCTCGACATCGTGCAGGACGCGATGATGAAATTATCGGAAAAGTACGGCGATCGGCCGGCTGCCGAGTTGCCGCCGCTGTTTACGAGGATTCTGCAGAACGCGACCTACGATTTTTTCCGCCGCCAGAAGGTCCGATCGACTTGGGTCACCCTTTTCTCGGCTTTGTCTCCGCACAATGAAGACGACAATTTCGATCCCCTTGAAACCTTGGAGGCGATGCCGGGGTCACAATCGGCTGAGAGCGCAGCCGATCATGTAGAACGCTCCCAGGTCATCGCAATCATTGAGGAGGAGGTCGCTCGCTTGCCCACCCGTCAACGGGAGGCGTTTTTGGCGCGTTACTGGGAAGAGATGGACGTTGCGGAAACCGCAGCGCTAATGGGCTGCTCTGAGGGGAGCGTCAAGACCCATTGTTCACGCGCAACGCATTCGTTGGCGCGGGCTTTGCGGGCACGGGGAATAACTTTATGAACGAAAAAGAATTTGGTTACCAGATCCGGCAGGCGCTTAACGAGGCTGCGGGCAAGCTGGACTACAAAACGACCTATCGCCTCGAGCAAGCGCGCGCTGCCGCGCTGGCACGGCATCGCGAAACGTCTACTGCGCCAGCGTGGGCGCCGGCGCTGCAGGCGGCCGGCGGGCGCTCCTCGGACGGCGGCTCGCGGCTGGGCTGGTTCGGCAGTTTCGGTGTGGCGACACCGGTGCTTGCCCTGATCATCGGCTTCATCGCCATCTATCAATGGCAGCAACCGCAGACGCCGGAACGTATGTCCGATCTGGCGGCGATGGATTTTGCAGTGCTGATGGATCAAACTCCGATCAGAGCGTATGCCGACAAGGGATTCGGCCTGCTTTTGCGCGGTGAAACGGAAGATCTGTAGGCGGCGGCTTTGTACTTCAAATTGCTCTTCATCCTTGCAGGCGCGTTGATCGCCGGGAGCATGGGTGCGGCCGTCGCACAGGCGCCCGCGGCGCCCGCACCGGCCTCCAATACCACACGCGTAGCCCCGCCTTCGAAACCCAGCTGGAACGACCTCACGTCTGAGCAGCGCGAAGCGCTGGCGCCGCTTTCCGGGATGTGGGAGACGCTCGAATCCGAGCGCAAGAAAAAGTGGCTCGAAATGGCCGGCGGGTTTTCCCGCCTGACGCCCGACGCTCAGAAGCGCATGCAGCAGCGCATGGGCGAATACGCGCGCCTGTCGCCCGAGCAGCGCATGACCGCGCGCGAGAATTTTCGCCAGGCGTACGAGTTGCCGGCCGACCAGCGGCAGGAAAAGCTGCAGCGGTACCAAACATTGCCTGATGAGAAAAAACGCGCGCTGGCGGATCAAGCGGCCAAGAAGCAGGCAGCACCACCTCCGCCGTCCCCGGCACCCGCCCCGCCTCCAACGACGAAATAGCGAAGCCGATAGACTCGTCGAGTGACTGACGAGTCTGCGCATCCTGCAACGCCTTGTCCGGCTGGGTTGATCTTGCGGCTCGCCGCAATGGTTTACGACGCGGTTCTCATCCTCGGCGTTCTGTTCGCAGTCGGTTACCTCGTGCTCGCGCCCCAGCAATGGTCTTATCCGCTGTCGTTCTCTCAGCGCGCCGCACTGCAAGCGTCACTGTTTGCCGCCGTCGGCATTTACTTCGTCTTCTGCTGGACTCGGACGGGCCAGACGCTGGCACTCAAGGCCTGGCGTTTGAAAGTTGTCGATATCCGGGGCCGGCCGCCAAGTCGCCTACGCGCGGTCGCGCGTTACCTGCTCTCCTGGCATCTCTGGCTGCCGGGATTGGCGATCGGCGCGCTGCTGCCGACAACTGCCGTCTGGACGCTGCTAGCGCTTATGGGTGGTTTCGCGCTCTTGTTGGCTCTCGCACTGATCGATCCTCAGCGGCGTTTGCTGCATGACCGCTGGACCGGCACGCGCATCGTGCGCGTGCCGCCTCGTGGAAGAGATCAGGGTGTCGCCGTATCGCGATAAAGCCACGCGACGATGATTCCGAGAACGACGATCAGGATGCCGCTGAAGATGATCTGCTTGACCACCATGACTCCCGGCAGCGGCTGCACGGCGTAGTAAATAAGATAGCCCGGAATCACACCGAGCAGCGCAACCGCTAACCCATATCGCGCACCCTGCGCCATCCACGGCTTCGCTTCCCGGCCGCGCGCGTAAATCCATGCGAACGCGCCCGCCATCAGTACGTGCGCGAGCAGCATCCACTGAAAATACGCCTGCGATTCGGCGTCCGACCGGTACAGCCTTGCCAGCTGCAAGTAGTCTGGCTTCAGCAGGACGCCGTGCACTAGAAAATCACCCGCCATCCAGCCGATGAACAGCACGACCCATGCAATCAGGAATTTCTTGTTCATGTTTCCTCCCCGGGTTGTGAAGCAGCGGGAACGTAATCAATTACTCGAGTGGACGAAACGGCTCGGGATCACTCGCAAACAACCGCTGGTTGATCGCCAGTTCGCGGCGATTGGTCTTTTCCAGAAATTCGCGGGCACCGCGCATACCTACGAAGGCGTCGAATCCGCGCTGCAGAAAACGGTGCAGATGGGACAACCCCCACATCGCCGCCGGCGCCTTCACCATGTGCAGCATCGTCGACAGCATGGGCACTTTGGCCAGTTTTTCCAGCGCCTTGCCGATTCGATCAGCCAGCTCGATCTGCCGAACGCGGCCGGCCTCTGTGCCCGTCGCCCGATAAGCCTCGGCATAGTTTTCTTCGGTGATCGGCAATTCGATGGTGCGCGACATTTCGATGTCGAACCGCTCTGCCATCTCTTCCAGCTGAACCGCAAGCAGCAGCGCATCAATCGCCCGTGCGGGAAGCAGGCTGGCAAGCTTCGGCGCTACCTTCTGCGCTTCGGTATCGCGCTGATCGACATCCTTCGCCCCATAGAGCTCTTCGAGGAAGAACTCGGCGGCGTCCTTGTAACGAGGGGTCGCGAGCAGGTCGGCATACGTAGTGCGCAGGCGCTGAATCTGCCACTGCTTGAGCGCCACCCAGCGCTTCTTGTGTTGCGCGTCCGCCGCGAGCTCGGCGCGCAGTGCGATCACGCGGCCGAGCGCGTCGGCAAGCTTGCGGCCGCTCATGCCCGAAGCTAGGTCTCGCTGGCGGCGAGCGCTTGCAGACTCGCGCTGGGTCCTGCGTAACCGCGCGGAATCGCGTTCATGAGTTTTTGCGTGTACTCGTTCTGCGGCGCGGCGTAGATCGCGTCCGCATTGCCGCGCTCGACGATCGCGCCCTGATTCATCACCAGCATGTCGTCGGCCATGTACTTGACCACCGCAAGATCGTGACTGATAAAAATGTAGGTCATGCCGAACTCGTCCTGCAGATCGAGCAGCAGGTTGAGTACGGTCGCCTGCACTGACACGTCGAGCGCCGAAACCGACTCGTCGCAGATCAGCACATCGGGCTTCATCGACAGACAGCGCGCTATTGCGATGCGCTGCCGCTGCCCGCCCGAAAATTCGTGCGGATACTTGTGCACGCTATCGTCGTCGAGTCCAACGCGCCGGGCGAGCGCAACTGCAAGCGAAAAACGCTCCTGATCGCTCGCGCCGATGCTGTGAATCTTCATCGGCTCGGTCAAGATCTGGCCGACCGTAAAGCGCGGATTCAAGCTCGCGTAAGGATTCTGAAAAATGATCTGGATCTTGCGCCGGTACTCCATCATCTGGCGGTCCGACAGGGTCAGCAAGTCAACGCCGTTGTAAAACACCTGCCCCTTGGTCGCCGGCGTCAGGCGCATCAGCATCATGCCGACCGTGGTCTTGCCCGAGCCCGATTCGCCGACGACACCGAGCGTGCGGCCGGGATAAAGGTTGAAGCTTGCTTCCTTCACGGCTTCGATCGTCTTGTGCTCGAACAACCCGGTCTTCAGGCGATATTCCTTGCGCAGACCCTTCGCTTCAACCAGCGGCGTGCCTTCCTGCGGACGCGATTGCCGCGACTGCAACACGATCTGCGCCACGCCCTGGTTGCGCATGAAGTCATCGATGACGGGCAGGCGTCTCGGCTTGACGTCGAGTCGCGGCCGGCACAGCAACAGCGCCTTCGTGTAGGCGTCTTGCGGCGCTCCAAAGATTTGATCGACGGGACCCGATTCACGCACGGTGCCTTCGCGCATCACCACGACGTGATCGGCAATCTCGCCGACCAGCCCGAGATCGTGGCTGATGAACAGCACGCTCATTCGGTGCTTTGTCTGCAGCCCGGCGATCAACTCCAGAATCTGCCGCTGCACGGTAACGTCGAGCGCGGTGGTCGGCTCATCGGCGATCAACAACTTCGGCTCGCACGCGATCGCCATCGCGATCATCACGCGCTGCTGCTGACCTCCCGACAATTCGTGCGGATACGCATCGACACGCGCCTTCGGTTCCGGAATGCCGACTTCGTTCAGCAACTGGATGATGCGATCGTTCAGCGCGCGCCCCGTCAGGTCGGTGTGTAGCTTCAGCACTTCGGCAATCTGCCAGCCGACCGTGAACACCGGATTCAGCGACGTCATCGGCTCCTGAAACACGACCGAGATGTCGTTACCGCGAATTGCGCGCAGCTCGCTGTCTGATGCCGTCAAGACATTGCGGCCGTCGAACTCGATGCGGCTGGTCGGTCCGACGATTGCATTTTCCGGCAACAGCTGCACGATCGCCATCGCGGAGACGCTCTTGCCCGAACCGGATTCGCCGACCAGGGCAACCGTGGAATTTTCCGGAACATCGAAGCTGATGCCGCGCACCGCTTCTGCAATCTTGTGCTTGCCGAGACGAAAGGAGACATGTAGGTCTCGTACGGAAACCAAATTGCGAATCGAATCGCTCACGGCCGGTTTTTCCTGCGGTTGTGATGAAAAAAATCGTCTGGCTTCGCCAGCGATTTTTTCAAGCTAATCGCGCAAAAGTAGGTTTGCACTTTTGCGCGCCTACCGTAACTTCGGGTCCAGCGCATCGCGCAACGCGTCGGTAAACAGCGAGAAGGCGGTGACGAACGTCGCCATGAAAATCGTCGCAGCCGCCAGCTGCCACCAGTGTCCCAGCACCAGCTCGGCCTGCGCTTCGGACAGCATCGTGCCCCATGACACCTGATCGACCGGCACGCCAAGGCCGAGAAACGACAGAATGACTTCGGCCTTGATGAAGCCGACGACGTACAGCGACATCCGCACGAGGACCACGTGGCTGACGTTCGGCAGGATGTGCACAAACATGCGCGACAGGTGACTGGTACCGATCGCCTCCGCTGCGCGCACGTACTCGCGGTTGTGATGCTTGATGTATTCCGCTCGCACCAGCCGGTACATGCCCGTCCATCCGACCAGGCCGAGAATCAGGATCACCGTAGTGATGCCGCGGCCAAGCACGGCCGCGAACGCGAAGATCAGCAGAATGTCCGGAATCGACGTGAAAACGTTGTAGACCCACTCGAGAAAATCGCCGACCTTGCCGCCAATATAGCCGGACAGTGCGCCGAGGATCGTCCCGATCACGGTGGCCAGCAACGCCGCAAACAAACCGACGAAGATCGATACCTCGGCGCCTTTGATGGCTTTGTCGAGCACGTCACGCCCGAGCCGATCGGCGCCGAACGGCAGCGTGTCGGCGCGCGGCGTATCAGCGATCTGAATCTTCGCCGCCCTTGCCTTCCACTCTTCGTACTTGGGCGCTAGCGGATCGATATCGGTGAGGTCCACCGGCTTCGCGTCTTTTGAAACCACGTTCGCCAGCGGATCAGTACCCGTCTGCACTGCCTGCGGGCCCATGAAGGTCGGCGGCGCATCGGGCACGGCCACTTCCTTCTGCCAATCGCCGGCGACGAGCCCAACGAAAGACAGCAGCACCAGTAGCGCGAACGCGACGACGATGGCCAGCGACACTACGCCGACCCGATCGCTTTTCAGCCGCCGCCACGCCGTCACCCAGACACCGCGCGAGCGCGTCGGCTCCGGCGGAACCCGAATCGATTCGACTGATGTTATCGAGTTCATGCGGCGGGAATCATTTGAGTACGACCCTCGGGTCGACCACTTTGTACAAAATATCCGCGGTCAGATTGATCAGCATCGTCAACACCGCCAGGTAAATCGTCACCGCCTGGATCACCGGGTAGTCGCTGCGGTTGACCGCGAGCAGAATTTCGCGCCCCAATCCCGGGATCGAGAAGAACACTTCGATCAGGAACGACCCAATGAACACACCGGGCAACTGAAGCGCCACGTTAGTCAGCACCGGAATCATCGCGTTGCGCAGTACGTGCGTGAACAGCACACGGTTTTCGCTGACACCCTTGGCGCGCGCGGTGCGCACGTAGTCCTGATTGATCTCGTCGAGGAAGAAGGTGCGGTACAGCCGCGTTTGCGGCGCCAGCGAAACGAACACCGCCAGACTCACCGGCAGCACCGCGTAGTAGGTCAGGTTAGTGAAGAAGCTGTCGCTCCAGCCCTGCACCGGGAACCAACCAAGGTAAAACCCGAACAGCCACTGGCCGACGATGATGTAAACGAGGAACGAGATCGACAGCATCACGGTCGTAATCACCATGATCGCCCGATCCGTCACCGAGCCGCGCACATACGCCACCGCCATTGCAGCGATGATGCCGAGCACGGTGTCGAGGATCAGGATCGGAATCATCACCGTCAACGTCGCCGGCAGCCGCGTGCGAAAGATGTTGCTGATCGCTTCGCCGGTGGCCCAGCTGTTGCCCCAGTTAAAGGTGAAGATCGACTTGACGAAGATCCA
>Ga0183260_10002123_pt1 | contig 16460 bp, 19 predicted proteins | sample AntDrymUQ4972206_2_FD_129768 | JGI IMG/M metagenome (GOLD analysis project Ga0183260, IMG submission 129768) | Polar desert sand microbial communities from Dry Valleys, Antarctica - metaG UQ497 (22.06) (version 2) (version 2) | ecosystem: Environmental > Terrestrial > Soil > Desert | place...
CAGAGAGTGCGTGCTGTCGCGCGTCGCGTGCTGCTTTCTGGGTGAACGGCTCGACACCCAAGGCAAACCTGATCAGCTCGATGACTGACGTCTTGCCGGCACCTCTCGGACCGATGAGGACGTTGAGCCCCGGGACGAATTCGAGATCCAGACCGTCGAGAATCCCTCTTCGACCTCGAGGCGTTGGATCTGCAGGCCCACGTCAGTAACTAATAGCCGATCGTCCAGGTGTCGCCGCTACCCAGCAGCGCCGCGAGCTCGCCTTCGCCCTTCGTCTTCGCGATGCCGATCTGCTCGGCCATCAACTCGTCGTAGACCGGGCGCTCGACTGAGCGGAAGACGCCCATCGGCGTCGCGCCGATCGCGGTCTGGGTCATGCGGGAGAGCGCGAACGCGTGCGCCGGCTCGTGGGCGTGGGCGTCGTGGATCAGCAGACCTGGCGACGACGCCGGCACGACCTCCGGCGAACCGTCCGGCAGCAGCCGCACACCCTTGTCGCCCCAGACGATCGGCTCGCCGTGCCGCAGGTACAGCCGGTTCTCCTTCTCCTCCCGCACGAAGTCGAAGGCGCCGTCGTTGTAGATGTTGCAGTTCTGGTAGATCTCGACGAACGCGCTCCCCTTGTGGTGCGCTGCGGCGCGGAGCACCTCGGTCAGCTCCTTTCTGTCGGTGTCGATCGCGCGCGCGACGAAGCTCGCCTCGGCGCCGATCGCCAGGGACAGGGGGTTGAACGGATGATCCAAAGAGCCCATCGGGGTCGACTTCGTCACCTTGCCGAGCTCGCTCGTCGGCGAGTACTGGCCCTTCGTCAGTCCGTAGATCTGGTTGTTGAAGATCAGAACCTTCAGGTTCACGTTCCGCCGCAGCGCGTGGATCAGGTGGTTGCCGCCGATCGACATCGAGTCGCCGTCGCCGGTGACGACCCACACGGACAGGTCCGGGCGGGACACCGACAGACCGGTCGCGATCGCCGGCGCGCGGCCGTGGATCGAGTGCATCCCGTACGTCTGCATGTAGTACGGGAAGCGCGCGGCGCAGCCGATCCCGGAGACGAAGACGATGTTCTCCCGTCTCAGGCCGAGCTCGGGCATGAACGACTGGACGGCGGCCAGGATCGCGTAGTCGCCGCAGCCCGGGCACCAGCGCACCTCCTGGTCGGACTTGAAATCCTTCGCTGTCAGCTGCAGCAGATCCCCGCCGCCGTTGCCGCCCCCGTGCTCGCTCATCGGACCTCCCCGAAGAACTCCGCCATCTGACCGACGATCTCGCGTCCCTGCGCGTCGTGCGCCCCGATCCGCAGCAGCCGCTCCGCATCGTCGTACTCGATCGCTAGGAAGGAGCAGCATTGCCGCTCGGTCGCCACGACCTCGTCGACGAGCGCGCGATCGACGCCCTCGCCGAACGACACGCGCAGCTCGTCCTCCAACCTCTCGACGTTCACGACCGAGGGGAGCAGGCGCGCGGCGCGTCCGGCCTGGTCGGCGAGCCCGCCCGGGGAGAGCGTGCAGCCGTCAGGCACGATCAAGGGCAGGTCCCTCATCGCTTCCGCTCGTTTCCTCGCTTGAAGTTCCCGGTCGCCTTCGCCATCAAGAGCTGCTGGCCCTGCTCGTCCTCGGTCGGCGCCACCTCGAGGAAGCGCTCGGCGACCTTCCCCGAGAGCGTCGTCGCGCGCCGGCCCTTCCAGAGGATCTCGACCGTGCCGTCCCTGCGCGCGCGATAAGAGAAGGGCCGCTCCTTCAGCAGGAGGCCGCGCTGGTCGGGGGTTTTCTTCTTCGGCCTCACGACTCCACCAGCGCAGTGATCGCCTCGGCCAGCTCGGCCGCCTTGAACGGGGTGCCGCGGACGCGGTTGTAGCCGATCGCGTCAACGAGGAACTCAGCGCGGACAAGCTTCAGCAGTTGGCCGAGATTCATCTCCGGGATCAGGATCTTGTCGTAGCTCCGCAGCACCTCGCCGGTGTTGCGCGGGAACGGGTTCAGGTAGTGCAGGTGCGCACGCGCGACGCGATAGCCATCCCTCCGCACCCGCTTGACGGCCGCTCCGATCGGGCCGTACGTCGAGCCCCAGCCGAGCACGAGCGTGGCCGCGCCGCCGCCTGAATCAGCAGACGGGTCGTCGACCTCGAGCTCTGGGATGTCGTTCGCGATCCCGGCCACCTTCGCAGCGCGCAGCCTGGTCATCAAGTCGTGGTTGTCAGGGTCGTAGGAGATCGAGCCGGTGACGTCCGCCTTTTCGAGCCCGCCGATCCGGTGCTCGAGCCCGGGCGTGCCGGGGACCGCCCACGGGCGCGCGAGCGTCTCGAGGTCGCGCGCGTACGGCATGAACTCGCCCTCACCGACGGTCGCGAACTGCGTCGAGATGTCGGGCAGGTCCTCCACCTTCGGGATCAGCCACGGCTCGGACCCGTTCGCGAGGTACGCGTCGCTGAGCAGGTAGACGGGCGTCCGGTACTTGAGCGCGATGCGCGCCGCCTCGATCGCAGCGTGAAAGCACTGCGAAGGCGTCGAGGCCGCGAGCACCGGCACCGGGCTCTCGGAGTTGCGCCCGAACATGACCATCAGCAGGTCCGCCTGCTCCGGCTTCGTCGGCATCCCGGTCGAGGGGCCGGCGCGCTGAATGTCGAGGATCAGCAGCGGCAGCTCGAGCATGATCCCGAGCCCGATCGTCTCCTGCTTGAGCACGATCCCCGGCCCGGCCGAGGTCGTCACGCCGAGCGAGCCGCCGAAGGCCGCGCCGAGCGCCGCGCCGACCGCGGCGATCTCGTCCTCGGCCTGGAACGTGCGGACGCCGAACGACTTGTGCTGCGCCAGCTCCTCGAGGACCGAGCTCGCCGGCGTGATCGGGTACGCCCCCAGGAACAGGTCGAGACCGGAGAGCTTCGAGGCGGCGATCAGCCCGTAGGCGAGCGCCGTGTTGCCGCTGATCTGCCGGTAGACGCCCGGCGCCATCTTGGCCGGCGCGATCTCGTAGCTGACCGCGAAGTCCTCGGAGGTCTCGCCGTACGCGTAGCCGGCCTTGAAGGCGGTCGCGTTCGCCTGCGCGATCTCGGGCCGCTGGCCGAACTTCTTCGCGACGTAGTCGAGCGTCCCCTCCGTAGGGCGGTTGTAGAGCCAGCTCATCAGCCCGAGCGCGAAGAAGTTCTTCGAGCGCTCGGCCTCGCGCGACGTGATCCCCTCGATCCCCTTCAGCGCGCCGACCGTCATCGACGTCAGCGCCACCTCGTGCACGTGGTAGTCGGCGAGCGAGCCGTCCTCGAGCGGGCTCGACTCGTAGCCCGCCTTCTGCAGGTTGCGCTCCTTGAAGGTGTCGGTGTCGACGATCAGCGTGCCGCCCTTCGGCAGGTCGCCGACGTTCGTCTTCAGCGCCGCCGGGTTCATGGCGACGAGCACGCTCGGCGCGTCGCCGGGCGTGAGGATGTCGTGGTCGGCGAAGTGGAGTTGGAAGCCCGAGACGCCCGGAAGCGAGCCCGGTGGCGCGCGGATCTCGGCAGGGAAGTCCGGCAGCGTCGAGAGGTCGTTCCCCATCACCGCGGTCTCGCTCGTGAAGCGGTCGCCCGTCAACTGCATCCCGTCACCGGAGTCGCCCGCGAAGCGGATGATCACGCGGTCGAGCTGCTCTACGGCTTTCGCCATGCCCTAGTTGTATCGCACCCTGCCCGCAAGACCTTTACCGCGCAGCAACATCAAAGTTCCTAGAATGTGGGTGTGATAGCAGCGACCATCTCGAACGTTGCGCTCATCCTCAGCGGGCTCTTCGCCGTCGGCGCCGTCTCGATGATCGCCTGGGCCCTCAGGTTGCAGAAACGCCAGTATCCGGTGAAGCCGCTCGTGACGGAGCCTGAGGAGCGCAAGCGCGAGCTCCGCTGGTACGGCTTCATCTACGGCGGCGGTCACGGCTAGTCGGCCGGGCGTCGGACGACCGAGAGGCCCCACGCCTTGCCGGAGGTGAACAGCTCGTCGGGGTCGACATCGTCGCGCCAGCCGATGAAGTGTTTCTCGGGCTTAGCAGCGGTCGAGCCGAAGACGGCGAGCCGCTGCTCGGTCGTGGCCTCAGGGGCGCGCTCGAGCTCGTCCAGGCGGCGCTCGGCCTCCTCGGCGGCAGGCCCTTCCATGTAGCCCCTAGGCATCGGGAGCCTCGGCGAGCAGGGCGTTCAGGTCGAGCGGGTTGCTGAACATCGCCACGGTCCCGTCGGTGGCACGGGGCCACTCGCTCTCAGGCCGATCGCGGTAGAGCTCGATCCCGTTGCCGTCCGGGTCGTTGAGGTAGATCGCCTCGCTGACGCCGTGATCCGAGGCACCGCTAACGGGATGGCCTGCGGCGACGAGCCGGTGCAGTGCGTCGGCCAGGGCAGGCCGGTCCGGAAAGCGGATCGCAACGTGGAAGAGACCCGTGTGGCCGGGCGGAGGCGGCGAACCGCCGCGGCTCTGCCACGTGTTCAGGCCGATGTGGTGGTGATAACCGCCCGCGGAGACGAAGGCCGCTTCCTCCCCCATCCGCTGCTGCAGCTCGAAGCCGAGCACGCCGCAGTAGAACGCGAGCGAGCGCTCGATCTCGGCCACCTTCAGGTGGACATGGCCGATATCGGTGCGTGCGTCGATCGCCATGGGCCGACGATAGCTAGAGACCGCCGCTGAGCGACCGACCGGCCGGAAGCAGCAGCGTCACGGTCGCGCCGGCCGCCGAGGTGCGGCCGCCGTGAGCGCGGGCGACTGCGTCGACGATCGCGAGCCCGAGGCCGGCGCCGCCGGTCGTCCGCGCCGTGTCCGCGCGGCTGAAGCGCTCAAAGGCCTGCGGGAGGAAGTCGGGTGAGAAGCCCTGGCCCTCGTCGGCGACACGGAGCGCGACCGAGTCACCCTCGGATCTGGCTTCGAGCCTGACGACGCCGCCGCCGTGGGTGAGCGCGTTGTCGACGAGGCTGCCGAGCGCCTGCTCGAGCCGGTCGCGGTCGCCGTGGAGGGTCGCACCCCCGTGAACCTCGATCGCGCGCCCTTCCTCGGCGGCGCGAGCGGCGAACCTGCGCGCAACGGCGTCGAGCAGCTCGCGCGCGTCGAGCTCGGCGGACAGCGGCGCCGCCTCGCCGGAGCGGTCGAGCACGAGCAGGGCCTCCGCGAGCCGGATCAAGCGCTCTACCTCTTCGGTCGCCGACCGGATCGCCAGCTCCAGCTCTTCGGATGAGCGGGGCCGTCGCAGCGCAAGCTCGAACTCCGTGCGGAGCAGCGCGAGCGGCGTGCGCAGCTCGTGACCCGCGTCCGCGACGAAGCGGCGCTCGCGTAGCAACCCCTCGTCGAGCCGCGCCAGCATCTCGTTCAGCGTCTCGCCGAGGCGCCGCACCTCGTCCTGAGCCTCCGGTACCGGCAGCCGCCGGCCCGATGTCGCCGAGGAGATCTCGGCCGCCTCGCGCCGCATCGATTCGACCGGGCGCAGCGCCGCACCAGCAAGCCGGTAGCCCGCAAGCGTCGCGAGCGCGAGCGCGACCGGCCCGCCGACGAGCAGGAGCGCCAGCAGCGTCGCCAGCGCGCCGTCACGATCCTCGAGCGATGCGCCCGCGGCAATGGTGAAGTCGCCGACCTCTCTCGTCAGGACGCGACTGTTTTCGGGCGGGCCAGACTTGAAGCCGGGGCTGAACGCGACGACGGTGCCGCTCTGATCGCGCACCTGCGCGAAGCGATCTTCGTCTCCCGGAAGCTTGCCGTCGGCGCCACCGGACCGCACGAGCGCGGCAAGCTCGTCGAGCCGGACCTCGAGGCTGTCTTCGATCTGCTCGGTGAGCGCCGACCGGAGGTTCGCGTACAGGAAGACGCCGACCGCGGCGAGCACGACGGCCATCGTGAGCGCGAAGACGAGCGACAGGCGCAGCCGGATCGGCAACCGGCTCATAGGCCGGCCTCTTGGCCTATGAGCGGGGGAGGGTGTGTGGGGGAACCGGGAGGTTCCCCCACACAAGAGAGGAAGAAGGGGGCTCGTGGGGGGAACATGGTTTCCCCCACGGGAGCGAGGCAGTCTGCACCGTCGCCGGGCAAAGCCCGGCGACGGGCGGTCAACTGCAGGGGGCGAGCGACGCTCATATGCGCAGCCGGTAGCCGGCGCCGCGCACCGTCTCCAGCGTCTCGACGCCGAACGGCCGGTCGACCTTCTCGCGGAGGTAGCGAACGTAGACGTCGACGACGTTCGACTTGTTCTCGTAGGCGATGTCCCACGCGTGCTCGAGCAGCTGGTAGCGCGAGAGCACCTGCCCCGGCCGGCGCATGAACGTCTCCAGGAGCGCGAACTCCTTCGCCGAGAGCTCGATCTCGGTGTCGCCACGCCAGACCCGGCGCGAGGCGGGATCGAGACGAAGGCCTCCGGCCTCGAGCACCGCGGGCCGCTCGACAGGCCCGCGGCGAACGAGAGCGCGCAGCCGCGCGAGCAACTCCGCGAACGAGAACGGCTTCGGCAGGTAGTCGTCAGCGCCCGCGTCGAGCCCCGCCACCCGGTCCTCGATTGCGTCGCGCGCGGTCAGCATCAGCACCGGCGACCAGACTTCGCTCGCGCGCAGGCGGCGGCAGACCTCGACGCCGTTCACCCCGGGCAGCATCAGGTCGAGCACGATCGCGTCGTACTCGACCGATCCCGCCATCCAGAGGGCGTCCTCACCCGTCCGCGCGACGTCGGCGGCATGGCCTTCCTCAGTGAGCCCGCGCTCGAGCAAGCCCGCGAGCTTTTGCTCGTCTTCGACGACGAGGATACGCATGCACGCATTCTCGCCGCTGAGATGAACGTGGGATGAGAAGCAGCTCTCATCGCCGTCTCATCGGGCTCGCCTATAACAAACCGGCAAGCTACGAAAAAGGGGCCAGAGATGAAGCTCAATCGAAGGATCGCAATCATCGTCGCCGGCGTCGCGGTGCTCGCGGCAACCGGAGCCGGGATCGCCAAAGCAACCGGCGTCGGTGACGGCGAGAAGCTGACCGGGACCGCGGCCGAGCAGGCGAAGGCCGCAGCGCTGAAGGCCGCCGGCGGCGGCACAGTCCTCGAGGTCGAGAGTCAGGACGGCGACGGCGCCGGCGTGTACGAGGTCGAGGTGCGCCGCGCAGACGGCTCGCAGGTCGAGATCCACCTGAACGCGGCGTTCGAGCAAGTCGGCATGGCGGCGGACGACGACAAGGGCGAGAACGGGGAAAAGGAAAACGGCGAGCAGGAGTAGCAATCACTTGCGGCGGAGACAACGCCCGCGTGGATGCTTGTGCCCACTGCGGCGTCGATCTCCCTGCGAGCTCCGTCTCCTGTCCTCCGTGTGGGCGGCGCACCGATGCGCCGCCCACTGAGGTGCGCGAGGGCCGCGTCCACGTCATCTCTAGCGGCGCGAAACGGCTCGCGCTGACACTGTGTTCCGCTCAAGCGCGTTCTCCTGCCAGCGCCCACAGCACGAACGCGAGCCAGTGGACACCGACGACGTCGGTCTGGATCCCGAGCACGAGCACCGCGGCGAGGGACGCGCCGAGCCAGGGAGCACGCCGGAGGACGACGCGGAGCAAGGCGACGCTCCAGGCGATGAACGCCAGCATCCCTAGTAGCCCCAGCTCGACGCCCAGCTCCGTGTAGGTCGACTCGCCCGCCTTGATCTGTGCGTCGGTGCGCTTCGCCGTCACCCCCGCGTTGCCGACCCCGTAACCCTGCGGGTGCGTGACGACGGTCTCGAGCCCGTCGCGCAGGTTGTCGAGATGGCTGGCGAAGGACGCCTCGTCCGGGTCGAGCGGGCCACTGCTCGTCGGCTCATTCCGACCTCCCTCCCGCTGGATCTTCAGCTCGGCCGGCGTGTAGCGCGTCTCCGGCGCGATGTCCGGGTAGGCGCGGACGAAGAAGAACGCAGCCGCGAGGAAGACGGCGGCGGCGGCCACCGGCCACCAGCTGCGGAGGGCGTACGCGAGGACGACAAGCCCGACGGCCAGCGCGGCGATCGAGGTGCGCGAGTACGTGAAGAGGAGCCCGATTGCGAGCAGGCCCGAGAGCGCCGACAGCAAGCGGGAGCGCTGCCAGGTAGCGGCGAGCAGGATCGCGACCAGCAGCAGGTACGCGGTCGCAAGCGGGCTAAGGAAGGTCGAGACGAGCCGGCGCAGCGGCCGCTCGTCGCCCGTGTTGTAGACCCAGTTCTCCGGTAGGCCCGAGAGGCCCTGGCTGTACTTGAGCCCGAGCTGCTCGCCGAACCAGCCGGGCACGCCCGAATCGCGCCAGGCCTGGAGCGAGACGGCGTAGATGTCGACGAGCCCCCAGGCGGCGACGACTGCCGCGACCCCGAGGAGCCCGTAGCCGAGCCGGCGCCGGTCGTCGTGGCCGAGCGTGATCCCGCGGCCGAGGAAGTAGGCGGCGACGGGGGTGAGGTCGTGGCGGAGGCCGTAGAGGACGCCACGCGCGGTGGCGTCGCCGCCGAGCCAGTCCTGCGGGATCACCGCGTAGAGGAGCACGAACGCCGTGTAGGCGAGGGCGAGCCAGTCGGCCGAGGTCGACTTGAAGGGGATCCCGCGCCGCCGCCAGACGATCGCGCCGAGCGCGAGCGCGAGCAGCACCTCCTTCCAGGCAGAGACGGCGTCCAGCGCGAGGTCGCGGACGCCCGCGTCCCAGAGGCCCGCCATCGCGAGGTTGTGGAACGGCAGCGCGACGACGAACGCGTACAGAGCCCAGCGGGGGGCTCGGTCAATCAAAGATCGCCGCCAGCGTCAGGCCGAGGTTGACGATCCGCGCCTCGGGCGGGAAGAGGTCGCGCAGCGCGCCCGGGCCGAGCAGGCAGTTTTCTTTTGCCCATGGCTTGCGCGTGAGGTCGTAGGCCGGGTGCGCGAGGGCGTCCGGGAGCCAGTGGACGAGCGGCAGGCGCGTGTGCACCTCAACCGGAAACCAGCGGTTGGGCGTCGTGATGAACGCCCGCCCGGCGACTCGGAGTGCCTCCGCGACGAAGCGGCGCTGCTGCTCGCGGCCGCCGACGTGCTCGATGACGGCGTTCGAGAAGACGACGTCGAACTCTCCGTCTGCGAACGGCAGGTTGAGGGCGTCGCCCTGGACGTAGCGCGCGTTCGGGTAGCTCTCCCGAAACCGCGTCCCTTCGTGCATGCCGAGCGCCGTGATCCGCTCCGGCCAGGGGTAGAGCTCCTCGAAGAAGTTGAGCGTCCCACAGCCGCCGTACTCCCCGAAGGCGGAGTCGTCGGCGCCGACGTCGAGCACCGTGGTTTCCCCGGTCGGGGCCATCGTCTCCATGAAGAGCGCGAACTTGCGCCTTCGGGAACGCAGCGAAATCGCATCCGCAAGGGTCACGAGTAGGCCCGGCGTTCCTGGCGCGCCGCTCGCGCTGCGTAGGCCGGTGTAACAGTACGGAGGTACGGGCCGCCGGCTGGAGCGGCGCGAGCGGCGCGAGGCTGCGCCGGAGGGCGGCTGCGCCGCCCGGGAGGCGCAGCCGGCCAGGGATGCCGGGTGGCGTCGGTGAGGCGCATCTGGACGGAACAGTAAGGTGCGAACCGGTGCTCGAGGACGTCATCAGACCGCGCGGGCCCTACCGCCTGAACCTGATGACCTACGGCCGGCCGTTCGAGACGCCGCTGCCGGACGGCGGCCGCGGCCAGGCCTGGCAGCGCCCAGACGGGCACGTGCTGCTGCGCGCGCCCGACGAGGAGCGGCTCGAGCTGTTGCGTTTCGTGCTCGCCCTCGACGCCGACACGAGCGAGTTCTGCCGTCGCTTTCGCCACGACCCGCTGCTCGGCCCGTCGCTCCGGGGCCTGCACGGCCTGCGACCGCTGCGAACGCCGACGGTGGCGCAGGCGCTCCTCCGCGCGGTCTGCGGCCAGCTGATCGAGGCGAGGCGGGCCCGGGCGATCGAGCTGGCGATCCTGCGCGCCTGCGGCGAGCCCGCGCCGACGCGGGAGTCGATCGGCTCCCTCTCGCCGGCGCAGCTCCGCCGGCTCGGACTGGCGACGCACCGCGCCTCGACGCTCGTCCGCGTCTGCCGCACGGTCGACCTCGAAGGGCTCCGCTCCCAGCCGATCGAGGCGGTCGAGGCGAGGCTCCTCCGCGAGCGAGGCCTGGGGCCGTGGTCGCTCGGGGTCGTCGCCCTCGAAGGGCTCGGCAGCTGGCGCCACGGCCTCGTCGGCGACCTCGGCCTCGTCAAGCTGTGCTCGGCCCTCCGCGGCCGGTGGGTCGAGCTCGAGGAGACGGCAGCGGTGCTCTCACCCTACGAGGAATGGGCCGGGCTCGCGGGCTTCTACCTGCTGCAAGGCTGGAAGGCCGGGCTCGTCCCCGGGGCGAGCGCCGACCGCGCCCGGCTCGTCCGTTCGCGCGCAGCCTAGTAATACCGCCTCCCAGGCCGCACAATGGAAGGGGATGGGGATCCACGAGGTCGACACCCTTGCGGCCGCGCGCGAAGCATCTACGAGACACTCCTGGACGGAGGCGCTCGCGCTCTACCGCGAGGCGCGTGAACACGGAGAGCTCGACGCGGACGACTACGAGCGGCTCGGTGACGCCGCCTGGTGGAGCGGAAAGCTCGACGAGTCGGTCGCGGCGAACGAGCGAGCCTTCCACCAACACCTCGAGGTCGGGCGGCACGAGGACGCGGCCAGGATCGCCCTTCGGCTGGCCAAGGACGAGTTCGGGCGTCTCGCCGCCGCTGTCGGCGCGGGCTGGCTCGGCCAGGCCGAGCGCCTGCTTGCCGACCGGCCGGAGTGTGTCGTCCATGGCTACCTCGCCCGTCTGCACGCCGTGATCGCCTTCGAAGCCGAGGGCGACTTCGAGCGAGCGAGCGAGCACGCCACCACCGCGCTGGACATCGCGGCGCGCCACGGAGACCGGGATCTCCAGGCGCTCGCGCTCCAGGACCGGGGGCGGGTGCTCGTCGCGGCCGGCCGGGTCAAGGAAGGGCTCGCGCTCGTCGACGAGGCGACGGTGGCGGCCGTGTCCGGCGATCTCGCTCCGCTCACCACTGGGTTCGTCTACTGCAACACGATCGCGGTGTGCGAGTCGCTCGCGGACTACCGTCGCGCCGGCGAATGGACCGAAGCGGCGAGGCGCTGGTGCGAGCGGCAGGCGATCGGGGGCTTCCCGGGCCTGTGCCGGGTCCATCGGGCGGGCCTCATGCGGCTTCGCGGCGCCTGGCCGGAGGCTGAGGCCGAGGCCCGGAACGCGTGTGCCGAGCTCCAGGACTTCTACCTCTCGCACGCCGGAGAAGGCTTTTACGAGATCGGCGAGATCAGGCTGCACAGCGGCGATGCCGAAGGAGCGGAGGAGGCGTTCCGCCAGGCACAGGAGCTCGGACGCGAGCCGCAGCCGGGACTCGCGCTGCTGCGACTCGAGCAGGGCGACGCCATCGGCGCGTACGCGGCGCTCCGGAGAGCGCTGGCGGGCCAGGCAGCCGAGCTCGCGCGGGCACGCCTTCTGCCCGCGTTCGTCGCCGTCGCGCTCACCGCCGGCAAGACTGCTGCCGCAGCCGACGCAACCGACGAGCTCGAGCGGATCGCGGGGCGATTCGCCACCCCGGCGCTCGAGGCCCGTGCCGCCGACGCACGGGGCGCCGTCGCGCTCGCCGCGGGAGAACCCGCGGCAGCCGCGACCCAGTTGCGTCGTGCGTGCAAGCTGTGGCACGAGGTCGACGCACCGTTCGAGGGCGCCCAGACGCGGCTGCTGCTCGCGGAGGCAGCGGCGGCCGAAGGTGATCAGGCGACCACCGTGCTCGAGCTCGAAGCCGCCACGACCGTCTTCGACCGCCTTGGCGCCGCACCTGCGGCCCGCAAGGCGCGAGCCCTGATCGCGCAGCTGACGGACGCCGCTCCGCGTGCTGCGCGCACGTTCATGTTCACCGACATCTGCCGCTCGACGAATCTCGTCGAGGCGATCGGCGACGAGTCGTGGAGCTCTCTACTCGCATGGCACGACAGGACGCTGCGGGCATGTCTGGCGAGCCACGGCGGCGAGGAGGTGAAACACGTCGGCGACGGCTTCTTCGTCTCCTTCTCGGACGCCGGGGCAGCCGTGGCGTGCGCGGTCGAGATCCAGCGAACGCTCGCGAATCATCGACGTGAGCACGGCTTCGCGCCCTCCGTCCGCATCGGGTTGCACGCGACGGAGGCGACGCAGGCAGGCTCGGACTACAAGGGCAAGGGCGTCCACGAGGCCGCCCGGATCGGAGAGCGCGCGCAGGCGAACGAGATCCTCGCGAGCCAGGCGACGCTCGAGGGGCTAAAGCAGACGGGCTCACCGGCCGGCACTGTCGAGCTCAAAGGACTGCGGGAGCCGGTCGAGCTCGTCGCGCTCGGCTGGCGCTAGCGCGCGTCCGGCCTTAGAGTTCGCGCAGATGAAGCTGGGAAAGAACTCCAAGATCGAGTTGATCCGCTCGGTTCCGCTCTTCGCATCGTGCTCGAAGTCGGAGCTAGCCGAGATCGCCTCGCTCGCCGACGAGATCGACCTGCCGGAGGGGAAGGTGCTCATTCGCGAGGGCGACACGGGCCGCGAGTTCTTCGTCCTGATCGACGGCACTGCCAAGGTCGAGCGCGGCGGCAGCAAGGTGGCGGGGCTCACCCCAGGCGACTTCTTCGGCGAGATTGCGCTCGTCGCGAAGACGCCACGGAACGCGACGATCACGACGACGGCGCCCGTCCGCGCGCTCGTGATCACCGACCGGGCGTTCCGGCAACTGCTCGACAAGTCGCCACAGATCGCGGTCGGCGTGCTGACGGCGCTTGCCGAGCGCCTCGCGCCCACCTCGCTCTAGCCCGCGCCTACACTTCGACGGTGACGGTAGACGAGCGGAAGATCGCGATCCTGGGCGCCGGCCAGATCGGCGAGGCGCTCCTCAGTGGGCTGCTCTCGTCCGGCTGGCGGACAGCGGCCGAGCTCTCGGCCTCGACACGACGGCAGGAGCGCGCGGACGAGCTGCGCGAGCGGCACGGCGTCGACGTCACGCTGTCGAACGCCGAGGCTGCGTCGGGTGCGGCGCTCGTCGTGATCGCGGTCAAGCCTCAGGACATCGAGACCCTGCTCGGCGAGATCGGCCCGCTGATCCAGCCCGAGCAGACGGTGCTCTCGATCGCGGCCGCGATCCCGACCGCGGCGATCGAGCGCCACCTCGGCTCGGGCGTACCGGTCGTCCGTGCGATGCCGAACACGCCTGCGATCGTGCACGAGGGGATCGCGGGAGTCTGCGCGGGCGCCCACGCGGGCGAAGAGCACCTGACGCTCGCTGAGGAGGCGCTGCGCCATCTCGGCGCCGTCGTCCGCGTCTCGGAGCCGTACATGGACGCGGTCACCGCGGTCTCCGGCTCCGGCCCCGCCTACTTCGCGCTCCTCGCCGAGGCGATGATCGAGGCCGGGATCCTGCTCGGGCTGGCGCGCGAGATCTCGACGCAGCTCGTCGTCCAGACGATGCTGGGCACCGCGAAGCAGCTGCGCGACCTGAAGATGCACCCGGTCGAACTGCGTGAGATGGTCACCTCGCCGGGCGGGACGACGATCGCCGCGATCCACGAGCTCGAGCAGGCCGGCGTGCGCGCCGCGTTCCTGAACGCGATCCAGGCTGCGATGAACCGCTCGCGCGAGCTCGCCCGCGGCGAGTAGTGCCCCTCGTCGAGATCCGCGTCGTCGAGGACCCCGCGCGAGAGGCGGCCGGCTTTCTGGTCGAGCAAGCGAAGGCGGGAGGCCACATCGCCCTCTCAGGGGGCTCGACGCCGGGCCGCGCCTACGAGCTGGCGGCGCAGCTCCACCCCGACTGGTCCCGGACGCACGTCTGGTTCGGCGACGAGCGGGCGGTGCCGCCCGACGACAGCCGTTCCAACTACCGGCTGATTCGAACGACGTTGCTCGACTCGCTCTCCCGCTCGCCGGAGGTGCACCGGATCCGGGGCGAGCGTCCCGCCGAGGAGGCGGCCGCGCTCTACGACGAGGAGCTCGACGGCGTCACCCTCGACCTGGCGCTGAACGGGATCGGGCCGGATGGGCACACGGCCTCGCTCTTCCCCACCTCGCCCGCACTCGCCGAGCAGGAGTTGCGCGCAGTCGCGGCCGAGGCCGGCCTCGAGCCCTACGTCCCCCGCGTCACGATGACACCCAGGGTCTTCGCCGAGGCGACCGTGCTCGTCTACCTCGTCACGGGCGAGCCGAAGGCGGCGGCCGTGAAGGCGGCGTTCGCCGACGCTCCGAGCCCGGCGACGCCGGCGAGCGGAGTTCGCGGCCGAACGACGATCGCCATCCTCGACGCGGCGGCCGCGTCGCAGCTCCCTCAGGGGTAGCGGCGCGGGCCGGGGCCGTCGGGCACGAGACGGCCCAGCCGGTGCCGGTTGCGGGCGACGATCCGGTAGGCGGCGCTGCTGGGGCTCCAGACCGAGCCGTCGGGCCGAAACAGGTGCGCGCTTTCGAAGCGCACCTGGTCAGGCAGGCGGGCGAGCAGCGGCTCGGCGGCGGCGTCATCGAAAGGGAGGAACGCGAGCCGTCCGAAGTCAAGCCGGGCAGCGACACGCGCCACGAAGCGGCAGAACCGTCAGCCACCGTCGTACAGCAGGATCGGCCGCGTCACGGCAGCAGCTCCGATTCGAGCTCGGCCGCCATCTCGCGGCGACCGGCAAGCGCCTGGAGCACGAGCACCGTGTCCGCCACCGGGACGTCTTCGAGATACTCGTCTCGGTTCTCGAACGACTCCAGCACGTCCTCGACCGCCTCGATGTAGCCGACGACGTCCTCGGCCGCGATGAACGCGAGCGCGTCGCCGACCTCGTTCGGGAACGCCTCGTGCGTGCGGGCATAGTCCGCGTGCACGCGCATGTCGTCCCACTCTCCGAGCACGGCGAACGCAAGCGCCGCGGCGTAACGTCCGATCGGCGACTCGGCCTCGGGGGCGCCGCCCTCCAGCGCCCAGCGCGCGTCGGCAGCCGCGCCTTCCCAGTCGCCCGCGAGAATGCGCGCCTTGATCGCGCCGATCGGACGGCCCCAGCTCCCCGGCGGCGCGTGCTCCCAGCTCTCGCGATAGCGTTCGGCGGCGCGGGCGAACCACTCGCGGCCGTCGGCTCCTGCCATCAGCGCCGTCAGCCCGGCTGCGCCGGCGGCGTTCCCCATCCGCGTCAGTTGCTTCTGGCGCGCGTCCGGGTCGTCCGGCAGGCGGGCCTCGCCGTCCTCGTAGCGCTCGCGCGCCTGCCGTTGCAGCCCGTCCCAATCGACCATGCCCCGAGAATAGGGCTTACAGCAGCCCAGAGATTCCGTTATGCTTCGCTAAGCGCTGCTCGTCCGCTTGTGGGATCAGCACGGGCGCGCACTCCTGAGGAAAGCGGCACGACACGGAAGTCGATCCACCCGATCTACAACCGTGCTGCGCGTATGTCAGAAGCGATACTCCAACCGACACAAACGTCGGACGCGGCGGATGGCCTGAAGGCCGACGCGCTCCGCGCACAGGACTGGGCCGGCGAGCCCTTCCTTCACCCCGGCGAAGATACCGCCGAGGTACTGGCGGCCGGTACCGCCCGCCGCGCAGCCCTCGACGACGCGCTGGCCGAGATCGAGTCCGGTCGGTCGACCCCCTCCTCGCGTTGGAAGGTCCGCTTCGGCTTCCTGCTCGGGCTCGAACGCGTCCTCTCCTCGAAGCCGCCGGCGACCGCCGCCGGCACCGAGCTGCGCAAGCACCAGATCGACGCGCTCGCCGGGATGCTGACCGAGCTGATCGCCACGAACCAGCGCCACGCCGAAGAGGAGGAGAACGGCAACGGGCACGCCGATGCCGAGCTCGAGCCGGACGAAGCCGAGGACGAGGACGAGCTCCCGGAGGACGAGCTCGCGGAGGACGAGCCCGAGGGCTACATCGGCGAAGACCCTGGCGCCGTTCGCCGCTACCGCTTCCGGCACCCGACCGCGTCCGGCAAGACGATCGCCGCCGCGGGTTTCGTCGAGGCCGCACGCTCGCTGGGGATTCTGATCCTAACCCACCGCCGCCTGCTCGTCTCCCAGTTCCAGCGCGACCTGACGACTGAGGGCTACGGCGGGCGGTTCACAGATTTCATCGAGCCGGGTAAGGAGCCGCTTCGCGGCGACCCGATCACGATCCAGACCTATGCCTGGTTCGCGCGGCACGCCGGCTCGCTCTCGCGCGAGGCGTACCAGCTGGTGATCTGCGACGAGGCCCACACGGCGCTCGGCGAGAAGACGAGCGCGGCGATCCGCAGCTTCCCGGAGCCGATCTACATCGGCATGACCGCGACCGAGCAGCTGATCGCGAAGCAGGTTTCGGACGTCTTTCCCGCCTCGGTCGACGATCTTCCACTCGCCGACGCCGCCCGGCGCGGGCTGATCGCGCCGCTACGGTGCCTGCGCGTCCCGCCGGCAGCGGCGATCAACTCGGTGCCGATCGTCGGCGGCGACTTCGAGGAGCGCGCCCTCGCGGCCGCACTTGACCACCAGGCCTTGAACCAGGCCGCGGCGAGTCTCTACCGCGAGCGCTTCGATACGACGCCCGGAATCGTCTACGC
>Ga0183260_10002124_pt1 | contig 16450 bp, 15 predicted proteins | sample AntDrymUQ4972206_2_FD_129768 | JGI IMG/M metagenome (GOLD analysis project Ga0183260, IMG submission 129768) | Polar desert sand microbial communities from Dry Valleys, Antarctica - metaG UQ497 (22.06) (version 2) (version 2) | ecosystem: Environmental > Terrestrial > Soil > Desert | place...
ATTCTGCTGGTGATGGGCGGCATCGTAATCACGATTCTGCTGGCGATTTACCTCCCCATAATTCAGTCAATCTCGAACGTGACAGGCCGCTAATTACAAAGGCATCTTTCACCCTTCGGATGCCGTCTCATTAGTCCACATGAAACAAGCCTCGGAAGAATTGTTGGAAGCGTCGCCCGCCTTTGGAGGCGCGACCGAGCGCATCACGCCCGAAGATTTACTGCCGCTTCCGCAGGAAAATGAGCCGCCCGAAGTGCGCGCCGCACGGAGCCTCGCGGGGCGCTACCGCCTGCCTTACGTTGATTTGCTTCCGCCCGACGGCGAGTCGCCGATTGATTACGCGGTGCTGGCAGAACTTCCGGTTGATTTGATGGTGCGCCACCAGTTTGTGCCGCTCAGGCGCGAAGGTCGCCGCCTGCACGTGGCGATGGCCGACCCGACCGATCTCGAAACGCTCGATGAATTGTCGGGTGCGTTGCGCGCGCAGATCGTCCCGTCGGTAGCGACCGCCGGCGCGATTGACGTGGTGCTCCGCAAAGGCGACGCGACGCAGCGTGTGCTCCAAGAGGCGACCTCAAGTTTTCGCATCTCCCTTGTCAAAGAAACGGAACACGGCGAAGAAGTCTTAGACCTCGACCGCCTAGCGACCGACTCGGAGATGTCCTCGATCATCAAGCTCGTTGACACCATCGTCTATCAGGCGATGGAATCTCGCGCCTCCGACATCCATATCGAGACCCGCGACACCGAGGTGCAGGTCAAATACCGCATTGACGGCGCGCTCTACGCGAAGGTCGAGCCGATTGACCTTGCTTACCACCAGACGCTCATCTCGCGCATCAAGGTGATGTCGGAACTCGACATCGCCGAGCGCCGCGTGCCGCAGGACGGGCGTTTCCGCGTGCGCTACAAAGGTCGCCGCGTAGATTTTCGCGTTTCGATTATGCCGACCGTACACGGCGAAGACGCGGTGATTCGTATTCTCGACAAAGAGCAGATTAACGAGTCGTTCCGCAACCTCGATCTGAACGTCGTTGGCTTTGCCGAAGAAGATGTCAGGAAATTCCGCCGCTACATTGCCGAGCCTTACGGCATGGTGCTCGTGACGGGACCGACCGGCTCAGGCAAGACGACGACGCTCTACGCTGCGCTCAACGAAATCAGAAACGAAGAAGACAAGATCATCACGATTGAAGACCCGGTCGAGTACCAATTGCACGGCATCACGCAGATTCCGGTCAACGAGAAAAAAGGTCTGACGTTCGCGCGCGGCTTGCGCTCGATTCTGCGCCACGACCCCGACAAGATCATGGTCGGCGAGATTCGTGACAACGAAACGGCGCAAATCGCCATTCAATCCGCCTTGACCGGCCACCTCGTATTTACTACCGTCCACGCCAACAACGTGATTGACGTAATCGGGCGCTTCCTGAACATGGGTGTCGAGCCGTATAATTTCGTGTCATCTTTGAACTGCGTGCTGGCGCAACGCCTCGTGAGAATGCTCTGTACCGTGTGCCGCCGCCAGTATCATCCGAGCGAAGAAGAATTGCTGGAATCAGGACTGAGACCATCGGAGCACTGCGACAAAATCTTTTACATGAGCGTCGGCTGCGACGCCTGCAATCACACGGGCTATCGCGGGCGCACGGCGATTCACGAGTTGCTCGATTTGTCAGACAATATCCGCGAGATGATTATTGACCGCCGCCCGGGATCGGAAGTGCGCCGCACGGCGGAGGCTGAGGGACTCGCTTCGCTGCGCGAGTCGGCGCTGAGCAAAGTATTCGCCGGCATCTCGACGCTGCACGAGATTAACCGCGTCACCTTTGTTGAGGAAATCAATTCTCAAGGTGAGGGGAAAACGGAAGGCAGTAAGCAGTAGGCAGCGGGCAGAAGGCAGTAAAGGGCAGGCAGAGTTTCACGATGATTGCAGCCTGCTTGATGCTACTTCGCTTTTGGGAACTGTTATTTACTACGCGACGTGTAAGTGTCCGGGCAGAGAGAGGGCACAAGTAAAGCAAACGGCTTCGAGTGCCGCCCGGAGACAGATAATTTGTTGATTGATGGCTCGCCGCCCCAGCAGAGCCGGACGGAGTAAGAACCATGATGAAATCCTTCACTCGCACCCGTTCATGTGCGTCCCTCTTAATCGTTGTCTGTCTCCTTTTCGCGCCGATGACGGTGTTGGCGAAGAAGAAGGGCGAGAAAAGTTTCAAGCGCGGCCTCGAACACGAAGCGGCGCAGCAGTGGGACAAGGCGGCGCAGGAATTCGCGCTCGCCGTCGCCGCGCTACCTTCAGACCCTGAGTACCAACTTCACTACCGGCGCTCCATTTTCAACGCCTCCCAGTTGTTTATGCAGAAGGGACGCGCGCTCGCCGAGCAGGGCGATTACACCGGCGCGTACAACGCTTTCCGCCAGGCTTACGGCTACGATCAAGTTAACGAGCTTGCGCTCTCGGAGATGGGGCGGATGCTACGTCTCCAACGCGAGAAGGAGGGGCTAAACGGCCAACCGGATGGTGACGCGCGTAGCACTGATTCGGGCGCGCGCGTCTCGCCGACTTCTTTTCAGAATGGGCGTAGTGGCGGCTCACGGGCGGCCACACAAGATGAGGCGCTACCCGCCCGCGCCGAGAAACTGCGCGTCATTCGCTACACCGGCGAACTCGAGCCTTACATCCGCGAGTTGGCAGCGGAGCTTGATCTGAATGTTGTTTTCGATAAGGATTTCTCTCAACAAGTCGGGAAACGCCAAGTGAAGTTTGACTGGCGCAACATGACAACTGCGCGCGCCCTCGATCATATCTTCATGTCGCAGGGCCTCTTCTTCCAGCGACTAGACCGCCGCACGATTCTCGTCGCCGATCAGCAGAAGCGCCCGCAGTATCAGCAACTCGTGTTGCGCACCTTCTATGTCTCGAACATGACGCCGGAAGAGGCGCGCACGTTAGTGCAACAGGCTCTGGCGGGGCCGGGTCGCCCCGCGCCGGCGATTTACGTCAACAAAGAAAGTAACAGCCTCACCGTGCGCGATGCACCGGAGACGATCCGTATCATCGGCGAGTTGTTGCAGAGCGTTGATAAGGAACGCGCCGAAGTCGTTATTGACGTGAACATATACGAAGTGTCGCGCACCGACCTGCAAAGATTGGGTGGACAACTCGGCAGCGGCGACACGCTCGGTACTTTGGGAGGCACAAGCCCGTTCGCCTTTGGCCTCGGCGGCAGCAGTCAGGTGGCGCAACAATCGCTCTTCGGGGCCGCCCCAACCGCCCTCGGCGCGGCGATTGTGATTCCGTCGCTCGTCCTTTCGGCGCTCCAGAGCAACACTAACACGCGACTCGTTTCTTCGACGCAACTTCACGCCTTCGACCGTGAGCCGTCGTCAACGAGCGTCGGTCGCAAAGTGCCGATTCAGACGGGCGTCGCGCCGTCCTACAATTACGGCAACCCGGTGGGCGGCACGACCGGGGGAGGAACAGTTGCCAATCCGGGTGTCTTCGGTAGCAGCGGGTATCCGATTATTCAGTATGAGCAGACGGGGTTGGATTTGAAGTTCACGCCGACGGTATATCCGAATCTGGATGTCCAGATCAAGATGGAAATTAACTCGTCGGATGTGGTAGGCGCAGCCGGGGGAACGAATCTCACGCCGGTTCTAAGTAACCGCAAAATCTCCGGCGTCGCGCGCGTGCAGAACAACCGGACGATGATGCTCGCCAGCATCGCACAGGACAGACAATCAACCGGGCGCGACGGCATCCCGCTGCTCGGCTTAATCCCGGTCATCGGACGCCTGTTCAGCACGCCGCGCCGCGATAACGACCAATCCGACATCGTCATTACCGTGACGCCGCACGTACTGCGCGCGCCCGACGTGACGCCGCGCGATCAGGAACTGCGTCCGGGCGGTTCGTTGCAAGCGCCGGCGACCGAGACGCTCGAAGCGATGGTGCGCGACGCGGATCGTGAGGAACAACTCGCCGCCGCGCGCCGGCTGCCGAACAAGGTTTCAATTCAATTGCCCAACGGAGAAGTTCCGGCCTTCGTGCCCGCGCCGAAAGTGTTGATGGACAGTGCGGACACAACCGCGAGTACGGCAGCCAATGCCGCAACGACGACGGCGAACGGCGCGTTACCTGCGCTCAATGTTGCGGCGACGGATGCGCCCCCGCCGATAGTCCCTGCCGTGAGTGTTTCTGCGAGCGCGGCTGAATTGCGCCTCGTGCCGGAGAGTCAGGAGATGCGCGTCGGCGAGAAGCGTCGTTTGATGCTTGTCTTAAAGACTGACGCGCCGCTCAATCTCGCAACGGCCACGCTCCGCTTCGATCCGCGCGTCATCGCGGTGCGCTCCGTCTCGAAGGGCGCGTTGTTCGGCGAGAAGACCGCCGCGCCGATTATTATGCAGTCACTTGACCCGCAAGGTGTGCTGCTCGTCTCCGTTACGCCTGCGTCCGTCGCTCCGACTTTCTCCGGCGAAGGCGTCATGTTAATGATCGAAGTCGAAGCGCTCGCGCCGGGCGAAAGCGCCGTCAGTTTCGATTCCGACAAGGTGAAGTTTATCGCCGCCGACGCCCGCAACGTCAAAACACAAGTCGTCCAAAGCAAGGTGAAAGTCACGCAATAAAACATTAGGGGGAAAGGGGAAATGAGAAAAAGGGGAAAGGGTAAAACCAAATCGCAAGAAAAGAACAGACGTTTTTTTCTTTCCCTTCCCCCCTTCCCCCTTTCCCCTCAAAAGTCCTTTCGTGGATTCTCGCTCATCGAGTTGGTCATCACGATGACGGTGCTGAGCATTTTAACGCTCGGCGTCGTGCCGCTCGTTAAAACCTCGGTGAAGCGCGCACGCGAGCAGCAACTGCGCGACACGCTTCGGGGAATGCGCGAAGCGATCAAAGAATTTCGCCGCGATGGGGTCGGCGTGCAGTGCGGCACGGGAGGCTTGCCGCCGCCGCCGCCACAATCGGGCGCAGTCGGCGGCGCACCGCCGATTGATCCGCGCAGCAAGGTGATGATTAGCGATTGCACGATCTTCAAAGTCGAAAACCCGGATCATTACCCGCCGACGCTCGAAACTTTAGTTGAAGGCGTCAACATCATCCCGCGCGGCGTCCCACTTGCTGGCGGCACCGAGGGGAATGCGACTGACAACAAGCTTCTGTCCACGAGGAAGAAAGTTTACCTGCGCGCGATTCCAATTGACCCGACGACGAGCAAGGCCGAATGGGATTTACGCTCCTCTTATGACGAAGCGGACGCATCGGACTGGGGCGGCGAGAACGTGTTCGATGTGCGCTCTAAATCTTCGGGCACGGCGCTGAACGGTGAAAAGTATGCGGACTGGTAAGCGGATTGCGGATTGCGGATTGCGGATTGCGGATTGGAAATCCAATGCGCGGCGTTCTCTGTCGTGTATTCCGCAATCCGCAATCCGCAATCCGCAATCGAAAGGCTTTACGCTGCTCGAATTGATGATTGTCATTTCGATTATCGTTATCCTCGCGATGGTGGTGCTGCCGCAGTACAACAAGGTGGTGCTACAGGCGCGCGAGGCGAGGTTGCGCTCCGACTTGTTTGAAATGCGCAAGTTGCTCGACCAGTACGGTGCCGACAAGGGCAAAATGGCGCAATCGCTCGATGAGTTGGTAAGCGCGGGCTACCTGCGCGACATCCCGGACGACCCGATGACTGATGAGCCTAATTGGGTGGTTGTGATGGGCGAAGACCCAAACTCGTCGGACGGCGGACAGGGAATCGCCGATGTGTGCAGCGCCTCGCCGGACACATCATCAGAAGGCACACCTTACAGCGATTGTGCGAGTTGGTGAGGGGAGAGATTTGCGATTTTTGATTTGCGATTTGCGATTGCCGGAATCACAAATTCTACTCTCGTATCCCTGATGACGAATCTCAAACGCAAACTTGAAATCACAAATCCGCCCACGCGCAGAACGATCAACCGTTTCCTAAAATCGCAAATCGGCAATCGCAAATCCAAAATCCCTTCATGAATCCATTCGCAAAATTGCTTTATCCGCGTCTGCCGTCGGCGGCAATCGGCTTGTCGGGCGAGGGGGCGGGCGTGGTGGCGCTGGATCGCCGCCGCGACCTGTTCGCCGTCAAACGGGCGGGGTACGTTGCATTGCCCGACGGCCTTGTGCGTCCGCATTTCGATGAGGCGAATATTACCGACGCGAACGAACTGGCGGAGATTCTGGCCGAGTTGGTGACGAGCACGGGACTCGTGAAGCAACATCGCTGGTCGGTGGCGTTGCCCGAGGCGGCGACGCGCACCACGATTTTAACCACGGAGAGTGCGGCTGCGTCGGGCACGGAGTTGGAAGAAGTGTTGCGCTGGAAGATTGAGCGCAGCATTTCTGTTCCGCTCGACGAGCTGCGCGTTTCGCGCGAGCGCATTTCGTCGGACGCGCAGGGACGCGCCCGTTATCTTGTTGCCGCCGTGCGCCTCGCGGTGTTGAACGAATATGAGTCTGTGTTCGAGTCGCTCGGATGGCGTGCCGGTTTGATTCTGCCGCGCCACATGGGCGAAGCGTGGTGGCTGATGAGCGGTGATCGCGCCGTCGCAACAGATTCGCTGCTCGTCAGCACGCACCGCGACGGCTTCACCGCTGTCCTGCTGCGGCGCGCTCAGCCGCTCGTCGTGCGCGGCGTGTTGTGCGAACCCGCAGACCGACACGACGAGCTTTATCGCTTCCTGCTTTTTTATCGTGACCGCATTGCATCGCCGAAAGACGTAGAAGGCGCACCGCCCGAAACAATCGGGCGTGTACTCATCACGGGCGATGGATTCGACCGCGACGAGGCCAGCGCCATCATCGCCGAAACGCTTTCATCATCACCGCAGATACTCGGCGCGGAAGACGTGCGCCTCGCGCTCCCGCCCGGCGACCTCGAATTCAAAACGCTCGCCGCGCCGACCGGCCTCGCGGCTTTGGCGTGGTCTTGAAGGCAGAGGTCGGAGGTCAGAGGTTAGAGGTCAGTGAAGACAAAACTGACCTCTGACCTCTGCTCTTGAAACTTTCGCCGTCGGCGGGGCGTACCATCACAGCATCATGCGTATGAATGCACAGGCTTTTGCCTTAGAAAATATCGCGAGCGCGAGTGATTGCGACCTCGTGACAAAAGCGATTGCCGGGCGCGAAGACAGCTTCGAGGAATTGGTGCGCCGTTACCAGCGTCCGCTCGTCGCCTACGTCTATCGGATGGTCGGCGATTACGACTCGGCGCTCGATCTGACGCAGGAAGTCTTCATCAAAGTTTACAACTCGCTCACCCGCTATCGCTCGGAATACAAATTTTCAACGTGGATTTATCGCATCGCGCACAACGCCGCGATTGACCATTTGCGGCGTTACGGCAACGGTCGTCTTGAAGAATTGGAACGCGAGGGCGACGACGGCACGGGCACTTATGAAAAGCCGTTCGCAAGCGCTGCACTGACCCCCGAGCAGCAGAGCGAGCAGGCCGAGCGCCGCGCCGAGATTGAAGAGGTTGTGCAGAATCTACCTCAGTCATACAGAGAACTGATTGTGCTGAGGCACGCACACGACATGAGTTACGACGAGATTGCGGAAGTCACGGGTCTGCCGCTCGGCACCGTCAAGAATCGCATCTTCCGCGCCCGCGAGGCGATGCGCGCCGATCTCGTCGAACGCGGCATCACGAGCGTCGGGGGGTGAAGAATGGCGGAAGGCATGACACACAAAAGCTCCTGCGAGCGCCTTGACGCTTCCGCCTACCTTGATGGTGAATTAGACAACGCCGCTTCTCTGTATTTCGAGGAACACATCAGAGAATGCTCTTCGTGCGCGGTGACGCTTGCCGAGCAGAGACGTTTGCTGTGCCTGCTCGATAATGCATTCGGCTCGCCGTCGGAAAAGAAACTTTTGCTTCCCCCAAACTTCGCCGAAGTCGTCACGGCGCGCGCCCAGTCGGACATGAGCGGCGTCCGTTGTCGCTCAGAGCATCGGCGCGCTCTTCTATTCTGCGCCGCGCTCACTTTCGCCGCGTTCGCTTTGCTCGGTGCCGCCAATCTCGATGCCATGTTAGCGCCAATCGGCGGTGCCGCGCGTATTTTCGGAAGCATCCTCCTGATGGTCGCCCGCTTCTTCGCGGACGCAGTCGGTAGTCTGGCTGTGATCCTTCGCGCCGCCGGCGGGCATCTCCCCATTGATCCCCCTTCGCTCAAACTCTTTGTGTGGACGCTTCTGGCCTCGGCGGTAATTCTGTTGCTACGCCTGATCGGGAGCTATCACCGCACGCGCGCTTCTGAATGATAGTTTTCAGTTTTCAGCAGAGCGTTGGTCTCAAGGTTCTCCCCTTAAAACTGATAGCCGCTTTAATGAACAGCATTCTTCCTCAGACTTGGCATTTGTATTCGCTTGGCCGCGTCGTTGCGAAGACTTCGGCGGCGGTGATGCTGCTGGTCGTCGCGGTCATCGCCGCTTACGGCGCGCAAGAGGCGGGGGCGGTCGGCGCCGCGCGTGAGAATGAACAGCCCCCGCTCGTCGTCGAGGGCGAGAGCGCGAGCGACGTGTTCGGACTGGGCCGGTCTGTGGTCGTTCGCGGCAGCGTGCGGCACGGCGTCGTGTCGTTCGGCGGCGACGTGATTGTGGAAGGTCGCGTCGAAGGCGACGTGGCGGCGGTGGGCGGGTCGGTTAGGCAGATTCCCGGCTCATTCATCGGCGGCGATGTGATCGTGATCGGCGGCGCGTATCATCACGGGAAAAGCGCGCCGGGGCGCGACCCCCGAAGTAAGACTCTGATGTACGCGGGCTACGAAGAGGAGTTGCGGGAGTTGGCGCGTCATCCGGCGTCGCTGTTGACGCCGCGCCTGTCGCCCGTATACATCGGGCAGCGTGTGCTGTCGGTGCTGTTTTGGTTCATCCTGTCGCTCGCGCTCACCGCGATGTCGCCCGGTGCAATCAGCCGCGCGGTTGCACGCTTGCAGTTGACGAATTTACGCGTTGCCGTGATCGGCGTCGTCGGGGCGTTCGTGCTGACGTTCGGCAGCACGGTTTCTCTCAAACTGCTGCCACCCGCGCTCGGCGCGACCGTCGGCATGATGACGCTACTCTGCCTTCTGATTTCATACGTGTTCGGACGGGTGGTGATTCATGCGGCGACAGGGCGCTGGCTACAGCGCCAATTGTTGTCGGAGGAAAGGCGCTCGGAGTCGGTGGCCTTGCTACTAGGCGCGGGATTCTGGGCGGTCATGCTGACACTGCCTTACGTCTGGCCTCTGCTGGTCGCCGGACTCGTCGTCGCGAGCTTAGGCCTGTCCCTCACCGCACGTTATCGGCTTGGCTGGAAGCGCACTTGAAAACTGCAAAAGTCGCCGCCGCTACTTCTCACAACGCATCACCACAATTTCTTCATCCGTCATAGTTTTCTCTACTACTCCGGCGGCATTCGTCGGGCTATTACGCAAAGGCATCCGCTTGTTGGGAATCCATCTCTGAAACGTGTTGGCGTGAGCGAAGCCGTGCTGTTCAAAGAAACATCGAATCGCTACGTCGGTCGGAAGCGTGATGCCTTTGACTTTGCGGTTTCCGACAACGTAGCAGGCGTGGCCGCCGCATTTAACCGAACGCGAAACGTGCGCGATTGAAGCCTGAAGATGCGAATAAAAAGATGTTACTTCATAAGCGCGTTTCTCATCTTTGTGTCTGATTGATTCAATAGCTTGATTCAACTCAATGCTGGGAAATATAGCAACGCTTTTCCTCGTGCTTCCGCCCATCAACTTCCGATCAGTTTTCTCTGGTGACGGCAATTCTAACCACGCGGAAGACAGGCGCGAATATTGTCCATACGCGACGGTCGTGTGAGAATCGCCGTAGGGCGGAGAAGTCACCACGATGTCTACACTTTCTTGAGGGACGACATCACCAAATATGTTCGACGTGCTATCGAGTTCGTAGATGCTCGCGCGCGGGACGGCTTCGAGCCCACGTAAGCGAGCGAGAAAACCATGCAAGCCGGCCAAGTTGCGTTGAAGTTTCGTCGCCATCATGCCGAATACATCCGGCTCGAATCTTTCCAGCCTCTCGGTTTCGTAACGATACAACTTGAATTCTTCATTTCGCGTATTAGAACTCTCCCGCACGGTTTCGCTAAACGCGACTTGGAAAAACAATCGTATTAACCCATCCGTCCGTTCATCAATAAAACATTTCAAGGCGCTCAACTTTTCAATGACGTGCGGCTTGAACCAAAAATCGAGCCGGCTGATTCCGGAGATGCGCTGAGGCGCACTCATTGATTCGGAGCGAAGAATGAATTTCTCCATTTCGGCGATGCGACTTTTCAGTTCGGATGGATCAGGCGTGGAAGTTTTAGCGCGTGCGATCAAACATGCGAGAGGGTTTAAATCAATTCCTACGACGTTGATGCCTCTGATCATGCCCTCGACGAGAGATGTCCCACTCCCGCAGTAAGGGTCGAGCATTAGCTTAGCGTTCGGCGCGTAAAGGTCTAACAGCTTGCCCGCTACCTGCGGAATCATGCGGGCAGGGTAGTCGTGGTAACAATGTGTCAAGTCACGAGTCGCCGCCGTCGCAAAAGTCCAGTCGGGTGGCTCTCGCTCCGTCGCATCCGGCTCCCAGAGTTTTAGTGAGTAAGCCATTCTTTATAATTCCGTTAGTGAGCTAAACAACATGGGCAACCTATTCTTACGCGCTCTAAAACCCGTCCCACGATTACGTGCGCTCGTCGGGCGATCATGAATCCTAAGATCAACCAGCACGTTCCCGGCAAGGATTTGTTCCCGCAAAATTTCGGGCGACGTTCCCTCCAGCAACCGTGCGGCAGTGTAATTGAAATACTCGATGTCTCCACGCATTTCGCTAAGCGCACTGACAAGCACTAGCGCAGGCATCTTTTTCATAAACTGTTGCGCTAGTGCTTCCAAAGACCACTCCGCAATAACTTCGCCTGAAATGTGACGAACCGAAATCGTCTCCGGCTCAATATGGAGAAACAAGCCTGTGCTGGTCGGAGTTGGAGACATTGTAAAATACAAACCCAACCGTCCGTTTATATCTTGCGTGCCGTACTTCCGAACCGCCTGCAAAGGATTTACCTTCCAAACCTTCCGATTGAAGGTAAAGAGCGTCACCATCGAAGTTGAATTGAGGCGATGGGATTTCAACTCGACTGTGCCGAAGTCAGGAAGCGCGACGTTGTTCTCTTCGATTCCGAGAAGCGTCTCAAGTGTGTAACCGATTCCGGTGTTGCTCCTTCTTTTTGAGGGAATCCAACACATTCTTTTGATTTCCGCAAACTTTTTTCTGAATTCATCAAGTGTAATTACTGTTGGTTTTCCCATGCGCCCTTTGGAAAAATATGTAACTCGCCAGATTACGATTGAAACTGGCGCACATTATCATAAGTCATTCAAAATGGTGATGGTCAAAGTTAAAGAGACAACAAATAATTATTCCCTGAAATTAAGCCTCCGAATGACGTGCAACTTGCGCATCGTCTCCGGTCTCAAAGATAATCGCGCCTTGCGTTACACTAAGCTGCATCAGAATTATAAAGGCGACAAACCGAGACGGAGAAACTGATGGACAGGTTTTCATTGATACTTATTTTAACTCTCGTTATCTCAGCCGGAACAATTGCCACTGGGACGGCGCAAGCACAGACACGCGGGAAAGCGAATGGGGCGGCGGCGAAGCGCAAACCGTCATCGCCTGCGCCCAAAGTGACATCCGCCGGCGGAGAAAGTCCCGCACCGCCTGCTTCAACTCAGATTCCGTCCACCAACATTGCCGACGAAGAATCGTGCGGTTGTGAATCGCCGATTCCCGAAGTGTTGGCAATCGTCAACGGGGTCAAGCTTGGGCTTCGGGACATTGATACGCCGGACGGACAACTGGAAAATCAAAGACGCAAGGCCGAAGCCGAAGTGATCGCAGCGCGACAGCGCGAACTCGAACGGCAGGTTCACGCGAAACTGTTCGACGCCGAAGCGAAAAAGCGCGGCGTCACGACAATAAAACTGCTCGACGAGGAAGTTAACGCGAAAGTGACGCAGCCGACCGACGCGGAAGCCCAAGCCTTCTACGACGCGAACAGAGCGCAGATACAAGGTGAGTTCAAGGAAGTTAAAGAGGAAATCATCGCCCACCTGCGCGAGCAGCGGCAGCAGGAGGGGTCGAAGGCTTTCGCCGACCGTCTGCGCGCCGTGTCGCCAGTGAAGATGCCGACTGGAAAATTCACTCCGCCGGCGACAACTGCCGAGCGGGCTCGCGTCTTCGCCACCGTAAACAATCAACAGATTACTTCCGGCGATGTCGAGGACAATCTCCGCCCGCTTATCTTCAACGCACGCGACACGCTTTACCGCAGCCGCATGCAGGCGCTCGACGCCAAAATCAACAACACACTTCTCGAACAGGAAGCGCAGAAACGCCAGACGACAACGCAGACGCTGTTTGAGTCTGAAGTCCGAGCAAAAGTGTTGAAGGTCTCGGAGGCGGACGCGCAGGCTTTTTACAACAGCAACAAGGAGCGCATCGGCGCTGATTTCGCACAGGTCAAAGCGCAGGTCATGCAGTATCTACAGGGGCAGGAAAACGAGAAGGCAGTTGTTGCATACGCCGAGCGTCTGCGTAAAGCGGCTTCGGTTCAAACTTTCCTCGTCGCGCCCGAGCCGCCCGTTTATGACATTCCCGTTGACGACCAGCCGACGAAGGGTAACGCGGCGGCGAAGGTGACGATCATCGAGTTTACCGACTACCAGTGCCCGGCCTGCGCGCAGACGCAGCCCGTCATCGAGCGGCTCGCTAAGGAGTACGGCGACCGCGTGCAGTTAGTCGTGCGTGATTTTCCGCTCAGGCAACACGTCAACGCCTTCAAGTCCGCCGAGGCCGCCGAGGCCGCACGCGAGCAAGGGAAGTTTTGGGAATATGTTTCGCTTCTTTTTGGCAATCAGTCGGCGCTCGACTCCGCGAACCTCAAAGAATACGCGACGCGCGTCGGCCTTGATCGCCGAAAGTTCGACGCGGCCCTTGATTCCGGCAAGTACGCCGAGAAGGTGCAGCGTGATTTGCAGGACGGCACCCGATTCGGAGTGAACTCGACACCGACCCTTTTCGTCAACGGCCGGCGAATCGAAGACAGATCATACGAAGGCGTTAAGAGCATTATCGAAAAAGCCATTAAGGATGGCGCGAAAGGTAGGTAGTCAGTTTGTTAAGCGAGGAGGTGCGGAGTTTTTTAGTTGTGCGCCCGCGCTTCCGTGGCTAGGTGCGGTGGCAGATTCGTGTAACCATACCGGCCTGATATGCGTCTTTAAGGTTAGTTGTGACGGAATGCTCCGACTTTCTAGTGAGGCTTTCCCCTGCGGTGTCGGTGAGCGGTGTATTTCACGCAGAAGACGGGCGGCGACATGCTTCAAAAACTTCTTGTCTCGCGTGCATACTGATTTACAAAATCAGTATCCGGTGTGTTTGCGCGGTCTGAAGTTGTTCCTGATACTTGAAAGCGAAACGTCATATACCGCATTGTTTTTGCGGTGCTCCCCGCTAATAGACTTTTGCTACACAAACAACTTGCGGTGTGCTGGCATTAATTGTCGAGGAACTATCAATGAAAAAATACTTTGTTCTTTCCACGTTAATTGTAGCGCTCGTCGTAACTGAGAGTGCGTTCGGGCAAACGGCGGCGGGCGCCACGCAAACCCAGACGGGTGGGGCGCAGGCAACGGATGCCGGCATTACTCCGAACGGAGTGATCGGCGATGTTGCGGTGATAGATGCGTCCGGCAAACAGATGTTCGTCAAAACCGCCGCTGGCGCGGTGGTCGCCGTCTCGCTCGACGACGCGACCTCTTACATGCGCGTCGCGCCCGGCGAGAAAGACTTGAAGAACGCGACGAAGACGACGCTCGCCGAGGTCGGCGTCGGCGACCGCGTGTTCGCGCGCGGCAAAGTCGCCGACGACCGCCGGTCGGTTCCGGCGCGCGTGGTAATCGTGATGTCGAAAGCGGACATCTCGAAGAAGCATGACAGCGACCGCGAGCGGTGGCGTGAGCGTGGCGTGGTCGGTGTCGTCTCGGCGCTCGATCCGGCAACGAAGGAAATCACATTGCAGTCGCGCGGGCGCGGGGAGCCGCAGCCGGTCGTCATTGCGGCGGGCAAAGACACGGTGAAGTTCCGCCGTTACGCGCCCGACTCCGTGAAGTTCAGCGACGCTAAAGAGAGTTCGTTCGCCGAATTGAAAGTCGGCGACCAGTTGCGCGCGCGCGGCGAAAAGAGCGCCGACGGTGTGCGCTTCACGGCGGAAGAAATCGTCTCCGGTTCGTTCCGCACGATGTCCGGCACCGTCTCCGCCGTCAACGCTCAGGCCGGCGAGATCAAGTTGAAGGATTCGCAATCGCAGCAGGAGTTAACGGTTGTGATTAGCAAAGACTCGATGGCGCGGCGCATTCCGGCGGAGTTCGCGCAGATGATGGCGATGCGCGGCGGACAAGGTGGCGGCCCCGGTCGGACGGGCGGCGGGGGTGGTGGTGCCGCCGATTCGCCGCAAGGTCAACCCGGCGCGCGTCCGACGAATCCGAATCCCGGCGCGGGTGGCCCGCCTCCCGGCGGCGGTGGGGCGCGTGGGATGGGCGGCCCCGGCCGTATGATGGGCGGTGGCGGTGGTGATTTCGCGGAGAGGTTGGAACAACTTCCCGAAGTGACCGTCGCGGAATTAAAGCCGGGCGATACGCTAATTGTTTCCAGCACTGCCGGCACCGATCCGTCGCGCGTGACGGCGATTCATCTCATCGCGGGCGCGGAGGCGCTCGTTAACGTGATGCAGCAGAGACGCGCTGCCAGCAGCGGCGGTGGTCCCAGCATGTCCGGCCTCGGCCTCGATTTCGGTATCGGCCTGCCGTAAGCATTCGACATTCAATCTACAAAAATAAAAACAGCGGGGACGCATCTTTGGAAGCGTCCCCGCTGTTTTTTTATTCACCTTGTTTTGGCCGGTGGCAACCGCGTTGAGCGGTCAGACGCTTAGAAGCTCTTGCTCTTTGGTCTTCGACAAGTCGTCGATCTTTCCGATGTAAGTGTCAGTGAGTTTCTGAATCTCGTCGAGTCCGTCGCGTTCGTTGTCCTCTGAGATGGTCTTATCTTTGAGCATCTTCTTTAGTCGCTCGTTGGCGTCGCGGCGCACGTTGCGGATTGCGGTACGATGTTCTTCGGCGTATTCGTGAACCTGCTTCGCGAGTTGTTTGCGTCTTTCTTCGGTGAGCGCCGGGACGGGCACGCGCACCATCTTACCGTCATTCATTGGATTCAGTCCGAGGTCGGAGGAGCGAATCGCTTTCTCAATCGCGCCGAGTTGAGTTTGATCCCACGGCTGAACAGTGATTAACTGCGGCTCCAGCGCATGCACCGAGGCCATCTGACTAAGTGATGTCGGCGTGCCGTAGTAATCAATCATCACCGAGTCGAGCAGACTCACGGCGGCGCGTCCCGTGCGGACGGTCGCCAGCCTGCGCCGAAAATCATCAATCGCCCCTTCCATGCGCGGGCGCGTCTCTTTGATAACGTCTTTCTCGCTCATAAGAATCTCCGAACGTGATAGGTAATGGGTAATAGGTGATAGGAGAAAAGCTTTAGCTCATCACCTATCACTTATTACCTGTCACTCCCTTTCAGTGCAAACCCGAGTGCCGATGCCGGCTTCGCCCATCACGACGCGCATGATGTTGCCGGGCGTGCGCATATTGAAAACGATGATTGGCAAGCTGTTGTCCATGCAGAGGGAAATGGCCGAAGCGTCCATCACTTTCAATTGCTGCTCAAGAACTTCTTGATAGGTGATGCAATCGTAACGCGTCGCCGTTTTGTCTTTCATCGGGTCGGCGGAGTAAATGCCTTCGACCTTCGTCGCCTTGAGGATAACGTCCGCTTTGATTTCCAGCGCGCGGAGCGCCGCCGCAGAGTCAGTCGTGAAATACGGATTGCCCGTCCCGCCGGCGAAGATTACGACGCGCTTTTTTTCGAGGTGGCGGATCGCGCGGCGGCGGATGAACGGTTCGGCGACCTGCGGAATGTTGATTGCCGAGAGAATGCGCGTGTAGACGCCGGCTTTCTCCAAAGCGTCTTGCAACACGACCGCGTTCATCACCGTCGCGAGCATTCCGATGTAGTCGGCGGACGAGCGATCCATGTTGCCCGCGCTCTCCGACACGCCGCGAAAGATGTTGCCGCCGCCGACCACAATCGCGACTTCGACGCCGAGATCATGAATGTCTTTAACTTCTTCCGCGACTTCGCGCGCTACGTTGACATCAACGCCGTAATTCTGCGCGCCCATCAATGCCTCGCCGGAAGCCTTCAGCATAATACGGCGGAAGGCAGGCGCGCGTTTTTCTACTTGTGCTTCAGCCATCATCATAACGATTGCGGATTGCGGATTGC
>Ga0183260_10002125_pt1 | contig 16449 bp, 13 predicted proteins | sample AntDrymUQ4972206_2_FD_129768 | JGI IMG/M metagenome (GOLD analysis project Ga0183260, IMG submission 129768) | Polar desert sand microbial communities from Dry Valleys, Antarctica - metaG UQ497 (22.06) (version 2) (version 2) | ecosystem: Environmental > Terrestrial > Soil > Desert | place...
GGCCAGCGAGGAGGTGCGGCCATGAACGTTCATCCTGAGGTCGCCGAAGCGCTCGGCCGCCTCCGCGAGCTGGCCGCCGCCCGTCGCCCTGACGACCTGGTCCTGCCGGCCTTCCTCGACCTCTACTACTCGGAATTGCCTGAGGACGACGTCGACGACCACGACCTCGAGGACATCTATGCCGCCGGCGTCGCCCATCTCACCATCGGCCGCGTCCGGGCCCGCGGGCAGCCCCTGGTCAAGGTCATCTCGCCCGAGCGCGAGCGCGACGGCTGGCGCTCGAACCACTCGGTCGTCCTCGTCGTCACCGACGACATGCCGTTCCTCGTCGACACCCTGCGCATGGTCCTCGACCGCCACGACCTCGGGATCCACCTGCTCGTCCACCCGATGCTGGCCGTCGAGCGCGACGCCGCCGACACGATCGTCTGGATCGCCGCCACCGGACCAGTCGTCGAGGCCTGGACACAGATCGAGATCGATCGCGTCGACGAGGCCGAGGCCAAGACGCTGACCGACGAGCTCACCGAAGCCGTCGCCGACGTCAGCCGAGTGGTCACCGACTTCACCGAAATGCGCCGGCGCATGCTCGCCTTCGACTCCGTCGACCCGCTGTTGACGTGGTTCGCCGACGGCAACTTCGTGTTCCTCGGGTCCGCCGTCTACGACCGCCGCCCCGACGGCTCGGTCAAGGTCCGCGACGGCACCCAGCTCGGCATGTCCAAGGTCTCGTCGCGCGCCGCCCACCCGCGTCCGATGCCCGGCGCCGGACCGATCGTGATCGCCCGTACCGACGACGCTTCGCGCGTGTTCAAGGCGCAGCGCCAGACCGTCGTCGCCGTCCGCCCCGACGGACCGGCGGCGACGAGCGAGACCCGCTTCGTCGGGTTGCTCGCCTCGAACGCCACCCGCGCCAGCGTGCTCGACATCCCTGGTCTCGGCCCGGCCATCGTCGAACGGCTGACGCTGACCGAGGAGCGCATGCACACCCACGCCGGACGGGAGACCCGCAACGTCCTGGAGAACCTGCCCCGCGACATCGTGCTGGAGCAGGCGCCGGAGACAACGGCCGAACTGGTGGCCGACATCGTCGGCCTGCAGGAGCGCCGGCTGGTCCGCGTGTTCGAGGTCCCCGAGCCGGTCGGGCCATGGGCGACGGTCTTCGTCTACCTGCCCAAGGCTCGTTTCACGGCCGACCTCCCGGCCAAGGTCGCCGACGCCGTCGCCGCCGCCTATGGCGCGGAAGAGCGCACGTTCGAGCCGTTCCTCGGCGCCAACACGCTGGCCCGCATCGCCGTCAACGTTCGGCGGCCGGCCGACGACGTGCGGGCCGACCTCGACGCCCTCGAACGGACCGTGGACGAGGTCTCCACATCGTGGACCGATCGCGTCCTGTCGTCGCTGACGCGCGAGCTCGGCGACGAAGCCGGCCGCCACCTGTTCCAGCGCGTCGGCGCCCATGCCCCCGGCTCCTATCGCGCCGCCACGGCGCCTGATCGGGCCGTCGACGACCTTCGTCACGTCGCCGAGGTGCTCGACGGGGAGGCGACCATCGGCACGGCCATCGCCCACGAGGTCGACGCCTCACCCGAGGAGTGGCGGGTCAAGGTGTACCGGCGGGGAACGCCGGCCACGCTGGCCGAACTGCTGCCGGTGCTCGACCACCTCGGCCTGCGGGCCCTCGACGAGCGCCCGTCGACGTTCAGCACCGAGGGCCAGCGCGTCTACCTCTACGACATCGGTGTCCGCACCCCGCCGGGGGTCGAGCTCGACGCGGCCCGTCAGGCCGAACTGCGCCGCGCCTTCACGCTGCTCATCGACGGCACGATCGAGAGCGATGGGTTCAATCGCCTCGTCCTGCTGGCCGGGCTGACGGCCCGCGAGGTCGCCGTCGTCCGGGCCTACGGGAAGTACCTGCGCCAGATCGGCTTCGCCTTCAGCCAGCCGTACATCGAGTCGACCCTGGCCGGACAGCCCCGTCTCGTCGCCGACTTGGTGGCGTTGTTTCACGCCCGCTTCGACCCCGCTGTCGACGGTGACCGCACCGCCCACGCCGCCGACCTCCGTCAGCGCGTGCTCGACGCCCTCGACGACATTCCCAGTCTCGACGACGACCGGATCTGCCGGGCCTTCCTCGGCCTCGTCGACGCCACGACTCGCTCCAACTACTACCGCCAGCGGCCGAACGTCGCCTTCAAGTTCGATCCGGCGGCGATCGCCGACCTCCCGCTGCCGCGGCCTCGCTTCGAGATCTGGATCTGTGGTCCGCGGGTCGAGGGCGTGCACCTGCGCGGCGGACCGATCGCCCGCGGTGGGCTGCGCTGGAGCGACCGCCGAGAAGACTTCCGCACCGAAGTGCTCGGCCTGATGAAGGCCCAGATGGTCAAGAACGCCGTGATCGTGCCGTCGGGGGCGAAGGGTGGTTTCGTCGTCAAGCAGCCGCCGGGTGACCCGGAGGCGCTGCGGGCCGAGGTGGTCGAGTGCTACCAGGCGTTCATCCGGGGGCTCCTCGACGTCACCGACAATCGGGTCAGCACGCCCGACGGCGAGGCCATCGTCCACCCGCCCGACACCGTCGTCCATGACGGCGACGATCCCTACCTCGTCGTCGCCGCCGACAAGGGCACGGCCACCTTCAGCGACATCGCCAACGAGATCGCCATCGAATACGGCTTTTGGCTCGGCGACGCCTTCGCCTCCGGCGGCAGCTCGGGGTACGACCACAAGGCGATGGGAATCACCGCCCGCGGCGCGTGGGAGAGCGTGCGCCGTCATGCCCGCGTGCTCGGCAAGGATGCCGACCGCGATCGGCTGACCGCCGTCGGCATCGGCGACATGTCGGGCGATGTCTTCGGCAACGGGATGCTGCGCTCCGAGGCGCTGGCGGTGGTCGCCGCCTTCGACCATCGCCACATCTTCATCGACCCGAACCCGGACCCGGTGGCCTCGTTCGCCGAGCGGCAGCGGCTGTACGACCTGCCGCGGTCGAGTTGGGCCGACTACGACACGGCCCGCCTGTCGAGCGGCGGCGCCGTCTACGCGCGCACGCTGAAAGCCATCGAGGTGAGCGCTGAGGCTCGCCGCGTCCTCGACGCGCCGCCGGGACCACTCACGCCGACGGAGCTGATCTCGGCGATCCTCAAGGCCCCGGTCGACCTGCTGTGGAACGGCGGCATCGGCACCTACGTCAAGGCCACCTCCGAGACCAACGCCGACGTCGGCGACCGGGCCAACGACGGCCTGCGCGTCAACGGCGCCGAACTGCGGGCCAAGATGGTTGGCGAGGGCGGCAACCTCGGCTTGACGCAGCGCGGACGGGTCGAGTTCGCCCTTGCCGGCGGCCTGATCAACACCGACGCCATCGACAACTCGGCCGGCGTCGACTGCAGCGACCACGAGGTCAACATCAAGATCCTCCTCGGCGGGGTCGTCGACGCCGGTGAGCTGACGCTGAAACAGCGCAACCAGCTGTTGGCGTCGATGACCGACGAGGTCGGCGAGCTCGTGCTCGACAACAACCGGGCTCAGACGCTGGCCCTGACGATCACGCGGCGCCAGGCGCTGCCGATGGTCAACGTGCACGCCCGCTACCTCGATGTGCTGGAGGGAGAGGGCTGGCTCGACCGGCCGCTCGAGTTCCTGCCGACCGACAAGCAGATCGCCGAGCGCCAGTCTGCGGGCGCCGGATTGCAGACGCCGGAGTTCGCCGTGCTGATGGCGTACACGAAGAACGTCAACACCTCCGAGCTCGTCGCTTCCGACCTGCCCGAGGTGGCGCTGCTCGAAGGTGACCTCTTCGACTACTTCCCGGCGCCGCTGCGCGATCGTTACGCCGAACAGATCCGCCGTCACCCGCTGCGCCGCGAGCTGATCGCCACGCTCGTCGGCAACCAGATGGTCAACCTGTCGGGGATCTCCTTCGACCATCGGATGACCGAAGACACCGGGGCCTCCATCGTCGACGTCACCCGGGCGTGGGTGGCGTCGCGGGAGATCTTCGATCTCCCGCAGCTGTGGGCTGAGATCGACGAGCTCGACGAGGTGCCGTTGGAGACGCAGCTCGATGTGTTCCTGGCCTGCCGGCAGATGGCCGAGCGGGGCACGATGTGGTTGCTGCGCCACCGCCGGCCGCCCCTCGACATCGCCGCCGCCGTCGCCCAGTTCCGGCCCGGCATCGAAGCGCTGATGACGGCGATGGAGCCGGCCCTCGCCGGCCGGATGCTCGCCATCGTCCGCTCCGGGGAGGCGTCCCGCCTCGCCGCCGGCGTCCCCGAGGACCTGGCCGAACGGGCCGGCGTGTGGCCGCTCCTGCACACCGGCTTCGATCTCGTCGAGGTGGCGGCGGCCCACGGCCGCACGGTCGACGAGGTGGCGGCGGTGCACTGGCAGGTCTTCGACCAGCTCGACCTGACGTGGCTCTGGGAGGGCATCGGCGCCCTGCCCCGTTCCGACCGGTGGCAGACGCAGGCTCGCTCGGCCCTGCGCGACGACCTGTTGACGGCCCTCGCCGAGCTGACCACGGCCGTGTTCGAGTCGGCCAACGGTTCGGTCCCGGCGTGGCTGGCGGCCAACGAGCGCACCGTCGCCCGGACGATGACGATGTTCACCGAGATCCGCCGCGCCGAGAGCTACGACCTGACGACGGTATCCGTCGCCCTTCGCCAGCTGCGCAACCTCGCCCTGACGACGGTCGCCAGCTGACCTCCGGGGCTCCGCCGACCGGCCAAGCCGGCTCGGCTGCGCCTGTCGAGCTCGCCGTCTCCGCTTCGCTTCGACGCTCGCCGACCTGGCAGATGCGACTGCGCTGCGACCAGCGCCGTTACCCTCGAAGCGGTGACCGAGGCCGCCCCCCGCTTCCGCTTCGCCCCGTCACCGACCGGGTTCTTTCACGTCGGCGGCGCCCGCACCGCGCTCTACAACTGGGCGCTGGCCCGGCGCCTCGGGGGTCGCTTCGTGCTGCGCATCGAGGACACCGACGAGGCCCGCAACCGTCCCGAGTGGACGGTCGGGATCATCGATGCCCTCGCCTGGATCGGCATCAGCGAGGAGGACCCAGCGTTCGAGGGCCCGTATCACCAGAGCGGCAACGGCCCCGCACACGTCGCCGCCGCCGAGCGGCTGTTCGCCGATGAGCGGGCCTACTACTGCGATCTCACGCCCGAGCAGGTCCAGGAGCGGGCGAAGGCCTCGGGGAAGCCGGGCTACGACGGCTTCTCGCGCGATCGCGGCCTCGGCCCGGGCCCAGGTCGCGTGTTGCGCTTCCGCATCCCCGCGGGCGGGCCGACGGTCGTGCGCGACCTCATCCGCGGCGACGTCTCCTTCGAGCACGACGCCATCGAGGACTTCGTGCTGCTGCGGGGCAACGGGACGCCGGTCTTCCTGCTGGCCAACGTCGTCGACGACTTGGCGATGGACATCACGCACGTCGTGCGGGCCGAAGAGCACCTGCCGAACACGCCAAAGCAGCAGTTGCTGTGGGAGGCGCTCGGCCACGGCCCGCCGGTGTGGGCGCACGTGCCGGTGCTCGTCAACGAGGCCCGGAAGAAGCTGTCCAAGCGCCGGGACAAGGTCGCCCTGGAGCAGTACCGGGCCGAGGGCTACCTGCCGGCGGCGATGGTCAACTACCTGATGACGCTGGGCTGGGCGCCGAAGGGGGAGACCGAGATCGTCGCCTGGGCCGAGATCGAGCGCGACTTCCGGCTGGAGGACGTGACCCACTCGCCGGCGTTCTTCGATCTCAAGAAGTTGGCCGCCTTCAACGGTGAGTACATCCGGGCCCTGCCGGTCGGCGAGTTCCTCGCCGCCGTCGAGCCGTACCTGCCGGCGCACTACGACCGGGCCACGTTCGCGGCGGTCGCCCCGCTCGTGCAGACGCGCATCGTCACGCTGGCCGAGGCGCCGGGGATGGTCGACTTCCTGTTCGGCGAGCCGGCGGTCGACGAGGCGGCGTGGGCCAAGGCGATGAAGCCCGAGTGGGCGCCAGCCGTCCTCGACGACGTGATCGCCGCCTACACCACCGTCGCGTGGGAGGCCGAGGCGCTGCACACCGCCTTCGACGAGATCGCCGCCCGCCACGAGCTGAAGCCGGGCAAGGCCGGTGCCCCGCTGCGCGTCGCCGTTACCGGGCGCAGCGTCGGACCGCCGATGTACGAGTCGCTGGAGTTGCTCGGCCGGGAGACGTCGCTGGCCCGCCTGGCCGCGGCGCGTGACCGGCGGGCGGCGGCGCCGGCGTGAACGACACACCGGTGGTCGGCATCCGCCCGGTCCTGAGCGATTCGTCTGACCAGACCGCGGGTGCGTCGCGTCGTCGGGCCAGCCATTCTCGCCGGGCCCTGCGGGCGTTCTCCCTCCTCGCCCTGGCCATCGTCGGCTACTACCTGATCTCGCTGTACCAGGTCTGGTCGACCGGCCGCTCCGACCAGGCCAACCCGGCCCGCCCCGTCGACGCGATCGTCGTGATGGGCGCCGCGCAGTACGACGGCACCCCGTCGCCCCAGCTGGCGGCCCGCCTCGACCACGTGCTCGAACTGTGGCCGCAGGGCATCGCTCCGCTCGTCGTCGTCACCGGCGGCAACCAACCGGGGGACCGCTTCACGGAGGCCTCGGCGTCGGCCGACTACCTCACCGAGCGTGGGGTGCCGGCCGACGCTCTCGTCGAGGAGTCGACGGGCCGCACCAGTTACGAGTCCCTGCAGGGTGTGGCGGCCATGCTCGCCGACCGCGGCGCCGAGCAGGTGCTGGTCGTCACCGACCCGTACCATTCGCTGCGCAGCCGGCTGATCGCCCAGTCGTTCGGTCTCGAGGCGACCGTGTCCCCGACGCCGACCAGCGTGGTCACCGGCGGCGCGTCGTTCGGCCGTCACCTTCAGGAAGCGGCCGGTGTCGCCGTTGGTCGGCTGATCGGCTTCGACCAGCTCTGAGGACCCCGCCGCTACACTGCCCGGTCGCTCCTGTGGGGAGTGGTGTAATAGGCAACACAGCAGATTCTGGTTCTGTTATTAGGGGTTCGATTCCTCTCTCCCCAGCTCAGCTCTCCCCAGCTCAGCGACCGCCCGGCGGGGCGGACGCTGAACCAAACGGCATCACCGCTAGCGTGTGCCGGCGCAGCTTGGCCCGTTCGTCTAGAGGCCTAGGACACCACCCTCTCAAGGTGGCGGCACGGGTTCGAATCCCGTACGGGCTGCCAAGGAACCTCAGCTCAGAGGCGCTCTTCGGAGAGGCGGGCTGATGTCGTGCGACGCCTGTACGGCGAGCCGAGCCCCGACATCATCGTGATCGACGACTGAGATGCTCGATTCGCGGGCCTGACTACGTTGACCTCGGGTGCGGGCTGACAGCTCGTCGACAGGGTGATCGGAGAGCTTGGAGACCGTGCAGTTCCACCTCGACGGGTTCCGTCCGGGCGATCCGACGATCGCTCGGGCCGAGGATGCCCTGCCACCACGTGTGCCGGCTCGGCCCCTTCCGGCCGAGGTCGACGTGCTGATCATCGGGTGCGGCCCGACCGGGTTGACCCTCGCCGCCCAGCTCGCCGCGTTTGCGGATGTCTCGGTGTGCATCGTCGACCAGCGGGACGGTCCCCTCCAGGTCGGCCAGGCCGATGGGATCGCCTGCCGCACGATGGAGATGTTCGCGGCCTTCGGGTTCGCCGAGCGGGTGGAGAAGGAGGCGTACTGGGTCAACGAGACCGTCTTCTGGAAGCCCGATCCGAGCACACCTCGGCGGATCTTCCGCAGCGGACGCATCCAGGACGTCGAGGACGGATTGTCGGAGTTCCCCCACGTCATCCTCAACCAGGCGCGGGTGCACGACTTGTACCTCGACGTGATGCGTCACTCGCCCGGCGCACTGACACCGGACTACGGCCGCCGCCTAGACGACCTGCGCCTCCCGACGAGTGACGGTGAACCTGTCGTCGCCCGGTTCGAGGGCCTCGAAGCCGGCGACGGCGGCGGCGCCGGCGAGATGGAGACTGTGCGTGCCCGTTACGTCGTCGGCTGCGACGGGGCGCGCAGCGCGGTGCGCCGCTTCATGGGCGGTGCGCTGCGGGGCGACTCGGCCAACCAGTCGTGGGGCGTGATGGACGTGCTCGCCGTCACCGACTTCCCGGATATCCGGTTCAAGGCGGTCGTCCACTCCGCCGACGAGGGGAACCTCCTCGTGATCCCGCGCGAAGGGGGCTATATGGTCCGCCTTTACATCGAGTTGGACCAGCTCCGCGTCGACGAGCGCGTCGCCAGCCGCGAGGTCACGATCGAGCGTCTGATCGACGCCGCGCGACGCATTCTGGCTCCGTACACCCTGGACGTCGAGGAGGTCGTCTGGTGGTCGGTGTACGAGATCGGGCAGCGCCTCTGCGCCAAGTACGACGACGTCGCCGACGACGACACCGTCGTCCGCCTGCCGCGTGTGTTCATCGCCGGCGATGCCTGCCACACGCACAGCCCGAAGGCGGGCCTGGGCATGAACGTCTCGATGAGCGACGCCTTCAACCTGGGATGGAAGCTCGCCTCGGTGGTGCGTGGCCAGTGCCGCCCGCAGATCCTGCCCACCTACTCGTCCGAGCGCCGTGCGGTGGCCAAGGAGTTGATCGACTTCGACCGTGAGTTCGCGGCCATGTTCAGTGCCCGTCCCCAATCCTCAGACGACGAGGATGGCGTCGATCCGGCCGAGTTCCAGCGCTACTTCCAGCAGCACGGTCGCTTCACGGCGGGCACGGCCACGCGCTACGGCCCATCCGTGCTCGTCGGCGCAGGGACGAATCAGCATCTCGCCACGGGCTTCGAGATCGGGATGCGTTTCCACTCGGCGCCCGTTGTGCGCCTCGCCGATGCCAAGCCGATGCATCTCGGTCATGTGGCCAAGGCCGACGGCCGCTGGCGGCTCTTCGCCTTTGCCGATGAAGTGGCACCGAACGCGCCAGGTTCGCGCCTCGCCGAACTCTGCGCGTTACTCGCCGCCGACCCCCGTTCGCCGCTGCTGCGCTACCGGTCCGACGACGTGGACATCGATGCCGTCGTCGACCTGCGGGCCGTCGTGCAGCAGGGCCATCAACGGCTTGTCATCGGAGAGATGCCCAGCATCCTGCGCCCGCACAAGGGTCGATTTGGACTCGTCGACTACGAGAAGGTCTTCGGCCCCGACCGGAAGGCTGGTCAGGACATCTTCGAGATGCGCGGCGTGGACCGGACGGTGGGCGCGCTCGTGGTCGTGCGACCTGATCAGCACGTCGGCCACGTTCTGCCGCTCGACGGGTTCGACGAGCTCGTCGACTTCTTCGCCGGCTTCATGGTGCCAGCGGGCCGCTACGTTGCCGGGGCGTGAACGATCGGGAGGCGCCGGAGAGCGTCAACGCGCCGCTCGACGCTCTCGACGACGAACGCGATCGTGAAGAGCTGCGCGGGCGCTACGAGATGTTCCTCCAGGAGCTGCGCGTCATCCTCCCCGGTGTGACGGTGCTGCTGGCCTTCCTCTTCACGGTGCCGTTCTCGCAACGCTTCGGTGAGCTCGATCGCTTCGAACGCCGCGGGTTCGGCCTCGCCTTGATCAGTGCCACGCTCTCCGTGATCTTCTTGGTGTCCCCGAGCGTGTTCCACCGCATCGCCGCCCGCCAGGCCCGCCTGCGCTGGGGACTGCGGATGAGCGCCGTTGGGCTCGTGTCCCTCGCCGTAGCGCTCGTCACGGCGATGTGGACCGTGTGCCGCCTGATCTACGGCTCGACGGTCGCCTGGTTTGTGTCGGGCGGGTTGGCCGCCGCCCTCGTCGGCGTCTGGATCGCCTTGCCGCTGGCCGTTGTCGGCCGCGGCGACGACTGACCACGGCGTTCCGGGATCAGTGGGCCTCGGGCTCGGTGGCCGGTTCGACGCCCCGGTAGCCGTTGACGGCGTTGATGCCGACGGCCAGCAGCGGGACGGCGAGGAACGTGCCGACGAAGCCAAACAGGGCGCCACCGGCGGCGATGCCGAGGAGGATCACGAGCGGGTGCAGCTTGAGCGACTTGCCGTAGATCACCGGCGCTAGCACGTCGTTGTCGACCTGCTGCACGACGAGAGCGACGGCGGCGACGATCAGGGCCGGCACCGTCCCCGCGGTCACGAGCGCGACGAGGACGGCGATGATGCCGGCCGCGACCGCCCCGACGATCGGCACGAACGCGGTGACGAACGTGATCAGCATCACGGGCACGACGAGGCTGCCGCCGACCAGCCAGAGGCTCAGCCCGATGGCCAGACCTTCGACGAACCCGAGGGTGGCGGCGCCCTTGAGGTAGCCGCCGGCGGCGGCCCAACCCCGCTCGGTCGCCCGGCGCGCCGGTGCTCGGCGGTCGGCTCGCAGCCATCCGAACGCCGTGTCGCGAAAGCGCCGCCCGTCCTTGAGGAAGAAGAACGTCACGATCAGGGCGAGCAGGAACCCGACGATCACCTCGCCGGCCACGATCGCCCCCGACAGCACCGACCCCTGGCCCGAGCGCAAGAAGTCGGAGGCGGCATCGCCGATCTGTTCCCGCCACCGCTCGACGTCGGCGCGGCTGACGTCCCAGGGGCTGTCGTCGACCAGCCAATCGGTGACGTCCTCGATGCCCTGCTCGAGCGTGGCTCCGAGGTCGTCGACCTCGCCGGCGAATGTCACGCCGACGACCGCAATCACGGCGGCCACGATGACTACGAACGCAAGCATCGAGAGGGCCGCCGCCAGCGCGGGCTTGAGGCCCTTGTCGTGGAGGAACCGGTACACCGGCCACAGCCCGCGGGCCATCAGGGCGGCGACGACGACCGGCACGGCGACGACGAGCATCTGACCGGCCAGGAACACGACGCCCACGACCACGGCCGCGATCACGAGGAGACGCCACGAGTAGGCCGCCGCCTTGACGACGAAGGGGTGGACGGATTCGGCGCGATCGGCGGTCGGCATCACGCCGTTGTACCCCGCGCCAGTGCCCCGGAACGTGATGTTTGGCAGGATGGGACGATGACCGACGCTGACGATCCGACGGCTGGGGCGACGACGCTGCGGGAGGTGCTGGCCGAGTTCGTCGCCGACGGCTACCGAGCCGAGTTCGGTGTCGACGACGACACCGGTGAAGTGCAGTGCTACGCCTGCGACTGCTCGATCCCCGCCGAGGGTCTGGCCATCGAGCGGAGCCGGCGCCTGGAAGGTGCCTCCGATCCGGCCGACATGGCGATGGTCCTCGCTCTCGCCTGCCAGCACTGCGCCACGAAGGGAACGCTGGTCGTACGGTTCGGGCCCGAAGCAAGCGCCGGCGAGGCGAAGCTGCTTCGAGCGCTCGCCGACGATCGTGGCGGTCGAGACCGCGGGTACGCCCCCGACCCGTCCTGATCCTCAGCCGGCCGTGGCGGCCGTGGCGACGCCGGACCAGCGCGCCACCTCGGCCTCGAGGTCGAGGCGCTCGGTGACGGCCTCGTGGTCGTACTGGCCCCACTCGTCGCGGGGCAGCATCCACATGACCTCGAACTCGTTCCCGTCGGGGTCGGCCCCGTAGACGCTCTTCGTCGCGCCGTGGCTCGACTCGCCGGTGAAGCCGCCGAGCTCGATCAGGACCTCGCGGAGGGCGACGAGGTCGTCGATGGTGTCGACCTGCCAGGCCAGGTGGTACAGGCCGACCGTGCCCGGTCGACGCGGCCCCGTGCTGGGGTCGACGCCGAACAGGCCGAGGTCGTGGTGGTTGCCGGACCGGGGGAGCCGCAGGAATGCGGCGCGCCCGGGCATCTCCTGGATCGTCTTCATGCCGAACGCCCGGCGATAGAAGTCGACCGAGCGGTCGACGTCGGCCACGAACAACACGGCGTGGTTCAGGCGGACGGGAGACACGGTCATGACGACCGGCTTCAGTTCGCCGACTGGACGGCGGCGATGTCGAACTCGAGCGTGACGTTGTCGCTGACGAGGAGGCCGCCGGCCTCCATCGCCGCGTTCCAGTTGACGCCCCAGTCCTTGCGGTTGACGACGACGCGGCCCTCGAGGCCGATGCGGGTGTTGCCCATCGGGTCGACGACGGGGCCGGCAACCTCGAACGGGATCGTCAGCGGCTTGGAGACGCCCTTCATCGTCAGGTCCCCGGTGACGTCGTAGTTGTCGTCGCCGGTCGAGGTGACGGCCGTCGAGGCGAACGTGATCTGCGGGTGCTGGTCCATGGCGAAGAAGTCGTTGCCGCGCAGGTGGCCGTCGCGATCGGCGTTGCCGGTCTCGATGCTGCCGGCCTCGATGGTGACCTGGAGCGTCGACGCCGATGGGTCGTCCGCGACGAACGTGCCGCGGCCGGAGAACTCGTGGAAAGAGCCGCGGACCTTGGTCACCATGGCGTGGCGAGCGACGAAGCCGATGCGGGAGTGGGCGGGGTCGATGTCGAAGGAAGCGGTGGGAATGGTCATCGGAGGTCCTTTGGAGGGAGGGAATTGCTTGCGGTCACAACAACATCCGAACCGGTCGGAGTATTCCCGCACTCGACGGCCACAATGCAGCCGATGGACGTGCAGGGTCAGCGTGCCGATGTCCAGCGGCGCACGTTGCGCGTCCTGACGGCCGGTCAGGTCGTCGGCGCCGCCGCCCTGGCGGCGGCGGTCACGGTCGGTGCGTTCGTCATCCAGGACATTCTCGGCCAGGAGACGGCGTGGGCCGGGCTGGGCACGGCGATGGTCACGACGGGGACGGCGGTGATGTCGCAGGCGCTGTCGCGCGTGATGCAACGGCGCGGTCGCCGGCCCGGTCTCGGTGCCGGCTACGGGCTGGCCGCCCTCGGCAGCGTCGTGGCCGCCGTGGGCGTCGAGCGGGCGTCGCTGCCCGTGTTCCTGCTCGGGCTGTTCGTGTTCGGCAACGGTCAGGCCTCCAACCTGCTCGCCCGGTATGCCGCCACCGACCTGGCCGCCCCCGAGGCCCGCAGCCGGGCGATGAGCCGAATCGTGTTCGCGTCCACGTTCGGCGCCGTCCTCGGACCACTGGTCATCGGCCCGACCGAACACGCCGGGGAAGCGTGGTTCGGGTTCCAGCGCTACACCGGTCCGTGGGTGTTCGCCGCCGTCGGCTTCGCCGGGGCCATGGTCAACACGCTGGCCCGCCTCCGGCCGGACCCGCTGCTGGTCGCTCGCCGCCTCGACGGCTCCGCCGAGGCCGAGGCCGCCGTCCCGCCGGCGCCCCAGCGGATCTCGACGACCGTGCGCACGATCGTCGCCGCGCCGGCGACGCGGGTGGCCCTGGCGGCGATGGTCATCTCGCAGGTGACGATGGTCGCGGTGATGGCGATGACGCCGATGCACATGCGGCTGCACGGCCACGAGACGATGAGCGCCTACGTCGTCTCGCTGCACATCGCCGGGATGTACGCCTTCAGTCCCATCGTCGGGCGCTTCAGCGACCGCCGCGGCCGACTCCCGACGATCCTCGTCGGCGCCGTCGTGCTCGTCGCCGCCACCGTGGTGGCGGCCCTGTCGGGCGACGTCGAGCAGCTGCTCTTCCCGTCGCTGTGGCTGCTCGGCTTGGGCTGGAACTTCGGCCTGATCGGCGGATCGAGCCTCCTCGTCGACGAGACCGCGCCGGGTGATCGGGTCGCCGTCCAGGGCACGGCCGACCTCCTGATGAGCTTCTGCGGCGGGCTGGGCGGATTCGCGTCGGGCTTCATCCGCCAGGCGATCGGCTTCCACCTGTTGGCGGCGTCGGCGATGGTCGCCGCCGGCGTTCTGGTCGTCATCGCCTACACCGCGTGGCGGAGCGCCGGGTCGTGGACCGACGCCCCGCCCGTCCTCGTCGATGCGTGACGGTCGATCGGCAACCTCACGGCCCGCCCGTGGTACACGTTGACCTGACATGAGGTCGGGGACTCGGTTTGGGCCAGGCGATCGCTTCGGCGGCGCTGCCAGTCGCCAGGGCGGAGTTCCGACGACGCTGCCGGCGGCGTGGGACGGCCCGGACGCCGGCCAGCTGTGCCTGCTCGACGACACCGAGCCGGTGCGGCCGATCGTCGAGATGCCTGCGGGGGTCGTCCACCTCCCCGGCTGGCTCACGCTCGACCAGCAGCGAAGGCTGGTGACCGAGTTCCGGGCGTGGGCGGCGCCGCCGGCCGGGCTGCGTCATCCGCGGGTGCCGTCGGGCCACCTGATGTCGGTGCAGTCGGTGTGCCTCGGCTGGCATTGGTACCCGTACCGCTACTCGCGCACCGCCGACGACGTCGACGGCGCGTCGGTGAAGGCGATGCCGGCATCGCTCATCTCGTTGGGGCGCTCCGCGGTGGCCGCCGCCTACGGGCCGGGAAGTGCCGAGGCCGGCGACTACGCGCCCGATGCCGGCCTCGTCAACCTGTACGCGCCTGGTGCGCGGATGGGCCTCCACCAGGATGCCGAGGAGCCGTCGGATGCGCCGGTCGTCACCCTGAGCATCGGCGACACCTGCACGTTTCGCTTGGCCGGGGTCGACCGGCGCACGGCGCCGTTCGCCGACGTCGAGCTACGCAGCGGCGACCTGCTCGTGTTCGGCCGAGCGCACCGGCGGGTGTACCACGGGGTACCGAAGGTGTTCGACGGGACGGGCCCAGCCGGCCTGGGCCTGCCGCCCGGACGCCTCAGCATCACGGTTCGTCAAACCGGCCTCGAGTGACCGCCCCTGGCCGGTTCAGCGTTGGCGCTCCTCCATGGGGGCGGCACGTCTGCGGGCGGTGTCGTGACGCGCCCATGGTGAGCGCCGATGAGCACGGCGACGAGGCGGGCCGTTTCCGTTCCCTTGTTGCGCCATGCGTGGCGGGTGCCGTTCTGCACGACGGTGTCGCCGGGCTTGAGGTGGACCTCGGCGCCGTCGTCGAGCTCGAGCCAGACTTCGCCCTCGAGGACGAGCTCGAAGTCGATCGACGCCGTCGTGTGCATGCCCGGCGCGTCCGGCTCCATGTGGTCGCGTAGTCCCGGCAGCTTCCGTTCGAGCTCCTCCATCCCGAACGCCAGCTCCTCGGGCGTCGGCTCGGGGCTGCCGACCTCCTGGCGATGGCCCGGGGGGACGGCGAACACGAGGAAGCGGTGGCCACCGACCGGCGGGAAGAACGGTTCGTCGGCCGGTCGAACGCCGTCGTCGGGAAACGTGGGCAGTTCGTTGGCGCCCCACAGGCGGTGGTACTCGGCCTCCGGAGTGAGGCTGACCGTGATCGGCTCGACCTCCTGGTCGTCGACGAACACGGCCTTGCCCTCGTCGTCGTGCCCGGTGACCACGCGGCGGATCTTCATGGCTCGACCGTAGGCCGGCGCCGGCCCTACGGTCGCCGTCCATGGAGTTCGACACGATCGAGGTCAGCGTCGACGGCGACCGCGGCACCCTCACGCTGAATCGGCCGGAGAAGCTCAACCCACTGTCGTCGGCGACGCTCCTCGAGATCGAGACCGCCGCCCGATGGCTCGATACCCACGACGACCTCAAGGTCGTCGTCGTGTCTGGCCGCGGGCGGACGTTCTCGGCCGGTGCCGACGTCTCGTCGTTCGGCGCCGCGGTGGTCGATCGCGATCCGCGTGACGACGCCGACAGCGGCTGGCGAATGGCCCGAGCGATGGACGAGTTGCGCGCGGTGACTGTGGCCAAGGTGCACGGGTGGTGCGTCGGCGGTGGTCTCGTGCTGGCCGCCGTGTGCGATCTACGGGTGGCCGCCTCGACGGCCCGCTTCTCGATCCCCGAGGTCGAGCTCGGCATCCCGTTGGCCTGGGGTGGCATTCCGCGCCTCGTGCGTGAGATCGGACCGGCGCTGACGAAGGAGCTGGTGATGACGTGCCGGGAGTTCGGCCCCGACGAGGCCCACGCGGCGGGGTTCCTCAATCGAGTGGTCCCGGAGGATCGCCTTTGCGCCGAGGTCGACGAGCTCGTCGCCACCCTCGTGCGGATGCCGAAGCTGGCGCTGCTGGCGACGAAGGCCCACACGAACGCGGTGACCGAGGCGATGGTCGCCGCGGGTCGGAGCTGGTCCGACGCCGACGGCCTGCTCGCCGGGCTGCGCGATTCCGAGGGCGGCGAGTCGAGGCGGCGCTACCTGGAACGCGTGCGGTCCAAGGCGCCAAGCGGATAGCGACGTTCTTCTCCGATTATGTTCGATAGTCGAACATTTGTTCGCTATAGTTTGGGGAGGGCAGAGCGTCGAGGAGTTCACGCGGACCCTGGCTGGCGCGGTGCGCGAGGCGTCGGGTGATGACGGCCTGTCGGAGTTGGAGCGGCAGCGGGCCGCCCGCCGCGTGTCGCGGCACACCGACCCGGATACGGGGATGCGGATCACCCGCATCGAGTTGGACCCGCTGACCGACGAAACGTTCTGGTCGGTGGTCAACGCCACCGTCCGCCACGCCGCTGCCACCGCAGGCGACGACGGCCGCTCCTGGGAGCATCGCACCGTCGACACCATCGTCGCCCTCACCACCCGCCCCACCGGCACCACGACGACGCCGGCGCCGGCGGAAGGGGGTTTCTGCGACA